>Ga0209578_10000037_pt1 | contig 376617 bp, 334 predicted proteins | sample tdAd472_FD_187127 | JGI IMG/M metagenome (GOLD analysis project Ga0209578, IMG submission 187127) | Marine sediment microbial communities from the Atlantic coast under amendment with organic carbon and nitrate - tdAd47.2 (SPAdes)... | ecosystem: Environmental > Aquatic > Marine > Coastal >... | reverse complement strand
CAATTTCACCACTCTGGCACTGCTTAGATTTTACTATTTTCCCTTGGGATACAAAATCGCTTGAGAATTTTGAATCCCCTGTGTCTACCAATTTCACCACTCTGGCACAGGGGCGCGATTATAGCAGTGGTCCCCGGAGAAGCAATAGAGCGTTGTTGTTCTGATTGATGGGTACGCTGGCTCTGGCGGTGGATTTCCATTACCCTTGCGGCCTTTTACAAGCCTCCCCCAAACGTATGCGTCGAGACCATTTCCATTACCCTCTGCCCGATGAGCTGATTGCCCGTCAGCCTGCGGCTGAACGGAGCGGCAGCCGTCTTCTGGTGGTGGATGGCGTGACGGGAGCGTTGCAGCATCTGCAGTTTCCGGCGATCAGTTCGCTGGTCAATCCCGGTGACCTGCTGGTGTTCAATGACACCCGGGTGATTCCGGCCCGCTTGTTTGGCCAGAAGGATTCCGGCGGCAAAGTGGAAATGTTGGTGGAACGTCTGCTGGACGACCAGCGATTGCTGGCTCATCTGCGGGCCAGCAAATCACCAAAGGCGGGCACCCGACTTCAGTTTGAAGGCGGTGTGGAAGCCGAGGTGGAAGGTCGCGATGGCGATCTGTTCCAGCTGCTTTTTCTCGGTGACAGAACGGCGCTGGATATCCTTGAGAGCCACGGCCATATGCCTTTGCCGCCCTACATTGATCGCGCCGATAACCCGGCTGACCGGGAGCGCTATCAGACGGTGTACGCTGAAAAGCCCGGTGCAGTAGCCGCGCCCACGGCGGGGCTGCACTTTGATCAGCCGCTGCTCGACCAGCTTCGCGCAAAGGGGGTGGATTTTGCCTTTGTCACGTGCATGTGGGAGCGGGCACCTTTCAGCCGGTGCGGGTTGACGACATTCACGATCACCGGATGCATTCTGAGGTGATCGAGGTCTCGGCTGAAGTCTGTCAGCAGGTGCGGGAGACTCGCGCCCGGGGCGGTCGGGTTATTGCGGTCGGAACCACCAGCGTACGATGCCTGGAAAGTGCCGCCGCCGGTGGCCAGATACAACCGATGACCGGGGAGACCGATATTTTTATCTACCCCGGTTATTCGTTCAAACTGGTGGATGCCCTGCTGACCAATTTCCACTTGCCGGAATCGACGCTGCTGATGCTGGTGAGCGCCTTCTCCGGGTACACACACATGATGAACGCCTACCGGCAGGCGGTGGCGGAGCGCTATCGGTTTTTCAGTTATGGCGATGCCATGTTTTTGACCCGTAATCCCGCCGCCACAGAGGACACTCCCCAATGAGAAACAGCTGTTTTATGTCCTTTGAGGTGGCTTGCCTCGATGGCGAGGCTCGTCGTGGCAGAATGACATTCCCCCGCGGCACGGTTGAAACGCCGGCATTTATGCCGGTGGGCACCTGTGGCACCGTCAAGGGGATGTTGCCGAGGGATGTTGAGGCCATAGGTGCCCAGATTCTGCTCGGCAATACCTTCCACCTGATGCTGCGCCCCGGCACTGACGTGGTAATGGAGCACGGCGGGTTACATGAGTTTATGCACTGGCCGGGACCAATCCTGACCGACTCCGGCGGTTTTCAGGTGTTCAGCCTAGGGGCGATCAGCAAGATTTCCGAGCAGGGCGTAGCTTTTCGTTCGCCGATCGATGGCAGCGCCGTGTTTCTTGATCCCGAGACATCCATTCGGGTGCAGCAGCAGCTCGGTGCGGACGTGGTAATGATCTTTGATGAGTGCACCCCTTACCCGGCAACCGAACAGCAGGCCCGTGCCTCAATGGAGCTTTCACAGCGCTGGGCGAAACGCAGTAAGGATGCCCACGGCGACAATCCCTCTGCGCTGTTTGGTATTGTACAGGGCGGCATGTATGAAGACCTGCGCGACGCCTCCCTGGCCGGTCTCGAGTTAATCGGTTTTGACGGCTATGCCATCGGTGGTTTATCGGTGGGTGAACCGAAAGAAGATATGTTGCGAATTCTGGATCATCTGCCGCCGAAAATGCCCCGGGACAAGCCCCGTTATCTGATGGGTGTGGGCAAACCGCAGGATATTCTCGAAGCCGTGCGGCGGGGTATCGATATGTTTGACTGTGTGATGCCTACCCGTAATGCGCGCAATGGGCATTTGTTCACCAGTGCCGGTGTCGTGAAGATCCGCAACGCGGTGCACCGGCACGATACCCGCCCGCTCGATGCGAACTGTGACTGCTATACCTGCCAGAATTTTAGCCGGGCCTATCTGCATCATCTGGAAAAGTGTGGTGAAATACTCGGGGCTCAACTGAACACACTGCACAACCTGCGCTATTATCAGACGTTGATGGCTGATATCCGTCAGGCAATCGCCGATGGTGATCTCGATGAATTCGCTGTGCGTTTCTATGCCCAGCAGGGGCTGGAGCCGCCTGCTTGAGGTTTGCCCATTTGCCCCAATATGTGAGGGGTGCTCGATATTTTCCGCCGTTTCTGACAAGGGCGCTGCTTCCACCCTATAATGGTCAGCCTTTCGATCAGGACTCAATAAAAGACTAGTGATATGAACCGTTATCCGTTATGGAAATACCTGCTGATCCTCTTTGTTATTTTGTTGGGAATGGTTTACGCCCTTCCCAATCTGTATGTGCCTGATCCGGCCGTACAGGTCTCCGGACAGAGTAGTGCGACCGTGATTGATCAGCAGTTGCTGGATCAGATGGAGCAGGCTCTCAAGGATGAAGGTATCGAGTACTTCGGTGCAGAGAGCAATGGTGAAAATGCCCTGATTCGCCTGAAAGAGCGGGATCAGCAGTTACCGGCAAAAAGGGTCATTCAGCGCGCGCTTGGTTCCGATTATGTGGTGGCGCTCAACCTCGCGCCCACGACACCGGAATGGCTCGCTGCGCTGGGGGCACAGCCGATGAAGCTCGGGCTCGACCTCAGTGGAGGCGTGCATTTCCTGCTGGAAGTCAATATTGATGAGGCGGTCGGCAAGCGTATGGAGTCTGCGGTTCGGGAGATACGTGGTGCCATGCGTGAGGAGAAGCTACGCTACCATACAGTGAAGCTGGAGGGTGGGACGATTGTCAGCAAATTCCGCACTGAAGAAGAGCGGGATGAGGCGAACCGGATTCTCCGTCGCGACTTCCGCGATCTGACCACCCAGCTCACCACGGACGGCGGTTTGTTCACTATCCGCTCCAATATGTCGGAATCTGCGATCAGGGAAGTTGAGGATTACGCACTGAACCAGAACCTGGTGACCCTGAGAAACCGGGTTAATGAACTGGGGGTGTCCGAGCCCATCGTTCAGCGTCAGGGTCGCAACCGTGTAATGGTCGAGCTGCCCGGGGTTCAGGATACGGCTGAAGCGAAGCGGATTATCGGCAAGACAGCCAACCTTGAGTTCCGTCTTGAGGCCGAAGAGCAGAATGTGGTCACGGCAGAAAAATTTGAATTTCTGAATGACAAGTCACGTTTTCCCGATGCTTGGCTGGAACGCACGGTGGTGATTACGGGAGACCACGTGTCGAACGCGTCGGCCTCCTTCGATGAAAATGGCTTTCCGCAGGTGAATATCACGCTGGACAGTGATGGTGGTGCCCGTATGCACCGGGTTTCGCGCAAAAATATTGATCGCCGTCTGGGTGTGCTGTTTATCGAGTACAAGACCCGCACCACCTATACCACCAATGAAAAGGGCGAACAGGTTGCGACGTCCGAGCGCTATGTTGAAAAGAAAATTATCAGTCTGGCCACCATTCGCAGTGCGCTGGGCAAGACCTTTCGTATTACCGGCCTGGATAATCCTCGTGAGTCTTCGGAGCTGGCACTGCTGCTCCGCGCTGGTGGTCTGGCGGCACCCATGTATTTTGTAGAAGAGAGAACCATCGGCCCCTCACTGGGTGCCGAGAACATTGCCCTGGGGGTTAAATCGGTCACCATCGGTATGGCGATGGTGTTGCTCTTTATGTTGGTGTACTACCGGGTGTTCGGTATCTTTGCCAATGTGGCACTCGCTTTCAACCTGGTCATTATGGTTGCTGCCATGTCAATGTTGAGTGCAACGCTGACCCTGCCGGGTATTGCGGGTATCGTGCTGACGGTCGGGATGGCCGTGGATGCCAATGTGCTGATTTTTTCCCGGATCAGGGAGGAGCTGGCCAATGGTCTGCCACCCCAGTCCGCCATCAATGCCGGCTATGATCGCGCTTTTGTCTCGATTCTGGATGCCAACCTGACGACCCTGATTGTGGCGGTGATTCTATACGCCGTTGGCTCCGGGCCGGTGCAGGGCTTTGCAGTTACCCTCTCGATCGGTATTTTGACCTCGATGTTCACCGCAATTCTGGGTACCAGAGCGCTCGTCAATCTGGTCTATGGTGGCCGTACCATTAACAAAGTCTGGATTTAGGAGCTCACCATGACGACGCTACGTGTTATTGAATTCATGGGCCAGCGGAAGTTGGCGGCGATCCTGTCTATTTTGTTGGTGCTGGGTTCGCTGGTATCCCTGTCGGTGAAAGGCATCGTGCTGGGTCTCGATTTTACTGGTGGTACCCAGATTGAGGTGGGCTATCCACAACCAGCCGATTTATCGGTGATTCGCGCACAGCTTACGGAGAGCGGCTTTGAAAACCCCACTGTCATCTACTTCGGTTCCGAAAGTGATGTGCTGATCCGTTTGCAGGGTGAGCCAGCAGCCGGCTTGTCCGATGAGGTGTTTGCCGCGCTGAAAAATAACACCGACAGCGAAATCGAAATGCGCCGGGTGGACTATGTGGGCCCCCAAGTGGGCGATGAGCTCCGCGAAGATGGCGGTCTGGGGATGCTGGCTGCGCTGGCCGTGGTGATGCTCTATGTGGCTATCCGGTTTCAATACAAATTTTCCATCGGTGCTGTTGTTGCGCTGGTTCACGATGTGATTATCACGCTCGGGTTTTTCTCGATTACCCGCCTGGAGTTTGATCTCACAGTGCTGGCGGCGGTGCTCGCCGTGATCGGTTACTCCCTGAATGACACGATTGTCGTGTTTGACCGAATACGGGAAAATTTTCGCCTGTTGCGAACGGCGGAGGCAAAAGAGGTTATTAATGAATCCCTGACGCAGTCGTTGCAGCGCACATTGCTTACCTCTCTGACCACAATTTTTGTGCTGGTGGCGCTGTTTGTTTTTGGTGGTGAGCTGATTCACAACTTTGCAATCGCACTCATTGTTGGTGTGGTAATCGGTACCTACTCTTCTATCTATGTGGCGGCAAATCTGCTTATGGCTCTGCGGATGACCAGAGAAAATTTGTTACCACCCGAGAAGGAAGGAGAGGAATTCGATGGGCTGCCATAGGATTTCTTAATGATGACGTGCGCTGCAATTGAGGGATATGTCAAGGTATTTTTGCTTGCGCGTTTTTGTAAGCCGTTTTAAAGTGGGAATTGCGGGTTTTTGGCTGCCCGTATATTTACACCGCCAACTGAGGTTGGCACTAAGTGCTTACGAGGATTTTATGTCAGATTTAGTTACCGGTACCGTTAAGTGGTTCAATGAAGAAAAAGGGTATGGCTTTCTTGCGCAGGAAGGTGGCAAGGACGTCTTTGTACATTTTAGTGCTATTAACGGTACAGGCCGTCGCACACTTTATGAAGGGCAGCAGGTCACTTTCGAAGTGACCGACGGTCAGAAAGGCCCGCAGGCACAAAACGTGACTGTTGTTGCCTGAGGCAAATGCCTGAGTTTAACCAATAAAAATGCCAGCGTTAGCTGGCATTTTTTTGTGTTTTCTTTATTAGGTTTTATCCGGAGGTTTTTGTTTAACAATCCTCCGGAGTGTCATTTTGTTGTTTGCTTCTAGCGCCAGTTATCCCAGGCCACCATGACTCTCTCGGGGTACCAGGTTTTGCCATAGCTGCCATTATAGCGGGCGAGCGCTAGCGCGAGATCGCCATTTTCCTTGTCCAGATAATACTTGAGAATGGTGCACCCATAGCGCAGATTGGTATCGATATTGATCAGGTTGTCATCCGCCCGACCGATTTCGTGCTTCCAGAAGGGCATGACCTGCATCATACCCTGAGCACCGGCACTGGAGACTGCGTAGGAGTCAAAGTGACTTTCCACCTGAATAACCGCGAGAACCACTTCCGGCGACAGTTCTGCCCGTGTGGCGGCCTGATGGATTTTGCGCAGCAGATCGAGTCGCTCTTCGCTGTCAGGAATATACCGGGCAAGCTGGGTGGATTTTGCCATCAGCCATACCTCGGCATCGAAACGATCCTCAAAGCTGTCAGCCTGTTCCACGGTCTTTTTCAGGAGGGTCAACAGCGCCTGATCTACTTCCTGCGCATCGCCCGCGAGAGAAGCGCTCAGCCAGAGAGCGGTGGTCGTCAGTGTCAGCCACCGCGCGATTTGCTGGCCGACCGAAGTGCTCATCCGAGGGCCTGTGCCAGAAATTCAGGCAATTCCGTTACCGCGATTTGGCAGCTTTCCCCGCTGCGACGGTTGTAATATTCCACCTGACCCTGTTCAAGCCCTCGGTCACCCACGACGATGCGGTGAGGAATGCCCATTAATTCGATGTCTGCCAGCATGACCCCTAACCGGGCTTTCTCTTCATCCATTAACAATACGTCAAAACCTGCCTGTTGCAGATCGGAATAGAGCGTTTCGCATGCATCGCGAACCGGTTCGGACTTGTGCAGATTGATCGGCACTACTGCGACCTGGAAAGGGGCCAGGGCATCGGGCCAGATGATGCCTTTTTCGTCATGATTCTGCTCAATGGCAGCGGCCACAACGCGGCTTACGCCGATACCGTAGCAGCCCATCAACATGACCTGCTCGCGGCCTTCTTCATTGAGTACCCGGGCGTTCATGGCCTCACTGTATTTGGTGCCCAATTGAAAAATATGCCCCACTTCAATGCCGCGTTTGATTTCCAGTGTGCCCTGGCCGTCGGGACTGGCGTCGCCGGGGACCACATTGCGAATGTCCTCGACTTGCAGCGGCGGGCAGTCCCTCTCCCAGTTGACACCGGTGAGGTGGTAATCATCGCGGTTTGCACCACAGACAAAATCTGCCAGATGGGCCGCGCTGCGATCCACAATGGTCGGAATGCTGAGCGCTACCGGACCGATGGATCCCACAGAACATCCCAGGATGGCTTTTACCTGTGCTTCGCTGGCAAAGGTCAGTGGTGATGCCACGCCCTGCAGTTTCTCGGCCTTGATAGCGTTGAGTTCGTGGTCGCCCCGCAGCACAAGTGCCACCAGTGCGGTGGTGTTTTGGTCAGGTTCTCCCAGCACGATCAGGGTTTTTGCGACCTGCTCAGGTTTTACTCCGAGAAACCGGCTGACCTGTTCAATGCTGTGCTGGCCCGGTGTCGCCACTTCCTGCATGTCTGTCGATGCAGTTGGCCGACTGCCGGTCGGTGCCATGGCTTCGGCCATTTCCACGTTGGCGGCATAGTCGCTGGCGTTGGAGAAGGCGATATCGTCCTCGCCGGAGGCCGCCAGCACATGAAATTCATGGGAGTGGTTGCCGCCAATGCTGCCGGTATCCGCCAGGACGGGCCTGAAGTCGAGGCCGAGACGGCTGAAAATAGTGGTGTAAGCCGCGTGCATGGTGTCATAGGTCTGCTGCAGGCTGGCCTGATCCGCATGAAAGGAGTAGGCATCTTTCATCAGAAACTCCCGTGCGCGCATGATGCCAAAGCGGGGGCGGATTTCATCCCGGAATTTGGTCTGAATCTGATAGAAATTGGCGGGCAGTTGCTTGTAACTGCGCAGTTGATTGCGGACCAGGTCGGTAATGACTTCCTCGTGGGTTGGGCCGAGGCAGAAGGCGCGGTCGTGACGATCCTTCATTCTCAGCAGTTCCGGCCCGTACTGTTCCCAGCGACCGGACTCCTGCCAGAGTTCCGCCGGTTGGGTCACCGGCATCAGGACTTCCATGGCGCCGGCCCGGTTCATCTCTTCGCGGACAATGGCCTCCACTTTGCGCAGCACCCGCAATCCCAGGGGCAACCAGTTGTAGAGCCCGGCGGCCAGCTTGCGGATCATGCCGGCGCGAATCATCAATTGATGGCTGATGACTTCGGCATCGGCCGGGGTTTCTTTTTGGGTAGCGATCAAAAACTGGCTGGCACGCATAGTTGATTCTTTGTCTTGGAGGTGAGTGTAAAAACCGCTATTTTACGGTGGAGCCCGCTTTGGGTACAGGACAAGAGGTTGTTAAATGTTTGAGCTCGATTCTGCACTGATGGCTGACACGGTAATTATTGGTGACTTTCCGTTGTGCCGGTTGTTGATCCACCGCGATGCCAATTATCCCTGGTTCATTCTGGTGCCACGGATTGCCGATGTGACGGAAATTTATCATTTGTCAGAACAGGACCAATATCAGCTGATTCGCGAATCCTCTCTGCTGGCGGAGACATTGGTGGATGTGTTCTCCCCGGATAAGGTCAATATCGCGACCCTGGGCAACCGGGTGGCCCAACTGCATGTGCATCATCTCGCCCGCTATAAAACGGACGGTGCCTGGCCCGATCCTATTTGGGGACGGCTGCCGGCACAGGGTTATACCGGGGAGTTGCTTGCGGCGCGGGTCGATCCACTTGTCAATGTACTCGTCGGGGATGACTTCACCGCCTTGCACAAATAGCTTTTCCGGCAGATTTTTGCGCATTGTGTTGGCGGTAGTCCGGATTCAGTCATTATCCAATCTTCTAGCCCCCTGGTTACTGGGGTATAATGCGCCGCTTTTATCAGGGGCGTTCTGCCCACTCTAGAATCAGGGTATTTAGTATGCCGATTTACAGTTATCAATGTCAGGCCTGCGGTCATGTGCTGGAAGCACTCCAAAAAATCAGTGACAAACCATTGACGGATTGTCCGGTTTGTCATCAGTCGGAATTGAAAAAACAGTTGACGGCTGCCGGTTTCCGGCTGAGTGGCAGTGGCTGGTATGAAACGGACTTCAAAAAAGAGAAAAGAAAGAATATTGCCGGCGACCAGCCCTCGGAAAGCAAGGCAAAACCTGAAGCAAAACCCAAAGAGGCTGCCGGTTCCACCCCCGCTGCCTGAACCAATACCACTGGAAGCCCCGCCCGGCCTCCATCGATTAACAACGGGAAGACATAATGCGGACAAGTTATTGTGGTGTGCTCGGCGCCGAACACATTGATCAGGAAGTCACCCTGTGCGGTTGGGTGGATCGTCGACGCGACCACGGGGGTGTGATCTTTGTCGATTTGCGCGATCGTGAAGGTATCGTGCAGGTCGTGTTTGATCCGGATTGCGGCGAGCATTTTGCCCTCGCCGACCGGGTTCGCAGTGAATATGTGCTGCAGGTGACTGGTCGGGTTCGCGCCAGAACCCCCGAAACCGTCAACCCTGAAATGGCCACCGGCCAGATTGAAGTTTATGGTCTGGCTGTGCAGATACTGAATGCATCCGAAACGCCGCCTTTCCCGCTGGATCAGCATAACAAGGTAGGCGAGGAAGTGCGGCTCAAGTACCGCTATCTGGACCTGCGCCGGCCGGAAATGCTCAGCAATATGCGGTTCCGCTCCAGGGTGACCAATATTATTCGCAACTTTCTCGATCAACGGGGATTTCTGGATATTGAAACCCCGATCCTGACCCGGGCCACGCCGGAGGGCGCCCGCGATTACCTGGTGCCGAGCCGCACCCACGAAGGCAAGTTTTTTGCGCTGCCGCAGTCGCCACAGTTGTTCAAGCAGTTGCTGATGGTGTCGGGCGTGGACCGTTATTACCAGATCGCAAAATGTTTCCGTGACGAAGATCTCCGGGCGGACCGCCAGCCTGAATTTACCCAGGTTGATGTGGAAATGTCGTTTACCTCGGAAGCGGAGATCATGGCCATCAATGAGGAGATGATCCGCACGGTTTTCCAGGAAGTGCTCGAGGTGGATCTGGGCCACTTTCCCTCCATGCCTCACAGCGAAGCCATCATGCGCTATGGCAGCGATAAACCGGATTTGCGGATTCCCCTTGAACTAGTGGAAATCAAGGACCTGATGGCGGGGGTGGATTTCAAGGTGTTTTCCGGGCCAGCCAATGATCCAAAGGGTCGTGTCACGGCGTTGAAAGTGCCGGGTGGCAACGGGATCAGTCGCAAGCAGATAGATGATTACACCAGGTTTGTCGGTATTTATGGTGCCCGGGGGCTGGCCTACATCAAGGTGAATAACAGGGAAGACCTGGAGGAGGGGCTGCAATCCCCGATCGTCAAGTTTCTGCCGTTGGATGTGCGTGCCGCCATACTTGATCGCACCGCCGCGGAGAATGGCGACCTGATTTTCTTTGGTGCAGATAACCACCGTGTTGTGACCGAAGCTTTGGGTGCCCTGCGCTGCAAACTCGGTGCAGACCTGAATCTCTACACCTGTCAGTGGGCGCCGTTGTGGGTGGTCGACTTCCCGATGTTTGAAGAAGATGGAGAGGGTGGTTGGACATCCCTGCATCATCCCTTTACCCGACCGGCCTGCTCGGTGGAAACGCTCGAGGCCGATCCGGAAAAAGCCCTGTCGATTGCCTACGATATGGTGTTGAACGGCACGGAGCTTGGTGGTGGTTCGATCCGTATCCACAACCCCGATATGCAGCATGCGGTCTTTAAGGTGCTGGGTATCAGTGAAGCAGAAGCGGATGAAAAATTCGGTTTCCTGATCGACGCCCTGAAATTTGGTTGTCCACCCCATGGCGGGCTGGCGTTTGGTCTGGATCGGCTGATTATGTTGATGACCGGCAGCCATTCGATTCGCGATGTGATCGCTTTCCCGAAAACCCAGACAGCGGCCTGCGTCATGACCGATGCGCCGGGTGGGGTTGATAATCGGCAATTGCGTGAACTGAATATTCGTTTGCGGGAGAAAAAACCGGCGGATGGCTGATCTATCCCGCAGTGCGCTGACCGGTGCAACACGATAAAAAACGACTGCAGCTCGGAAGGATGGGAGATTTTTGTTATGGCAGGTCACAGCAAATGGGCCAATATCAAGCACCGCAAGGCAGCGCAGGATGCCAAGCGCGGCAAGGTGTTCACCAAACTGATTCGTGAACTGGTTGTGGCTGCAAAATCCGGTGGGCCCCTGCCGGAGGACAACCCCCGGCTCCGCGCCGCAGTGGACAAGGCGCTCGGTAATAACATGAAGCGAGACACCATTGATAAAGCCATCGCCAGGGGTGCGGGTGCCGGTGAAGGCGACAATTATGAAGAGGTGACCTACGAGGGTTATGGTGTCGGAGGTATTGCCGTTCTCGTGGACTGTATGACGGATAACCGCAATCGTACGGTTTCCGATGTGCGCCACGCCTTCACCAAGCGCGGTGGCAATCTGGGCACGGACGGATCGGTCGCCTACCTGTTTAAGCGTACTGGTCAAATCAGTTATCCCGCCGGGGTTGATGAAAACCGCTTAATCGAAGTGGCCCTGGAAGCGGGCGCAGAAGATGTGGTGACCAATGACGATGGTTCCATCGACGTGCTCACCGCGTGGGAAGACTTCAGCGGAGTCAAAGAAGCTCTGTCGGGAGCTGGCCTTGAGCCGGAAAATGCAGAGGTCACGATGCTGGCATCCATTACTGTGCCGGTTGACCTGGACGGTGCGGAGAAATTGCTGGCGCTGGTGGATCATCTGGAAGATCTGGATGATGTGCAGAATGTGTATACCAATGCGGATATTCCCGCGTCGGTGATGGCTGAGCTCGGCTGATGATCGGTTGGGCCAGAGAGTAAACCCGGGTGTATCCCGATATTGTTAACAGAACGAGTAATCACAGGAGAGACAGGATGAAAGTACTTCAGAAAACTGACGAGTACACCATTTATCAAAAACGCTCAGGTCGCTATGCCGTTGAAGGCGCTGACAAGAAGATCATTAATGGTGACGAAAAAGTCAGCATTCTGGCCGCCGCGGGTGTCGTCAAGCAGGCAGTCGCAAAACCCGCGCCGGTAGAAGAGGCGGTTGTTGAAGAAGCTCCTGCTGAGGAAGCCCCGGCAGAGGCAGCTCCAGTAGAAGAGGCTGTGGCAGAGGAAGCGCCTGCTGATGAAACACCTGCAGGAGCAGCTCCCGCTGAATCGGCAGATGAGGAAACCAAATAAAAGTTGTTGTGTGAACGCAAAAAAGGCGGCTGGCAACAGCCGCCTTTTTTAGTGGGTGCAGTGACGATGGAGCCGCTGGCTCTTGTTTTTTCAAGCGATTAGGATACTGTGACAATATACAGTATTTCGGGCGATTCACATGACACTGATTCTCGGTATAGACCCGGGTTCGAGAAAGACCGGTTTTGGCCTTGTCAACGCCGTTGGTTCCCGCGCCGAGTATGTTGCCAGTGGCATTATCCGCCTGCCGGATGGCGCGCTTCCGGAGCGTCTCAAAGTGATCTTTGAGAGTCTTTCCTGCATTATCGAAGAGCACCATCCTGAGACAATGGCCATTGAGGATGTTTTCTTTGCCCGTGATCCCAGGGCTGCGCTGAAGCTCGGGCAGGCCCGTGGCGCAGCCATTGTGGCGGGTGTTGCCGCGGGGTTGTCGGTGGCTGAGTATGCTGCGCGGTCAGTCAAGCAGTCGGTGGTTGGCAGTGGCGCGGCTGGCAAGGAGCAGGTGCAGCATATGGTCACACGACTGCTGAAGTTGCCTTCGGTGCCTTCTGAGGATGCCGCAGACGCGCTTGCAGTGGCGCTCTGCCACGCGCAAACAATCCGTACCACGGCTGGATTGCCCCCCGATGTTCGTTATGCCAGGGGGCGGTATAAATAATATGGCGAGTCCTATAAAGAGAGGAATTGCGAGGTGATCGGAAGAATTCATGGCACATTACTGGAGCGCAAGGCGCCGGAACTGCTGATTGATGTGCAGGGTGTCGGCTACGAAGTATTGGTGTCGCTCAATACATTTTTTGACTTGCCGGTACCGGGCCAGACGGTGACCCTCCATACGCACTTTGTGGTACGGGAGGATGTACAGCAACTTTACGGTTTTGCCGATACTGTCGAGCGCGAGTTATTTCGCAGCCTGATCAGAGTCAGTGGCGTGGGGCCGAAAATGGCGCTGGCCATTTTATCCGGAATGACGGCAGCTGATTTCGCCCATTCAGTGCAGCATAACGATACCGCGACCCTGGTGCGATTACCCGGCATCGGCAAAAAAACAGCCGAGCGTCTGATCGTGGAAATGCGGGATCGCCTCAACCATTTTTCCACCGATTCGGCGGACTTCTCCCTCACTGGCCAGGCAGGACGACAAACCGATACGGTCAGGGAGGCCGAGAGTGCACTGATTGCACTGGGTTACAAGCCCCAGGAGGCGGCTCGGATGATAACGGCCGTAGCCAGCGAAGGGCAATCCAGTCAGGAATTGATTCGCCTTGCCCTGAAAAGCATGGTTAAAAGCTAGCCCGTGCAAGATATACTGCGCCCATGATTGAGAATGATCGTCTTATCTCCCCAGAAGCTTCCGTCCAGGAGGAGCGCTTTGATCGTGCGATTCGTCCTCTGAGTCTGGCCGACTACGTCGGGCAGCAGGCGGTTCGTGAGCAGATGGAAATATTTATCGGTGCCGCACGCAGGCGCGGTGAACCACTGGACCACACGCTGGTATTTGGCCCCCCGGGTCTGGGCAAGACCACGCTGGCCCATATCATTGCCAATGAGATGGGTGTGGATCTGAAAACCACCTCTGGCCCGGTGCTGGAGAAAGCTGGTGATCTGGCGGCTCTGATGACCAACCTGGAGCCGGGGGACGTGTTGTTCATTGACGAGATTCATCGTCTGAGTCCCGTGGTGGAAGAGGTTATCTATCCAGCTATGGAAGACTACCAGCTGGATATCATGATCGGTGAAGGGCCTGCTGCACGTTCCATCAAGCTGGACTTGCCACCCTTTACCCTTGTTGGTGCAACGACCCGGGCGGGGTTACTCACGTCGCCGTTGCGCGATCGTTTTGGTATCGTACAGCGCCTCGAGTTTTACTCAGTGGATGAGTTGAGCACGATTGTCGCGCGCTCTGCGGATATTCTCGGTGTGGCCATGGGACAACAGGGCGCTATGGAGATTGCCCGCCGAGCGAGGGGTACACCCAGAATAGCCAATCGCCTGTTGCGTCGGGTCAGGGACTATGCCGAGATCAAGGCAGATGGAAAGATCAGTGCGGAGGTGGCCGATCAGGCATTGAATATGCTCAATGTGGATGCCAATGGTTTTGATCATATGGATCGACGGCTGATGTTAACCATCATGCAGAAGTTTGATGGGGGACCTGTGGGGGTGGACAGTCTGGCCGCCGCGATCAGCGAAGAGCGGGGAACGATCGAGGACGTACTGGAACCGTTTCTGATCCAGCAGGGATACTTGATGAGAACCACTCGGGGTCGAATGGTTACAAACCTTGCCTACCAGCACTTCGGTCTGAAAAGTCCACAAAAAATTGACCAACAACTGGATTTCATGGAGAAATGACCAGCGAATATTGTCTACCGATCCGTGTGTATGTGGAAGACACCGACGCGGGCGGGATTGTCTACTACGCCAATTATCTGAAGTACCTTGAGCGCGCCCGCACTGAGCTGATGCGGTCGTTGGGTTATGACAAGCCGGCGCTGTTTGAGGGCATGCAGTTTGTGGTCTGTTCGGTGGAATTGAAGTACCGGCAACCGGCAGTATTGGATGACCAGGTAATTGCCACGGCAAAACTGGTCGCCGTGAGCAGAACTTCATTCACCATCGCCCAAAAAGTGCTGAGGGATGAGCAGGTTCTGGTCGAAGGGGTCGTGAAAGCGGCCTGCATCAATCATCAAACGAAGCGACCCACGGCCATCCCGGCCGAGATGTTGCAAACATTGCAAGCCGCTATTTAACAAGAAAACAGGAGTTACCTGGTGACCGAACAATTATCACTCTGGAGTCTGATTGCCGATGCTTCCCTGCTCGTGCAATTTGTCATGGCACTGTTATTTTTTGCTTCGATCGTCTCCTGGGTAATGATCATCCAACGGGGGCTATACCTGAGAAATGCGGGGATCAATCTGCGCAAATTCGAGGATAACTTCTGGTCCGGAGTAGACCTTAATCAGCTCTATACGGATATTGGTGGCAGAGGTGCCGCCGAGGGCTTGGCGAGTGTATTCCGTGCGGGCTTCCGCGAGTTCAACCGCCTGGCCCAGCAGGCTAATGTTGATGCGGATACGGTCATCGAAGGCACTGAGCGATCCATGCGAATTGCCCTGTCCCGGGAGGAGGAGCGACTCAATCGGAATTTACCCTTTCTGGCCAGCGTTGCGTCGGTGAGTCCCTACATCGGTTTGTTTGGCACCGTCTGGGGGATCATGAACTCCTTTCGCGGACTGGCAACGGTACAGCAGGCCACCCTGGCTACGGTTGCGCCGGGTATCTCTGAAGCCTTGATTGCCACCGCCATGGGCCTGTTTGCCGCGATTCCGGCGGTGCTGGCCTACAATCGCTATTCAGCGTCGGCGGATAGTATCTACAGCGGTTATCAAACCTTTGCCGAGGAATTTTCCAGTATTCTGCACCGTCGGGTACACGGTTAATGGCTATCCGAACTCCTAAACATAAAAGGCGGCTGGTGGCTGAAATCAATGTAGTGCCCTACATTGATGTGATGCTGGTATTGTTGATTGTCTTTATGGTGACAGCCCCCATGTTGATGCAGGGGGTCAAGGTGGAGCTGCCACAGGCCCCGTCCGCACCGCTTGATGACAAGGATCTGGAACCCCTCATTGTCTCTGTGAAAGCCGATGGGACTTACTATCTGGACCTCGGCAACGGCAAGAATATTGAAGAGCCACTCACCTCTATTATTGAAAAAGTGCAGAAGGTGATGGGTGTGCAGCCGAAGACGCCCGTGCTGGTCTGGGGTGATGCAAAAGTGGATTATGGCACTGTGGTCAGGTTGATGAGTGAGTTGCAGAATGCCGGTGCGCCCGCTGTCGGGCTGGTCACCGAGCCGCCGCCAGGGAAAAACTAGCTACCGTGTTCGCCGGCAAAGTCTCCTCGTTTACCGTTGCTGTTGTGGTGAGCCTGCTGTTGCATGCTTGCATGGTGGCGCTATTGGTGGTGCATTGGGAGCCGGAGAGGAAACAACGAAAAATTACCCAGCCGAAATATGTCCAGGCAACGTTGCTCAAACTGGAGGAAAAGGCCAAACCCAAGCCGAAGCCCCCGGTGCCTAAAGCGGCACCCAAGCCGGCTCCCAAACCGACCCCGAAACCGGCTCCTAAGCCCAAGCCCAAGCCCAAGCCCAAGCCCAAGCCAGCGCCGAAGCCTGCGCCAAAACCGGCACCCAAACCCGCGCCAAAACCGGAACCGCAACCGGAACCCAAGCCGCAAATAGATAAGCAGCAACTTGAACAGGCACTGGCCAGTGCCCTGGCCGAGGAAGAGGCATTTTTGGCAGCCTCGAACGATGAGGAGTTGGCCAGCAGTTATGCGGATTACATTTTTGAGCGTGTGGCTGCCAACTGGAGTCGTCCCCCCAGTGCCCGTCGTGATATGGAGGTTGAGTTGCTGGTGCAACTGGTGCCCACTGGACAAGTGATTAGCGTTGTTGTTGTCAGATCCAGCGGTAATGCGGCATTTGATCGTTCTGCCGAACAGGCGGTGCTTAAAGTGGGCCGGTTCGAAAAGTTAAAGGAACTGCCGCCGAAGGTGTTCGAGACTTATTTTCGTAAATTGCCATTAATTTTCAGACCAGATGATTTGAGGTTATAAACAGTGAGGAAAACCGGGTTTCTACTAAGTTTGTGCGTGTTTATGGCGTGCTGGCTGCCGTCAGCATTTGCTGAATTCACCATCGAAATTACCCAGGGCGTTGACAATCCGACCCGTATCGCCATTTCACCGATGACGCTCGGCGGTCGGGCGCTGCCTGAAGATATCAGTAACATCGTTTCGGCGGATCTGGATCGCAGTGGCCTGTTCAATTCGATACCCCGGCAAAACATGTTGTCATTTCCCGCCCGTGAGAATGATGTCTACTTGCGTGACTGGCGGGTTCTGGGTGCAGAATACCTGGTGGTTGGCGACGTGACTGATCAGGGGGGCAGTTACAAGGTGACGTTCAGCCTTATGGAGGTGGCTGGAGGCCGCAAGCTGTTTACCAAGGCGGTGGATGGAAAGGCTGCACAGTTGCGAGATATCGCTCACCACATCAGCGATCAGGTGTATGAAACTATCACCGGTATCCCCGGTGCTTTCTCTACCCGCATTGCCTACGTGAGTGCCATTCCCAAGAACGGAAAAATGTCATTTCGCCTGATGGTGTCTGATGCGGATGGTGCCAGAGAACGTTTGCTGTTGGCATCAGACGAGCCGATCATGTCGCCGGCCTGGTCCCCGGATGCAAAGGAGTTGGTGTACGTCTCTTTTGAAACAGGACGGCCGGCCATTTTTCGTCAAAATCTTGCCACGGCTGCCCGCGAGCAGTTGACCAATTTCCGGGGGCTCAACGGCGCACCCGCCTGGTCACCCGATGGTCGAAAACTGGCTCTGGTCTTATCAAAAGACGGCAACCCTGAACTTTATACGCTTGATTTGATGACGCGAAAATTTATCCGCATGACCACGCATTTTGCGATTGATACCGAACCAAACTGGACGCCGGACGGAAAATCACTGATTTTTACCTCAGATAGGGGCGGAGCGCCACAAATTTATAAGTTAACCATTGCCAGCGGACAGGTAGAACGCTTAACCTTCGCAGGGTCGTACAATGCCAGACCAAGACTTGCTCCTGATGGGCGCACTTTAGTTATGGTGCACCGCGATAAAGGCGATTTTCATATCGCTTCACAGGACCTGGTTACGGGCGACCTGAGAGTTTTAACACAAACGTATCTGGATGAATCCCCTACAGTTGCCCCGAATGGTGCTATGTTGATTTACGCAACCAAACAAGGCAGCAAGGGAGTACTGGCAGCTGTTTCGCTGGATGCGGGTGTGAAATTTTTACTGCCAGCAACTGTCGGCGATGTCCGAGAGCCTGCCTGGTCACCAAAATAAACAAGCTACATTATTTAATTACAGGAGAAAGAAATGAATAATCAACTGCTCAAATACGGCGCTTTGGTTACCGTTGTGATGGCGCTGTTATCGGGCTGTTCCTCAACCGGTACTGATACAACTGATACAGCGAGTGCCGGTACGTCGGTGCCAAGTAGTCAAGTGTCTACAGGTTCAGTATCAACTGAAGGCGTTACTGCCACGACACTGGGTACGGATACAGCTGTGCCGCGGGTTTTCTACTTCGAGTTTGATCGTGCTGTTCTCAATGCTGAAGCCACCGCTGCGTTGCGTCTCCATGCAGAATGGTTGCGTGCCAATCCAGTCAATGTTCGTCTGGAAGGCCATGCTGACGAGCGCGGGACACGCGAATACAACATGGCGCTGGGTGAGCGTCGCGCCAATGCCGTTCGCGATTTCCTGATTTCCGAGGGTGTGAATGGCAATTTGCTGGAAGTGATCAGCTATGGTGAGGAAAGCCCCGCTTCCCTGGATAGCAATGAAACTGCTTGGGCGTTGAATCGTCGCGTAGAAATGAAGTAATCGCGCCCCAGGCGCTGTTGCTGTTTTTTGCAAACGTCCGGTGTTCAAACACCGGGCGTATTGCCATTCCAGTGTAGCGTTTTTCCGTACCGTCGGTAGAGGATATCCCCATGCGTGTGACTGCAATTGGTATTATTCTTTTCTCTCTCCTGCCCATCTTTGGTTTTGCCGCTGCGCCCGTCTCTGAACTGGGCAGCCAGCCCCAAGTTGCATCTCCCAGGGCTGTCCCTGACCCACCTGCCCAGACATCCACCTTTAATGGGGGAGCTCAATACCAGATGCAAATGTTGCAGGAAGAAGTTCGAACCCTGCGTGGTATGGTGGAAGAATTGAGCCATGAAATCCGTCAATTGAAATCCCGTCAGCTCGACGACTACATGGACCTTGATCGGCGGCTCAGTGCTATTGCAGCTGGTGACTCGTCGGTGACCCCCACCCCAAGTCGCGCTGATAGCCCCTCTGCTAACAGTCCCGCTGCCGAAAGTGTCAATTCCGGTACAGATGAAGCAAAGCACTACAGCAATGCCTATGACCAGTTAAAAGCGGGTAAAACTGAAGATGCCATTGCCCTTTTTAAAAAACATCTCACCGATTATCCAGATGGCAAGCTGGTGGCCAATGCGCATTACTGGCTAGGTGAAATTTATCTGCTACAAAATGATCTCGATGCTGCCCGTCAGGCTTTCTCTGCCGTGGTAGAACAGTATCCAGCGAACCGTAAAGCTTCTGACGCCGCTTTCAAGCTCGGTCAGGTATATTTCCTGATGGGCGATAAAGTAAAAGCCAAATCCCTGTTGGAAGCCTCCGCCGCGGGCAATGATAACGCGGCGACCCTGGCAAAACGCTATCTGGACCAACACTTTTAATCGGATGGCCTCCTGATTTTGCAAATGTCGGTTAAACTGCGGCATTGATGACATGCAGTACCTCCCATGACCCCAACGTCTGTTCGCATTACTGAAATTTTCTATTCTCTCCAGGGTGAGTCGTCCACGGTTGGCTTGCCGACGGTTTTTGTGCGACTGACCGGTTGCCCTTTGCGTTGCCATTACTGCGACACTGAATATGCTTTCTACGGTGGTGAACGTCGCTCAATCGAGCAGATTCTGGAAGAGGTGAGTACCTTTAAAGCTTCGCGGGTGTGTGTCACCGGTGGCGAACCGCTGGCCCAGAAATCCTGCCTGCTTCTGTTGACAGCGCTTTGTGACAAGGGTTACCAGGTGAGTCTGGAAACAGCGGGCGCTTTATCCATTGCTGAGGTGGACCCTCGAGTGACAAAAGTGATGGACCTGAAAACCCCCGCCTCTGGTGAGGTGAATCGCAACCTCTATGAAAACATTGCTTACCTGAAACCCTCCGACCAGATTAAGTTTGTGATCTGTGACAGGCAGGACTACGAATGGGCCCGGATGAAGCTCGACGAGTTCAGTCTGTCGGACTGTGTCACTGACATCCTGTTTTCTCCGAGTTTCGGCCAGCAGGATGCCACCGAACTGGCAGAGTGGGTGCTGAATGACAGGTTGCCGGTCAGGTTTCAGCTTCAATTGCATAAATTGTTGTGGAAAGATGCCCCGGGACACTGAATGACTGTGAACGAAAATAACAGGGCCGTGGTGCTGGTATCCGGCGGCCTGGACTCAACGACGGTACTGGCGCTCGCAAAAAGTCAGGGGTTCAGCTGCTATACCCTGAGCTTTGATTACGGGCAACGTGCCCAGGCAGAACTGGTCGCTGCCCGGCGCTGTTCTGAACAGCTGGGTGCCGAGGAACACAAGGTCATTAAACTGGATCTGAGGACCATTGGTGGCTCTGCCCTGACCGATGACCGTATCGATGTGCCGGAGGAGCAGACCAGCGGCATTCCCGTGACTTACGTGCCGGCCCGCAATACGGTATTTCTCTCCATTGCGCTGGGTTGGGCAGAGGTGCTGGGTGCCCAGGATATTTTCATCGGGGTCAACGCGGTGGATTATTCCGGTTATCCGGATTGTCGTCCCGACTACATCGAAGCTTTTGAAAAAATGGCCAATCTCGCCACCAAAGCAGGGATTGAAGGACATTACCTCCGAATCAACAAACCGCTGATTAATCTCACCAAAGCAGAAATTATCCTTCAGGGAACGTTGGCGGGCGTTGATTATGCGGAAACAGTCTCCTGCTATCAGGCGACCGAGCGAGGCTTTGCCTGTGGCCGATGTGATAGTTGCCGGTTGAGAATATCGGGATTTCAGGAAGCCGGGTTGCCAGATCCCACCCGTTATATCGGTACAGAATAAACACTTGATTTTTGACTCCCCATAAGTAAGATATGCGCCTCTTCTGAGGGTCGTTAGCTCAGTTGGTAGAGCAGTTGGCTTTTAACCAATTGGTCGCTGGTTCGAATCCAGCACGACCCACCAAACAAATAAAAAGGCCACCCCAGTGGGGTGGCCTTTTTATTTGTAAGCGATTTGTTGTGGACTCGTTCGTTAAAGCGTGGTTCGACAAACTCCGTCAGGAGTTTGGACCGAGCAGTCACAGGCCGCGAGGCCCCTATAAGGGTCAAAATAGTGACAAACTGTTCTGAGTCAATCCAGCACGACCCACCAATACAAAATGCCGGGCTTGCCTGCCTCGGTTTTTCGTGTCTGTGCGTAAGGCGGCGAATAGTCATGCTTGAACCGCAATGCCGGCCATAGCGAGTCTCGAGGTGGCAGAGTGGTGATGCTGCATTATTTTAAGCGGACCTGCGGATTCGGGTCGTGAACGGCGGTTATTTGTCAGGGTCAAAATGATCAGACACACTCAGTCAAATTGGCAACAGAGGGATCTGGTATCTATGGTAAAATTCTTGCGTAGTACTTAATTTCGGTTTTTTATGAAAGATCCAAAACTCCATATTGCCAGCGATTCTGATCACCGTGAAGTGGTAGAGCAGTATCTGGGCAAGCTGCATGAGGAGCCTCGCTACACGCCCGAGCAAGAAGCCGTATATCGGACTTCGATCAAGCGGCTGTTGAAAGAGCGCAATGCAGTTATCGTGGCACACTACTACACAGATCCGGTCATTCAGTCTTTAGCCGAAGAGACGGGTGGGCTGGTCTCGGACTCTCTGGAAATGGCCCGCTTTGGCCATGATCACCCGGCTTCCACTTTGATCGTGGCCGGCGTCAGGTTTATGGGCGAAACCGCGAAAATTCTGAATCCGGAAAAAACGGTACTGATGCCTACCCTGGAAGCAACCTGTTCTCTGGATATTGGCTGTCCTGCCGATGATTTCAATGATTTCTGTGACGAAAACCCAGATCGCACGGTGGTGGTCTATGCGAACACCTCGGCGGAGGTAAAGGCGCGTGCGGACTGGGTGGTGACGTCCAGTATTGCCCTGGACGTGGTGGATTACCTGGACAGCTGTGGAGAGAAGGTTCTTTGGGCACCCGACAAGTATCTCGGCAGCTACGTGCAGAAAAAAACCGGTGCGGACATGCTGTTGTGGGATGGCAGTTGTATTGTTCATGAAGAATTCAAGGCCCGGGGGGTGCTCAGCATCAAGCAGCTCTTCCCCGGTGCAGCCATTCTGGTTCACCCGGAGTCCCCGGAGGCCATGGTGGCCATTGCCGATGTAGTGGGATCTACTTCGCAGCTGATCGAGGCTGCCAGAACGCTGCCGAATCAGCAAATGATTGTTGCCACGGATAGCGGTATTTTTTACAAGATGCAGCAGGCGGCGCCGGATAAAGAATTGATTATTGCGCCCACTGCCGGTGAGGGAGCCACCTGCCGTAGTTGTGCCCATTGTCCCTGGATGGCAATGAATCATCTGGAGAATCTGATGGAGTCCCTTGAGCGCGGCACCAACGAGATTCATGTGGATTCAGCGGTTGGCCGGCGCGCAATGGTGTCGCTGCGGCGGATGCTGGCATTTCGCGAACAGCAGTTGGCCGAGTCGTAACCCCCTGCAGCGCCGGGCAGACTGCCTGATTTGCGGCTGCCAAGCCTAGAAGTTTTTCATCTTTTCCTGCAAATCGGCCAGATCTCTCAGCTGCTGGTCAATAATGGCAGTTTCCTGATAATCGTGAACCAGCAGTTTTCTGGCATAACCCAGTTGTTCTCTGGCTTTGTCAAATACCCCGTTGAGAATAAAATATTGTGCGCGAGCCTTGTGTACTCCAGCGATATCGCCCGCCAGGCCACTGACTTCCGCCAGCTGAAACCAGACGTAGGGTCGATCGGGGTAGCGTTGGGCCAGCTCTTCAAGCACTTTTTCAGATTCGGTGAACTGGTTGGCCTTGAGGTAAACTTCGGCCAGCATCATCCTGAGCGCATAACTTTTCGAATTGTGGCGCAAAAGGTTTTGCGCCTTCTCGATGGCTGAAATATATTTCCCTTCCCGGCGGTCAATTTCGATCTCAGCCAGTAGGTAGGTGAGTCTGTCGGGCGATGAGCTGATTAACTGGCTGAGGTTTTTTCTTGCATCATCGAAGTTCCCCAGCCCCATGTGCGCCAAAACCAGGCCGTAGCGAGAGGCATCCTTGTTGAGACTGTCGCCTTCCAATTCGCTGTTGAAACGGTTTAGAGACGCCGCCGCATTTTTTTCGATGGCGATCAACGCTCGGGCGCGCATCAGGTGATATTCAATATTATCGGGATAATGTTTTAACGGAAATTGACTGACACGGTTTTTGGCGTCCGCAACGCGGTTTTCCGTCAGTGGGTGGGTGAGCAGAAATTCTGGCGGTTTGCTGCCGGTGTAGCGGGTTGCCCGCAGCATTTGCTCGAACATGGCGGGGACCCCTTTCGGATCCATACCGGCGGCATAAATTGTCTGGATGCCGAGTCGATCGGCTTCTTGTTCATTCTGACGGCTGTATCGCATGGCACTTTCCATGCTGTGCGCCTGGCTGGCGGTCATAGCGGCCATCCCGGCATCGCCGCCTACGGTGGCGGCTATCACAAGACTGGCCAGCATGGCGGCCATCGTGGTGGTTGCGTTCTTTCGTTGTTGTTCAACTCGCCGGGCAAAATGCCGTTGGCTGAGGTGAGCCAGCTCATGTGCCAGCACGGAGGCGATCTGGTGCTCGGTTTTGGCGTAGCGGAACAATCCCGTGTGCACGCCAATAACACCGCCAGGAACTGCGAACGCGTTCATTGATGGATTATTGATCGTCACCAGTGATAGGCGGTGATCTTTTAATTCGCTGTGGGCGGCGAGTTGGTAGAGTAGTTCCTCCAGGTAATCATAGAGCTGGGGGTCGTTGTACTCGGAGATCCTGCTGCGGTAGGCTCGCAGCCAAGCCTGCCCGAGTTCATATTCCTGTTGCTGTGAGATAATGGCCGAGGCAGTGTCGCCCAGCGCTGGCAGTTCAATATTTGCGCTGTGTGCTGGCGCGGTTAGGAGCGCGGTCAGTATTAGCCGGTTCAGAAAAAACATGATGGAGCGTATGTACACTGCTTGAATATCCATTAATACGTGAAAGTGATACGTGAGAGAGTGACAATTTCTCTGGATAGTAACGTAACTCTATGACCTAATTCATGCGGATTCGTGCGTTTTCATCTGAAAAAACCGACCATATCGCAGATGTTTCAGCTGTCCTTGATGCACTGGTAATGATTTCGTAATCTGATTTTTGTAATTTTTTAATTGCTCCGACAGGAAAATGCTATGTGGAAAGTGCTTGGCACTTGGGTCGACCGCTATTTTGGTGAAGAAGAAGCGGTATTGCTGGCTTTGATGCTGGTGATTGCGTTGGTCGTTATGGTCACCTTTGGCCAGATTCTGGCCCCTTTTGTTGCAGCCATTATTTTTGCTTTCCTGCTCCAGGGGGGTGTCAACCGCCTTGTTCGGTGGAGAGTACCCCGTCTGGTTGCCGTGGCGTTGGTATTCCTGCTGTTTGTCGGTATATTTCTCACGATTCTGATCGTCGTTCTGCCCCTGATCGGACGCCAGGCCGCCAATCTTGCCAGTGAAATTCCGGACATGATACGGCACTGGCAAAGTGTCCTGCTGTTGCTTCCCGAAGAGTATCCACACCTCATTTCAGAGTCCCAGCTGAAAGAGTTGCTGGGTCAGGCGTCAAAGGAAGTGGCGAGTATGGCAGAGCGACTGGTGAGTTTTTCTTTCAGTACCTTTCCCAGCCTGGTCATCATGATGGTCTATCTGGTACTGGTTCCACTGCTGGTATTTTTTATGCTGAAAGACAAGGATGAGCTATTGAACCTGCTCGCCTCTATGCTGCCTCAGGAGCGGCCTGTCATGTGGCGGATCTGGCATGAAATGAACCTGCAAATGGCCAATTATGTGCGCGGTAAGGCCATTGAAATACTGGTGGTCGGGCTGGTCAGCTACGTCTTTTTTCTTTTCATGGGATTGCAATATGCTGCTCTGCTGGGACTCCTGGTGGGGTTGTCAGTAGTGATACCCTATATCGGTGCGATGATCGTCACTTTTCCAATCGCCGCTGTGGGTTACTTCCAGTGGGGGTTTGGCTCGGAACTGCTCTGGCTGATGGTGGGTTACGGGATTATTCAGGCGCTGGATGGTAATGTGTTGGTGCCATTACTGTTTTCGGAAGCCGTCAACCTTCACCCCATTGCAATTATTCTCGCGGTTCTGGTGTTTGGCGGCCTGTGGGGCTTCTGGGGGGTGTTTTTTGCGATCCCCCTCGCCACGCTGGTCAAGGCGCTTTATAACGCCTGGCCGCGAACTGATTTGCCGAACACGTTGTCGGAGTAACTTTACCCATAAGATGGAATTCCATGAAAAGACTTGTTGTTGTATTTGTCTGTCTGTTTTGTGTTGCCGGAGCTTACAGTGAGGCGACCTCTTTTTCACCTCAGTCCTCCAGTGATAGTGATATTGCCCGCAGTGAAAATGATCAGTCTGTCTATCGTCATCTGACATTGCCCAATTCGCTTCAGGTCTTGCTTGTCTCCGACCCCGATGCAGATAAGGCTGCAGCGGCACTGGATGTCTTCGTGGGCAGTTCGCATGACCCTGTTCGACGTCAGGGGTTAGCGCATTTTCTTGAGCATATGCTGTTTCTTGGTACGGACAAATACCCCGAGCCCGACGAGTATCAGGCATTCATCGGCCAGCACGGCGGGCAGCACAATGCCTATACGTCCTTCGAGCACACCAACTATTTCTTTGATATTGATCCGGCGCATTTTGAGCCAGCTCTGGACCGGTTTTCCCGTTTTTTTGTCGAGCCACTGTTTAATGCAGATTATGTAGAGCGTGAAAAGAATGCAGTGCATTCAGAGTACAAGGCCCGCATCAAAGATGATTACCGCCGCCAGATGGATGTCTACAGCCAGGTCGTCAATCCAGCACACCCTGCAGCCAAATTCAGCGTCGGTAATCTGGATACGCTGGCGGATGAAAAGGGCCAGCTACGCGAGGACCTGTTCTCTTTTTACAAGGCACATTATTCAGCCAACCGGATGGCCCTCGTGGTTTTGGCGCCACAGCCTCTGGAGCAGCTTGAAGCCATGGTCAGAGACCGCTTTGCCAATGTGCCCAACCATGCCAGCCAGCAGCCAAAGCATGGCAAGCCACTGTTGGAGCCGGGTGAGCCGCCGAAACTGGTCTCTGTTCAACCCGTTCGTGAGATGAGGGAGTTGTCTATCACATTTCCCCTGCCGGCAGTGGATCGGTATCAACGCGAACAACCGCTCGGCTATCTTGGCAATCTGATCGGTCACGAGGGTAAGGGTAGTCTGCTTTGGCTGTTGAAAAACAGGGGCTGGGCCGAGAACCTGCGGGCCGGTCAGGGTATTTCCGATACCAGCGGCAGCAGTTTTAGTGTGACGGTTGGCTTGACACCGGATGGTTACGCAAACTGGCAACAGGTGTTGTCGCTGGTATTCCGACAGATCGATCTGGTTGCTGATGAGGGGATTGCCCAGTGGCGTTTTGATGAGCAGGGCGCGTTGGCAGACATGCAGTTTCGTTACATGGAGCAGGATGACCCAGTGCACAGGGTGAGTCGTCTGGCCAACCGCCTCCATCAATACCCCTACACTGAAGTGCTCCGTGGTCCCTACCGCATGGATCTTTATGATGCCGGGTTGATCGCCGACATGGCCTCCCGTATGACAGCAGATAATGCCATGGTGTTATTGGCCGCACCCGAAGTTGAGACCGATGCAGTAACGGCTCTCTATCAGGTGCCCTATAAAGTTGAACCGCTACCGGAAATACAGCCTGTGGCGGCCACTGGCCTTGCGTTGCCGGGAAAAAACCCCTTTATTCCAGAGCGTTTTTCTCTGAAACATCCGAATAAGGCCTCTGAGCCAGGATTGGCTGAGCTGTTGGTCAAGCAGCCTGATTACCGGTTGTGGCACTACGCCGATCATTATTATCGGGCGCCCAAGGCGCAACTTTATGTGGCAGTCAAGACGCCGGCAGTGGAAGGGGTGCGTCATGCAGCAATGATGGATCTGTATTTGCGGGCAGTTGAGTATTCATTGAATGAAACCAGTTATGAGGCGGCTCTGGCTGGTTTGCGCTATGGCATCAATCGCCGACCAGACGGGCTGGGCTTCATGATCAGTGGTTTTGACGACAAACTGTCGGTGTTATCCGCAGCTGTTGTCGAAGCATTGCTGACCACTGAGCTGACGGATGAGCGGCTTGAATTACTGCGTCAGGAACTGATTCGGAAGTGGCGCAATAGCACTCAGGATACGCCCTATATTCAGCTGATGCGCGAAGTCGGGCTGTTGCTCAATACCACTGCATGGCAGCCAGCGCGACTGGCCGATGAATTGGAGAAACTTGATTTCAGCACGTTCAGACAGTATGTGAAAACGATTTTTAACGGTGCTTCGCTGGAGTTGTTGGCCAGTGGCAACCTACAGGCAGAAGAGGTGAAAGTGCTGGCGCAGTCACTGTCGGAGCAGCTGGCATCCAGCAATCCGGCTGACTGGTTGCCGAGGGGGATTGCCAGGGTGGCGCCTGGGGAAAAAATTAAAGCGCCCATGTCCATCCCGCACAAGGATGCAGGGATTCTCCGTTACTACCAGGGTCGCGATGACTCGGTAGCGGAAGCCGCCCGCTTCATGTTTCTGCGGCAGCTGATCAAATCCCCGTTCTTTCACGAACTGCGTACCGAGCAGCAGTTGGGTTATGTTGTTGCGGCTGTTGATCAGGGCCTGGAGAGGGTGCCGGGGTTTGGGCTGCTGGTGCAGTCTCCATCGGCACCTCTGTCACGGCTTGAGCAGGCTATTGATCAGTTTCTCGATTCATACGCAGAGCAGTTGGCGGCAATGCCGGCTGACGAATTTGAGCGTCATCGCGCCTCTATCCTCACAGGTCTGACAGAGAAACCGAAAAGTCTCGCGGAGCAGAGCGGGCGATTCTGGGCTAGCATTGACCTGAGGGATTACCAGTTTGATATGCGCCAGCAATTGATTGTAGAAGTCCAGAGTCTGACGCATGCTCAAATGCTGGAGGTCTATAGGGACGTCGTGGTTGCGGCCGGTTTTTCAATGCAGGTTGATACTTCGGCAGGGGATTTTATGTCAGGGTCTGGGCTGGCTAAAGAGCGGGACATCTATCGGCTACCTGAAAAAATGTAATAAAACTATTTATTGTTTTTTGGGAAAACTATTAATAATATTATTGATTTCATGTAGTTATACTATTTTCAGAAAAGTATATTTATAAGCACCTTTTATTTTTGCGGTTGAATAAGTATTTTTTGGTAGATAAACTACACGAAATGGCTTGAATCGTCAGGTTAACGGTGTTTTTGGTTGCCCGACTGATCAAGTTGCCAGTCACCATAAAAAGAAAGGTATCGATCATGCAAGACGATATGGATCCCGTCGAAACCCGGGAGTGGCTCGAATCGCTGGATTCCGTATTGAAGTTTCAGGGCCCGGAGAGGGCAGCCTATCTGCTTCAGAAGCTGCTGGATCGAGCCACTGCCACCGGGGTCGGCATGCCGCCTGCCATTGTTACCCCTTACAGGAATACGATCCCGGTCATTCGTGAAAAACGCATGCCAGGTGACCTGTTCATGGAGCGCCGGATTCGCTCGATCATCCGTTGGAATGCGCTGGCTATGGTAATGAGGGCCAACAAAAATCCTGATGAGGGTATTGGCGGGCATATTGCCTCTTTCGCCTCGTCGGCCACGCTTTATGATATTGGCTTTAATTATTTTTTTCGGGGCAACGAGGGCGAAGAGCAGGGCGACCTGATCTATTTTCAGGGTCACAGTGCGCCGGGAATTTATGCCCGCTCCTATCTTGAAGGGCGTTTCGATGAAGATACCCTGGATAATTTTCGGCGGGAAGTGGATGGGAAAGGGCTCTCCTCATACCCCCATCCCTGGCTAATGCCTGATTATTGGCAATTCCCCACCGTTTCCATGGGGCTGGGTCCCCTGCAGGCGATATACCAGGCGCATGTGATGCGTTATATGTCGGCGCGTGGCATGTCTCCGCGAGGTGATCGAAAGGTGTGGGCATTCCTCGGCGATGGCGAGTGCGATGAGCCGGAAACCCTGGGTGCTATTTCTCTTGCTGGCAGGGAGCATCTGGAAAACCTGATCTTTGTAGTGAACTGTAATTTACAGCGTCTGGATGGGCCGGTGCGCGGTAATGGCAAGATCATTCAGGAGCTGGAAGGGGTCTTTCGCGGAGCGGGCTGGAACGTCATCAAGGTCGTCTGGGGGCGCCTCTGGGATCCATTGTTTGAGAAAGACCAGACGGGCCTGTTGCAGCAACGGATGGATGAAACCTGCGATGGTGATTACCAGAACTACAAGCACAATGGTGGCGCCTATACCAGGGAACATTTTTTTGGGGCCTATCCGGAGCTGAAGTCATTGGTTGAAGATCTCAGCGACCGGGACATTATGTATCTGAACCGAGGCGGACACGATCCCTACAAGGTTTATGCCGCCTATGCTGAGGCGCTGGCCCACAAAGGCCAACCCACCGTGATTCTGGCGAAAACGGTGAAAGGTTACGGGATGGGCGTGGGTGAAGCGTCCAATGATACCCACTCCATCAAGAAACTTGATCTGGAAGGACTCAAACATTTCCGTGATCGTTTCGGAATCCCGATTGCGGATGACGATCTGGAAAAGGTGCCCTATTACCGGCCACCTGAAGACAGCCCTGAAATGATGTATATGAAAAAGCGGCGCGAGTCGCTGGGGGGGCCGGTTCCCTCACGGCGGGCGGATTTCACATCACTTGAGATACCCGCCTTGGAGGACTTTGACAAGTTGCTTGAGGGCAGTGGGGATCGCAAGGTATCCACTACCATGACCTTTGTGCGACAGCTTGGGGTCTTGGTCAAAGACAAAAAAATCGGCGAGCGGGTTGTACCCATTGTGCCCGATGAAGCCCGAACCTTCGGTATGGAGGGCATGTTCAGGCAATTGGGCATTTACTCCTCAGCGGGCCAGAAGTATGTGCCCCAGGATCGCGACCAGATCATGTACTACAAGGAGGACAAGCGCGGCCAGATTCTTGAAGAAGGGATAACCGAAGCCGGCGCATTTTCCGCGTGGATTGCGCTGGCGACAGCCTACAGCAATTACGATTGCCCTATGATCCCTTTCTATGTGTTTTACTCCATGTTTGGCTTTCAGCGCATCGGTGACTTTGCCTGGGCTGCGGGCGATATACAGGCCCGGGGGTTTCTGATCGGGGCGACCTCGGGGCGAACGACGTTGAATGGCGAGGGCCTGCAGCATCAGGATGGGCACAGCCACCTGCTGGCCAATACCGTGCCGAACTGCCGAACCTATGATCCGGCGTATGGCTACGAGCTGGTGGTGATTATCCAGGACGGTTTGCGGGCGATGTATCAGGATCGGGAAAACTGCTTCTATTACATCACCACCATGAACGAAAATTATGAACAGCCCGCTATACCAACGGGGATTGAAGAGGGTATCGTCAAGGGAATCTACCTGTTGGAAGAGGGAAAGAATACCAAGCTGAGGGTTCAGCTGATGGGCGCCGGGGCAATTCTGAATGAAGTCCGGGCGGCAGCAGAGATTCTCAGGGATAAATTCAAGGTGGCAGCGGATATCTGGAGCCTGACCAGCGTCAATCAGCTGGCGCGCGACGGGCAGGCGGCTCAACGCTGGAATCGAATGCATCCCGAGAGCGAGCCGAAGATACCTTACATTACTGCGCAATTGCAGGACAAAAAGGGACCTGTGGTAGTGGCCACGGACTATGTCAAAACCTATACCGAACAGCTTCGCGCCTTTATTCCTGCCAATTACCATGTGCTGGGTACAGATGGCTTCGGTCGCAGTGATAGCCGTGAAAAGCTGCGCCATTTCTTCGAAATTGACCGTTATTTCATTGCGGTGGCGGCGCTGGGTGCGCTGGCCGATGAAGGAAAAATAGAGAAATCCCTGGTTGCCAAGGCTATTAAAGAGTTCGGCCTTGATCCGGATAAAGCCAATCCACTGTGCTGTTGAAAACGAGAATAAACTGTGACTTCTGAAACAATCCTGGTACCTGATCTCGGTGGCGCTGATACGGTCGACGTCATTGAGCTATGTGTTGCGGTGGGTGATACCGTGGCACTGGAGCAATCCCTCATCGTATTGGAGTCCGATAAAGCCACCATGGATGTCCCGAGCCCCCAAGCGGGCCAGGTCAAAAAGCTGTTGGTGAAGGAGGGAGACAAAGTCAGTGAAGGGTCCCCCATCCTCGAAATCGAGAAAACGGCGGATGAAACGGATTCAGCAGAAGAGTCAGCCGCTTCGGGAGAACGGGACGACGCTCCACAGTCAGAAGATAAGGACGAGCCCCCTGAGGGTGCAGAGGAAGAAGACTCCGAGTCTGAAGCTGTAGAAAAGCCTGACAAACAGGCTGAGCCTTCCGCAGCTAAAGGTCCGGCTGCTGAAGAAGATGTGCTGGTGCCAGATATTGGCGGTGCCGATGCGGTTGAAGTCATCGAAGTTATGGCAGCCTCAGGAGACCAGTTGGCCGAAGGCGATGGCATCCTGGTGGTGGAAACGGATAAGGCCAGCATGGAATTGCCGGCACCCTTTGCCGGGGAGTTAGTCAGTGTAGCGGTTAAAGTGGGTGACAAGATCGCCACTGGAGACAAGATTGCCCGCATGAAAATAATGCTGGATTCGGATCAACCCGGCACCACCGATAAGACAGCAGAGCCTGATGAAAAGACAGGCGCGGACAGCGCGTCCAGCCCTTCGGAAAAAAAGGTCAGTGCCGAGTCTGACTCCTCTGAAACCGATATTTTTTCTTCCGGTAAAAAACCGGACGTGGCAGAAGCGCCTGTGGCCAGTGAGGAGTCTTCCAAACCGGATGCAGCGTCAACAAGAGATGATGTCGCAGCCGCGGAGGTCTATGCTGGCCCCGCCTCACGGGCACTGGCCCGAGAGCTGGGTGTTGATTTGCGGAAGGTTTCCGGTTCCGGGCCGCGCAATCGTATTCTCAAGGAAGATCTGCACGAATATGTCAAAAATGCGGTGGCAAAGTCAGAAAATGCTGCTGTCTCCGGCGCAACAGGCCCGGGGATTCCTCCCATACCCTCGGTAGATTTCGCCAGATTTGGTGAAGTTGAGATGGTGCCGCTGCAGAAAATTCACAAACTGACGGCTGCAAACATGCAGCGCAGTTGGCTCAACGTGCCTCACGTTACGCAATTTGATGAGGCCGATATTACGGAGCTTGAAGCCTTTCGCCATACACTCAAGGCCGAGGCTGAGAAAAGGAGCTCACGCCTTACTCTGCTGCCATTTCTCCTCAAGGCCTGTGGCCATGCCCTGGCGGTCAATACCTCGTTCAATCGCTCTCTCGCCAGTGATGGCGAACATTTTGTCGAGAAAAAATATATTCATATCGGTGTGGCGGTTGATACTCCCCGGGGGCTGGTCGTGCCGGTGATTCGCGACGTGGATCGAAAGGGGCTCTGGGAGCTGACCGATGAAGTCAATGAAATGGCAGTCAAAGCCCGCGAAGCCAAACTGTCAGCCGCTGAGATGCAGGGTGGCTGTTTCACAATTTCCAGTTTGGGGGCCATCGGTGGCAATGGTTTTACACCGATTGTGAATGCGCCCGAGGCGGCCATCCTCGGCGTTTCGAAATCCCAGATCAAACCGGTCTGGGATGGAGCAGAGTTTCAGCCGAAGCTGATGTTGCCGCTGAGTGTTTCCTATGACCACCGTATTGTGAATGGTGCCGATTGTGGCCGTTTCTTTACCTGCCTCGTTGACGTGATCGCCGATATACGCCGGTTGTTGCTGTAGGCCTGACGAGGGCTCAACAAAACGTTGTCTTCCTCAACCTGGATGGGGAAGACAACGTTTTGGAACTGATCGCCCATCCCGGGTTCTAAACTCTGAGTTATGTGCCAATAACGGCGTGCCGTATTTGGCCTGTTCAAGTGACCAGAGAAACCGCTATGGCAATTCAACGTTTCCACCTGATTTTCTGCAGTTCTGTCATCATTGCCATCTTTATGGCTCTGTTACTCTCCCCTGTTGTCGCGGCCAAGGAAAACCTGTTGAGTGAGTCCGATCAGCAGGCGGTGCAACAGGTGATTGAGGGCCAGATTTCGGCTTTCAAAACCGATGATTACAATACCGCCTACTCTTTTGCTGCGCCGAATGTCAGGCATGCATTCCCGTCGGTCCAGATGTTTATCGAGATGGTACGCAGTCAATACATGCCGCTCTACCGACCTGTATCTTATCTGTTTGGCAGAAATACCCTATCGGAAGGCCGTGTTTACCAGGAGTTGATTGTCACTGACCCCAATCGCCAGTTATGGCAGATTATTTATACCCTTCGGCAGCAGGACGATAAGACCTGGAAAGTAACGAATGTTGTGATGTATCCCTATGACGGTGTATCCGCCTAGATCAGCGTTGCATATTGTTGCGACGTATTGCCGTTGTGAAATCGGCATTGTCGGTTGACTGATCCCGGTGTATAAATCGGGTGACATTTCCAGCGCTAAAAAAACCGGGCTTTTCAGCCCGGTTTTTTTAGCCCGATTGTCCTCTAAAAAATTACTTTTTCGCCGGTCGTGAACCGCTTCGTTTTTGGGCGGTTTCCGGTTTTCTGGCCCGTGGTTTGCCACCAGGTTTGGTTTTCAGTGACAGCTTTCCTTTCGATGGCGGTGGTCTGTGACCACTTTCTCCTCCAAGGGGGCTGAGTTTCATCGGCTGTTGGCAAACCCTGACCTTGTTTTTCAGGTGATTGAGCAATTCAGGTGGCATGCCTTCGGGCAGGTCAACTGTACTGTGATCATCATACAGTTTGATCTGTCCGATATAGCGGCTTTCAATGTCGGCTTCGTTGGCAATGGCGCCGACGATATCGCCGGGCGTAACACCGTGATTCTTGCCGACTTCCATCCGGTATGTGGTCATCTCAAACTCGCCGAACTCGTCGCGTTGCTTGCGCTTGTCGGTGGGTCTTTCCTTGCGTTTCTGGCTGCGGTCACGGGGTGAAGCATCAGGTCTTTTGTCGCGACCAATGGATTTTTCGTGGCTGGCCACTTCAATTGACGCCAGTTTTGGAAAGAGCGGACGCTCCTGCTGCAGTTGCCATGCCATAGCCGCAGCGATATCAGACATGGAAAGTTCGCGGTCGTGCGCCATTCCTTCCAGCAACTCACGAAAACGGTCGAGATCCTGGGTATCGAGATTGCGCAGAATCTGCTCCTGGAACTGCTGAACCCGCTGGGTGCTCACCTGTTCGCCAGTGGGCAGCTCCATTGACGTCACCTGCTGACCTGTTGACTTCTCAATGGCGCGCAGCAGATGCCGTTCTTTGGGGGCGACAAACAGGATCGCGCAGCCCTCCCGACCGGCGCGACCGGTGCGACCAATCCGGTGGACGTAGGATTCATTATCGTAGGGGATATCGTAGTTGACCACGTGGCTGATGCGATCGACGTCCAGCCCCCGCGCTGCCACATCGGTGGCAACGACGATATCCACATCACCTTTCTTCAGTCGATTGACGGTGCGCTCGCGCAGGGCCTGACTCAAATCACCGTTCAATGCCGCAGCAGAGAACCCCCTCGCCTCCAGTTTTTCAGCGAGTTCGACGGTAGTGGACTTGGTGCGCACAAAAATCAGCATGCCATCAAATTCTTCCACTTCCAGAATTCGGGTGAGGGCATCCAGTTTATGGCGGCCCTGTACCATCAGGTAGCGTTGGCTGATTCGTTCCACGGTACGGGTTTTGGCGGCGATACTGACTTCCCTGGCATCGCCGAGGTATTTCTTCACCACACGGCGTATAGCCGGGGGCATGGTGGCCGAAAACAGTGCGCGCTGACAGGTGGAAGGGGTTTCCGCCAGAATGGTTTCCACGTCGTCAATAAAACCCATACGCAACATTTCGTCTGCTTCGTCCAGCACCAGTGCGCGGAGTTTGCTCAGATCCAGACTGCGACGTCGCAAGTGATCCAGAATACGCCCCGGGGTGCCGACAATCACCTGTACTCCGCGCTGTAATCCGCGCAATTGGCCGCGCATATCCTGGCCACCGTAAATCGGCAACACGTGAAAGCTCTTCAGGTGACGCGCGTACGTCTGGAAAGCCTCGGCAACCTGAATGGCCAGTTCGCGGGTGGGGGCCAATACCAAAATCTGTGGTGCTGACTGGCTGCTATCCAGACGGCTCAGTAATGGTAATGCAAAGGCTGCGGTTTTTCCGGTGCCGGTCTGTGCGATACCGAGCAGGTTGGCGCCTTCCAGCAGTATCGGAATGCTCTGGGCCTGAATGGGAGAAGGTTGTTCATAACCGAGTTCCTGAACAGCCTGGAGCACTGGTTTGGAGATGCCCAGTGATGCAAAATCGGGGGAAGACATAAATACGCCTGTATGGCCGTAGGCCGGATGAAAATAGGGGCGCAAGTATACGCGTATCGCTATGAGGGATAAAGAATTTTCCCGTTCCCGGTAGGTTGATGTGAACTATTTTGGTCTCGCCTCCAGCAGTCTGTCCAGCACATTGGCAAACTGCTGACGCTCGGTATGACCGAGGTTGCCGGGGCCACCTTTGACCTCGCCGGTATTGCGCAATTCTTCCATCAGGTTGCGCATGGCCAGCCGCTGGCGAATATTTGCCGGGGTAAAGTGTTCCCCCCTGGGACCAATGACCTGTGCACCTTTATCAACGGTTTCCGCCGCCAGCGGAATATCTCCGGTGACCACAATATCGCCCGGCAAAACCTGTTGAGCTATATAGTTATCCGCCACATCAAATCCGCTCTCTACCTGCCGGGCTTTAATCAGTGGTGAATGGGGTACCTTCACCAGGTGATTGGCAACCAGTGTCAATGGAACCTGGCAGCGCTGCGCCGCCCGAAAAAGGATTTCCTTGATAGGGTTTGGGCAGGCATCGGCATCGACCCAGATATGCATTGGAACTCCTTGTTTCGGGCTAGCCAATCAGGCCGCTTTTCAATGTCAGGTGCAGGGTCAGCGTAATGACGATGGCACCACATAGATTGATCCAGAATCCGGCTCTGGCCATTTGGGGAATACGGATAATATTGGCGCTGAACACAATGGCATTCGGTGGTGTGGCCACGGGCAGCATAAAGGCAAAACTGGCGGCAATGGTAGCCGGAATGATGATAGCCAGTGGGTCGATGCCCAGTCCAATAGACATGGCAGCAAAGATGGGCACCAGCGTGGTGGTAGTGGCTGTGTTGCTGGTGAGTTCGGTCAGAAAGATAACCAGCGTTACTACCAGCAGTGTCATAACCAGTGGTGGAAAGCCCTGAACTTCCGCCAGTTGCAGTGCCAGTAGTTCTCCAACCCCGGTGCTGCTGATGGCGCCTGCCAGCGCCAGGCCGCCTCCGAATAGCAGTAACACGCCCCAGGGCACCCGCATTGCAGTATCCCAGTCCATCAAAAATTCACGTTTTTTCAGGTTTGCCGGAATAGTGAATAGTAACAGGGTGGCGATGATGGCCACGCCGGTATCACTGAGTCCACCTAGCCAGGGCAGTTTTGTCAGCAGTGGCCGGGCAACCCAACCCAAAGCCGTCAACAGAAAAATAACAAGGGTTAATCTTGCGCCAAGGGTCCATGGCTCGGTAGGTTCGTGGAGAAATTTGTTATCGATGGGCGTTTTGCCCGGTGGGTATATACAGTGGGTCAATAGCCACCAGGTGAGTGGCACAAAAATTACTACCAGAGGCAGGCCGATGCTGAGCCAGCGGGTAAAACTGATTTCAATACCGAGCTCTCTCTGGATAAACGAGACGGTGAACATATTTGGCACTGTGCCGATAATAGTGCCTACGCCGCCGATCGAAGCAGCATAGGCCACTCCCAAAAGCAGGCAAAGGCTGAAGTTTTCACGGTTGGGCGCACCTTTGTCGAGCAGTTGGATAATGCTGAGCAGTATCGGCAACATCACCAGTACGGTGGCTGTGTTGGTAATCCACATGCTCATGGTGGCCGAGATAAACATGAAACCGCCCACCAGGGTTGCCGGCTTGGTACCCACCAGCCGTAATATCGTAAAGGCGAAGCGGCGGTGTAAATGCCATCGCTCCAGTGCCAATGCCAGGATAAATCCTCCCAGAAACAGGAAGATCATCGGGTGGGCATAGGCTTTTGCAGTGGCATTGATATCACTGGCCCCGACCAAAGGCAGCAGGGCGAGTGGCAAAAGTGCCGTCGCATAGATAGAAATGGCTTCTGTCAGCCACCAGAGGGCCATCCAGGCGGCCAGACCGGCAGTGGCCCTGCCTGCTGGGCCGAGCACAATCAGTTTGTTATCCAGAGAGAGAACCTGATCGGGAACTACCGTAAACACCAGTATGCCCAGCAGGGGGCCGGCAAGGAGAGCTAACAGGCGAAACTGGCCGAGCCACAGAGTCGGGTTCATAGTCGGGTGCTTATTTTTATTGGAAAACCGAGCCTGGCAGGCTTTGATGCACAGTTTAAGCGCCTTGTCCTGGCAGGTTTGAGTCTCTCTTGCCTCTCAGCCAATAATTTTTTCTTTCAGGGCGCGGGCAAACATTCTGGCCTTCGATGGATAGGCAAAGTGTTTTGGGCGGGTTGCCCGGATGCCTTCACTGAAGGCACTCTGTCGGCTGTAATCAATGAGGATGTCAATCATCACCGGCCTGTTTTCTGTCGCCAGAGAAAATGCCGTATCGAGGGCCGATTCAATGTCGTCGTTGTCTTCAATGGTCACGTATTCACAACCGATGGCATGCGCAAAAGACACCCAGTCCGCTTCGCCGAGCTTGATCATCTGTGTTACCTGGCCGGGGAGTTGCCGGATCTCGCCAGATACCTCCCCATCGTTGAACAGGCAGTAAATGACCCCGAGCTGGTACTTGCTGGCAGTGAGCGCTTCCATTCCCGTCATCATCATCGCGGCGTCACCCACCAGGCCGATGACTGTGCACTTTGGATGGGCCATTTTCAGTGCGTTGGCTGCGGGCACACCATACCCCATGGCATTGAAATCGCCGGGACAAATAAACCCACCGGGTTGATGAATTGGCAACAGTTCCGCAGCCAGAAACATGTGGTTGCCATCGTCGCAGGCCACCAGTGCATCATCAGGCATGTGCTGTCTAAGCGCGGTAAAAAAACGGGCCGGATTGACCCGTTTTCCGGATTGTTTCTGCCAGTCGGCCAGATAATTCCGTTTGTCGGTAGCGATCTTCGTGAGCAATGGGTTGTCAGGTGCTGAAGTTGGCACATGTTTTTTGATCACCTCCGTCAGTGCTGCAGCAACGTCGGCCGCATCGCCGAGCAGGGTCAGCTCCGCCGGGTAATTGGCATTGAACACCGCCGGGTTGATATCCACATGGATCAAGGTTTTCGGCATGTTTAGACCGTAGTTGCCAGTGGGTATTTCCGAAAAACGGGTAGCGATTGCCAACAGACAGTCACAGTTGGCAAAGGCGTGTTGTGCCGCTGGTACTGCAGCAGGGCCAAAGCCCATGCCGGTATGCAGGGGATGATTGGCGGGAAATACGCTCAGCCCTTGGAGGGTGGTCGCAACCGGGGCATTCAGGTGGGACGCCAATGCCTGTATTGACTCACTTGCTTCGCGAGCACCCCAGCCAATCAAGATTCCCGGATGTTCGGCCTTTGCCAGCATCTCGGCGGCCAGCTCGATGGCGGCCATATCCAGTGGGGGGGTGATGCGATGCCCATCGAAAACGGGCAGGGACCCGTTTTCGATGCTGTGGGTTTGCAGATTAACCGGAATTTCCACAAATACCGGGCCAGGTTCCCCTTCTATTGCGGTGCGGTAGGCCTCAAAAATGGTGGGCACAATGTCCGAGAGGTGTTCTACCAGATAGGTTGCTTTGGTGATCGGGGTCAGCAGGGCACGGTGGTCGATATCCTGTCGCTGAAAACGGTGATTGGTCTGGTAATCAATACCACCTGCAATGACCAGCATTGGAATGCCGCCGAGAAACGCTTCTCCAATCCCACTTGCTGCATGGGTGACGCCGGCACCGGGGATAATCAGCAGTGTGCCAATCGATCTGGTTGTACGACTGATGGCATCGGCCATGAAAGCAGCTGAAGCCTCGTGGGTCACTAGGGAGGGGGTGATAGTGTCGGACTGTTGGAGTTCAGTATAAATAGCCGTATTGTGAAAACCGGGTATCCCGAAGGTATGCGTTACACCGATCTGTTCCAGTGCGTACCGGGTGAGCCAGGCGCCGGTCTTTTTCATTCGTCTCCCCAGATATCCTGAACTGCAACGGCTTGATGCTATGAGACGCGCGGGCCTGAGTCAACGTGGTAGTGTAGCGTTGTTCCCTGCCATCCGGTTTTGGCAAACAACCTCAGCTTATTGCACCGGTAGTTCTCACCCGTTTGGCACCTTTGGTGACCGGTAACTGGCGCATCATCCTGCGTCGTTCAATACGACTGTCGATGACATTTTTCAGGGCGATCAGCATGCCGGCTACCAGAAAAGCGCCGGGAGGCAGAATGATCACCAGAAACCCGTAACTATTGCCAAATAACTGCAGGGCCCAATTTTCCGCTATGGGACCGAACAGCAGGTGCATGTTGGCAAACAGCGTGCCACTGCCCAGAATTTCCCTGATAGCGCCAATTGCGAGAAGTACCAACCCGAAACCGGCACCCATCATCAGTCCATCCAGTGCGGAGGCCCCCACAGGATTCTTGCTGGCAAATGCCTCGGCGCGTCCCAGGATGGCACAATTGGTGACAATCAACGGGATAAAAATACCCAGGATGACATACAGTTCATAGGTGAATGCCTGCATCAGCAATTCCGTGCAGGTGGTAAATGTGGCAATAATCATGACAAAAGCCGGAATCTTGACCGCTTCGGAAACCCGGTGGCGAATCATTGACACGACAATATTCGACCCTACCAGTACCAGCATGGTGGCTAGACCCAAACCCAGGGCATTCACCACTGAGCCTGTTACGGCCAGCAAGGGGCAAAGGCCAAGTAACTGAACCAGTGCAGCATTGTTTGTCCACAGGCCATTGCGGGTAATGTCGCGATAGCTGGTTTCATCCGCCATTTTTGGCATCCTCTTTCGCTGGTGGTGGGTTCGAAACAGGCCGTTGAGCGGCTTTCAGTAGTTGCTCCCGGTTTTCCTTGAAATATTGCAGAGACTTGCGCACCTGATTAACCACGGCCCGGGGAGTGATTGTGGCACCGGTGAACTGGTCAAAATTTCCGCCATCTTTTTTCACTTTCCATTTGTCTGGGGTCGGGTTGCGAAGTGATTTTCCGTTGAAGCCCAGAATCCAGTTACTTTTGTTCAGATCGACCTTATCTCCCAGGCCGGGTGTTTCCCTGTGTGAAATCACTCGAACCCCAGCCACTGTACCATCCATATTGATACCGATAATCATCTGAATGTCACCGTTGTAACCATCCCCGGCTACAGAGGGCAGTATGACGGCGACCGGTTCATCACCCTGACGGGCGATGTTGGCTACGCCCTCTTCGACCCCGAGCATTGGCCAGAATTCAGCGGGGATGGCCACGGTATCCACCAGCAAATTATTGGTGTGTCTGTCCAGCGGGACGATTTCCAGTAGGGCGCGCTTGGCCACCTCCCGTTTGGCCTCGGCGATGGGTTCCTCCGTCCTGAGGTAGGTGACCGATAGCAGCGTTGCAGTAATCAGGGCAAACACGCCCAGCAGCAGGCTGTTGAAACTGATGGACCTGGCCAGGGAAGCCATGCTCATTCCTTTTTCTCCGTAGCCCGGCGGGATTTTTTGTGGCCATAGGTCCGGGGCAGCGTGTAATTGTCAATCAGGGGCGCGGCAAAATTCATCAATAACACTGCGAAAGCCACGGCATCCGGATAGCTGCCCCAACTGCGAATAATGAATATCAGCACCCCGATAAGCGCACCGAAAATCAGTCGGCCACGGTTGCTGGTGGCGGAACTGACCGGGTCGGTCAGAATAAAGAAAGCGCCCAGCATGGTGCCCCCAGAAAGCAGGTGCATGAGGGGTGATCCGTGACTGGCGGAGCTGCCGCCGTCATAAAACAGCGCCGCACAGAGACTGAGACTGGCCAGCATGGCAACCGGACCGTGCCAGGTAAACACCCGGCGATACAGTAAAAAACAACCCCCCAGTAAAAAGCCCAGATTGACCCATTCCCAGCCGGCCCCAGCCCAGCGGGCGAGACTGAACAGAGGGTCCTGCTCGTACAGTTGGGCGATCAGCAGACCGCTGTTTTGCCGGAGGGTGTCCAGTGGCGTTGCAGCGGTAAAGGCGTCCACCGTTCCAGCGCCGGGCAGTCCAAGGACGATTTGTAATGAGGCCAGAAACCCTGGCGGAGAGACGCCCTCTGCATACAGCGGTAGTGGTGCCGGCCATGCGGTCATCTGCACGGGAAAGGAAATCAGCAGCACCACGTAGCCCACCATGGCGGGGTTAAACGGGTTATAGCCCAGTCCACCGTAGAGGTGTTTGGCGATCAGGATAGCGAAGCTGGTGCCGACAACGACCACCCACCAGGGTGCCAGGGGCGGTAGGGCCAGTCCCAGCAGAACGGCGGTGACCAGTGCACTGTTGTCGCCCAGATAAAACATCACCGGGCGCTTGCGAAGACGCATCACCGCAGCTTCGCAGAGTACGGCTACGGAGCCAGCCAGCAGAATGTTGATCAGTGAGCCCCACCCGAAAAACAGGGTCAGTGCGATCAGTCCGGGGGTGGTCGCGAGCAGTACCAGCCGCATCACCGAGGCCGTGCTCTGGGCCGTGTGCGCATGGGGTGATGTGATTTTAAGCAACGCCATAGCGGGATCCGGTCAAGGGTGATATTCAGCGAGCTGTTGCTCGGCTTCGGTCAGTCTGACCTGCAGCTTTTCAGAAGCGGTACGCAGGCTGTCCACATGTTCGGAGCGCTCTGCTTCCGCCTCTCTCAGTTTGATACGGGCTTTCTCCAGCCGGCTTTTCAGGGAGGCCACGGTTTCGCGCAGTTTGTCTTCCTCTGACATGCTGGCCAGTTCTGCCACCCGTGCCTGTGCACGGGCAATGGCCGATGAGGCCGCATCAGCTGTGTCGTCATCGGCAGTCGATGGCTGGGCAGTGATGGTGTTCAGTTGCTGTTGTGCGTCCAGTAGCTTGTTCTGTAATTTCTCCAGGCCAGCCTGCAGGGCATTGACGTGCTCCGACTCGCCGGCCCGTGCCTCATCCAGTTTTGCTTTGGCTTTTTCAATGCGGCCCTCCAGAGCAACCACAGCCTGACGGAGCTGTTCCTCTGCCGGGAGATCGCGGGTGGCCGCTGCGCGGGCCTGAGCCCGTGCAATCGCGTTAGCCGCCGCATCGGTAGTTTGCTGAGTGACGGGCGTCCCGGGCGCATTGTCCGGGAGTGCCGCCAGCGCCTGCTGTGCGTCGGCCAGTTTGGCCTGTTGCTTCTCAAGACCGCTTGTCAGGGCAGCCTTCAGTGTCTGATCATCGCTTTCGGCAATCTTCTGCCGGGTGACCGCAATCCGTTCCTTGCAGCTGGCAATTTTCTTTTCCAGAGTATCCCTGGGGCTGGCCTGTAGCCGTTCCATCACTTTATCGGTATCCGATGTCCCTGCGGTATTGTCCAGCTGGGCCCGTTTGCTGCGGGCGTCCTCGAGTCGCCGCCGGGCATCTTCGACGGCCGCCAGGGCCTGTTCCTGTTGCTGCTCCGTGCCTTCCTTGCGGATGGTCTCCAGCCGTTTCTCAACTGAATGCAAGTGACTTTCTGCGCGGGCAATGCCGCGCTCCAGTCTGGCCTGCTGCTCTGCGGGAGAGGCCTGATACTCGGCTGCACGTGCCATTGCGGTCTTGACAATGTCCCCGCTTTCCTGGGGTTCGTCGCCGCGCCCGGCAGACATCGCCTTGGCCTGTTCAGCTGCCTGTTTGCGGGCTTCCCGCTTGGCAGCTTTGGCCATTTCTTCCTGCTCCTTGCGGGCTTTCTGGAACTCGAATCGCGCTCTGGCCCGATCGGATTTGATTTTATCCTGTGCCTGTTTGCGAATTTCACCTTTTGAGGCACGGTAATACTGCACCAGAGGGATATTGCTCGGGCAGACATAGGAGCAGGCACCACATTCAATGCAGTCGAACAGATTGTGGGCCTCCAGCCGCTCGTGGTTGTGGGACTGGGCATACCAGAATAGCTGCTGAGGAAGCAGGCTGGCGGGGCAGGCTTCCGCACACATGCCACAGCGAATACAGGGCTGGGCCGGTGGTGGGGTCGGGGCTTCTTCCCGCGACGCGGCGAGGATGCAATTTGTGGTTTTGATGACAGGTATGTCCAGGTCGGTGAGCGTGAAACCCATCATCGGACCACCCATGATCAGTCTGGAACAGTTGTTTTCATCAAAACCGTTATGGGCCAGCAGGTGCGTGATAGGTGTTCCGATCAACACCTCATAATTCCGGTTGGTTGAGCAGGCCCGTCCGGTTACCGTCGTAATTCGGGAAATCAGTGGCTCGCCGAAATGAATTGCCTTTTGTATCGCGAAAGCCGTGCCCACATTCTGGCAGACAATGCCTATGTCAGCGGGTAGTCCACCGCTGGGAACTTCGTGGCCGGTGAGAATCTGAATGAGCTGTTTCTCGCCGCCGGAGGGGTAGCGAGTGGGGAAACTGACCAGCTGAATGTGGGTGTCCCGGACAAAGGGCTCCAGTGCCGCGCGCGCCTCGGGCTTGTTGTCCTCAATGCCGATCAGTACTTCTTCCGGTCCGCCCAGGATATAGCTGAGGATCTGGATGCCCTCCACAATGGCTTCCGCCCGCTCGCGCATCAGCATGTCGTCGGCAGTGATATAGGGCTCGCACTCCGATCCGTTGATAATCAGGGTGGTGATGGTTTTGCGCGGAGACAGTTTGACTGCCGATGGAAAACCGGCACCACCGAGGCCGGCAATGCCAGCGTGGCGGATCATTTCCAGTAATTTGGCCGGGCTGTAGTCCTGAAAGGCGTACGTCGTATCGATGCCGGCATGGTCAATCCACTGTTCCTGACCGTCGGGGATCAACGTGATGCAGCGGGCCGCCATGCCCGAGGGGTGGGGGATCGGGTACTCACTGATATCGCTGATGGTGCCCGATGTGGGGGCGTGAACACCGACACTGACCAGTCCGCTGGGTTCGGCGAGCTCCTGTCCCTTGAGAACACGGTCTCCGGTGGCCACCAGCAGTTTGGCGGGGGCGCCGATATGTTGGTTGAGCGGGATGACCAGTTTTTCCGGCAAGGGGAGGACGCCAATCGGTAACTGTACCGACTGGTGCTTGTTTTCCGGAGGGTGGACGCCGCCGATCAGATCCCAGACCTTTCTCATGCCGCTTTGCCTCCCCTGTCCGTGGCAATGATCTCGGCAGGGTGTCTCTGGGCTTTAATCTGTTCCTCTGCGGGCGGTGGCATATCCCAGGTCCAGTCAGACAGACCCTGGGGCACCGGGATCATATCAATGCAGTCCACCGGGCAGGGTTCCACACACAGGTCGCAACCGGTGCACTCACTGGCGATGACGGTGTGCATCATCTTGGCTGCGCCGAGAATGGCATCCACCGGGCAGGCCTGGATACACTTGGTGCAGCCAATGCATTCGTCCTCGCGGATATACGCCACGGTTTTGACATCATTTTCCTCGCCGTGCTCGGCATCGAGCGAGGGGGCTTCAACTCCCAACAGGGTGGCCAGTGCATTGATGGTGCTTTGGCCGCCCGGAGGACATTTGTTGATCGCATCGCCATTGGCGATAGCCTGGGCATAGGGTCTGCAGCCGGGATAGCCACATTGGCCGCACTGGGTCTGGGGTAACAGTTCGTCAATCTGTTGGACGATGGGGTCCCCTTCTATGCGGAATTTAATGGCGGCAAAGCCCAGCACGGCACCAAATACCAGTGCCAGCCCCACCAGTGCAACCAGTGCGGCGATCAGTGGATTTTGCAGAATCAATTCAATCACGCAGAACCCCTATACCAGCCCGCTAAAGCCCATGAAGGCCAGCGACATCAAGCCGGCGGTAATCATGCCGATGGCGGCTCCGCGAAACGGGGTCGGTACATCGGCCACCGCCAGTCTTTCCCGCATGGCGGAAAACAGGATCAGTACCAACGAAAAGCCGATGGCGGCACCAAAACCATACAGTGTGGACTGGAACAGGTTGTGGGCCTTCGCAGTATTCTGCAGCGCCACCCCGAGCACGGCACAATTGGTGGTGATCAGCGGTAGAAATACTCCCAGCACTCGGTACAGCAGTGGGCTGGTTTTTTCGATAAACATTTTTGTGAACTGCACGACCACTGCGATAACGAGAATAAAGGAAATTGTTTTCAGGTAGGTCAGGCCCAGCGGCTGAAGAATCCAGGTATTCACCAGGTAGCTGGACATGGCGGCGAGCGTCAGCACGAAAGTGGTGGCCCCAGCCATACCGATGGCGGTCTCCAGCTTGTTGGAGACCCCCATGAAAGGGCACAGGCCCAGAAACTGGACCAGAACAAAGTTGTTCACCAGGATGGCGCTGATCAGAATGACGGCAAATTCCTGCATTTCGTCCTGTCTCGTATGCAAAGGGAAATAATGTATACGCCAGCCATTATAGCGGCCTGTGCTACTGACTAATAAGCATAAAACATGAGCTGTTTAGTTTATTTGGCCATAAGGCATAGCGTTTAGTGATATGGCGACGTCGCTGTCGGCGGTTAATTCGAACAGACCCCAGGGTATCAGACGATCCGCTGCCCGGGTTGTGCGCCGCTGTCGGGAGACAACAAATAAATGCTCTGTTTGTCTCCGGCCGCCAGCACCATACCTTCCGACAGACCAAAACGCATTTTGCGCGGTGCCAGATTGGCTACCAGCACAGTCAACCTGCCCTCCAGGTCTTCTGGCTGATAGGCGGCCTTGATTCCGGAAAATACCGTGCGGGTTTCGCCGCCGATATCCAGTGTCAGTTGCAACAGCTTGTCGGCTCCCTCCACGGCATTTGCTGCCACAATGCGCGCTACACGCAGGTCGACCTTGATGAAATCCTCAAAACCGATTTCCGCCGCCAGCGGCTCTTCCATCAGTGGACCGGAGAGCGGTGCTGCAGTCGTTTCCGCCAGTATTTCTTTGCTGGCCTCCAGCATGGCGTTCACTCTGTCCGGATCTACCCGTTGCATCAACGGTTTGAAATTGTCGATGCGGTGGTTCAGCAGCGGTTCAATTTTAGCGGGCCAGTCCAACGGGCTATTAAGGAATGCTTCCGCATCTGCGGCCATCGCGGGCAGCACTGGCTTCAGGTAAATCATCAGGGCGCGGAACAGGTTGATACCGAGGGAGCAGATGTCCTGAACCTCCTGTTCGCGGCCTTCTTCTTTCGCCAGTTGCCAGGGTGCTTTCGCGGCAATATATTCGTTGGCTGCATCGGCAAGGGACATAATTTCGCGGATTGCTCTGCCGAATTCCCGTTGCTCATAGTAGTCGGCTATGCTGTCGGCAGCTGCCGAAACCCGTTGCCACAGGGCTTTATCCGCAATGCTGGCCGCCAACACGCCGTTGTTACCCTTGCTGATAAATTTGGCGCAACGACTGGCGATATTGACAACCTTGCCCACCAGATCGCTGTTGACCCGCTGGATAAAGTCGTCCAGGTTCAGATCCAGATCATCCACGCCGGAGGAGAGCTTGGCAGCAAAATAATAGCGCAGGTATTCCGGGTTGAGATTGTCCAGATAGCTGCGGGCATTGATAAAGGTGCCGCGGGATTTCGACATTTTCTTGCCATTCACTGTCAGAAAGCCGTGTACGCAAACAGCTGTGGGGGTGCGGAAACCGGCGCTGCTGAGCATGGCCGGCCAGAACAGGGCGTGAAAATTGACAATGTCCTTGCCGATAAAGTGATACAGCTCGCTTTCGGCCTGTTCGCCCCAGAAGCTATCGAAGTCGATGCCTTCGCGTTCACAGAGATTCCTGAAACTGGCCATGTAACCGATCGGTGCATCCAGCCAGACATAGAAGTATTTGCCCGGCGCATCAGGGATTTCAAAGCCGAAATACGGCGCATCGCGACTGATGTCCCACTCGTGCAGGCCACCTTCCAACCATTCACCGAGCTTGTTGGCAACCTCTTCCTGCACGTGACCGGCGCGGGTCCAGGTCTTGAGAAAGTCGCTGAATTCCGGCAGCTTGAAAAAAAAGTGCGTGGAAGCTTTCTCTATGGGCGTCGCACCAGAGATGACCGACACCGGATTGATCAGGTCCGTTGGCGCATAGGTGGCTCCGCAGGCTTCGCAGTTATCGCCGTACTGGTCGTCAGTTTTGCATTTGGGGCAGGTGCCCTTGATATACCGATCCGCCAGAAACAGATGTTTTTCCGGATCGTAGGCCTGGGTGATTTCCCGTGTGGCAATATGGCCATTGTCCCGCAGGCGGGAATAGATCAGTGATGACAGCTCGCGGTTCTCCACAGAGTGGGTGGAGTGGTAGTTATCAAAGTCAATCAGGAATGCTGCAAAATCCTGCTGGTGCTCCTTCCTGACCTGGTCGATCAGTTCTTCGGGGCTGATGCCGAGTTGTTCCGCCTTGAGCATGATAGCAGTGCCGTGCGCATCATCGGCGCAGACGTAGTAACATTCATGGCCGCGCATTTTCTGGAAACGAACCCAGATATCTGTCTGAATGTATTCCACCAGATGCCCCAGATGGATTGAACCATTGGCATAGGGCAGGGCACTGGTAACAAGAATTTTTCGGCGTTCAGTCATGTTGGGAGCTGCTGTAGTTGGCGTTGGGAATCGACGCGGTCAAAAGCGGTTGTCATCGAATACTGGTAAAGGGGCGCAACTATAACGGTTTTGCCCCGTTTTTTCATCCGTTGTCAAGGGGGATTTCGTATGGCTGATGTAACCGTTCAGGACGGTTTGGCAGAGATCAAACATATTATCGGTGTGGCGTCCGGCAAAGGTGGTGTCGGCAAATCGACCACCGCGGTGAATCTGGCGCTGGCATTGGCTGCCAACGGCGCCAAAGTCGGTATTCTGGATGCGGATATTTATGGACCCAGTGTGCCGATGATGCTCGGTTTGCCCGACGGTACCCGGCCCCAGGTAGAGGAGGAAAAATACTTTTTGCCGGTGCCGGCCCACGGCATTGTGTCTATGTCCATGGGTTACCTGGTCACCGAGCAGACACCCATGGTCTGGCGCGGACCGATGGCGACCGGTGCCCTGATGCAGATGCTCAATCAAACCCGCTGGGGTGCACTGGACTATCTGGTGGTGGATATGCCGCCGGGGACCGGCGATATCCAGTTGACCCTTGCCCAGAAGGCCAGTATGGCGGGTGCGGTGATTGTCACCACACCGCAGGATATTGCATTACTGGATGCCCGCAAGGCGATTGAAATGTTCGGCAAGGTAAAAATTCCGGTATTGGGTATCGTGGAAAACATGGCAATACATCGTTGCAGCCAGTGCGGCCATGAGGAGCCAATCTTCGGTGAAGGCGGTGGTCAGCGGGTCGCAGCGCAATACCACACTGAGGTATTGGGTTCCCTGCCGCTGGATCGCCTGATTCGCGAGCAGGTAGATGGCGGTAGACCCTCGGTGATTGCGGAGCCGGAAGGCTCGGTAGCTCAACGTTACGGTGAGATTGCCGCGCGTATCGCAGTGATTCTGGCAGGGATTGACAGGTCCAGTGGCCCACAAATCACGATTGAATAACCGGTTCAAAATCGCTTTTTTAGGACTTTGACCCGTTGATTCAAACCGGTATCATGGCCCACTTTCGGGCGTCCCCCCCCCCCCGGGCATGCAGCAGCGGATATTGACGTGGTTGTTTGCAAGCCTACCTAAGGCCCCTGACATTTTACTTGAGAGCATCACAGTATGAGTATCAAATCCGACAAGTGGATTACCCGTATGTCCAGAGAACACGGCATGATTGAGCCGTTTCAGGGGGCCCAGGTGCGACAGCCTGATCCCAACGGCCAGAAAGTGATTTCCTACGGGGTGTCGAGCTATGGGTACGATGTGCGTTGTGCCGATAATTTCAAGATTTTCACCAATATCCATTCCAAAACAGTCGATCCGAAGAATTTCGACTCCGATGCTTTTGTGGATGTGAAGGGGGATTACTGCATTATCCCGCCCAACTCTTTCGCTCTGGCCAGCACGATCGAATATTTCCGTATACCGCGCAATGTACTGACCATCTGTCTCGGTAAATCCACTTATGCCCGCTGCGGCATTATCGTCAATGTCACCCCGCTTGAACCGGAGTGGGAGGGTCACGTGACGCTGGAGTTTTCCAACACCACCAGCCTGCCGGCAAAGATCTATGCCAATGAAGGTGTCGCACAGATGCTGTTTTTTGAATCCGATGAGGTCTGTGAAATCTCTTATGCAGACCGGGGGGGGAAATACCAGGGGCAACGCGGGGTTACCCTGCCGAAAGCTTGATGGACAGGGTGCTGCAAAGCCTCGGCGCTGGCATTTGAGCGTTTATAAAGAGGGTGAATGCGTCATTGCCACCGCAAGGATGTAACAGAAAATCGCCACTGATATCAGGCTGAATAGTAACCGGATACCTGCCGTTCGGCCCCGTTTGATAGCATAAGTTCCCGTTCCAATATAGGCGACCAAAGCGACCAGCTTGGCGGTCAACCAGTTGTCGGCAAACGGGTACTGGTGACTGCTGATCATCAGGTATATGGCAGAGGCCAGCAGTAGGGTGTCGATAATGTGGGGGACGATTTTGGCCCACGTTTGTTGAAGTTTTGGCGATGCATTGACCGACCAGACAGCCCGCACAATAAACAGCGTAAGGCTGAGCAAGGCGAGTGTGATGTGGGTGTTTTTCAGGATCAGGTACATAATATTATTCTGGCAGCAGTAAATTTTGGTTGGTGAATCTTAGCCTGTCTGGTCGGGTTATCCCAACCCGGCGGCGGCGGGGTGGTGCCACCGCGCTGTCTTTCTTGCGGTTTGCCAGTGGTGGCAAGTCTGGATGAATTTCAGGGAATCGTTTGCAGTGATTGAAGTTTTGTTTCTGGCCGTTGCGTTAAGTATGGACGCGTTTGCAGTCTCCATTGGTCTGGGTTCAAAGCACAAGGGCAAAGTCATTGCCCTGGCGTTGATGGCAGGCACCTATTTCGGTATTTTTCAGGCGCTGATGCCGATGATCGGTTACCTGGGTGGTAGAGGTGTGCTGGGCTGGATTGAGGCCTTTGCACCTTGGGTGGCATTTTCCCTGTTGCTGTTGATCGGTGGCAAGATGATTTGCGAATCGTTTGCTGAGGGTATCGAAGAGGACATTGCCCATATCACCCATCGGGTGATGCTGATTCTCGCGATTGCCACCAGTATTGATGCCATGGCTGCTGGATTTGCCCTGACTCTGCTGGATGTGGGGCCAATTCTGGCCTGCCTTATCATCGGTATCACCACTTTTATGTTCAGTATTCTCGGTATATTGGTCGGTATCAAAAGTGGCACCTGGTTGGAGAGTAAAGCGGAATTTTTTGGTGGCATCGTATTGATTTTAATCGGCTTTAAGGTGCTTTTGGCCTGAAAGCTGGACTCGTCAAACTGATGATCCAATGCCGGTTTCTCGGGGTGGCGACGTTTTTTTGCCATGCCAGGTATGGCATTTTTTCAGTTTCTCCAGCCTTTCCATAAATCCGGTGGCCTATTGCTATTTAGTTGATTGGCGTCTGAAAGGCGCCTGCTGGCCTTGAGGCCGTCACGCTATTGTCATACAACTGGCACAATAAACCTGCTATGGTCGGGTCCTGTCCTGTAGAAACCCACCAATGTTCAGCGGATTGTTATATGAATTTAGGTACTCCGATTATCAGCAATAAGCGCAAATGGCTTGTGATTGCCGTTGCCCTGTCTGTGATCGCCCTGGCTGTTATTGTCTTTGAGTCCCCAGCGATTGCCGACCTGTCGGAAGAGAATCGTCACGAAGTGCCGACCCTGAAAGCACAATGGCAAAAGGGTGAGGTGATTGTGCTGGTCAGGCATCTGGAGCGTTGCGATAAAGCGGATTCTCCCTGTCTGACTGGCACAGAAGGGATCACCGCACGATCCGTTGATGATGGCCAAGCACTAGGTGCAGACTTTCACCAACTTGGCCTGTTGAACAGTGACATTTTTAACAGCCCGCTCGACCGCACAGTCCAAACAGAAAGTATTGTCTTCGGTGATCGCGGTTTTGATCGGGATTGGTTATTCAAATGTAAAAAGACCATCTTTAAGGACGCCCTGGCAGAGAAGGCCCCCGGCAGAAATCTTATCCTGGTGACTCACAGTAGCTGCATTGACAGTTTTGAAGAGTCACTGGGGTATTCCAGTGAAACCCCTGAATATGGCACCTCCCTGTTTTTCAGCCCTGGTCCAAGTGACAAGCTGGAAGTTCACGGTTTCCTCGATATGGAGGACTGGGATCGTACATTGGGTTTTTGATCGCTGATCTCCCGCCTGCCCTGATCCATTAGCCAACCCTGGCTTCTGACTACCCATGGTTGTTGCCCGGTTGTTTGTTTAAAGCTTTGCCGTCCCGGTTTTCCGCCGTCAGCACTAACGGTTTGCTTGGCATATCGTAGCGTTGTTGCCGGTACAGCCACGAGGGCATCAAGGCATGGGCCAGTGCTTCGCGGGTGTCACTTGCGGTGGCTTCGCCAGTAAGTTGCAGTTGCCGGGCCTCCGGGTCATAAACGCCGCTCAGGGCGGACTGGCCGGGTCTCAGGATGGTGACTTCCTGTCCTTGCAGTAAGGCAAAATAATCCGCAAATTGCATCAATGCCCTTCCCGGGGACTGCTGTTCACTCTCAAGCGTCATATCGCGACCGATCATGGGTGTTTCTGCGTTGATGCCCAGCAGGGAGAGCAGGGTGGTGGGCATATCAATCTGGCTGGCGACACTTGTGATGCGTTTGGGTTCAATATCTGCACCCAGTATCAGACCGGGGATCTGAAAGCGCTCAATGGGCACCAGGCTGTCACCAAACACCTTCAAATCATGGTCGGCGATCACCAGAAACAGGGTATTTTGCCAATAGTCACTCTGTCTGGCCCGGTCAATAAAGTTACCGAGCGCAAAGTCCGCATACTTCACGGCATTGGGATAGGTTTGTTTTTCCGGGTTGTGCAGTTCGATACGACCATCGGGAAACTCGTAGGGCGAATGATTGCTGGAGGTGAAGACCAGACCGAAATAAGCCTCATCGCGTTGTTGAGCCTCGCTGAGGCGCTGGTGGGTTTTCTCAAAGAGGTCTTCATCGGATACGCCCCAACTGCCGACGAAAGTGGGGTTTTCGTAATCCCGCTGATCAATGACCGACTGAAAGCCATTGCCAATGAAAAAGCTGGCCATATTGTCGAAGTGAGATTCGCCGCCGTAGATGAATTCTGTGGTGTAACCCTGCATACCAAGCAGCTCGGCAATAGTGAAGAAGTTCTGTTGTGACAGTGACAGTTTGACCACGCTACGGGCCCGCGTGGGCAAAAAACCGCTCACTGTCGCTTCGATGCCCCGGACAGATCGAGTGCCAGTGGAGTAGAGTTGCTCAAACCACCAGCCAAGCTCCTTGAGTCTCTCCAGTTCCGGTGTGACTGGTGTTTCACCACCCAGTGAGCCGACAAAGGTGGCACCCATGCTCTCTTCGAGGATGATCACCAGATTGAGGGGTTTTTCACGCGGATGTGTGGCCTGGCGGTAGTTGAGGGTCGGGAAGGGCTGGTCGCCATCTGGTTGCAGCCAGGGGTAAAGTATGTGCAGTTGCTCCATGATTTCATCATTGCTGAGGGTGCCGTACACCTCGGCCGAGTGGTCTTCGTGTTTCAGGTTATAGAGTGCAAAGTACACAGACCAGGTGGAATTGATGATCAGACTGTTCACCAGCGGATCTGGCGTCAGTGCAAAGATGGCCGGATTGGCGGGGCGATGGCCCACCGAAGACCGCACCATCACCACCAGCAGTACAGCAACGACCGGCCAGGTAAGCCAAAGCTTCCAGAAAGGCCAGATTTTGTTGTAGGTCCTCAGCCAGTTTTTCATCAGGCGCGTGATGGCCCAGCCCGCCAGCGCTGTGATCAGTACCCCCAATAGCAGCGGCAGACGAAAGTCACCCCAGAGGGTGGCAAATACTTCGCGGGGGTATTTCAGGTATTCAACAAACAACCGGTTGGGCCGCAGGTCATATTGCAGTATGAAAGCCGGTGTCGCGGCTTCCATAAATACCAGCAAGGTGATGGCGATGACACCCCATACCAGCACCAGCACCCGCCAGACCGGCCATGCCAGTCGCGTGGCCAGTATTGGCCCCAGCAATGCAAGTGGTGCCAGCAGCATGCCCATAATGATCAGGTCTGCCCGGATACCCTGACTGATAATCAGCCACAGGTCGGTTGCGGACGTCACCCGATCCCACTGCCAGGCGATCAGACCCAGCCGTGACAGGGATAAAACCGTCAGCCCTGTGAGTAACAGGAAGAGCAGTACCCCGTAGGGGCCAAACAGATTGAAAAAACGTGTGTGAAGAGGGCTTTTCATGGATTTGGGCACTTGGGTTCTGAGACACCTTTTCCGTAGGGGGCTTGTTTCAGGCTGCAGTCTAGCTGTCTGTACCTTAACGGAGCCTTAAGACCGGGCACGGTGGCTCCCTGATCCAGAGTCTGGATCCTTCTTCGAGCGGGAGAGAGTGCTTGGCGAGAGGGGGGATTTTAAAACCTTGCTGGATGCTCTAATCTGCTGCCATGACATTGCTCATCGCCTTTGCCCTGTTATCCATTGCCGTCTCGTTCATCTGCTCGGTTCTCGAAGCTGCACTCCTGTCAATCACGCCCAGCTACATTGCGCAACAAAAGCTGGTGAACCCGAGGCTCCATGATCGGCTCGGCTATCTGAAAGAACAGATTGATCAGCCGCTGGCCGCCATCCTGACTTTGAATACGGTGGCCCATACGGTGGGTGCAACAGGTGTCGGTGCGCAGGTGGCGATAGTCTTTGGCAGTGGCTATCTGGGAATCGCCTCGGCGGTGATGACATTGCTTATTCTGGTGTTGTCAGAAATCATTCCGAAAACCATTGGTGCCCGCTACTGGCCGGTTATCGCGCCCTTTATGCCGATTACACTGAACAGCCTGATCGCCCTGTTGCGCCCATTTATCTGGTTGTCCGACCAGATCATGAAGTTGTTTGGTGGCGGCGGTCATGAGCCAGATATCCGTCAGGAGATCAAAGCGCTCACCGTGCTGGGAAGAGAACAGGACAAGCTGGATGACGATGAGCAGCGGGTGATAGGCAATATTCTTGATCTGCATGATGTGAGGGTGAAAGACATCATGACGCCGCGCACTGTCTGTGAAGTTGCCAGGCCGGATGAGTTGCTTAGCAGTTTCATTGAGCGTGTAAAAGTGGGCCAGTTTTCACGCTACCCGGTGCTGGACGGCAATGAGGTACCGATGGGCATGATCTTCCGTCACGAGCTGTTGAACATCCAATGGCAGAAAACCGTCTCTGACCTGATGAAACCGGTCGAGGTGGTCTCGGAAAAATTGAGTGTGGAAGCGCTGATGTCACAATTGATCCATGATCGGCAACATATGCGGCTTGTATATAATGAATACGGGGTCTGGTTGGGTCTGGTGACACTTGAGGATGTGATTGAAGCCGTGATTGGCCAGCCCATCATGGATGAGACGGATGATGTCCCCAGCATGAGACGTCTGGCCAGGCGTCGTTGGCAATACCGGCAAAGGTACTTTTCAGGTGGTCAGGCTGGAGAGTAGTTGCACCGGTCTCAGCGATTGATCCGCCGCTTTGTCGGCATGGCCGACGATGACAGCTCTACCTGATCGCGACCATTTTTCTTCGCCCGGTACAGAGCCTGATCGGCGTATTCGATCACTTCGTTGAGGGTGTCGAACTCATCGTCCGGATAAATCAGCTGGCCGCCGATACTGATCGTAATATCCACGGAGAAATTTTTACCCACTATGGGTGAGCCGTTGACCGCTTTTCTCAGGCGCTGGCCAATATCCCTGCTCTTCGGTTCTGATACTTTAACGCCGACCACAAATTCTTCGCCACCGTATCGCCCGATAACGTCGTAGTCCCGCAGGGCTTTTGCCAGCCGTGTGGCTATCTCTTCCAGCACTGCATCGCCGGCAAGATGACCGTATTGATCGTTTATCTGTTTGAAGTGGTCCACATCGCAAACGAAGAGACAGTATATTGATTTTTCTCGCTGTGCCCGCTTCACTTCCTGAGCAATTTTATCCAGTGCTGCCCCGCGATTGAGCATTCCTGTCAGGGCATCGTGGTGGGCGCGAAACAGCAGTTCCCTATGCAGTGCCGAGTGCGGATTGGAGATTCGTCTTGCCAACCGGCTGCCGCTGATGAATGCCAGTAGCAGGATCACCGATGACAGACCAATGATAATGTAGGTCAGTCGTTTGAAGTCATCGTTGTAGGCCGACAGGTCGGCGTGGGCAAGTAAGCGGACGGAGGGGGCTTCTGTTTTGTCGAGCATGATTTCACGGGTTTCCCAGCGGCGACCAAAACCAAATCCCCAGTCGGCATCGTCAATGGTCAGGAGGCTGGCGTCCAGTTCGAAGACGTGCTGATCCAGGGTGCTGACGAGATAATCTCCCTTTGCTGAGACAAAACTTAAATTCAGTCCGATCGAGTCTTTCAGTTGGTTCAACAGCGCTTTGTTGACCTCAAAACCGACAAAGAGGTAGGCGATGGTCACGGGGGCTTCAACCGGTATCGCGAATAAACGATAGACATGGTTATCGAGTGCCATGAAGGTTGGTGTTAACGGGTTTCCTGCCAGCGTATCATGGAGCCGCCGGTAATCCCGCGGTTTGAGTTGAGTGCCATTGCTGGCCAGAGCTTGTCCGCTCTTGTCGGTAAGCAGCATCAGTTCTACGTCAATACGCCTGCCATGATTCATTAACATGGTATTGATGGTGGGTTCGTGTCGGGTGGCAACCGCCTGCTTAAAACCAAAATCAGCGGCGAGCACGATGGAAGAGCTGACCAATGAACTTTGTCTGACCTGCAGATAATGTAGCAGCGACTTGTTTGCTCCCGCGATCTGCTCCTGGAGCAACGATTTGTTGTGTTCGCTGGCGAGCCACCAGGACGCTGTCTGAATAGAGATGGCAGTAACTGCGACAAGGCTGACACAGACGATCACAATTTGCGTGTAAAGGCTTTTCATGTGGCGATCCAGTCGCTTGGTTCTCTCTACTAGACAGCCGCTTGCTGATGTGGCTGATTTGTAGGGAATGGTCTCGTGGAGAATGGTGGGGCCTAGGTTAATTATTATTTTCGGCAAGATGCTTTTTGCTGAAGGCTTTCCCTGAATCACTTCTATAGCTTTCGCAAGCGGATTTCAAGCGTCAATTTTGAAAGCATGCCTGGATGTAGCCCAAATCTCTGGTCGCAGGGGAATGGTCAGGTCATTACAAAGGGGCCCACCTGTTTAATCTGATGATCACTGTTACCGGGCGGAAAGTGTGGTCGAGGGAGGGTATGACAGGTATTGTCGTGGGGAATTATTGTGGCCGTGTGGCTTTGAGCAAGTCGAGAAAATCATCGGCGGGCAGCGGTCGACTGTAATAGTAGCCCTGGATAACATCGCAGCCTATTGTCTGAAGAAACTCAAACTCAGCACGGGTTTCAATGCCCTCTGCCACGACCTCCAGATTAAGAATATGGGCCATGGAAACAATAGCGCGGTAGATATCCCGACCGCGTTTGTCTGTTTCGATACTTCTGGCGAAGACCTGGTCAATTTTAAGTTGATCTACGGGCATGTCCCTGAGATACCGCAGGTTTGAGTAGCCACTGCCAAAATCATCAATGGCTATTTGCAGCCCCAGCGCCTTGAGTTGATTCAGGGTCGAGAGAAAGGTGGTTTCATCCTGTGCCAGGCAGCTCTCCGTGATCTCGAGTTCCAGCAGGGAAGGAGAAAATGTATGTGCCTGCAGGGCGGTGTCGATGGTCTCTATCAGATCGGGTTGGTTGAACTGTCGCGGCGAGAGATTGACCGATACGGGAACTTCGTCAAAGCCTTTGTCTGCCCACTGCTGCAACTGCGCACAGGCCTGCTCAATGACCCATTTGCCGAGCGGTTCTATAATGCCGGTTTTTTCGGCCAGGGGAATAAAGTGTGCAGGTGAAATCAGCTGGCCGTCCCCCGCTGGCCAACGTATCAGTGCCTCGGCGCCGACAATCTCTCCAGACGAGATAGACATCTTCGGCTGGTAATACAGGACAAATCCGCCGGTGGACAGCGCGGTTCGCAGCTGCTGTTCCATCTTGAGATTGGCCGTGATAATCCTGTTCAGCTCTTCGGTGAAAAATTTATAGTTGTTGCGACCGGCCTCCTTGGCCTGGTACATGGCCATATCGGCCTGCTTGAGTAATTCATTGGCATCGGTGCTGTCATGGGGGTAGACGCTGACGCCAATACTGCAGGTCACCTCGATATTCCGATTGGCAACACAACAGGGCGCCTGCACGATGTCCAGTATGCGCTTGACAAGATGTGACAGGGCGTCCGTACTCGCTGCTTGGTCTGGGTTGTCAGGGGGGTAGGCCAGCAGTAGTACAAACTCGTCGCCGCCGATGCGCGCTACTGTATCGCCATCGCGAATCGATTTTCGCAGGCGGTCGGCAATCGCTTCAATCAGGCAGTCCCCCGCTGCATGACCGAGACTGTCATTGACGTTCTTGAACAGGTCCAGGTCGAGCAATACCACGGCCAGTTCGCCATCGCTACGTCGGCCACTTTTTGTCAGTTGCTGTAGCCGGTCGAGTAATAAAAGCCGGTTGGGCAAGTCGGTCAGGCTGTCATGGGTGGCCTGGTGAGAAATGCGCTGTTCATAGTATTTCCGCTCGGTGATGTCCTCGACGGAACCCTCGAAATACAGCAGACGTCCGTTCGGTCCGTATACCGTCCGTGCATTTTCCGAAATCCAGATTACAGAGCCATCTTTCCTGAACACCTGCGATTCAAAGTTTTTGACCCCGCCATTACTTTGCATGAGTTGTACAAATGTCGCCCGCCTGCCGGGGTCGACGTACAGCTGCTGGCTGATATTCTTGAGCGCCTGCTGCAGTTCGTCAGTTGTCTCGTAACCATAAATCGCTGCCAGGGCGGGGTTGACATTCAGGTAGTAGCCATCGGTGGTTGTCTGAAAAATACCCTCAATCGCATTTTCAAAGATACTTCGATAGCGATGTTCGGCCTCAACCATGGCCTCTTCATTGGCGTGGCGCTGCGTTATATCCTGAATAAAGCCATGCAGTGCGCCGGGATAACCATCCATGGAGACGCCCTGACCACGTTCCCAGACCCAGCGTACGCTGCCATCCGCATGGTAGATTCGGTATTCGACATTGATGGAAATGCCTTTTTTTAGTGCATCGTCGATCGTTTCCCGCACCCGTTTTCGATCATCGATGTGGGTGATTTCCTCGTATGATATCCGGCTGTTGAGTAACAGGTCTTTTGCCGGGTAGCCGGTGAGTTTCAGGCAGCCTTCGCTGACAAAGTCCATTGTCCAGTGCCTGTCCTGCCGACAACAGTAAACCATGCCGTCGAGCTCGGACAGCAGCATTTCCAACAAAGGTTCACGCTGCAGCTCGGTGGAGGAGTAAACAGTATAGAGATTGAGGTCTGCCATGGAGCATGAGCAAGCAACTATCGTGCCGATGAGTCAGAGGGTGCGCGATCCATGACCTGATAGGGGGGGCTAGTCCGCCAGCAGGCTTTCCCGGAGTGCTCTGGCTTTGTCCTGAATCCGCCGGGTATGTTCAGGGCCCATGCGGATCAGCTGTTTTTGCAGGGCGGGTAGCGCTTCCAGTTTCGGGTCCGCGTATTTGTACTGCACGGAATCCTGCACCAGGTAAACGGGCTGTAGAGGTAGCGGGGTGGCCAGAACCTGATCCAGGGCACTGATAATCGCTTTGTCTACACTTTCAGAGGGATAGCCGAGTTCACCATAGGCCTGTTCAAGCAGTGGCCGAAGCAGATGGAAAAGCTCGGTCAGCTTTTCGTTATCCATGGCTTCCAGGGTGTCGACCAGATAGTCGTAGCGTTGATAGTTGGTCGGGCTGATCGAACGTTTTTGTCCATCCTGGACGACTGCGAAACTACCTTTCGGCGTGGGGGCCCTGAGCATTTTGCGCAATACGTCACCGCGGGATAGACCATCCAGCAGGCTGACAGTGCGGCGAAGGACATGGTTCGGAGGAAACCACTGACCCAGCTGGTCATCCGGGGTCAGCTCCGTAAATTGTTGGCGGGCGAATTCATCGCTGTCGTCCAGTGACGGCAGTTCCGACGCTGTTGGTTGTGGTGGTTGCTCGGGAACGGTTTCCTCAATATCAGCGACCGGGTTTGTCGTAGCCGGTGTCGGGGCTGGCAATGCCGGTGTGCTGGCTTCAGGTGCTGTCATAGTGACGGGTGTTTCATCCGTCGGCGTGAGAAAAAAATAGCTTAGCAGTGCCAGAACTGCCAGCACGATGACCACACCAATCCACAGGGCAAGTTTGTTTCTGCCAGCTTCTCTTTCCGGACGCTCGTCGGGGTTGACCCTCATTCGTTACTCCTTGGCCAAATGTGTATGGCTGCCATCACAAAGCGGTGGTGTGGCAGTACGTTTACAGGTGCAGAAGGCGACCTTGCCAGTCCTGGTTGCCCGCCATAGTTTTGGCTCAAAGGCCGTGCCCGTATGCGAGCCATCGCAGAATGGTTGGTTCGTGCTTTTCCCACAGACACACCACCAATAGGTCTGTCCTTCAGTGACCGCCTGGTTCTGGTGTTGTCACGTGGACACATCCTCCCAGTGTTATTGGCTGCCTGTGGTGATGGGTTTATTGTTCACTGTGCCTTCCTTCAGGGTGATGCGGTGGTCGTCATCATCCTCATTCTGCCAGATCTGCACCAGGAGATAATTCATTTGTGGCGCAAACCACAGGTAGGTTTCCCGATCACTGTCTTCGCGGACACGGTGAACCTTGACGGTGTTTATCGAACCCAATGCGGTATCAACGATTTCCTCACCCATGATTTCGAAGTTGTACTGCTTTATTTTGCCGCGGTCAATCACCTGGTACTGCAGGGGAGTATTACCCCTGATCAGGTCCCGTTGTAGCTGGATCTGATAGGTCAGTTTGTCCAGGTAGTCACTGTCGAGCTTAACCTGTCGCTGTTTCTTTTTTTTCTGATAATTGGCAACACCAGCTGCCCGGTCGTAGGTCAGTGACTCATTTTTCTTGATGCCGAAAATATTGCGTTCGTAAGTGTACTGTTGCCCGAGGATATGACCTGTTGAGTCAACTTTGAAGGTGCCCTTTTCGGTAATGCTGGCCAGTAGGGTGTCAGCTTTGCTCACCAGTTTATAACTGTCCCCTTCTCTCTCCAGATACCGCTCCGCCTGGATATCCATACCCTTGATGGTGGCATCGTAGACGAGATGATAGGGGATCAGGGCCGGCTCTTTTGTCTCAGCGAGACACAGGCCTGAAAACAGTGAAAACAGAATCAGGCCTGTCACAGGAATGGGGGGGCGGGCGTAGCGGCGAGTGTGGCGCATTAACTGTGAGTTCCCTCAATTGTTGATATTGGCAGTTTGTCAGACTCTTTGGGTGCCATTTAGTTGTGAATATTTCAGTTATTTATCCCTGAAAGGCGAACCCCGTGGGTGGCAGAGGCCGACCAAACAGACAGGCCCTGCCGTTACTCAGCGACAGTCGGCCCTGGCAATACCAGCGCACGGCCATTGGGTAAATCAGGTTTTCCTTCTCAAAGATACGGCTGCGCAGTGTTTCGGCAGTGTCATCTTCAAGAATGGGGACTTCTGCCTGAATTATCGGCGGGCCACCGTCAAGCTCAGATGTCACGAAATGCACCGTGGCGCCGGTTTTGGTATCGCCAGCCTCAATAGCGCGCTGCTGAGTGTGCAGGCCGGGGTACTTTGGCAGCAGGGATGGGTGGATGTTCATCATCATGCCCGCAAAGCGTTCGACAAATGCCGGGGTCAGAATACGCATGAAACCGCACAGCAGTATCAGATTGGGTTTATAGCCTTCCAGCAGGTCAGCCAGTGCCACATCGAAACTGTCCCGATCGGGAAATTGCCTGTGGTCCAGCGCCTGACAGGGTATGCCGGCGGCCTCGGCTTTTTCCAGCCCGGGGGCATCGGGGTTGTTGCTGATCACACAAACGATTTCGGCATCGATCACGTTCATCTGTATCGCATCGATAAAGGATTGCAGGTTGCTCCCCTTGCCGGAAATCAATATTGCCAGCCTTGGTTTATAACTCGTGTTCATATTCAATCAGCCTATCCTACTAGTTGAACGCGTTGTTCGCCGGGTTCAGCGTGGGCGATTTTGCCCATGACAAATGCTTCCTCGCCAGCGATGTGCAGGGTATCCAGTGCCGTTTGCACGGCATCCTGTGGAACGCAGATCACCATGCCGACGCCGCAGTTAAAAGTCCGGGACATTTCGGTGGCACTGACGTTGCCGTTGCGCTGCAGCCAGTCAAAAATGGCGGGCATCTGCCAGCTGTGGGTGTCGATGACAGCCTTGGCGCTTTCCGGCAGAACCCGTGGGATATTTTCCAGCAGGCCGCCACCGGTAATATGGGATATTGCGTGGACCGGCACGTGCGCGTGCTCCACCAGACCCAGCAAGGTCTTGACATAAATTCGCGTGGGGGTGAGCAACAGCTCACCCAGCGGCTTGCCATCGACCATTTCTGTGCGCGGGTCTGCGCCGGAGACCTCGATGATTTTGCGGATCAATGAATAGCCGTTGGCGTGCGGGCCGGAGGAGGCCAGGCCGATCAGGGCATCGCCCACATGCACGGCGCTGCCATCAATAATGCCTGACTTTTCGACAATGCCGACACAAAAGCCCGCCAGGTCGTAATCCTCACCCTCATACATGCCGGGCATTTCCGCCGTTTCACCGCCCACCAGCGAGCAGCCTGCGAGTTCACAGCCCTCACCAATACCCGTGACAACTGCCGCAGCTGTATCGACATGTAATTTACCAGTGGCGTAATAATCGAGAAAGAACAGTGGCTCGGCACCGCAGACCACCAGGTCGTTGACACACATGGCCACCAGGTCAATACCGATGGTGTCATGGATGCCGAGGTCAATAGCCAGTTTCAGTTTGGTGCCAACACCGTCCGTGCCCGATACCAGTACCGGTTCCTTGTAGCCACTGGGCAGGCTGAACAATGCGCCAAACCCTCCCAGACCGGCCAGTACTTCCGGTCGGCGGGTGCGCTTGGCAACCTGTTTGATCCGTTCGACCAGGGTGTTGCCTGCGTCGATATCAACACCGGCATCTTTGTAGCTGAGAGAGGGCTGCTTGGGGTGACTCATTGGCGGGCCTTGCTGGCTAGTGGGTGAAAAGGTGGGATATTTTATATGAAAAGACGACGTCTGACAGTTAGATAATGTGCCTATTTGCAGGCTGCTGTTACAATCCCGACCATGAAAAACATCGCGCTGTTGAAGAATCTTGCCGCCCTGCTGTTTGCGGGGCTCTCAACCCTGCCCATTGCTGCGGCTCCGCTGGTCGATCTCTATGAGGCACTGGTGCCCGTAGCGGATCAGAGCGATGCTGCCAGAGAACGGGCGCTGAAGATCGGCCTGGAAAAAGTACTGGTCAAGGTGACTGGTGACAGCCAGGTACTGTTAAACCCCCGGTTGGGTGGCGTCGCGGCAGAGCCCCGACGCTATGTGACGGCATACAGTTACAGGAGTTATCGCGATCCGCTGGTGGCGTCCACTGAAGACGGCGACGCGACCAGAGAGGGTATGGCGATCAATATCCGTTATTCCGAACCGGCGATCGACCAGCTGCTGCGACGTTACCAGTTACAGATATGGCCTGCGGAGCGTCCGCTGCTGCTGACCTGGGTTGTGGTGGATGATCCCGTCGCCGGAAAACAGTTTGTCACCAGCGAACAGCTTCCGCATGCTGATGCTGCGCTCAGCCAGTTGATGTCTGATCGGGGTGTGCCATTGTTGCGGCCGATGTTTGATTTATCAGACAGCCAGACGTTGTCGGAAGCGCAGGCATGGGCATTTGACCAGGCCCGGCTGGCAGCAGTTGCGGAGCGATACGATGTTGATTCCTGGCTGATTCTGCGAGCCTATCGGAGCACCACCGGCCAGTGGCGCGGTGCCTGGTTATTGAGTGTGGAAGGTGAAGACAGTCTGCACAGCCTGACTGCTGATTCCCTGCCAAAGCTGATCGCCGGCATGGTGCCTGCTGCGGCGGACAAGCTTGCCAGTCGTTATGCCTATGTGCCCCAGGATGTCGCTAGGGAACTGGTTATCCAACTGGATAATATCAACGATTACCGGGCCTACCGGGAAGTCACGGGATTTATCGAATCCCTCGAACCGGTCCGGACACTGGCGGTGGACTATGTGGATGCCGACCGGGTTGGTCTGCGCGTTTCTGTGGAAGGCGAAGCCGCACTGTTACTGGGTATGCTGCGTCGCGACAGCCGGATCACCGAGCGGCTATCCGACCGACCCGAGCACCATCGGTTCAGCTGGAGACAGCCCTAGATGGCCGTCCAGCTCAGCTTGCCGATCAAGCTGAATGATGCCGCCACGTTTGAGAATTTTCTGGTTCCCCCCGCCGACAGCAGGCAACTCCTGTTGACACTGTTGCGCGATCAGTGGCCACTGGGCAGAGAGCCAATACTCTATCTCTGGGGTCGGTACGGTAGCGGGGTTTCACACCTGCTCCAGGCCAGTTGTCACGCTGCCCATGCGCGCGGACTGCCCGTCCAGTATCTGCCATTATCCGTATTGATCGACCATCCTCCGGCAGAATTGCTCGATGAGCTGGAGCAGCTGCCGCTAGTCTGCCTCGATGATGTTCAGTTGGCTGCGGGCCGACGCGATTGGGAGGAGGCCTTGTTCGGGCTTCTCAATCGCATGCGGGATACCGGCAGTTGCCTGCTGGTGGGCGGAGACGCCGCGCCGCGGGAGCTGCCACTGGTTCTGCCGGACCTGCGGTCCAGGCTCGGCTGGGGCCCGGTATTTCAGCTGGAGACGCCGGGGGATACCCTGCGGGAACAGGTGGTTCAGTTTCGTGCCATGCGACGTGGCATGACACTGGATAACGGCGTGGCACGGTTTCTGGTGAACCGGGCCGGACGGGATCTGCACAGCCTGATGGATTGTCTCGATCGGCTGGAAAACCGTTCCCTGCAGGACAAACGGAGGCTCAGTATTCCGTTCGTGAAGCAGGTGTTTGGCTGGTAATTATTACGGCTCAGTGGTTTGATCATCGAGAGAATATTTGTGACAGTCCTGCCCCGGGTTAGGGCGCCCCGATTGAGGCAGGAGCTTACTTTTCGGTCGTGGATTCGATCGACAGCTGCTTCAGCAGTGCCGCCAGCTTTTCTTCGGTCTGGGGGCCCAGCAGGACCTGACGGTAATTGCCATCAGCATCAATAACCAGCGTTTCCGGCAGTACACCACTGGGTTTGACATTGAAGTGCTGACGGGGATCGTCAAGCAGTACAGGAAAGTTTATTCCCAGCGCTGCGGCCTGCTGTTTCAGTGCCTCGCCAGTGACCCCGTCGAAATTGACGGCCAGTAATTGCACCCGGTCGCTGTGGCGGCGCTGGAATTCATTGAGTTCGGGTATTTCCTCGCGGCAGGGCTTGCACCACTCGGCCCAGTAATTAATCAGCACTACCCGGCCGTGCAGCTGGTCGAAATCAATACGACCGCCATCTAGCAGGCCATAACCCTGTTCCCCGTCGCTGCAGCCGATGGCCGTCAGGAGTAATAAAGTTGTCAATAATCGTATGGCACTGTGTTTCAATGGTGGTGTCCTCCTGCTCCGGTTTGTCTTTCTGGCCCCGTCCACCGGTTTGCAGCTAGAATGTATTTTTCTCAGGACTATTCTACACAAACATTATGATCAGCATTTATCACAATCCCCGTTGTTCCAAATCCCGTCAGACACTGGCCCTCCTCGAGGATCGCGGACTGGCGCCGAATATCATTCTCTATCTGGATAACCCGCCCGACAGGAAGACCCTCAAGGACATTCTCGGCAAACTCGGCATCACCGCCCGGCAATTGCTGCGCAAGGGAGAGGATGCCTACCGGGAGAACAATCTGGCGGATGAGCATCTGACAGAAACACAATTGATTGACGCCATGGTTGCCAATCCCAAACTCATTGAGCGGCCCATTGTGATTAACGGCAGCCGGGCGGCGCTGGGGCGTCCGCCTGAAAATGTACTGGAGATTCTCTGATGTCGCATATACTGGTTCTTTACTACTCCCGTTATGGCAATACCCGGGCCATGGCCCAGCAGGTGGCGCTGGGGGTAGAGCAGGGCGGCATGGAAGGGCGGTTGCGCACCGTGCCGGCAGTGTCTGCCAACTGTGAAGCCACAGAGCCCGACATACCGGCAGAGGGTGATATTTATTGCACCAGTGAAGACCTCTCCAACTGTGCTGGGTTGATTCTCGGAAGCCCGACCCGATTTGGCAATATGGCTGCACCCCTCAAGTATTTTCTCGACGGTACCGGTGATCTCTGGATGAACGGCAGTCTGATCGGTAAGCCCGCCGCTGTCTTTACCTCTACAGGTTCACTGCACGGTGGCCAGGAAACCACACTCCTCAGCATGATGCTGCCGCTGCTGCACCACGGCATGTTGTTGATGGGGCTGCCCTACAGTGAGCAGGCACTGCATACCACTACGACCGGCGGTACACCTTACGGTGCCTCCCACCGGGCCGGCGATGGCACCCAGCCATTGAGTCCGGAAGAAACCGAACTGTGCATCGCTCAGGGCAAGCGCATGGCTACGCTGGTGAAAAAACTGGCGGTGAGCCAGTGACAGATTCAGAACATTCTGCTGAGGTTCATGCTGCCGAGGTTAAAGTCTTCAAGGCTATCCCCCGCTTGCGGAAAAAGCTCACCATTGCGCGTTGGCTCACCCGGGGCAGTTATGTGCTGCTGCTGGTGACGTTGCTGGCCAACGGATTATTGTCTGCCACACCGCTCAGTTTGATGATTTTCACCCTGGTGCCGCTGGCGATATTTATTCCGGGCCTGCGTCGGGAGCACTATAAAACCCTCTCCATGCTATGTTTCGTCACCCTGCTTTACTTCATGGTGACAGTCAGCAATCTGTTTGCTCCCAATGCCAATCTGCTGGATGCTGTTGAACTGGTGTTGCTGGTGATCCTGTTTGGTGCCGCCATGATGTTCAGTCGCTGGAAGCAATATTCGCTGTATCAGGAGGATCAATCATGAGCCGTGAAAAACCGGGTATTTTTCGCCGGCTGTTCGGTTTTATCGGAAAGCTGGCCAGTGGTTTGCGGATATTACTCAATATCCTGTTCTTGCTGGTGGTGGTGGTTTTCATCCTCAGTATTTTTCGCAAGGATGTGCAACCGTTGCCGGAGAAAGCAGCCCTGCGCATTGCTCCCGGAGGCTTTCTGGTGGAGCAGAAAACCTATGTGGACCCACTGACCCAGTTGTTGCAGCAGAGTGGCCCGGCCGATGCAGAAACGCTGGTGCACGATCTCATAGAGGCCATTGATGAGGCCGCTGAGGACCCCCGCATTACCTCGCTGGTGCTGGAACTGGATTATCTGCTCGGTGGTGGTCTCACCAAACTTGAGGAAGTCGCGCAGGCGCTCAGTCGGTTTCGTGAGAGCGGCAAGCCGATTATTGCGGTGGGTGACAGCTACACCCAGGAGCAGTACTACCTGGCCAGCTTTGCCGATGAGATCCACCTCAACCCGATGGGTGCCGTCCTGATAACCGGCTACGGCAGCTACCCCAACTATATCAAGGGTGCCCTCGACAAACTTCGCATCAATGTCCATGTATTCAGGGTAGGCAGTTACAAGGATGCCATAGAGCCCTTTACCCGCACCAATATGTCTCCTGCCTCGCGGGAACACAACAGTGCCTGGCTCAATGCGCTCTGGTCGACCTATACCCGCCGGGTGGAAACCCAGCGCGAGCTGCCGGTGGATGCCATCAACGATTACGTCAATAATCTGACGAGCAAACTTGAAGCCCATCGGGGCAATACTGCTGAAACGGCCGTTGCCAGCGGACTGGTGGATAAGCTGTCGACCCGTCCGCAGATGCTGGCCAGATTGCAGGCGCTGGCGGGCAGTAATGACAAGGGTGGCTACCGGGCCGTGGATGTGGATCGTTATTTGGGCCATACCCGTCGGGCCGAGGCAGCGCAGGTGCTGCCCTCAGCTGATAAGGTGGGCCTGATTGTAGCCAGGGGTGCGATTCTGGATGGTGAGCATCCCGCCGGAAGCATCGGCAGCGACAGCCTGTCAAAACTGTTCCAACAGGTGCGGAAGCAACAATTCAAAGCTCTGGTGCTGCGTATTGACAGCCCCGGTGGCAGTGCGTTTGCCTCTGAAGTGATTCGCCAGGAAGTGGTGCTGACCCGGCAGTCGGGTATCCCGGTGATCGTTTCCATGGGTTCCGTGGCGGCGTCCGGAGGTTACTGGATGGCCATGGGCGCGGATCAGATCTGGGCCAGTCCTACCGATTACCGGTTCCATCGGTGTGTTTGGCGTGATTCCGACGTTTGAAAACAGTCTGGCGGCGTTGGGTGTCAATAGCGATGGTATCGGCACCACCAATCTGGCCGACCTCTATCGTCTCGACCGCCCCATGTCACCTCAGGCAAAACAGCTTATCCAGTTTGGGGTCAACCATGTCTACGATCAGTTCCTCGGCATTGTCGCGGAAGCCCGTAACAGTACGCCGGAACGAATCCACGATATTGCCCAGGGCCGGGTCTGGACCGGTGAAAAAGCAAAGGCGCTAGGCTTGGTTGACCATCTCGGCAACCTGCAGGAGGCGATAGATGCTGCGGCTCTGGCGGCCGGTCTCGATGCCTACCAGACCGAACAGGTACAGAGTCCGATGGACTTCCGCGAGCAGCTGATGCGTCAACTGTCCGGCAGCGTGATGGGTCAGTGGATCCGCTGGCTGCCGGCTGATTGGTTACCGCAGGGTTTGCTGGCAGAGGTCTCCGGTGTGACCAGAGAGCTGCAGCTGTTGAATCGCTTTAATGACCCGCGCGGTCTCTATCTGCACTGTTTCGAATGCACGGCGCAGTAGCTTTATTTTTAAGCTGCACAATAAAAAAGCGGCCATCAGGCCGCTTTTTTACACTTGTTTGTCGGGTGCCGGTGATCAGCGCTCCAGATATTGCAATTTGTCGGGCACCCCGTCCCACTCTTCGGCGTCTGGCAGCGCATCTTTCTTTTCAGTGATATTTGGCCACACCTCTGCCAGTTCAGCATTCAGTTCCAGATATACCTGCTGATCGGCGGGCAATTCATCTTCGGAAAAAATCGCATCCACCGGACATTCCGGTTCGCAGAGTGCGCAGTCAATACATTCGTCCGGGTGGATGACCAGAAAATTAGGGCCCTCGTAAAAGCAGTCCACCGGGCAAACTTCAACACAGTCAGTGTGTTTGCATTTGATGCAGTTATCGCCGACAACAAAAGTCATGGGTTGCTCTCCGAAAAGCGGGTGATGGAACAGCCGCGCATTATACAGAAATAAAAACGGTTATTTAAACAATCAGACCGGCAAATTAAATTCGGGAGCAGATTTTTTGTGTTACCGGGCAGGATCATCGCTCCCGAATGAGTTGTTTGAGTGCGTAGAGTTGTTCCAGTGCCTGTCTGGGGCTTAATTCATCCGGCTCGATAGTGACCAGCATTTCCAGCAAGGCTGTTGAGACCGGGTCGCGAAACAGCTCCTGTTGACGGGGCTTGGCTGCCGGTCCCGCCGTCACCACAGGGCGCGCACCAGCTTCGAGGCTGGCCAGTTCCAGCCGGGCCAGCGCGATCACTTCCGCCGGAATACCTGCCAGCTTGGCCACCTGAATGCCATAACTCTGGCTGGCGGGACCTTCCTGAATGGCGTGGAGAAACACGATGTCATCATTGTATTCGGTGGCATCGAGGTGGACATTGGCCACCCCGGCGGTTTTTTCCGGCAGCCCGGTGAGTTCAAAATAATGGGTGGCAAACAGGGTGAAAGCCTGGACTTTTTCCGCCAGCTGTACCGCGCAGGCCCAGGCCAGCGACAGGCCGTCAAAGGTGCTGGTGCCGCGGCCAATTTCATCCATCAGCACCAGGCTCCGGGCCGTGGCATTGTGCAGAATATTGGCTGTTTCTGTCATTTCCACCATAAAGGTTGAACGGCCACCGGCCAGATCATCCGAGGAGCCGATGCGGGTAAAAATGCGGTCGACCAGGCCAATCGTAGCGCTGGCGGCCGGCACACAGCTGCCGATGTGGGCCAGCAGGATAATCAGTGCAGCCTGGCGCATATAGGTGGATTTGCCGCCCATATTGGGACCGGTAATGACCAGCATACGCCGCTGCTCATCCAGATTCAGGTCATTGGCGACAAAGGGTGTGTCCAGTACCTGTTCAACCACCGGGTGGCGACCAGCACTGATCTCGATGCCCGGTTGCTCTGACAGGGAGGGCGGAATCAGACCGAGACTGTCGGCGCGTTCTGCGAGACAGACCAATGCGTCCAGTTCGGCCACTGCTGCAGCGCTCTCTTGCAGCGGCAGTAACTGTTCGTTGAGGGTTTCGAGCAGGGCTTCATAGAGGGCTTTCTCGCGGCTCAGGGCGCGACTTCTTGCACTCAAGGCCTTGTCCTCGAAGGTTTTCAGTTCGGGGGTGATATAGCGCTCGGCATTTTTCAGCGTCTGGCGCCGGATGTAATGTGCCGGTGCCCGTTCTGACTGGCCGCGGGAAATTTCTATGTAGTAGCCATGCACCCGGTTATAGCCCACCTTGAGTGTGCTGATACCGGTGTTCGTTTTTTCCTGCTCTTCGAGGTCCACCAGAAACTGGCCGGCATTGCTGCTCAGATTGCGCAGCTCATCCAGTTCGGCGTCATAGCCTTCGGCAATCACGCCGCCGTCGCGGATCATCACCGGAGGGTTTTCGGCAATGGCTTCTGTCAGCAGGGCGACCAGCTCGGGGAACTCTCCGGCTTTGCGTAACAACTGTTGCAGTGGCGCAATATCTGACGAGGACAGCTCCTGCTGGATAGCGGGCAAAGTGGCGAGTGACTGCCGTAGCCGGGTCAGATCCCGTGGGCGGGCAGAGCGCAGGGCCACCCGCCCCAGAATGCGTTCCATATCGCCCACCTGCTTGAGGTGTTCCGCCATCGCTTCATGGCAACTGTTTAAACGCAGGGCGGCCACCACCTGCTGTCGATTCTGGAGTGCCACCAGATTGCGCAGGGGCCGGTTGATCCAGCGACTCAGCAGACGGCTGCCCATCGCCGTGCTGGTGCTGTCCATCACCGACATCAAGGTATTATCCGTTGTGCCATTCAGGCCGATACTCAGTTCCAGATTGCGCCGGGTGGCGGCATCGAGAATAACGCTGTCGTCGCGGTTCTCATGGCTGATACTGCGAATATGGGGCAGGGCGGTGCGCTGGGTTTCCCTGGCGTATTGCAGCAGACAACCGGCAGCGGAGAGCGCCAGTGGCAAATGATCGCAGCCGAAGGCGGACAGATCCCGGGTGCCAAACTGGTCGGTTAACTGGCGCTGTGCGGTATCCCGGTCAAATTCCCAGGGTTGGCGATGGCGCAGGCCCCGTTGCTGGCTTACCAGCGACGGGCAGGGGAAATCATCGGCGACCAGCAACTCGGCGGGACTGAGTCGTTGCAATTCGCTCTGCAAACTTTCCGGGCTATCCACCTCCAGCACCAGAAAACGCCCGCTGCCGATATCCAGTGTGGCAATGCCGAACAGGTCATTGTGATGGGCGATGGCGGCCAGCAGATTGTCCCGCCGCTCCTCCAGCAGCGCTTCGTCGCTGATTGTGCCGGGGGTGACGATGCGAACCACCTGGCGGTCCACCGGCCCCTTGCTGGTGGCCGGATCACCAATCTGCTCGCAGATCGCCACCGATTCCCCCAGCTTGACCAGTCGTGCCAGATAGCCCTCCGCCGCATGGTAGGGAACTCCGGCCATCGGAATCGGCTGGCCCGCGGACTTGCCCCGGGCCGTCAGCGTGACATCCAGCAACCGCGCCGCTTTTTTGGCATCGTCGAAGAACAACTCATAAAAATCACCCATGCGGTAGAACAACAACTCGTGGGGATGCTGGGCCTTGATGCGCAAGTATTGCTGCATCATGGGGGTATGCTGGGACAGGGTATCCGTTTGGGCTGTCATCGGCTTGCGGTGGTGCCTCTTTTTTGCGCGGGAAAGCCGTCCATTCTACGATAAGTGCAGTGCAGTAAAAAACTGCTGATTATGAGGGCAACTCCGAAATGCTACCGGTTCTGGCATCGGACCGTGCAACACTCAATTTGCATGGCCACCCGGTAAAATGTGTTTACGGATTGGCAGGCCCACGGCTATTGCGTCATGCTTATTGATCACACAGCGGGAAACCGGTTTCGGGAGAGCATCATGGGATTGTTGGTGAACGGGACATGGCAGGACAAGTGGTACGACACCAAAGCCAGTGGCGGGGAGTTCAAGCGGCAGGAAAGCCGGTTCCGGCACTGGATCACTGCGGATGGCGGCCCGGGCCCCGACGGGCAGCAGGGGTTTGCCGCCAGCAGTGGCCGGTATCATCTGTATGTTTCGCTGGCCTGTCCCTGGGCCCATCGGACGCTGATTTTTCGCCAGTTAAAGGGGCTGGTGGAGCATATTGGTGTCACTGTGGTGGAGCCACTGATGCTGGAAAATGGTTGGGAGTTTAGCGCGGAGGGCGATGATCTCTACGGGCTGGATTACCTCTATCAACTCTATTTGAAAGCCGCCCGTGATTATGAAGGGCGGGTGACCGTGCCGGTGTTGTGGGATAAACAACAGCAGACCATCGTCAGCAACGAATCTGCCGACATTATTCGAATGTTCAACAGTGCCTTTGATTCGATGACCGGTAACCGGCTGGATTTTTACCCGGCAGCTTTGCGCGTGGAGATAGATGACATTAATCAGCGGGTGTACGAGGAAATTAACAACGGCGTGTACCGGGCCGGATTTGCCACAACCCAGACCGCCTATGAGAGAGCCTACGCCGGGCTTTTTGAGGCGCTGGACTGGGTGGAGGGCAGACTGGCAAACCGGGATTATCTGTTGGGCGAACAGGTCACAGAGGCGGACTGGCGATTGTTCACCACGCTGGTGCGTTTCGATGCGGTTTACCACGGTCACTTCAAATGCAATCGCAACCGCTTGCTGGAGTTCTCGAATTTACCCGGCTATCTGTCCCGGTTATACAAAACCCCCGGTGTCGCAGAAACCGTCAACCTGGATCACATTAAAAAGCACTACTATGGAAGCCACAAAACCATCAATCCCACCGGTATCGTCCCGGTGGGTCCGGCCCGGTTGTTCGTTGCTGATTGATCGATTGTCCGGTGTCGCTGTCTTTTGGTGCGTTACAAGTCACGAAGCAGGTTTTGTTCACTGCTTTCGCGAATGAGGTGGCGCCATTGAGAAATCCCAATGGCTGTAAAACTAGGGCATACTTGAAGCCTGTTTTAGCGTCGGCCAGTTTGTCTCCCGACAGTCATACGTAAGGAATCCCATTGAAACCCAGAAGACCTCACCCCAAAGCCAAGCGGCAATCGCCAAACCGCCCGATTGAATTCCTCATCGAGAGCATCGACCCGATGGGGCAGGGGGTGGCAAAGATTGACAGCAAACCCTGTTTCATTGCCAAAACGTTGCCCGGTGAACAGGGCTCTGCAACCATTACCCGCGCCAGCAAAGGGGTGCTGTTTGCCCGGATGAGCAACCTTTCCAGCACTGCTGAAAACCGTATTACACCGGCCTGCGAGCATTTTGAGCAGTGCTCCGGCTGCCATTTTCTGCACACGGATTATGAAAGTGAGCTGACCTACAAGCGCAATGCCCTGGCGGATCATCTCAAACGTCTCAGCGTGGAGACCCCCGACATTCGCGTGGCACCTGCGGAGCAGCGGCTGGGCTACCGCAATCGCATGCAGTTGCACTACCGTCACAAGTATCTGGGTATGATCGACCCGGTCACCGATGCTGTTCTGGAAATTCCGCACTGCCAGGTGATTGATGAGCGACTTCGCGAGACCTTTGACAGCCTCTACCAGGACAAAAGCTGGACTGAGGATCACCAGGGTCAGGGGCACTGTGAGCTGTATCTGACCGATGACGGGGTCAGTGTGCAATGGGATCAACCCTATGCCCACGGCGGTTTTACCCAGGTCAACAGGGCCATGAATGAGATGCTGCGGGAGACCGTAAGAGCTCAGCTGGACGATCTTGAGGTCGGGACGTTGCTGGACCTATTCTCCGGTGAGGGCAACCTGTCAGATTTGATTCTGCCGGAGCACCCCGGTATCGAGCGGGTGATGGTGGACTATGCGCCGGAGCGGGCGAAGCTGAAGGAAGAGCTCAGCTTTATTCATCTGGATCTTTTTTCCGACACGGCGTTGCGGGCCTTCAAGGCGCGTACCGAGCACACCCGTTTCGATGTGCTGCTGGTGGACCCACCCCGCAAGGGCTTTGTTCATCTGGCACAATGGGTCAAAGCCTATCGGCCCAAAAAACTGATTTACGTCAGTTGCAGTGCCCCCACCATGGTGCGCGATCTGCAGTTGTTGGGCGGTGATTACCGGATCGAACAGGTGAATCTGATTGATCTGTTTCCCGGCACCTATCACTATGAAACCCAGGTTACCATTACCTTCAAATAAGGGTATTTGCATCGCCTCTTTAATCAGCAGATCAGTTGCAGTAAGTTGTCGGCATGGATAATCAAACGGTTTCGCTGTCGGCCCGGCTGGGAGAGCTGTTGCTCAATCGCCATGCCACGGTTACCTGCGCGGAATCCTGTACCGGTGGTGGCATCGCCAGTGCCATCACCGGGATTCCCGGCAGTTCCCAATGGTTTCAGCTGGGGCTGGTGACCTACGCCAACAGTGCCAAGCAGCAGTTGTTGGGGTTGTCCCCTGACGTGCTCGCCGCTGAGGGAGCGGTCAGTGAAGTGGTGGTCATCGAAATGGCGCGGGCTGTCCTGGCCCTTGCCGATGCCGATATCAGTGTGGCAGTGAGCGGTGTGGCGGGGCCGGATGGCGGCACCGAGGCGAAACCAGTGGGGACGGTCTGGTTTTGCTGGATGCTTCGCGACGGTTTTCCGGTCGCCCGCTGTTTCAGGTTTCCCGGTGACCGGGCGGCGGTGAGAACGGCCGCAGTACAGCAGGCGTTGCTGGGATTAATTGAGTTGCTGGAAAATTAAATACTGTATGACTATACAGTGGTTTTGCGTTGCGTTAAGCTAGCGCCATTCTCTACACAGAAGATAGCAAAGGAGACCTTTCATGGATCCAAACAAGGAAAAAGCGCTGCAGGCAGCACTCGGTCAGATCGAGCGGCAATTTGGCAAGGGAACTGTCATGCGGATGGGCGACCGGGAACATGTGGTCATGCCATCTATCTCAACCGGGTCGCTGGGTCTGGATATCGCATTGGGCATCGGTGGTCTGCCGAAGGGTCGTGTAGTGGAAATTTATGGGCCGGAATCCTCCGGTAAAACCACGTTGACGCTTCAGGTGATTGCCGAGGCGCAAAAGAAAGGCGGCACCTGTGCTTTTGTGGATGCGGAACATGCGCTGGATCCGGACTACGCTGAAAAACTGGGTGTCAATGTGGACGACCTGATTGTCTCCCAGCCGGATACCGGCGAACAGGCTCTGGAAGTCACCGATATGCTGGTGCGTTCAGGGGCCATTGATGTGCTGGTGGTAGATTCGGTGGCAGCCCTGACGCCCCGTGCAGAAATTGAAGGTGAAATGGGCGATCATCATGTGGGCTTGCAGGCCCGTCTGATGTCCCAGGCACTGCGCAAACTCACCAGTAATATCAAGCAGGCCAACTGTCTGGTGATCTTTATTAACCAGATCAGAATGAAGATCGGGGTGATGTTTGGCAACCCGGAAACCACCACGGGTGGTAATGCCCTGAAATTTTACTCTTCGGTGCGACTGGATATTCGCCGTATCGGTGCCGTCAAGGAAGGCGAGGAAGTGGTGGGTAACGAAACCCGTGTCAAGGTGGTTAAAAACAAAGTGTCTCCCCCGTTCAAACAGTGTGAATTCCAGATTTTATACGGTGAGGGCATCAACCATCTGGGCGAAGTGGTCGATCTGGGGGTCAAGTGTGGCCTGATTGACAAGGCGGGTGCCTGGTACGCCTACAACGGCACCAAAATTGGACAGGGAAAGGCGAATGCCTGCGAGTACCTGAAGGAGAATCCGGCCATTGCCGCTGAGGTTGAACAGAAAATTCGCCAGCAGTTGATGGCGCCGGCCAAACCCCCAAAACAGGAGCTGCCAGCGGATCCTGCAGAAACGGAAGAGATTCAAAACTGACCACTGTGAACAGCTGATCGCAGGATGTTACAAAAAGCCGCATCAGGTTCCGGGTGCGGTTTTTTTGTGGCCGTCCGGATTTCCTGATTCAATATCCGTCTGATAGTGAGGGGGGGGATCGCGCTGGCGACCCTGCGGTAAGGTTCCCTGAGGGGGCGGTAAAGGAAGTAATGGATATATCAGAACTGGTTCTCTACAAAAGTATTCTGGTGCTGGGGTTTATGCTGCTTTTGTTCGCATCTGAACGAAAATGGCCTGCTGCGCAACGGCCCGACGTCATCGCCACTTCCCGTCGACTCGGCAAAAATCTCTCATTGTGGCTCTGTAACAGTGCCCTATCGCCGCTGATCGTCCTGCCCATTACCCTGTTCGCCGTGAACCAGAGCGCGGCGACTTGGCGAACTGTTTGGCCGGGGGATGGCTGGGGCATTGCATTGGATATCCTGTTGCTGGATCTGTGGATTTACTGGTGGCACCGTGCCAATCATCGCTTACCTCTGTTATGGCGTTTCCATCGGGTTCATCACCTCGATCAGTGGCTGGACGTGACCTCAGCTGTGCGGTTCCACTTCGGTGAGGTGGTATTGTCGGCACTGGTGCGTGGTGCCGTTATTCTGCTGATCGGGTTCCCGCTGCTCTCGGTGATTCTCTTTGAATCGCTGGTGCTGGCTGTGGCGGGCTTTCACCATTCCAATATCCGGCTGCCCGCGAATCTGGAGAAGTGGCTCTCGTGGGTGATCGTGACGCCCTCTATTCACTGGGTGCACCACCACATTGACCAGCGCGACACGGACAGTAATTATGGGGCTATATTCAGCTTCTGGGATCGCCTGTTTGCCAGTCGGTCGGACAAGGTTCGCGAACCGGCCATGCCGATTGGTGTGGATCAGGCAAAGGATGAGGGGTTATGGTCCCTGTTGTTAATACCATTCCGGCGTTGACCGCTGGGTCGACCGGGCAGTGCTTTTAGCAATGAGATAGTCAATCACCGGATTCGTCCGGCAGGAGTAGATCAATGGATAGTTATCAGGAACTGATCAGCGTGATTGCCCTGACGGCAGGCGTTGGCTGGGCCAGCGGCATCAATTTGTATGCGTTGGTACTGGTATTGGGCATAGCGGGAGCGACCGGCAACATCCAGTTGCCCGCAGAGTTGGCTGTGGTGCAGAGTCCTATGGTGATCATGGCCGCTGGCGTCATGTATGTGATTGAGTTTATTGCGGACAAAGTGCCGGGGGTCGATACCGGCTGGGATACCCTGCATACCTTCATCCGCATACCCGCCGGGGCCATGCTGGCCGCGGGGGCGGTGGGCGATGTCACGCCGGCGCTGGAAATTGCGGCGGGATTGATGGGGGGTACTCTGGCCGGTGCCAGCCATCTCACCAAGGCCTCCACCCGGGCACTGATCAATACGTCTCCTGAACCCGTCAGCAACTGGACAGCATCCATCAGTGAAGATCTGCTGGTGTTGGGCGGGCTGTGGACAATGTTTAATCACCCGGTATTGTTCCTCTGCCTGATGGTACTGTTTATTGCACTGGTGATCTGGTTGCTGCCCAAGTTGTGGCGGTTGATCAAAAGGATTTTTGTCAAGATCGGCCAGTGGCTGGGCATGGTCGAGAAGCCCGTCGCCCCGACCGTCCCTGATGCCGAGCCGCCGGTTGCGCTGCCGCCGGAGGAGCGGTCGCCTTGAAGAAAGCCGCTGAATCGGATCCGCAGCGTTTGATCCGCCATCGGGCCATGGATCTTCTGGCTCGCCGTGAGCACTCTGCCCATGAGTTGCAGGCCAAGCTGGTAGAGAAGTTTCCCGAACACACTCCGCTGGTGGGGCCAGTTTTGGCGGGGCTGACGCAGGACAACCTGCAATCTGATCAGCGTTTTGCTGAAGCCTATGTTCGCGCGCTTATTCACCGCGGGCAGGGAGGCTATCGGATTCGTCAGGCATTACAGCAACGGGGGATTGATTCGTCCCTGGCCGAGCAGACGATTGCCGATTGCGGTGAAGACTGGTTTGAACTGGCCGTTCAGGTGATGCATAAGAAATATGGCCGTCAGCCCTGCACCAGTTTTGCCGAGCGCGCCAGGCGCAGCCGTTTTCTCCAGTACCGCGGGTTCAGTGCTGAACAGATTCAGGCCTGCTTTACTGATAATGAAACGGATGATGGCTGAAAATTTCAGCCAGACAGCGATCAATCCAGCAATCCAACCGGTAGTTTTCAACGAATCCACAGTGTCCACCCAATGCCGTCACCACGAACGCGAGTGCATCGGGGCGGTGAATCTTTTCCAAATCGGTAACCGGCACAATCGGATCATCCTCACTGGTGATGAGGTAGGCCGGCACGCTGAGGCTGGACAACCTGTCGCCGCTCAGTGCGTAGGCCGAAAAGTATTCGCTGGCATCCCTGAAGGGAGTGAAGGTGGGCACAAAGTAGTCATTCAGGGCGACCAGTGACGAGAAATGCGGCAGTGATTTGTCATCCAGCAGCTCGGGGAAAAAATGCAGTTTTTTCTCCAGTGAACGGGTCCACTTGTCAAAGAAATGGTTGCGGTAAACCGGGCCGTCCATAATGCGTTCCATGGCATGTGCTGGGTCCACGGGTGGGCAGATGGCCACTACTGACGACAGCGGTATCTCGGTGCCGACATCGGCGGCAATGCGCAGGGCAAAGTTGCCGCCCAGCGAGTAGCCTGCCAGGGAGCAGTGATGGTGGGGTTGCTGACGCAAAAAATCCATGATGGCGGTGGCAACTTCCTCGGACAGGGTGGAGTTGAACGTCCCGCTGTTGAGATGCAGGCTCCCGCCGTGGTCGCGAAGGTTGAGTCTCAGTACATTGAAACCGCGTTGGTAAAGATAGTGGGCGGCGGAGAGTATATAGGTGGACTCTCCGCTGCCCTCCCAGCCATGCAATAACACAGCCAGTTTATTATTGTCGCGATCTGCCCGATCAAACGCTGCCAATAGTTTTACCGCCTGACCATCGTGTGAGCCGTTGAGCAGCAAGGTCTTGCTGCGTGCTCTCATGGCCAGACACCGATTGTTAACCAGCCATTGTCTGGGACCTGCGTTGCTGAGCAGGCTCTGGATGTGTGCATTGCGCAAACCGGGTGGTGGGCAAAAGTCGGGCAGCTGGAGGTGCATGGCTACTACTTGAACTCCCGGGGTGAATACGGGCTATCATAGCACCCATAGAATTAAATACATGCTCTCAGGAACGGAGGCGCCGGGATACAATCTAACAGGCAGGTTTGAACCATTTTAGTCGGGGTGTTGAAGTGAAATCGTGGAAGCGTTGGACCATATTCTGGGTCGTCCTGGCCTTCGGGCCTCAACAACTTCTGGCTGAAGAGTGGCACCGGTATGGTGTCTCGAAAACCGGGCAGCAGCAGGCAAAACCGGAAATGGTCACTGATGCCGAACTGGCCCTCTGGGGGATTGTGGATGGCTGTCTGAACAGCAGGCTGGTCCATTATTTTTACGTGCTGAATTCCCACGCGGCGGTACTTGAGCTGGCCGGCGGCAAAAAAGTGCTGATGCGTTTCCATGGCGACTGCCAGGGTGTCGAACAATACGGTTTCGTTCACACGGCGCAAAATGATAAATTTTGTGCGGATTCCCACTCAATCAGAGTGCTGCAAACCGGTGATCGCTGTAAGGTCGAGTCGCTCGAGCCCTACCCCTGATCTTGCCACCACTGCTAACCCAACACGAGTCGATCATGTTATTGAGATGTCTGTCCCTATGTCGTCGGCCGCTTGTTCTGCTGCTGTGTCTGCTGCCGATGTGGTCTTTTTCGCTGGAGCTTAAAGGCGAGCTGGTGCAGGGTGGCATGCTGATCGGCCAGGTGACGCCCGGCGAGCAGGTTGAGATCATGGGCCGTCCTGTCAGGGTGGATGATCAGGGCTTGTTTGTGTTTGGTCTTGGCCGGGATGCTCCTGCAGAAATCAAGCTCACCCACACCAATGGCGGTAATGAGGTGACGACCTTCAGTTACGCCGTGGAGCAGAGAGTCTATCGCGAGCAGCGTGTGGAGGGTGTGCCACAGAAGACCGTCACACCGCCGCCCGAGGTGCTGGAGCGAATTCGAAGGGAGGCGACACTGGTGCGCGAAGCGAGAACTGTGGACGGCCGGCGAACAGATTTTCTGACAGGCTTTGTCAAACCCCTGGAAGGGCCTATCACCGGCGTCTATGGAAGCCGCAGGGTTTACAACGGTACGCCGGGAAACCCCCACTACGGTCTGGATATCGCCGCCCCCACCGGTACTGAGGTTTTTGCGCCTGCACCGGGTGTCGTGACACTAGTGCACCGTGATATGTTTTATTCCGGTGGCACCCTGTTGATCGACCACGGTTACGGTATCAGCTCCACCTTCATCCACCTCAGTGAGTTGCTGGTTGAAGAAGGGCAGCAAGTGGCCCCCGGTGACCCGGTTGCCCGCGTCGGTGCGACCGGTCGTGCCACCGGCCCGCATCTGGACTGGCGGATCAACTGGTTCGATGTCCGTCTCGATCCGGCGCTGGTGCTGGACCAGTTCCCCGCAGCAAAGTAATGTAACCGGATACTGAATCCCGATACTACAGGCGTAGTCTTGGGGCCGCCTTTCCCTTAAACTTCTTCCTTGCAACTTTCGCTACGCTCCGGATTCATGATGATTGATAAAAAACTACTCAGTATCCTGGTATGTCCGGTGAGTAAGGGATCACTGGAATATGACAGGGAAAAAGACGAACTTGTCTGTCGGGCCAGCGGTCTGGCCTACCCGATTCGCGATGGTATCCCGGTGATGCTGGAAAGTGAGGCCCGCCCACTCAGCACCGACGAAAAACTCGGTGACACTCACTAGCCGGAGGCCAACAAACCATGTCAGAAGAAACCATCTTCAGCCGAATTATCAAGGGTGACATTCCTGCCGACATCGTCTATGAAGACGAGCTTTGTATCGCCATCAGGGACGTTGCCCCCAAGGCGCCTACGCATCTGCTGGTGATTCCACGGAAACCGATTCCCCGACTGGTCGATGCCTCTCCGGAGGATCAGAAAATCCTCGGTCATCTCATGCTGGCGGTGGGGGAGATTGCCTGTAAAGCCGGTATTGGTGATGCCTTCAGGGTAGTGATTAACAACGGCGAAGGAGCTGGCCAGACGGTGTTTCACCTCCATCTGCATATTCTTGGCAATAAAGCATTTTCTGAGGCTGAACTCGGATTCTGACGATTGCCGGACACACGATTGATTAACCGACCCCGGTCAGGGTTATGGAACCTGCTTGTTTATGAAAAGTGCTGAAATACGTGATGCTTTCCTGAAGTATTTTGCCAGCCAGGGACATGCTGTTGTGCCCAGTAGTAGCCTGGTGCCCGACAACGATCCGACATTGCTGTTTACCAATGCCGGTATGGTGCAGTTCAAGGATGTCTTTCTGGGCGTCGAGCAGCGGCCATACTGCCGCGCCGCTTCTTCGCAGCGCTGTGTCAGGGCGGGGGGCAAACACAACGACCTGGAAAACGTGGGCTACACTGCACGACACCACACCTTTTTTGAAATGCTGGGCAACTTCAGCTTTGGCGACTATTTCAAGCGCGATGCCATTCGCTTCGCATGGACGTTCCTCACTGAGGTGCTCGGGCTGCCTGAAGAACGCCTGTGGATCACCGTGCATGTCTCCGATGATGAGGCGGCAGACATCTGGTTGAATGAAGTAGCTGTCAGTCCTGAACGGTTCTCGCGTCTTGATGAAGATAACTTCTGGCAGATGGGCGACACCGGCCCCTGTGGGCCGAGTTCAGAAATTTTCTATGACCATGGTCCGGATGTACCCGGCGGTCCCCCTGGTAGTGAAAATGACGATCTGGATCGCTATATCGAGATCTGGAATCTGGTTTTCATGCAGTTTGAGCGCAGTGCCGACGGGCACCAGACACCTTTGCCAAAACCCTCCATCGACACCGGCATGGGGCTGGAGCGCATCGCTGCCGTGATGCAGGGTGTTCACAGCAACTACGATATTGATCTGTTTCAGGCACTATTAAAAGCGGCTGCAGAAGTGACCGGCACCCGTGACCTGGAAAACAAGTCGTTGAGAGTCATCGCGGATCACATTCGCTCCTGCAGTTTTCTGATTGTGGACGGTGTGCTTCCGGCCAACGAAGGGCGAGGGTATGTACTGCGACGGATTATTCGCCGCGCCGTTCGTCATGGCCACAAACTGGGTCAGACAAGTCTGTTTTTCCACAAGCTGGTGGCGGCGCTGGTCGCCGAAATGGGCGATGCCTACCCGGAACTGGCCAAAGCCCAGGCCCAGGTGGAGAAGGTATTGCTGGCGGAAGAGCGGCAGTTTGAAAAAACCCTGGATAAAGGCATGTCCCTGCTTGAATCGGCCCTCAATGATTTGCAGGGTAATGTGATTCCGGGAGAACTGATCTTTACTCTGTACGACACGTTTGGTTTCCCGGTGGACCTGACCAATGACATCGCCCGGGAGCGCGGACTGTCTCTGGATATGGCCAGTTATGAAGCAGCCATGGAGCAGCAGCGCCAGCGGGCGCGCAGCGCCGGTGCCTTCAAGGTGGATTACAGTCATTCGCTGGTGTTGGATGGTGCCACGGCTTTTACCGGGTACGACAACCTCTCCGGTCAGGGTGAGGTTCGGGCGCTACTCAGGGAGGGGGCGCAGGTCAGTCAGCTTGCCACCGGGGAGGAGGGGATCGTCGTCCTCGATCAGACCCCTTTCTATGCCGAGTCCGGCGGTCAGGCTGGCGACAGCGGTTACCTGCTCGCCGAGGGTGTCGAGTTTGAAGTGCGCGATTGTCAGAAACAGGGCGGCCACTACCTGCACATTGGTATGCTGTTGTCGGGCTCGATCACTGAAGCACAACCACTGGAAGCCCGGGTCGACAACGCGGTGCGCGCTGCGACTGCGCTCAACCACTCTGCCACTCACCTGTTACACGCTGCACTGCGGGAAATTCTTGGCGATCACGTCACCCAGAAAGGGTCGCTGGTGGACAGCAAGCGGCTGCGTTTTGATTTCAGTCATCCCGAGGCGGTCGACGCAAAACAGCTGAAAGCCATTGAGCGGCGGGTCAACGAAGAAATTCGCATCAACAGCCCCGTACAAACAGAAATCTGCGATATGGAGACGGCCAGACAGAAAGGTGCGATGGCCCTGTTTGGTGAGAAATACGGTGATCAGGTACGTGTCCTGACCATGGGGGATGACTTTTCTGTCGAGCTCTGCGGCGGAACCCATGTGCTGCGCACGGGCGACATCGGTTTGCTCAGGATTGTCAGTGAAACCGGTATCGCCTCCGGTGTGCGCCGTATTGAGGCCGTGACCGGTGCACAGGCACTGACTTACCTGGATGAGCTGGAAGCCCAGCTGGAACACATTGCCGAGCTCGTCAAAGCCCGTCCGGCGAATGCCGTTCAAAAGGTGGGAGTACTCTGTGCCGAAATGAAAGCGCTGGAAAGGGAAAATGCCCAACTGAAGGGCCGACTGGCCAGTAGTGCGGGTAGCGATCTGGTCAGTCAGGCGATAACGGTCAATGGTGTTCAGGTTTTGCTGGCTGATATCAAGGGTACAGATCCGAAATCCATGCGCGATACCGTGGATCAATTGAAGAACAAGCTGGGTGCATCGGTCATTCTGCTGGCTGCGGTGAATGACGGAAAGGTAGCGCTGGTTGCCGGTGTGACGCCTGAGGTGACAGGTCGTTTGAAAGCGGGTGACCTGGTGCAGCGTGTCGCCGTTGATTTGGGTGGAAAAGGCGGTGGTCGTCCGGACATGGCGCAGGGTGGTGGTACAGATGTGCATGCGCTCCCGTCGGCACTGAAATCAGCGGCCGAGTGGGTGCAGCAACAGCTTTCCGGATGAGTGCGTGTACGCCATATTATCTGTTAACTTTGTCAATTATTTGGTGTTTAATTGCCGCCCATTTCCGGCGGCAAGAACTGTAGAGTTGTCATGAGTCTGATTGTTCAAAAATACGGTGGCACATCGGTCGGCACCATAGAGCGTATTCAGGCGGTCGCCGAGAAAGTCCATGCTTTCCGCAATCGCGGCGATAGCGTGGTGGTGGTGGTTTCTGCCATGAGTGGCGAAACCAATCGCCTGATTGGGTTGGCCAGAGAGATTGAGGCCGAACCCAGTGCGCGAGAGATGGATGTTCTGGTTTCCACGGGTGAGCAGGTCACCATTGCGCTGCTGACCATCGCCCTTCATAAGCTGGGTTGTGATGCACGCTCCTATACCGGTGGTCAGGTGCGTATCCTCACAGATGACGCTCATTCCAAGGCTCGCATTCAGGAAATTGACGCGCACCGTATGCAGCAGGATCTCTCGGCTGGCCGGGTGGTCGTGGTGGCCGGTTTTCAGGGCGTCGATGAAAATGGCAATATTACAACGTTGGGTCGCGGTGGTTCCGATACAACCGCAGTGGCTCTCGCCGCAGCCCTGAAAGCAGACGAGTGCCAGATTTATACCGATGTGGACGGTGTTTACACCACAGATCCACGTGTGGTCGCCAATGCGCGTCGGCTCGACCGAATCACCTTTGAAGAAATGCTGGAGATGGCCAGCCAGGGGTCCAAGGTATTGCAGATACGTTCGGTTGAGTTTGCTGGAAAATACAAAGTCCCGCTGCGGGTGCTATCCAGCTTTGAGGATGGCCCCGGTACATTGATTACCCTGGAGGACGACGACGATATGGAAAAACCGGTTGTTTCTGGCATCGCATTTAACCGCGATGAAGCCAAGCTGACCATCCGCGGTATACCCGACGTGCCCGGGATCGCCTCCAAAGTCCTTGGCGCAGTAGGTCGCGCGAATATTGAGGTCGATGTGATTGTGCAGAATGTGGCACATGACAATACCGCATCCCTGACGTTTACCGTCCATCGCAATGAACTGGCAAAAGCGAAAGACATCCTTGAACGTATTGCTGTAGAACTGGGTGCCACTCAAGTAGATACAAATGCCAGCATTGCCAAGCTTGCTTTGGTTGGCGTCGGGATGCGCTCTCATGCGGGTGTCGCCGCCAAGATGTTTGAAGCGCTGGCGCAGGAAAATATCAACATTCAGATGATCAGTACTTCGGAAATTAAAATTACCGTCGTTATCGATGAAAAATATCTCGAGTTGGCTGTGCGTGCCCTGCACAGTGCCTTCGAGCTGGAAGAATCTGACAGGGAAGAGTGAACAAAAGACTATTTACCGCAATATGGAATGGTTGGTATAGTTCCGCCTGCCCGACTGTGGAAGCATTATCCATCAGGGAGGTGGCCCGCTGAATAACAATAACAATGCGTGGTTAAACCAGGAAAGCCAGCATAGACGTTGGTATTTGGCAGTATACAGGAGCTAAACCATGTTAATTCTCACGCGTCGCGTCGGGGAAACCCTCATTATTGGTGACGATGTCAGTGTCACCGTGCTCGGAGTCAAGGGCAATCAGGTGCGTCTGGGTGTGGATGCACCCAAAGAAGTTTCCGTTCACAGGGAAGAGATTTACCAGCGGATTCAGCAGGAAAAAGACGAAGATCAATAACCTTTGCCCGCTTTGATTTTCCATTTGGTATGTTATCATGCCGCCACTTTTGCGAGGCGGCATTTATCGTCGTTTCAATAGTATGGTGAGGTGGCCGAGCGGCTGACAAGTTGTGATAACAACTTGGGCGACCAAAGGTCGATCCCGCAGGGGCGAGGGCGAAAGCCCGAAGCAACGCGCGACCGGGGAGCGCCTCTACCAATACATGATAGACAGTAAGAAGATAAACGATAACTGGTGAGGTGGCCGAGCGGCTGAAGGCGCTCCCCTGCTAAGGGAGTATAGGCTAATCCCCTATCGAGGGTTCGAATCCCTCCCTCACCGCCACCCATAAAAATCCCGGCTTTATGCCGGGTTTTTTATGGGTGGCGGTGAGGGAGACATGGATGAGAATACCCCTTCGACAAAACGGCTTGACCGTTTTGGGCGCCGGCGCATTGCGACGGCGGAGTGAAACCCCGAGCCGCCTCGCGGCGAGGCAATCCCTCCCGAATCGAGTTGTGCCACTGAGGCTCTGATTCAAATCCCGGCTTTATGCCGGGGTTTTTATTTGTCTGGAGAGGGCTGTTGAAATGGGACTCCGGCGCTATCTTCAGCCTTCAAAGAGCGGGCTGCTAAAGCCGCGCAAGTGCTTGGGCAGATTGTCGCTGACATCAATAATGCGCTGTTCATAGAAAACATGTGTCACGGCGGTTAATTCCTGGGGCAGTTGGTTGTTGTGGTTCTTGGCGATCAGCCACTGGGGAGCAGCCCGCCAGTCCACGCTGTTGGTGTTGAACAGCACTTCTTCGCAGTTGGTGCAGAAATACTTTTTCATTTTCAGCCTGGGGTGTTTGTAGATGCTGAGGTTGCTTTCGCCATGGGTGATGGAAGCAGTTTGATCAGTCCACACGGTGACCGGATAAAACGGGCCGTCAAGCAATTCCCGGCAGTCGATACAGTGGCAAATGACCCGCGCCCTGGGCTCGCCGCATAGAGACAATTCGATGCGGTTACAGCTGCAGTGGACGGTATAGGTTTTCATAATGGCTCCATAGATACGGGTAAGTACTGCTGATGTGGGCGGGCGGTTTTGTTGCTTCTGCTGTGTGGCATATTGGCGAGTGAAATATAACAGTGCCAATGCCAGTATTAATACGAGAATGCCGGAGGCAAGCAGAAACCTGTTGAAGACAGTGTAGAAACTTAGCTTGGCGTTTGTCTCAAATAGTGACAATTCTTCTTCGCTTAGCCCCGATGTGATCTCGTGATTTTTGTCTGACAGGTAGGTGCAGACATCCTCGATCTGTGTGTCGAGTAAAACCCATAAATTCACTTTGAATGCGCCAGCGACTGACAAATGAGCGTTTGAATCGGCCGCAGTGCTACGAATATTATTAGCCCTCGCTGGCTATCGGTTTTCTAGTGGGTTGCTATTCTGAAGGGCCGTCCAGTTCCGGATAGCGTGCGAAATCCCTCACGGTGGGATAGCCGTCGATATAAACCCATTCGGTACTTTTAACCGGCACATGGCAGCCAAAACAATTATTGAACCCTTCGCCATGCCAGGTGGTTGTTACATTCTTTTTGGGCGCATCTGCCTTGAATAAAGCCCAACCCCAGCCTTCGCCCCAGGCCTTGTTGTCCGGAAATCGGTTTTCCCGGTCGCGCACCATCACAAACCAGACACCGGTATCGCCGGCCCATTGTGCATTTCCTGTAGATAGCTGCTTCTCCTCAATTCCGGAAACGGCTTTTATCAACACTGTAGCATCGGGCCATTGACCGTTTTTCTTGAATCCTTTAACGGATTCAGGTGTAGCGTAGACATCGTGAACACCGGGGCCACTTGCATGATCATCCTCCTTCACAAACCAGGTACCGAGATGAACCCAGTTTTCACGAAAATTATCTGGCCGGCTAATGTTTCCCTGCTCATCGACATACGGAGAAAAACCATTAGCCGATATTTCCTGTTCTGATTCTGAAGCGTCGCCTGGTGAACAGCCCGTCACGGCTATCGATGCAGCTACATAAAGGATCATTAAATATTTCATCCCTTCATACCTCCGACCTAAACAAGAGTTATATCCAAATAAATAACAATGGAAAACCACTCTATAGCGTAGTGCCAGACAGGCAGTGCCACAAGTTCCAGTGCTGCCAGTTTGGGGCGGGGGATTGCAGGATTATTGTCGACAAAACTTTCCATGCGGCCTGCAAGAAACCACAGTGATCCCTATACTGGTATTGGGCGTTGAAAACTATTCGGCGTGTACGGTGTATCAGTTAATCGCAGGTTTGATGTTATGCAGAGAGTCATAGAGGGTTTTCACCTGGACCGCTTTCAGGAGTGGGTGGCGGAGCTGGAATGTGGTCACGAATTGCAGATGAAGCACAATCCTCCCTACATGGAGTGCCGCTGGATTGGCACCGGCAAGGGACGACAGGAACATATTGGTGACAGTGTTGAGTGTGTGGACTGCGATATGCCTAAAATCCCCGATGGAATGACGTTGGTCGAAACCACCCCGGTGTATCAGCGTTCGGATATGCCGAGCGAATGGCAGGGTGGCCTCTCTACGGAGCCCGGGGTATGGGCCAGGGTTGTGGTCAAAGAGGGTATGTTGCAGTTCGTTATTGAGCCAGGCGTGCCTGCCAGCCGTGGTTTTCTACTCGACAAGGGCTTTGCTGGGGTCATGGCTCCCGATCTCACGCACAGTCTCAGTCCGGCAATGGGAGACGTGCAGTTTTACATTGAGTATTACTCGGCCTGATGTCGGGCCAGCGACTATGGGGCCGGGGTTCGAAGGGGTGGTTTCCGAGTAGAGTTGTTCAAGGCGCTCTATAGTTACTATACTGATTTGACGGGTTCGATGGTTGAGTCGACACCGTTGCCTGACAGGTTCCTTTTTAGAAAGCCTGTTGGGCGTAATCCATAGTGAATTAAAACAGGTGATTGATTTCCGGACAGGTCAGGTGGTCTGTTGCACAATCAAGTGAGACATGAATTTTTAATATAAAACAAATAGATATAATTCATGCTCTCACCAATAATAAGTTGGTATGTCTATTGCATAAGTAATGGAGCTCTCCAGATGGTGGCTATTTTTATTGGTCACATTCTGGTGAAGTTTATAACCCTAACTATTCTCGGCTAGTAAAAGAACTAAGGTAACTCGATATGGGAATGCTAATAAATATCGATAATGGCGGTACGCTCACAGATATCTGTGTGCTGACAGAAAACAACTTCTACAAGACCAAAACTCTGACAACACCTTACGATTTGAGTAAGTGTTTTTTTGATGGTCTGCGGTCTGCTTCCAAGGCAGTATACGGAGAAGAAAATGTCGCCCGGTTGTTGGCTGAAGTGGATCATATCCGCTATTCAACCACGCAGGGAACCAATGCCATTGTTGAACGTAAAGGTCCACGACTCGGTTTGATCATCAACAAGGGCTCTACGTTGCCCGCCCGTTTGCGTGAGCAGGATCCGGAGCTCTATGACTTCCTGATTGGCGACAGGGTTTCTGAAGTTGAATTGGCCGATGTGGATGATGAATCAAAAGGTGCGGATACCACTTCGGTCATCACCCGTCTCACTTCCGTGGGTGCCAACCGTATTGTGGTTTGTTTTGAGTCCGAGAAGGCAGACGAGTACGAAGCTCAGTTCAAACGTATTGCCTTTGACAACTATCCGCGCCATCTGCTCGGTGCTGTTCCAATGTTGTTTGCCAGTGAGCTGGCCGATGATGTGTCCACGGAGCGCCGTTGCTGGACAGCGATGATTAACTCATTTTTGCATCCGGCCATGGAGAACTTTCTCTATAACGCCGAAAACCGTCTTCGCGAGTATCGCACCAAGAACCCGCTGCTGATTTTCCGCAACGACGGCGATGCATCGCGCGTTGCAAAAACGATTGCTGTAAAAACATACAGCTCTGGTCCACGCGGTGGCATGGAAGGGGTTAAAACCTTCAGCAAGCAATACAACCTGCCCAATGTGCTTTCCATGGACGTTGGTGGTACTACTACGGACATCGGTCATGTGATCGGACACGGTGTGCACGAGCAGCGTCGCGGTACGGTTGAAGGTGTTCCTATCTCCTTTGCACTCTGTGAAATTGCCAGTCCCGGTGTGGGAGGCAGCTCCATTCTGACGGTGAAGAACGGTGCTATCCAGGTAGGTCCGGAAAGTGTCGGCGCAGTACCTGGTCCGGCCTGTTTTGGTCGTGGTGGCAAGAATGCCACGATCACCGATGTAAACCTGTTATTGGGTCTGCTGGATCCATCCACGTTCTTTGGCGGTGGTCTGGCTCTTGATCTTGAGCGAGCCCGTACGGCTATCGCTGAAAACATTGCTACGCCGCTGGGGGTTACCACAGATGAAGCCCTGCTCAAGCTGCGTGATGCCTTCGAGCAAAAAATCGCCGGGGAACTGAAATCTTTTGGTGAAATTGAAAGCGATACCGTGTTGCTGGCTTTCGGTGGCGCCGGTCCGATGAATGCCTGTGGCATCGCTGAAGGCTGCGGGATTTCGACCGTGTTTGTGCCCAAAATGGCGGCGGTTTTCAGTGCCTTTGGTATTGGTTCCTGCGATATCGGTCAGAATTATTCCACCGTGTTGACTGGTAGCCGTCAGCAGTCTCTGGAAACGGCCTATGCCGCACTGATGGAGCGCGGTGAGCGAGACATGTTTGCCGAGGGCTATGGCAAGGGTGAATATGAAGTTACAGCCAGACTGGTGGCAGACAAAGCTGGTGTCGAGTCGATCCATGAGCTCGGGCATACAGTTTCAGTCCCGCAGGACATGGCAAAAGCTGACGACGTGACGCTCGAAGTTGCGGTACGTAAAAAGCTGAAAACTGAAGACAACAAGCACGCGGAAGTGTCCAAAAAGGCTCAGGCCAACTCGGCTAAAAACCGCTCACTGTTTAACGGTGCGGCTGGTTGGAGCGACGTTCCTGTCTATGAAGTGAACAATATGCAGCCCGGTGCCCACGGCACAGGACCGGCTATCCTTGAGGAAGAATTCTTTACCTGTCTGGTTCGCGAAGGTTGGGAGTTCGTGGTGACTGAGCTGGGCGATATCTGCCTGACCAAGGGGGACAAATAATGAAAGTGTTGATGACTGAATATCTCCGTATTGATCTGGATTCGGAAAACTGGGAGTGCCGGGTGTGTGACCATGTGGTTGGTTCAGCCCGTGGTAACTACAAAGAGGGACTGCTGGTGTACAACCGTGATCCAGCAGATATCCACCCGTCCATTATCGACCCTGAAAAGTACCGTTTCACCTTCTGTCCTGACAGGGAGTGGGTCAACATTTACGAGTTTTACTGTCCGTCCTGTGGCACTCAGGTAGAGGTTGAATATACCTTTCCCAACCATATGCCACTCTACGATATGGAAGTAGATATTGATGCCCTGAAAGAGCAGTGGAGTCACCGCGAAGAGATTCTCGAGCCGGTGAAAGGCCCCAATATTCTGGTAGATCGCTGTCACACCCACAAGCACTGATACGGCTTGTTGATTGGTGATTGAATAAATTAGGTCTGTTTTAGGAAAAAGGTTATGAAACGTATATCAGTAGATATCGGTGGTACGTTTACCGATTGCTTTGTAGTTTGGGATGACAAGTACATTGAAACCAAAGCGTTGACGACCCACCAAAACCTCTCTCTCGGTTTTAATGAAGCCTTGGAGAGTGCATACACTGAACTCGGTCTCACCATGGAAAGTATCCTTTCTGGAGTGGATTCGGTTCGCTACGCCACTACGCTGGGTACCAATGCCCTGATCGAGCACAAAGGCCCTCGCATCGGCATGTTGGTGACGGCGGGTTACGAGGCGATGGTGCCACTCAGTCGTGGACGTGGTTACGGTGAAGGTCTGGACGAGCTGGGCAAACAAAACCTGCCCGATGCTCAGCGTCCGGCCCCGCTGGTTCTGCCGCACATGATCGAGGGTGTTCGCGAGCGTCTCGGTTTTCAGGGTGAGTTGGTTATGCCGCTTGATGAGCCGGACGTGCGCGTCAAGATCAGAAAACTGGTGGATAAGGGTGCTCAGGCTATTGTGGTTTGTCTGGTTAACTCCGTGGTTAACCCCGACCATGAAAAACGTGTTGAACAGATTTTGCTGGATGAGTATCCCTCGCATCTGCTGGGTTCCATTCCTGTAATCTTGTCTCACCGCGTTGCTGGCCGGAAGGGCGAATATGTTCGTGCGACCTCGGCGATTGTGGATGGCTATCTTCACTCCACCATGTATCACGCCATGAGTCAGCTGGAACAAAACCTGCGTTCCAATAAGTACGATAAGCCGATGTTGGTGATCCACAACTCCGGTGGTATGGCACAGTTGAACTCAACCGATGCGCTGCAAACCATCCACTCCGGTCCAGTATCCGGTATCAGTGCAGCGGAGCATTTGGCCAAGGAAGCCGATCTCGGCAGTGTGGTTGCCACCGATATGGGTGGTACCTCCTATGACATCGGTATCGTGGTGGAAGGCGGTATCAAGCACTACGATTTCAACCCGGTTATTGACCGCTGGTTGGTGTCTGTGCCTATGGTCCACCTGGTTACCCTCGGTGCGGGCGGCGGTTCCATCGCCAGCTTTGACCGGATGTACAACGCGGTTGCCGTCGGTCCGAAGAGCGCCGGCTCCGATCCCGGTCCAGCCTGTTATGACCGTGGTGGCATGAGTCCTACCGTGACGGACGCCGATTTGGTGCTGGGTTATCTGGACCCCACCAATTATGCCGGCGGCCACATTCCGTTGAACCCCAAGCGCTCTGTGTTTGCCATTGAAGAAACACTCTGTGACGACCTGGATGTATCACCGATTGAAGCGGCGCTGCTGATCAAGGAAAAAGTTGACAGCAACATGGCTAACGGTCTGCATACTGAGTTGCGAGTTCGCGGTTATGATCCCGAAGAGTTCACCATGCTCGCCTATGGTGGTAATGGTCCGCTGCACTGTTGTGGTATTGCCAGCAATCTGAGCATTGACAAAATTCTGGCGCCACCCATGAGTTCGGTATTCTCGGCAGTGGGCGCAGGCAACATGCACCAGATGCACATTCATGAAATGTCATTGTTCATGGTGCTGTACGATTCCAACACTCGTAAAGTGTTCGATGACTACACGCGTTTCAACGACATCGTTGCCGAGTTGAGCTCCCGCGGTCAAAACGATCTGCTGCGTCAGGGTATGAACCTTGAGGACATCCGTTATTCGCTGGAACTGGATATGCGCTATGGTAACCAGCTGGTTCAGACCACCGTGGTCGTGCCCAAGCACACTCTGGAATCTGCCATGGATGTCATGAATATCCTGCAACAGTTCTCCGAGGACTATGGCAAACGCTTTGGTGAAGGTAGCCAGGCGCCGGAAGCGGGTATTCGTATCAACACCGTTCGTGTGGCTTCATTTGTAGAGCACGAAACCGTGCACTTCAAACACATCAAGCCGATCCCGGAAAGTGAGCGCTCCGCACCGCCAGAACCCATTGCCAAACGCACCTGCTACTTTGTCAGCACTGGCGCCAAGGCAATCGAAACACCGGTCTGGCGGAAAACTGACATCCCGTCGGGAACAGAAATTGTGGGTCCCGGTATTGTGGCCTCAGACGTAACAACCTACTTGATTGAACCGGGCTGGAAGTATGTCTCTGCCGAGCAGGGCGCCGTATGGTTCTTCCGCACCGATGCAAAAAATTGAGTGGATATAGGGGTATTTGATTATGAATAACGAAACAAACAATTCAGCTTTGCAAGATCAGGAGCTGATCGAAAAATTCCTCAAGGATACTACCCTTTTCCTGGGGCCCGATCCCGAGATCATGCGCGACCACAGCATCATGCCGCGCACGCCCGAAGAAGAAAAGGCGATGGAAACGTTCACCGACCTCAACCAGATCGCCTCCATTCGGGACCGGCTTCAGTCTGCCTGTGAAGAAGGTTTTGAGATGGTTGAGCAGATGGGTGCAGCTCCCGGTGCCAAGTGGGGTGACATTATCACCGGTATCTACTCGGCGTCTGGTGACCTTACGATCGGTAGTGCCGGTGGCGTATTGATCTTCTCCGCACTGGTTCACCACCCGATCAAGTTCATTATCAAGAACTGGATCGATGAAAAAACCGTCGGCGTCAGTTCGGGGGATGGGTTCATCCACAACGACTCCCGCTATGGCAACGTGCACAATACCGACCAGAGCATGATTCTGCCGGTATTCCACGAAGGCAAGCTGGTTTGCTGGGTAGCATCCACTGTTCACGAAGGTGAGTGTGGTGCAATTGAGCCGGGTGGTATGCCTTCCATGGCGGAAACCTCCTTTGACGAAGGTCTGAAAATGTCTCCGTTCAAAGTGGTGGAAAACTACGAAATCAAGCGAGACCTGCTGACCTTCCTGCAGAACTCGGTGCGCGAACCGAAGCTGCAATACGAGGATATGAAGGTAAAATTGTTCGCCTGTATGCGTCTCGAAAAGCGTATCAAGGAAGTGCTGGCTACTGACGGCCCGGATGCTCTGACAGCCTGTCTGCGATACACCAACGAGAGTGTGGTAACCGAAGTCCGTCGCCGCATTTCCGAGTGGCCCGACATGACCGTGCGTACCCAGACCATCATGGATAGCACCCTGCGCGAAAATGCGCTGCTGAAAGTCAACCTGGCTGTGATCAAGAAAGGTGATCGGCTCATTTTTGATTTCTCCGGTACCAGCCCCGAGCTGACCAACCGCGCTATCAATACCCAGCTGCCCGGTATGAAGGGCATGGTAGGTCAGGCCTTCATGAACCATATCTGGCCGGATCTGCCCCGTGGTCAGGCGGGTCTGTCGCCCGTGGAGTTCGTGACTCAGCCCGGCACCCTGGTGGACTGTTCCTACTCGGCGCCCAACTCCCAGAGTCTGATGTCCATCTTCCACAGCTTTACAGTGGCCCAGCACGCTTGCGCCAAATTCCTGTACAGCTGTCCGGACAAGTACACCCGTGTACTGGCCCCCTGGCACAATATGATCAACACCTTCATCTGGGGTGGTGTCAACCAGCACGGTGAAACCCTGGGTAACCTCTGTGCCGACCTGAACGGTATGGGTGGCGGTGCCCGTATGGACCGCGATGGTGAGCACGCACTGTCCCCGATTTTTGCCACTATGGCGGATATCGGTGAACAGGAAATGAACGAGGAAGAAGTTCCGTTCCTGCAACTGGTGTCCAAGAAAATGACGGCCAATACCCAGGCACCCGGTAAATACCGCGGTGGCATGGGCTACACCATGATCGCGGCTACCAAGGACAGTGAACAGTGGGGCTTCATGACCACTACTCAGGGTTCCAAGGTGCCTACTATCCAAGGTCTGTTCGGCGGCTATGCCGGGGGTTCTTACCCCCTGTGTAAAGTTCAGGGTGTAGACGTGTACGAGGTTTTGCTGGAGAATCCGAAACTGTTCAAACACAGTATCCACGAAATTATGAATGAGCAGCCATTCCCGAATGCCAGATACACCACCCACCACATGGGTATGGGTTTCGACATTTCCAAACGCGGTGAACTGTACATGATTTCCCAGGGTAGCGGCGGTGGTTACGGTGACCCCCTCGAGCGTGATCCCACCTATGTGATCATGGATATTGAGGAAGGTCTGATTTCTCCCGAGTGGGCTAAACAGCTCTACAAGGTGGAATTCAACGAAACCACGCTGGTGGTGGATGACGAGGCTACCGAAAAACTGCGTGCCGAGTATCGCGAGCAGCGGAAAAAGCAGGGCATGCCCTATGCCGAGTTCGTCAAGAAACATGTTAAGGATCATCCGCCCGAGAACATTCCGTTCTACGGTGCCTGGAATGGCGATAACGAGGTGATTTATGCCGGCAGTCTCGACGATAAGCGCGATGCTCAAAATCCCGGCCCGATCTACGTCACACATCCAAAAGACGTGAGAATTGCCGAACTGGAAGCCAAACTTGCAGCGGCCAGGAAAGACGCTGGTCTCCCGCCCGAGAATGAAAGGAAATAGTATGGCACTAGATCTTGTGTCCTATCTGGCAGCCGGGGGGGAAACCCCCCGGCTTTGGATTAATTTCAACGACTACACTAAAAAATTGCTGTTGGGAAAGGATGAAAACCCCTGGACCAACCCCGCTGCCTACATGTCATTTTATCGTCAGGCTCATGGTCTGGTGAAAGCCCAGGTGGTTGTTATCGATGTTTGGGACCTGTTTCAGCACTGGATCAGGGAAGATGCGGAGGCCCTCCCGGCCATGGCGGGCAAACGGCGGGTCACTGCCGCCCTGAAAGCCATGCTGGAAGCCTATGCGCCGCGCGAATTGTTGGCAGAGGTCATAACAGCCCTGGCCAATAACTACAGCAGCTCTGCACCGCTGGTCATGGTGATGCCATCTCCTCGTGCCCTGCTGGTCAAGGCCCATCAGGCCGCCAATGGCGAGACTGCCGAACCGGATGAAATGAGCGTCGATACGGCAGCAATGTACGTGGCCGATTTTCTGCGTTATTTCAGCGAAACCGAGCTTTCCGGTGTGCTGCTGGTGGAAGATCCCGAACTGATGCCTGCCAGCGGTGCCGAACTGACCTGGTATCAGCCCGTTTATAATGTGGCAAAACACTACCGCTGGTCTGTGGGGTTATATCTTCCCACAGCGGATGCCGATTTCGATGTGCCCGCGGATCTGGCCTTTACCATTGCTCCATTGACATCGCCGCTGGGCGGCAAATCCAAAGGTGTTGAGGTGACTGACCTGCTCTGGGGTGACCAGTCAGGTGGGTCGCTGCCAACGGTGGATGGGTTTTATTACCTGACTATTCCGCCGGATGCGAAGCCCGAGTTGGTTCTTGATACTCTGTCGAGCCTGAAGGGTTAACCTGGTCCAGTCGTAAGCGAGGCCCATCATGCGTCTAGTCGATTTTCTCGATCAGAGTCCTGCGCTATTTTCAGAGAAAGCGAAATTTGTCGACCTGGACAATGACCTGTCGCTGAGCTATCGGCAAATGGTCGATGCCTCAATCAAGATTGCCACGTTGTTAAAGGAACAGGGGGTGAAGCGACAGGACATCGTCGCTACCTACGCCCCCAATTCGGTGGCGGCCTACTGCTGCATCTTCGCCATTTCCCGGGCTGGTGCTGTCTGGTTGCCGCTGAATATGCGCAACACCTTTGAAGCCAACCGCAAGCTGATTGAAAAATCCGGTGCGGTAAAACTCTTTGTGGACGACAGTGTCGCCACCGCTTTCCCTGAGCTGTCTGACACTTTTCCCGGTGATCAGCTCATTGAACTCAATGGCCAGCGTGTCGCCGGTATTGATCTTCGTGCACTTTCCGGTCAGGCATTGGTCGTCGACTCGGAAAGCGATGTGGATGACGGGGCAGGACTAGTCAACCTGTTTGCCACCGGGGGTACCACAGGCGACTCCAAGCTGGCGGAGTGGGGAAGCATCACCTGGGATACGCTTTCGGCGATTCAGAACGAGTTAATGCCGTTGCCTGACATTCCCGCCTGCTATCTGGTGGCGGCCCCCATGACTCATGCCGCCGGTATCGCCTCTTTCGAGGTAATCCGTCAGGGCGCCAATGTCGTCGTGATGGATGGCATGGTGCCGGAACGGCTGCTGGCAACTATCGAAACCTATCAGGTAACTCACCTGTTCATGCCACCCACTGCGATCTACATGCTGCTGGCCCATCCCCGGGTGAAAGCCTGGGATTACAGCAGCCTGCGTTATTTCTGGTATGCGGCTGCGCCGATGTCGGTGGAAAAGCTCAAGGAAGCCATTGATGTTTTCGGGCCGGTGATGGTGCAGACTTACGGTCAGGCTGAAGCGCCGATGCTGTGTACCTTCCTGTCCGCCGAAGATCACGTTCTGGCGCTGGATGGCAACAACCCCTCGATACTGCGTTCCTGTGGCAGGACTTCACCTCACGTTGAGGTGGCTGTTTTGGATGACGAGGGCAAACTCCTCAAGCCGGGGCAGGAAGGAGAAATTGCTATCAGGGGCAACCTGCTGATGCGGGCCTATTACCAGAATCCCGAAGCCACTGAAGCGATCCGCTGTGAGGGCGGCTGGCAGCGCTCCGGGGACATCGGCGTTTTTGATGAGCAGGGCTATCTGGCAATTGTTGACCGCAAGCGGGATATGATCATATCCGGCGGTTTTAATGTCTACCCCAGTGAAATCGAACAGTTGCTCTGGGGGCATTCGGCAATCAAGGATTGCGCTGTGATTGGCATCCCTGATGAAAAATGGGGTGAGCAGGTTACCGCAGTGGTGGAGTTAAAAGATAAATCCCGGCCACCGGACGAACAGGAGATTATTCAATACTGTAAAAGCAAACTGGGTAGCGTGAAGGCGCCCAAGCAGATTCTGTTCTGGGATGAGCTGCCGCGCAGTCCCGTTGGCAAGGTTCTGAAAAAAGAGATTCGCAAGGTTTTCTGGGAAGAGGCGGGTCGGAAAATCTGACCGGTTACCATTTCGACTACACTTTTTACAAGCCTGCCCGCCGGGCCTGAAACACTTAACCATCTGTCTGTAATAGTAGTGAGGATATATTGTGAAGGTTAGTATTGTTGGTGCGTATAACAGCAAGTTTGGTGCGTTCGTCAAACGCGACCGTGAAACCGGTGAGGTCGAGGATCTCAAATCCTTTTATGAATTGCTGACAGAGGCGGGGGCTGGTGCCATTGCTGATGCCGGGCTGGAAGCAAAGGACATTGATGCCATCTGGGTCGGCTCCTGCTCTCCATCTTTGTTCGTGAACCAGGAGCACGTCGGGCCGCTGGCGCTGGAAATTGATCCTCAAGGATTGCTGTTCAAGCCCACCACCCGCACCGAGGGAGCCTGTGCCACCTCCTCTCTGGCCATCTACAATGCCGCCTATGCAGTGGCCTCTGGCCGGTTCAAAAATGTACTGGCGATCGGCGTCGAGAAAATGAACACCCTGAATACCGCTGGTGTGACCCATGCGCTGTCCTGTTGTTCCTACTGGCCGGAAGAAGGTAACAAGGGCATGACCTTCCCCGGTTTGTTTGCTGAACTGGGTAAAGCTTACCAAGAGAAAGAAGAACTTTCTCCCGAGCAGTTGCGTATCATGTTGGCTCATGTCAGTGCCCTGAATTACCGCAATGGTATCCAGAATCCACTGGCGCATTTTGGCCCCGGTAGTATACCGGACATCAACAAGTTGACTACCGCCGAGGCGATCCTCAATCTGCCGGAATCGGGCAAGGGTAGTAACCCGATGATCGCCCCGCCATTGCGCCTGCACGATTGCTCACTGATTACCGATGGGGCGGCCGCAGTGGTGCTCACTTCCAGCGATAATGCCAAAGCCAGCTTCAAGCATGCCGTTGAGTTGTCCGGTATCGGCCATGTGACGGACCGGATGATGCTCAAGGAACGCATCGGTCGTCTGCATGAGCTTCGCGCCACCCGTCACGCCGTCGACTTGGCGCTGAAGGAAGCGGGAGCCACCGTGGATGATCTCGATCTGGCGGAGGTGCATGACTGTTTCACCATCAATCAGCTTCTCTGCGTTGAAGCTATCGGTCTGTCCGAGTCGGGCCGTGCCGGTTACGATTTCATGAGTGGTAAATACGATCCAGACAGTGACTGTCCGATCAACCTGTCTGGTGGCCTGAAATCCAAGGGCCACCCGGTGGGTGCCACAGGTGCATCGATGCATGCGCTGGCCTACAAACAACTGGTGGGCGAGCCGATAGGGGTGGCGGCAAAGGGTAATCCGGAAGTGGCGATGACCGTCAATATCGGTGGCTCCGGTGTGACCAATTGTGTCTCGGTTATGCGTCGACTCAAATAGTGCTTTCCTCCCTGACAGGGCGTGAACCGGCTACCGGTTCGCCCCTGCCAGTTTTTTTGATATCTCCCCGTCACCCCAAAAAGTCTTGATTCCAATCAAACTTCCTGAACTTTTGTTGTCACAGTATTTGTTTTCCTGTGGGCTTGGTTTAATAATTGTCCCGTGGGTTATGATAGAGCTGGTTCCGGCAAGCTATTTTGCGCAGCCTGCTTGGTACCGGTAGTTGTAGATGTAGCAAGAATAAAAAATCAGGAGATGATGAGATGCCAAAAGTAGCACTGGTGACTGGGGGAACAAGAGGTATCGGTGAAGTCATTGCTATTGAGCTCAAGGAGGCGGGCTATCTGACGGTGGCCAATTACGGAGGCAACGATGACCGGGCCAGCGAGTTTAGGAAGCGGACCGGTATTCCCACTTACAAGTTCGACGTATCCGATTTCGATGCCTGTAAAAACGGTATCGAAACGATAGAACGTGATATCGGCCCCGTCTCCATTCTGGTTAATAATGCGGGGATCACCCGCGATGGCACTTTGCACAAAATGTCCCCGCAATCTTGGCAGGAGGTGCTTGATACCAATCTGGGCTCCTGTTTCAACATGAGTCGCTGTGTGATTGAGGGCATGCGTGAGCGCCGTTTTGGTCGTATCGTCAATATCGGCTCACTGAACGGTCAGGCGGGTCAGTATGGACAGGTCAATTACGCTGCGGCCAAGTCCGGGATTCACGGCTTTACCAAGGCGCTGGCGCTGGAAGGTGCGAGCATGGGGATCACGGTTAATGCGGTAGCCCCAGGCTATGTGGAAACTGATATGGTGAGGGCCGTGCCAGCCGCCGTGTTGGAAAAAATTGTTGCCCGTATTCCCGTTGGTCGGCTTGGTTCCGCCCATGATATCGCTCGGGGCGTACTGTTTCTGGTGTCGGATGAGAGTGGTTTTATTACAGGCTCTACCCTGTCCATCAACGGTGGCCAGCACATGTACTAGCGCCGGAGCCTTTTATTTACTTTATCTCTTATTCTCAGGTCGGCTTCTTCAGATGGTATTTTTTCATTTTCTGGTAGAGCGTACTCTTGGCGATGCCCAAGTGTTTGGCCGCTTGGGTCATGTTGCCTTCCGCCTGTTTGATGGCGGCCTCAATGGTGGATTTTTCAACCCTGTCCAGATTACCCTGGGGTGGTGTGATGAAGGCGTTGACGTGCTCCGGCTCTAAATTGCTTTCCCCTGGCCGATAACCTTCGGGGAGATCGTCAATCGTCAGGGTTTCGTTTGTGGACATAAAACACATGCACTCCACCACATTGGCCAGTTCACGGATATTGCCGGGCCACTCGCGGCTTTTCAGGGCCGTCATCAGGCCCGGTGAGAAGCGTTTCGCTGAGATGTCGTCGGTTTTGCGGATGCGCGCCATCACCAATTGAGCGATTCCTTCGATATCTTCCTTGCGGCCCGACAGTGGGTCGAGACTGATGGTCACGGTGGATAGCCGGAAATACAGATCCTTGCGGAACAGCCCCTCGTTCACTGCGCCTTTCAGGTCGCGGTTGGTGGCGGCAATCAGTCGGAAATCCACGGGGATCGGTTTGATGTCCCCCACCCGGTAAATTTTCTTCTCCTGCAGTACCCGCAGAAACACCGGTTGCAATTCCAGCGGCAGCTCGCCAATTTCGTCGAGAAACAGTGTGCCGCCATTGGCCGCCTCGATTTTGCCGACCATGCCGCCCTTGCGCGCGCCGGTGAACGCCCCCTCCACATGGCCGAACAGTTCGCTGCTGAGAATGTCCCGGGTGAAGCCGCCGCAGTTCAGGTCGATAAATGGCCCGTCGGCGTATTGGCTGCTGTCGTGAATGGCCTTGGCGAATACTTCCTTGCCGACCCCGGTATCCCCCAGAATCAGTACTGGCAGCGGTGTATTAGCAGCCTTGCGGGCCTTGTCCGCACTGGCCTGAAAAGAGGGGCTCTTGCCGTAGATGCCGTCAAACGGATCGAGGCTGGTCGTCGGGCCGGCAGCCAGTGGCTCGGCGGCGGGTTTGGAGGTAGACCGGCGCGGTGACGGCACCAGCACCTGAAAGCCGACAATGTTGCCCTTGTGCAGTATCGGTTCCACCCAATCCTCCGACACCCACAGCCCCGCGTCGTGCGGGTAGACGATTTCATCGCCACCGAAGCGCTGCATCGACAGGCGACGTTTGGTCTCGGGATCGTAGTCGATACCCAGGGAGTCCAGTGCGGCAGCAGCGTTGGCGGTAGAGTTGATCAATCGCCCCTGCTTGTCCAGCAACAGCTTGCCGGTGTTGCGGTAGTGGCCGAACTGACTGTTGCTGTGTTCGAGGATCAGGCTCCACAGGTCCGAGGTCTTTTTCGCCAGGCCCGATTGAATCTGGCTGGCCCAGGCCACCACCAGCGGCACATGGAATTTATCGTAAATGCTGCACAGTCCGGACAGGTCTATCACACCCATCATCTGGTTGTCGTAGGGGTCGGCGATCACCGCTGCTGTACAGGTCCAGGGTTTGAAGCCCTGAATGTAGTGTTCTTCGCCGTGCACCTGGGTCGGCTTGCGGGTTGCCATGGCGGTACCCACGGCGTTGGAGCCGGAATGGCCTTCGTTCCAGCCACTGCCCTCCACCAGTCCGATATCTCTTGCATCGTCAATGGTTCTGGGGTCGCCGACAATCTGCAGGTTTAGTCCCTGGTAGTCGGTCAGGTAGAGGATGGTTTCGAGATCCTGCAGAAACAGGCGCGCCTGTTCCAGCACAGGTTCTGCGCACAGCAATAAATCGGAGTTTCTCAGCCGGTGGTGGGAGAGGGTGTTTTCAGACACCAGCAGTGGTGCCGCTTTCTGTTCCGGGTTCACGCCCTGGGACAGGCAGCGCTCCCAGGAGCTGGCGATTACGTCGCGGATCGGCAGATCTTTGGCCTGGCCACCCTTGCAGAGAAATTGCTCCCACGCGCGATCAATCCCCCGCTGGGCATTCAGGCTGTCGCCATCGGGCCGATAAATCAGGCCGGGCTTTTTAGGACTTGGGCCCCTCACTGTGGATGACCTCCCCCGTTGTCGGATAATCGGCCGGGTAATCGGCAATGACGTGGTAAACCCATCATCTGCGCTCACTGTTATTGGAGTTGCTCAATGCCCGGTTGCGTTCCGCTGGCATTGCCCGCCGGAATAAAAATACTAAGTCCCGCATGGGTGCGACCGATAATAACACGCAGTGTCATGACCTGTCAGTCCGTTCGTGATGCCCCGTGCCCGGATCTGTCCGATAGAGTAACAGGACGTAGATTGCCGACCTGCCGGGCCCATTCGGCCAAAAAAAAGTCTGAAACCCAATAAATTGGGCTTGCCATGATTTTTCTTTAATCATACGATTTGCATCGGGGTTCGTACGATAATAAAACGTTTAATGTCGTGAAAACCCCATGAACAAAGGCGTTCAGCGAAGAAGGAGTGACCGGAGAAACCTCGATGACTAGTGTATTGACCGTTTTTCGGACGCAATTACCACATTTTTGTGGCAAAACTGTTGTTGCTGTTGGGGACGAAGCTGTTTATATTTCGCATTGCTGTGCGGAATGTGCGGCGGCAACTAATAATATTTAATAAATTAGTGGGAGAAGAAAATGGTGATGAAAAACAACACCAGCATCAAGAAAGTAGGTGGCTTTCTGCTGGGCTTTGGGGGGCTGATGGCCGCCGCAAGCCCGACGTTTGCTGTCGATCTAGATTATGGTATGGATGATAGTTTTTTCTCGATCAAGTATAACGGCTATGTCCGCACCACTGTCGGTGTACTACTGCAGGATTCAAAAGAAACTGCTGCCGACGATAAATGGCGCATGAGTCAGGCGCGGGCCACCGTCAACGTCGACTGGGACATCAAGACCGGGCCGCTGAACTGGCGGGTGGTCACCCGGGTCGAGCACGAGCACAAAACCGATTACCTGGAAGACCTGTCCGAGCGGATGGACAAGCAGCATGCCGTCCTAGAGGGTGCTCTTGGTGGTGTTACCGATAACCGCGGTACCTATGGACGCTATGGCACCGAAGGCAGTTTCATGGACCAGTATGAAACCACCGACGAAATCATGGATATCGTTCGCGAGATCTACTTCGACTGGCAGATCACCGACCGCCTGTTCGCCCGTATCGGTCGCCAGCAGCTGGTGTGGGGGGAGTCCGACTTCTTCCAGGCGATGGACGTGGTGCACGGCTACGACTTCCGCCAGCGCTTGTTCTATGAGAACAACGAAGAGTGGCGTAAACCGCTGTTCCTGCTGAACTTCGTCTATGAGGTCCACGAGTGGGATGGTATGTTCAACTTCTATATTCGTCCGGGACTGGATCGCGCCGTGGACATGGGTAGCAACTATAATATTGAGGGCGGTCGCTGGATTCCCACTCCTTACCGCGGGGTTGACTTTACCCAGGTCACGGATGCCTACAACGAAGACCACAACAAGGGCGACTGGGACGACTGGACCTACGGTATCCGCTGGAACGGCCGCTGGGGCTCAGCCGGTTACTCGTTCTCCTATATGAAAACCTTTAACCCGGCTCCGGTCATCAACCCGAACCTGCGTTTGAATGCAGGTGGTGATTTGGCTGATTTTGGCTCTTACTACGGTGTAGGTGACTCGGATACTGGTTTTAGAGCATTAAGTGGGATGCCGGTTGATCAGGCGCTTGAAGGCTATGGGGATGGCTACACTGGCAATAAGCTGTTGGGTGAGTGGCTGTATCCGGAAATCGACGTGTTCGGTTTCACCGTCAACTACTTCAGCATGGCGATGGACTCCACATTGAGTGCCGAAGTGGCGTTTATACCGAACAAGCCTTACAACTACGGCCAGTTGCAGTCCGACCTGCCGGGTTGGGGTGGTATCAAAGAGAAGGATACCCTGAACGTCATGCTGCGGATCGACAAGGAGTTCAAGTGGCAGGAGATTCTCGGTACTCACCGTCCGTCACTTTCCAGTGTCCAGCTGTTTGATACTTGGATCATCAACCGCAAGAAGAGTGATGAAATTGTCGAATTTGCCTCCTTCGGTGAGCAGAAATCCGAGCACACTGTCTATCTGACCCTGTTTACCCTGCTGAACTACACCCGTGACACCATTAACCCCTCGCTGGTGGTCGGTACCGACCTCACCAACGGCGGCGGTTTTGTGATCCCGGCCGTGGAGTTTGTCTGGGGTAACGACTGGCGCCTGAAGGTGGAAGCCGACCTGTGGTGGAACGACGGCGACCGCAAAAAAGTCTGTGGTAAAGCAGAAAACAATGCGTCAGAGCCTTCCGCAGTGGGTGATCTCGGTGTAAGCGGTTGTGATAAAACTGTCGGCGATGATCTACTCGGTGTGCGCGAAAACGATGCCTCCTTTATGGACTGGTTTGCCCGCGACAACCAGCTGGTCTTCAAGCTGACCAGACAGTTCTAATAAAAGATAATAATGAAAATTTGTGCAACTATTGCAACACCGGATAGTCACAAATAAGACTTATTTTAAAACTGGGAGTATGACTATGTATAAGAAGTTACTAACGGCGTCGGTCGTGGCATCAATGGGCTTTGCGCCCTTGATGGCATCGGCGGAAGACGAAACAGCGCTGCCGCTGTATGCAACAGACCGGGAGCCCGGTTATGTGCAGCCAACGGCAGACGGTTCCAAACCTAACCCGGTGTTCTACGGCAGCCCGGCGAAAGCTGGCCGCTGGGACAACGGCAAACCTGATATGGAAGCGGAACAACTGCCCGAAGGCGTGACCGAAGACCAGGTAATGAAAGCAGGTACCGTGATCAACGCGGCCAACTTTGACAAGGTCAAGGACATGTATTTCGAAGGTAAGCGTGTCGGCGACATGATTACCGAGAAAATCGAGTGGATGATTCGGGAAAAGAACCTGGCGATGAATATCCGTCATTCGGAATTCATCGAGATGGACGAGAAGTACATGCAGGCCACTCAGGATGGTAAGGGCAAAGTAAAATTTGACCCCGAAACCCGTGCAGTGTCTGGCTGGGAAGCCGGTATGTTCTTTGACCCGCAAGAAATCTCTATGGACGACCCCCACGCCGGTGACAAACTGATCTGGAACCTGCGTTCACCGACTTACGGTGCGACCATGGACTTGCGTCACATCTCCTGGGTGTTCCTCGACGGTGAAGACGGCATGGAGCGTATCCAGCGCTGGTGGGCTCGTCGCTACTACATGGAAGGCCGTCTCGATGGTGGTCCGCTGGTAGAAGGTGATGGCGATATCATGCAAAAAACCGTTCTGGTGGCAATCTATCCCCAGGATATTAAAGGTATCGGTATCTTCTCTGTACGCTACAATGACCCCACTGCGGAAACACCGGATGACGTTTGGGCTTATCTGAAGTCTGTTCGCCGTGCACGTCGTCTGTCCGGTAACGCCTGGATGGATCCAATTGGTGGTACGGTACAGCTGTACGATGACTGGGATATCTGGGATGCGGTACCAACCAAATACAAAGATGTAAAACTGGTTGATCGTCGATATGTATTTGCGATTGCTCACGCACCGCTGATGACTGTGGATCTGCGTTTCAGAAACACCATTCAGGAGTTCCCTGCAGTTGGCATGGACATTCCGCCTCACTACTTCCCCGCGCCCCAGGTGCAGTGGGAGCCACGTGAAGTATGGGTAATCGAAGGCACCCCGCCCGATGTTCACCCCTACAGCAAGAAAGTGGTGTATATGGAAGTCGATTATCCTCGTCCCTACCTGGGTGAGGCCTACGACAAAAACGGTGAATTCTGGAAAGGCTTTATCTTCCAGAACCGTCTCGACGTAGGTGATGATGGCTACAAGGCGCTGATGCCGGTAGTTGGTCACATCATTGACTTTAAAGCAGACTTCGCGACCAACTGGTCTTCCAACATGAAAGCCAATCCGGCCGGTGTTGAAGAAACAGACGTCACGCTGCAAACGTTGATTGCACTGGCTCGTTAATTCGAACCGGTTCGTTCTGAAACAGGGCTGTCAGGCAAACCTAATCGTTTATCTGGCAGCTCTGTTGCAGTTTACACACTGAAAAATCAATAAAAACGACCGATCAGACGGTGTTCTTAGCACTGTAGTAGTAAAGGTGGCCTTTCTGGTCATTTAGATTTTTTTGGGGGTTTTATGAATGTTGCTGGACAGGACCATGCTGGAACCAATTCCTCTGAGCCCGCAGGGCCGGTAGAAAAAACAGCAGGCCAAAAATTTATTGCACTGATTTTATCAATTTTACCCTGGGCTATTGTCGGCACCCTGTTGTGGGCAGGCCTGTTTGTCAAACCAACTGCTGTGATAGAGGAAGTCACACCACCGGCGATTGATCGCCGTGACAATATTCTCGGCGTCACCCGAGTCGGCCCCGATGTTTATTGGGCGGCCGGTAACTACGGAAAAATCCTTATTTCCACTGACCGGGCGAAAACCTGGACCAATCAAAACTCCACCGTGGATATCCATTTTCAGGATATCGCTGCCTGGGATGAGAACCGTGCCGTGGCCGTGGGCAACAAGGGCGTTGCGGTGGTGACCGATGATGGCGGCAAGACCTGGACGTCAGTGGAGACACCAAAATCCGAAATTTCCAACAAGTTGTTGAAAGTCCATGTATCTCCCGGTGGCGAAGCGCTGGCGGTGGGTGAAATGGGTATGATTATTCAAAGTCTGGACTACGGAAATACCTGGAAGCGCCTGCGCGATGAAGAGGATGTCTTCTTCAATGACGTTGCCCGCACCAATGAAAACACCATCATCATCGCCGCTGAAGCAAGGGCGATTGAAGATCCTGATGCGCCTTATGATCCACATCAGCTGGTTCCGGACGCTTACGGACTGATTTTCAAAAGTGATGACAATGGTGAAACCTGGCGCACGATTAAGACCGATAGCCTGAACAGTTTTGCGGCCATTGACTTCCGCAATGAGCTGGAAGGAGTTGCTGTCGGCTTGTCCGGTACCATTGTCGGCACCTTTGATGGCGGTGATACCTGGTCACATATCGATAGTAAAACCTCCGGTATGAAAGAGCATCTCATGGATGTTGCCTGGTCTGAGCACCTGAAGGAATGGGTAGGTATAGGCAACAAAGGCAAGTGGATAACCTTCTCCGGTGATCTGTCGTCATTTGACACACGTTTCCTGACAGAAGCCGACGCAGAAGTGAAGGATTTTACATCCCACTCAGAACTCGCCCTGACCGGTGATGGCGGGTTTATCGGTGTCGGTGAGACGGTCGGTTATATGGATCTCGAAACGAACCAGTGGACTTTGTTGCACTAGTCATTGACACAGTTGCGTGACGATTCAAATAAACAATTAAAAGATGCGCCCATCCAGGCAGTTTCGGATGGTTGGTGGAGGATAACATGATAGAAAAATTTGCACTTGCCTGTATCAAATTCAGAAAAAGTGTTCTGGCAGTGGTGGCTGTTCTCACAGTTGTATTTGCTTACTTTGCACAGAATATCGAAGTTAAAACCGTATTTGACGACTTGATGCCGACCTCGCATCCCTACGTTCAGATACACAATGAATATAAAAACACCTTTGGTGGCACCAATATCATCACCTTCATGATCGAAGCGGAAGAAGGTGATATTTTCCAGATGCCGGTTTTGAAGAAGGTCCGTGAGCTGACCCAGGGGCTCTACAAGATCAATGCGATCAATGAATTCCAGATCTATTCGATTGCCGGTAAAAAACTGAAGGAAGTGCGCGCTTCCACAGAGGGGATTGAAAGTTTCCCCTATATGTGGCCTGCTCTTCCGGAAGACGAGGCCGGTATTGAAAGGCTTCGGGAAGCAATCCTGCGCAGCCCGCTGGTCTATGGGCCCTATGTGTCCAAAGATCTGACGGCAACACTGGTGACGGTGGATTTCTACGACAATCTTCTCGAGTACAACCGTGCCTATAAACAGGCCTACGAACTGGTAGACAGGTTAGATGATGATGTTGTGGATATCAGTCTGGTGGGCAACCCGATTCTCTACGGTTGGGTAAATCACTTCCTGCCTGAAACCATGAATCTGGTGCTGGTGGCTGCGTTAATCTTCCTGGTACTGCTGTTCCTGATCAACAGAACTTGGCGCGGTACACTGTTGCCACTGTTGTCCGGTGCCATCAGTGCCACTTGGGCACTGGGCGCCGCCCATATGCTGGGTATTCACTTCGATCCGCTGGTAGTGGTAGTGGCGATGTTGATTACCGCCCGTGCGGTATCGCATTCGGTGCAGATGATCACCCGTTTCCACGAAGAAATTGACAAGATGACCGAGGGCCATGATCTCTGTTCAACAGAGGCGGCCCGTCTGACCCTGAAGGACCTGTTGCGTCCCGGCTTACTGGGTATTGCTACGGATGCTGGCTGTGTGACGGTAGTTGCGATCAGCCCGATTCCTCTGTTGCAGAAACTGGTGGTACTGGCGGTTGTCTGGGTTGGTACGGTGGCGGTGAGCTCGATTATTGTCACGCCGATCCTGCTGTCATGGGTCAGAAAACCCAAGTCCTACGCCCACCCGCTGAATCTTGACCTGCTGGTGATCCGTCCCTTCCTTAACATGTGTGTGAAACTTGTGGAAACCCGTGCGCGCTACGTGGTGGTGACGTTCGCGCTGGCGCTGTTTGTTGTCTGTGGTTTTTACGCCGTGGATCTGAAAGTGGGTGATGCCAATCCCGGTTCACCGATTCTCTGGCCTGATGCCCGTTACAATATCGACTCTGACAATATCAACAGCAAGTTCCCGGGTGCTGACCGGATGTTCGTGGTGTTTGGTAATGAAACCCGAGACGAGCAGGGCCTGATGAAAGAGGTCGAGTCTCTGGACAGCATGTTGCGTTTCCAGCGATACATGGAGCAACAGGACGAAATTGGCGGTAGTCTGTCCTTGGCGGATGTGTTGCCTACGGTTAACCAGACAGTGCGGGAAGGTAACTACCGCTATGTGGAGCTGGGTGAAACGACCACCAACAACGCCGAACTGATCTATATGTTCGAACGTGCCTCTGAGCCCGGTGACCTGCTTGGCTTTACCGATGTGAAAGCCACCAATGCTTCGGTGACGTTGTTCTTCACTGATCGTCAGGGTAAGACTATCCAGACAGCGATCGCCCGGATCAATGAGTTCAAGGACAACATGGAAGTCGAAGGGCTGACCATTCACATGGCTGGCGGGATCATCGGCGTGATCGGTGCGGTGAACGAGGTTATCCTCTCCGGACAGATTCAGTCGATTGCACTGGCGCTCTTCATCCTAGTGATGATGTGTATCATTGTGTATCGCTCCAGTATTGCGGGGATGTTCTTTATGGTCCCGGTGGTGTTGTCCAATCTGGTAACCTTCGCCTTCATGGCATGGCAGAACATTGGTATGAACATCAATACCGTGCCCGTTGCTGCGCTGGGTATTGGCCTCGGTGTGGACTACGCACTGTACATCTGTGACCGTATCCAGATCGAATACAAATCTGGCAAGTCACACATCGAAGCTATTTCCATGTCTCTGCACTGTGCGGGACGGGGTGTGCTGGTAACTGCTCTGGTACTGATTGCCAGCGTTGCTGTATGGTTGTTCTCTTCATTGAGATTCCAGGCTGAGATGGGGATGTTGATTGGTCTGTGGCTGTGTGTCTCTGCATTGAGTGCACTGTTCCTGATGCCGGCTCTTGCCTTTATCTTCAAGCCGCGTTTCCTGTTTGGTGAAGTACAGCACCACTGACAGGAGAATAGCCTGAATTCCAATGCAAGATTAAACAGGGCCCGGAAGGGCCTTGTTTTTTTGTAGCGTAGATATCGGGTTCAGTGTTTTATGGCCAGTTATCTAAGAGGTGTTCGCTTTGGCCTTGAGGTAAAGTTGATAAGGCTGGTAGATGTCTTCATTTTACCGGCTCGATTGATCGAACCAACCATTAACTGAAAATACGGATTTGACCCAACAACAATAATGAAAATGAATACCGATGTGCTGGAATTTAATGAATCCTACCGGAATGGTGCAAAAAAGCTGGCTGTTTACCCGCTCTATGGTCTGACCAAACGTGAATCAGAAGTTGTATTGAGGATCGCGCTGGGCAAGACCAATGATGAGGTGGCGGTACTGTTGGGTATCACCCCGGCCACGGTCAAGCTCCACATGCGAAGTGCCCGGCTCAAGCTGGGTGCCAATAACTCGATCTATCTGATCAGTCGTTGTTTCATGCTGGGTATTTTGCGCGCTGTGTCTGGTTGATTCCCCTGCTGTATTTCTGTTTGACGCCGTTGCTGGCAGTTCTCCCCCCTGACAGGCTGGTGGCGGGGCGTGTCAGGGGATTTTGAATAATCCCGTGCGGCGGCTGATGTGGTCAAGCAATTGCCGTGTAGACGGGTCAGGTGCATCTACGCCGTTTCTCATGCTGTCATGTTCAGACAGCAGACCGGACGCAATGCCTTTACCGAGTTCGACGCCCCATTGGTCGTAGGAATTGATGTTCCAGATCGCGCCCTGCACGAATACCTTGTGCTCGTAGAGTGCCAGCACCTGGCCGAGATGGTAGGGTGTGAGGGCATCGAGTAGCAGCATGTTCGAGGGTTTGTTACCGGGACAGATCAGGTGGGCCGGGAGGTCCGGTTGGTCTCTATTGCCCGCCATCAAGGCAGATGCCTGCGCCAGTAAATTCGCCAGCAGTGTGCGGTGATGTTCATTGATGCTTTCGGGTTCATGGACTGTGGCGACCAGGTCGAGCGGAATTAAATGGTTACTTTGATGAAACAGCTGAAAAAAGGTGTGCTGAGCATTGGTGCCCGTTTGTCCCCAGAGGACGGGACCTGTCGGGTAATCAATGGTTTCGCCGGACTGCGAGACAGACTTGCCGTTACTCTCCATATCGAGCTGTTGTAGATAGCTGGGTAGCAATGACAGACGTTGGCAGTAGGGGATGATGGCCACCGATGGTGCGTCTAGAAAATTCCGGTACCAGATACCCAGCAAGGCCAGAATTACAGGCATGTTTTTGGCGAAGGGTGCTGACCGGAAATGCCGATCCATTGCCCGGGCGCCACTTAGCATCTCTGTAAAGTGCTCGTGTCCCAGGCTGATTGAAATGGTCAGTCCCACACAGGACCATACCGAGTAGCGACCACCGACCCACTCGTCAAATGTCAGAATCTGTGATGACGGGATACCGAAGGTTTCGGCGTTCTGACGATTGGCGGTCAGGGCGATGATCTGGCGGCTATTCACCATCCCCGATAGCTGCAGTTTATTCTCCAGCCAGTGCAGGGTGGTGCGTGTGTTTAACAGTGTTTCCTGGGTGGTAAAGGTCTTGCTGGCGACAATTACCAGGGTTCGTTCGGGATCCAGTTGATTGAGGATGTTGAGTACATCCTCCCCATCCACGTTGGCGATAAAGTGAACCCGGAGGTCCGGGTGCCTGTAGGGGCGCAATGCCTGACAGGCCAGCTGAGGGCCGAGTACCGAGCCGCCGATGCCGATATGAACGATATCCTGTACGGGCTTGCCCGTGACACCGAGCCATGTGCCTTCGCGGATTGAGCTGCTGATAGCCGCCATCTCGGCCAGTGTGGCGCTAATCTGTTCGTCCAGGGCCTCTCCCCCGAACCGGTAACCATCTTCCCGCTCACCTCGCAGGGCGGTGTGAAGCGCAGCGCGTTGTTCCGAACTATTGATTAGCCCGCCGTTGAACAGGGTGTCTCGCTGTTGCTCCAGTGTGGATTGTTCGGCGAGGGTCAGCAGGGTTGAAAAAATGGTTTCGTCGATCAGATTTTTTGAATAATCCAGTAATAACCCGTCAACCGACAGGGCAAAACGCCGATGGCGATCCGGGTCCTTCTGGAACAGCGACATCAAGTCGAGTCGTTTGCCCCCCTCTGCCAGTGTTTCCAGCGTATGCCAGGCTGGCAGTGTATCGGGAGAGGAGGTTGTCTTTGTCATGCGGGGGGCTCGTTTGGTTTTGGTCGCTGTCTGATTCTGTCGGCCAGTATCGCATACGCGATGATGACAGTTGGTATGGAAAGGTCTGGCTGTAGTCTACTAGTCTGTCTTATTATTTTAACACCGCTCACTCTACAGATGTCGGCCCATGACCAGGCAGGTATCGAGCATGCGGTTGGAAAACCCCCACTCATTGTCATACCAGGCGAGGACTTTGACCAGCTGGCCGGAAACCCGAGTGTGCGAGCCATCGAAAATACTGGAGTAGGCGGAGTGGTTGAAATCGACGGACACCATCGGTTCCTCCGTATAAGCGAGCACTTCACCCAGCAGGCCGCGCGCTGCCTGCTGCATGATATCGTTCACTTCGGTCGCTGTGGTGGCGCGGCTGGCCGTAAAGGTGAGATCCACCAGCGATACATTGGCGGTGGGCACCCTGACTGCCATACCGTCCAGCTTTCCCGAGAGTTCGGGCAGCACCAGACCAATGGCTTTGGCAGCCCCCGTGCGGGTGGGAATCATGGATAATGTGGCCGAGCGCGCCCGGTAAAGATCTTCGTGGTAGACATCCACCAGATGCTGATCATTGGTGTAGGCATGAACTGTGGTCATGAAACCTGTTTCAAGGCCGAGAGCTGCGGACAGCGGCTGAACCACTGGCGCCAGACAATTGGTGGTGCAGGAGGCATTGGATACGATCCGGTGTTCGGCGGTCAGCAGTGTGTGATTGATACCGAAAACGACGGTCGCATCCACATCCTTGCCAGGTGCTGAAATCAGCACTTTTCCGGCTCCGGCTTGCAAGTGCTTCGCGGCGTTTTCACGCTCGGCGAAAAGACCGGTGCATTCGAGCACGATATCCACCTGCAACGCCAGCCAGGGGAGTTTTGCCGGATTCGGCTCGGCGAGTACGCTGATGGCGTCCTCGCCGATGAACAGGGTCTCGTCGTTGTGACTTACCGACTGGTAGAATTGGCCGTGAACACTGTCAAACCGGGTCAGGTGAGCGTTGATGGCTACATTGCCCTGATCATTGATCGCGACAATGGTTACGTGCTCCCTGAGCTCTGGCCTCTCGTAAAAAGCCCTAAGGATATTCCTGCCGATACGGCCGTAGCCGTTAATTGCTATGCGCAGCATATTCGTCTCCCTTTAAGGCCTATTATTGCCTGATTGGTCGCCCAACAACATCCTCAATTTAAGTCGTGGCAATATGCAACAAACGCCTCTGCCACATAACCAAAATGGCTTTTCGACTTGACTCTCCGGAGCCACTTCAATATATTACGCGGCCTCACGCACTCGTAGCTCAGCTGGATAGAGTACTCGGCTACGAACCGAGCGGTCGGAGGTTCGAATCCTCCCGAGTGCGCCATAAAGTAAACCCTCGCCTGAAAGGCGGGGGTTTTTTTACGGGCCACGATGGTGGTGAGAACCTCCCCAGGTTGCGCAGCCCCGCAGGGGGCAAAACGGCCATAAGCCGTTTTGAACCAACTCTCCCTGACGAGGATAAACGGTTACATAGGTCGCGATTTTGTAATGTGGTCGGATTGCCGGCCCGCCAGTACAACTGACGTCCGTTCAACGGTGTGCAAATAGTTGCTTGGGAGACACGTGGTTCACTCCCCCCAAGGGTTATTGATTTCCACCCGAATCGGATTTCTTCGACAAACCGGTCGGACCGAATTCCTGATTCTCTGGTTATCTGGATCTCTGGATCTCTTTATGACGATCTTGGACGCCGGTATTAAACAATAATATTTCCCGTGAACCAGCAAACGATGTCTATTTATTCGTTTGATCCGGCTTTCTCTGTGAGGCAGTGTTGATTGTTGGTCCGCCCAGATTCTCGGCACCGAGCAGGATAACTTCAATTTCTTCGGTAATTTCCTCCTGCCGCAATACGTTGCAGGCTCTGGTTAACTCCGCCTCCTCATCTTCCAGATGCCTGACAGCACCCTCCAAGTGGGCTACCCGGTGATGATTTTCTGCCATCAGTGAGATGTAGAGCATCTCGAACAGTACCGCAAAAAGATAATACTGGGTCAGCTCTGCCAGGAGTTCACGAGGTGGCTGGTGTAATAAGGGTGGATGGCTGAAGGTCCTTACCTGTTCTTCAGATAAAACTGCCAGATTGTGGAAGGGCGGCAGCAATCTTTGTTCCCGAATGAGTTCGGGAGTTTCATGGTGGAGACATACCAGTGACATGGGACCATGAGTTTGCTGAAGCTGACTCAGTTCGTTGACCAGGTGGTTTAGCAGTGAGGTCACTTCCTCAGTGATGCCGGCTCCGTCCAGAGTGAGCAGTATTCTGGGATCCTCGTCCAGCAAGGTACAGAGCTTGTGCCCCACCGCGATAACCCCAACCTCTGCATACTGTGGCTCGCTCTTCAGTCGGTCCAACAGGGCATGATTAAAATCACCACAAAAGCCTCTCTCTGAGCCAATCAATAGACACACTGTTGGCATATCTTCGCTGTCGGGCAGGATGTCAGGGTAAAAGTGAAGGAGGTCTGCCGCTGCATGCTCTATGCTTTTTACCACTTGCTGCTGGGCATCCAGAAAACGCGTCAGTTTGCGCGTTTCCATATAGGCCAGGGTTTTCATGGAGTTCATGATTTCCTGGATTTCCCCCAGGCTGTACCGGTGCTCTTCCAGACTGCGGCGGCTCATGCCATCTCACTTAGCCATCTGGCCGCAGCGGTTTGCCAATCACCCCTTGGGCTGTCCAGCACCAGGTCGCTTTGGCGGACGTTTTCCTGTAGCCGATCGAGATAGCCCGCTATCTGTTGGGGTTCAATTTTATCGAGCAAATGGTCATTAAAGGCAACCAGCCAGGCCATCTGCGCAGTGGCTGGCAGGGGGCAGAGGCGATCCTGTTTGAGGATTTCGCGCAATAATTGGCCGCGGTGGATGGTCGCCTCCATGGAAGCCTCGAGGCGTGCGCCAAAGCGGGTAAAGACTTCGAGTTCCTGAAATTGCAGATAGTCGAGTTTCATCCGCCCGGCTTCCTCCTTGATGCGAGGATGTTGGGCCTTGCCTCCGATGCGTGACACTGACAATCCAATATCAATGGCGGGCCGAAAACCCCCGGCAAACAGGTTCCGGTCCAGATAAACCTGACCATCGGTGATGGAGATCAGATTGGTGGGAATATAGGCGGCGATCTCTCCGAGCTGTGTTTCCACAATGGGCAGTGCCGTCATACTGCCGCCACCATGCGCGGCATTCAGGCTGGTCGAGCGCTCCAGAAGCCGTGCGTGAACTGAAAAAATATCACCGGGGTAAGCTTCCCGGCCCGGTGGCCGCCGCAACAACAGGGACAATTCACGATAGGTGCGGGCATGGGTGGAAAGGTCGTCATAGATCACCAGGACATCACGACCCTGATACATCCAGAATTCCGCAATAGCGCAGCCGGCAAATGGAGCCAACTGCTGGAGTCCCGGCAGGCCAGTCGCCTCAGCCACCACCAGTGTGGTGTAATCCAGTGCCCCGAATTCCTTCAGGGTTTCCATGACGCTGACCACGGTGGAACGTTTTTGTCCGATCAGCACGTAGACACAGTAGATATCCTGATCCTTCTGGTTGATTACTGTATCGATGGCTACAGAGCTCCGTCCCAGGCCCTCATCACCAATTAACAGCTGACGCTGTCCCCGGCCAATAGGGATCATGGTGTCGATGATTTTGATGCCGGAATACAGTGGCTTGTGAACAAAGTCCCTGGCCACAATGGGTGGAGAAAACGCTTCAAGAGGCTGCCAGCGGGTATGGACTGGTGGCTCGCCGCCATCCAAAGGCCTGCCTAGTGGATCTATTGTCCTGCCGAGCAGTGCATCGCCCACCGGTACGCTGAGCGGGTGCCCTGAGCGCTGCACAGTGGTACCGGAGGTCAGCGTCTCCGTCGCGAGCAGTAAAATGGCTCCAATCATATTCTCGTTGAGGTCGAACACCATACCCCGACTGCCATCGTCAAACAGCAGCACGTCATCCATGGCTGCCGACGGCAGACCGGTGATCCAGGCAATACCATCCCCCACAGAGACTACTGTCCCCTGTTCGTGAATTCGCAGGCCCGGCTGGTATCTGTCCAGCCATACTGACTGACGTTGCAGCAGGTGGCTTTCGAGTGCGGGGCTATCCTTGTGAATGTCGCCCTGAGTCTCGACGCTATTTTTGTCGGAACTACTGCCCATGGTTACTCAATTCCACGAAACCGTGTAACTCATCGCGCAGGTTGGCCGCCAGCACCCAGGCCCCCATGGTGATATGCAGGCCAGCCAGCAGTGTTGGGTCTTCCTTGAATTGGATGGTTGCCGTCCAGCCATTGTGGCTGAGTACCTGCTGGAGTTGCTGGCGTTGCTGTTCTTTCATTGGGTAGGCGCTGGTGATGGTAATGGTATTGGATGGCGCCCCATTGTGGGCGAGTAATGTGGCCAGACGTTCTGGTGGCAACTGCTTCAACTCGGCGATGGCCAATTCAACCAGCCGGTTCTCGGTCTCCTGAGATGTGACCTGGGACAGTAATTTCCCCGCAAAACGAGCACCCTGAGCGAGTGCACTTTCCTCGACCTTGCGTTGGGCATCTGCCTGGCGCCGGGTTTCGGCAATCCGGACTTTTTCCCGCTCCTGCTCCAGGGTGTCCCGCAGCTCGGACATCTTCTCAGCGCGCTCCGCATCCAGTTCTCTGTTCAGGGTATCCCTCGCTTGCTGACGTTCCTGCTGCCAGTGTTCCAGTCGCGTCTCATATTGCTGCTTTAATTTTTCAGCATCATTGTTCAGTGCCCTGGCGTCGCTGAGCGTTTTCTCGACACCCGCCTGACGCCTGGCGATGACGCCCAGCACTGGCTTGTAAAGAAAATGCTTGAGAATCCAGATCAGCACCAGAAAGTTGATGATCTCGAACAAAAAGGTGGACCAGCTCAATTCCACGGATAGTTTCCTTGTCGATCTGGTGATGGCATGGCGTATGTGTCCTCAACCACTAGGTGAGATATTCCAGCAGGGGGTTGCGGAACAGGATAATCAATACAACCACCAGCACATAGATAGCCAGGGATTCAATCATCGCCAGTCCGATAAACAGGGTGCGCATGATCGAGCGCTCTGCCTCCGGCTGTCGGGACAGGGCCTCTAACGCGCGGCTAATGGCCCAGCCCATGGCAATGGCCGGCCCCATGACGCCCAACGAGATGCCAAAAACAGCGGCGACCGTGGATGCCAGGCTGAAGGTGGATAGATCAGTCATCGGTATCTCCTTGCCCTTCTGAAGGGGATGATTGCTCAGGTTGTTGACGGGATTGTTGTGACTGGATGCCGCCGGCCACATAAATCAGTGCCAGCATGCCAAAAATGTAGGCCTGCACCAGCGCCTCGATAATATGCAGCATCAGGATGGGTACAGGGGCCAGGAATCCCGCTACCAGCAGAATCAGCAGCGCCGCCATTTCCAGACTCATGATATTGCCGAACAGTCGCACGGCCAGCGCTACGGTACGGGTCACTTCGCTGATCAAATGAAAAGGCAATAGGATCGGACTCGGTGAGAGGTAGCGGCGCAGATAATTTCGGATGCCCTGAATACGAATACCAAACCAGTGGGTTGACAGAAACACCAGTATGGCCAGGGCTGCGGTGGCGGAAAGATCCCGGGTGGGGGAGTTTACCCCGGGGATCAGCCCGCAGAGATTGGCAATGACCAGGAAAATCCACAGGCTGGCTATCAGCGGCATGATCTGTCTGGCGTGTTGCGGCGCAGCATCCGCCACCGCCTCTTCGATGACCAAAATAATGCCTTCCACGGCGGATTGCAGCATTCCGGGATTGTCGACACTGAGGCGTCGTGACACCAGCCAGGAAAATAGACAGATGATGGCCATGATGCCCCAGGTGGTGACCACGGTCACTGAAATATCAATGGGGCCCAGTTGGAACAGGGGTAGGATCATAATTTCCGGGTTATCCATGGTGCTATTCCCGGATGAACAGGTAGACATTGAGGGCGCCGACCATCACGCCGACCAGAATCAGGCTCACAGTCCAGCGGCTGGAATAGGCGGTGGCCAGGCTGTCCAGCCACTGGCCGAGATAGGCACCACAGACTATCGGCAGTACAAGCAACAGTCCGAGGGTGCCGATGTAAACCGTCTGACCCAGCATTGTGAGCCGTTCCCGTTCTGCTTTTTTCATGCGCTTGACCTGGCGCTCAACTCGCTTTCTCAGTTCATCAGGATGTGACATGGTTCATCCTTCCCCGCTTGGAACTCAGTTCCCACAGCCGTTTGAGAACTTCTTTCTCCATACGTTGCAGGCTCTGTTTCATCGTGTGAAGCTGCTCCTCTTCCCTGAGCAGCTCTTCCTGCAAAGCCTGACTGATGCGGTTGTAGTCGTCATCCAGCAGGTAGCGGCGGGTGCTGAGGGTCAACAGGTTATCGTGAAAATAGATAACTGCTCCGGGCAGTGCCAGGTATTGCCAATGCTCACCGTTCACCTGAAAGCGTGCCAGCCCGACCACCAGCACGGCAATCATACGTGTATGACTGGCCAAGATGCCGAAACTGCCAGAGCTGTCTTCGCCTACAAATGAGGAGACCCCTTCAATTAGATGGCTGCGAGTCGAGCCCCGGAGAGAAAGGGTAAAGGTTTTCATGTGGCAGGCTCCGCCATAGTACCGCGCATATAGCAGCGTTCTTCAGGGACCTCATCGTAGTCACCTCGCAAAAAACCTTCACAATCTGCAATGGTCTGCTTCAGTGGTACCGACACCCCGGCAATACCAGAGTGGCCTGCGGTGCTCCAGAAAGGCTGGGTTAGGTAGCGTTGAAGTTTGCGGGCGCGCATGACAATTTTTTGATCCTTGGGAGATAGCTCCTCAATGCCCAGCATCGCAATAATGTCCTCCAGTTCATGATAGCGGGCCAAGTGTTCCCGCACACCTTCCGCTGCACCGTAGTGACGTGAACCCAGGGTATGCTGATCCATCAACCGGCTGCCCGACTGCAGTGGGTCCACCGCCGGGTAAATACCCTTGCCCGCCTGAGCGCGAGACAGAATAACGGTGGTATCCAAATGGCTGAGGATGGCACTGACCGCCGGATCAGTCATATCATCTGCCGGTACGTAGACGGCCTGCACCGAGGTGATGGCACCCCGCAGGGTGGATAAGATGCGATCCTGCATTTCCGCGACTTCAGTGGTGAGGGTGGGCTGGTAGCCTACCGTGGCAGGCATACGTCCAAGTAGGCTGGAGACTTCGCTGCCTGCCTGCACAAAGCGGAAAATGTTATCCATGACAAACAGCACCTCCTTTTGCAGGCTATCGCGCAGGTACTCCGCATAGGTGAGGGCGGAAAGACCGATGCGGAAGCGCACGCCGGGCGATTCGTCCATCTGACCGAAAACCATCAGAGTTTGTGGCAGCACGCCGGCTTTGTCGATTTCGTGCCAGAGTTCGTGTCCCTCTCGAATGCGCTCGCCGACACCGGCAAACACTGACACCCCCTGATGGAGCGTGGCGACAGCATGCATAAATTCCATAATCAGTACGGTTTTGCCTACCCCCGCCCCGCCGAACAGGCCGGTTTTGCCGCCTTTCACAAAGGGGCAAAGCAGGTCGATCACTTTAATGCCGGTTTCTAGCACCTCGCCTACCCCGACGGCTTCACTAAGTGGCAAAGGCTTGTTGTGGATGTTCCTGAATGCTACCGGTTTCAGCTTGTCTTTGCCGTCCAGGGGTTCCCCGAAAATGTTCAGCAGGCGGCCAAGGCAATCCGGTGCGACCGGCACATGCAATGGCGCGCCGGTGTCAAATACGGTCATACCCCGATAGAGGCCGCTGCTGCGATGCAGCGTAATAGCGCGCAAATGATGTTCGTCCAGGTGTTGGTGGACTTCAAACAGGTAGGTTTCGCTGTTGAGGTGAGCACACAGCGCCTGGTGCAGTGGGGGGAGGGTGTCGCAGGCAATAACCACCACCGGGCCGTGGACCTCCACAATTGCCCCGATGGGTGTTAACCCCTTGTCCCGACAACCTAAGGGTGCAGTCATAAAAAAAGTATATCCTCAAATCCGCCGGGAAACATTGATCTCTGTTCTGGCGAGTGCGAGTTCAGGTTTCTTCCTTAAGCACCTGATTGGTGAGCACATCCTCACCGGTCCGTTGGCGGATCTGCTCTCTCTGCTGCTCTGCAAGCTGCTCCTCATGGTGACTGAGGCTGCTCCCGACCCAGCTGTCCATCAGCTTCGCGGTTACCAGGTCGCCGCTGACATTGATGGCTGTGCGACACATGTCGAGTATCCGATCAACCCCCATGATCAGCGCGATGCCCGCAGCCGGTATGCCGACACTGTCGAGCACCATGGCGAGTATGACAATGCCCACTCCCGGGGTTGCCGGTGAGCCGATTGAGGCACCAACTGCAGTGATCACGATCAACACCATGCCACCAAGCCCGATATCGATGCCGAATACCTGTGCGAGAAACATGGCAGCCACACCCTGATAGAGCGCCGTACCATTCATGTTGATAGTGGCCCCCAAGGGAATTACGAACTGTGATATGGAGGGCCTGACGCCGAGTTTTTCCTCGGCCACCTTGATAGATAGCGGCATCACTGCTGCAGAACTGGAGGTGGAGAAGGCCAGCAACAGCACTTCTTTGATGTCGTTAAGAAAGGTCAGCGGGTGTCGCTTTGCCACGATCAAAATAATCAGCAAATACAAAGCCAGTAACAGCAACAGTCCCAGTAGTACCGTCAGGACATAGACTGCCATGCCCAGCAGGGCATCGATGCCAAGCTTGGCGGTTAACTGCAGTATCAGCCCGAACACGGCGATCGGTGCCAACAGCATCGCCCAGCGGACGACGGTCATGCAGACTTCCTGGAGGGATCCCATCAAATCGAGCAGCGGCTTGGCCTGCAGTGGTGTCATCATCACCAGTGCCACGCCCATGATCATGGCAAAAATTACCACCTCCAGCATATTGCTTTCCACCATCGCGGAGAGCGGATTAGAGGGCAGCAGCGTGACGATTTTTTGCGGCAGCTCATCAAGTACGGGGCTGCCGGACGCTTCTGTCGACTGGATTGGCTCGACCAGCGAAGCGAGTTGCAGTGCCTGCTGGTCGATGTATTGCCCCGGTTTGATCAGGTTGGCGATGGTTATGCCAATCACGATGGCGATGGCCGTGGTGAAGATAAAATACAGCACCACTCTGAAACCGGTTTTTTTGAGCTGCTCCAGATCCTCTGTGGCCGCCAGTCCGCGAATGATGGAGGCGAAAACCAGCGGAATGACAATCATTTGAATCAGGGCGAGAAACAGTTTGCCGGGCAGTGCCAGCCAGTCGCTGATGGCGGCAGCATCAGCGGGTGATACCCAGCCCAGACTTGGGCCCATCAAAATGCCGACGACAATGCCGAGAAACATGCCAACAAGCACCTGAAGCCACAGTTTTCCCCGGATCAACCCCTGCAGGGACGTGCTTAAATACTTAAGTGAGCGGGGCTGGAGAGCCTTGACGGTAGAACTCAGAAGGTTGTGATTTGACATGACGGCGGGTAATCACTTTTTAACGTCCAGGGAGTCACTGTCGCACATAGCGCACGGAGGGGCCAGCGTCTTGAAAGGTCAGGGGCGCTCGATCCTCCAGAGAATATCCATGCTTTGCGTTGCGCCGGATTCAGCCCGGATCTTGAATTTTTTGGAGACCGAGTATTCAAGCAGTAAGCCGGCATTGGGCGAGAGAATATTTTGAATATAGCTGGCGTAGAGCCTCGGTGTCAGGTACTTGCCAAAAGTGACGGCGCTCTCTTCGATGCCGCCGTCGCTGGAGACCGACAGCACGTCGAGTCCGAGTTGCCGTTGCAATTGTCCGGTCAATGCATCGCTCTGACTGAAGCCCAATGAGGCGGCAGCGTTGATCAGGGTCGACCCTTCTGTCTGGGTGGTTCCCGCCAGGGATTTGCCGGTGATCAGCATGGCCAGGATGTCGGTCTGTGGCAGGCTCGGGCTGGAAAACAGTTCGCTGGTCAATACGCCCGGCACACCATCAATCTGAATACCCACCAGCGTATCGCCCACTGTTCGGGAAGCGCGGGCATGAATCAGTGGGTTTTCAGGTGCCCCCTGAAAAACCAGCCTGCCGGAATCGATCGTCAGTTCCTGGCCATAGATGCGATAGACACCATTGACAATTTGCAGAATACCTTCCGCCCGCACCGGTTGGGTTGGTGTTTCGGTGAGACGGAGTTTTCCGGTGATTTGTCCGTGGATGCCAAAACCGCTGAACTGGATATTGTCTCCCAGCTCAAGGGTGACATCCGCTAACAGGTTGAGCGGGGAGGGCTTCTCTTCATCTGGTCTGGTCTGGTCGACGATCAGCGCATCTTCTGAGACGGTAACGGCACTGGCGGGCATTTCCCTGAGCGCAATCTCGGCATCAGGGACCTGAATCTTGCCGGTGATGTTTAGTTGCTCCGGGGTCGCCACTATTTTCAGGGTCGGGCTGAGGCCGGCCTTGATGGTCTCCAAGTCAACCGTCTTTACCCCCACCCCGGTCAGAAACAGTTCACCGCGCCAGTCGTCGGGCCGGTTGACCTGCAGTAGGCCATTCATTGCCAGTGACCCCTCTCCGGAGTCCACTGTGCCGTCTAACTGCCAGCTTGTCCGGTCGCGATGCTCCAGTCGCAAGTCGCCGTTGGTCAGATTAATGCCGAGTTGTGGAACATAGGCGGAGAGACCGTTCAGCCGAACATGCCCGGAGAGCGCCGGGTGATCGGCCGTACCGGCAAGTCTGATGAGTGCATCGGCGCGACCCTGCAGCTCGTCGACATAGGTAACAAAGGGATTCAGCCAATCCAGTTTGTCCAGCTGGAGGTGGAGGCTGCCGCCAATAGCCCGATCCGCTTCTGCCAGTGGCCAGTGGAGCTGGATTCGGGCGTTACCGGTATCGGTAAATTCGGTGTTTCCGGTGAGTTCCAGCCGTTGTTCTGCAAGACGGATGTCAAGGTCGGTATTGTCCAGGGTGACCTGTCGCAGCTTTTTGGCCCTTTCGTCAACGGTGAATCGGGCCGCCGCGGTGCTGAGAGTCAGTTGCCCGACCAGCGTTTCACCCCAGCCTGCAAGTCTGAGGTCGCCATTGATTTCACCAGTGAGAGCGCTGTTGCCCGGTAGCCAGGGTTGTAACCACTGCAATGGCAAATGGTGGAGGGTGGCTGTGGTGTCGATACCGGTTTTTTGATGCCATGTCAGATGGCCGCAGACAGCCCCGTCGATCTGTTTCCAGCAGTGCTCTTTAAACTCGGCACCGTGCTCTGAAACCCGGCCTTCGACGCCGTTATCCAGCTGCCAGTTGCCAACCAGTGGGACGCTGATTTCGCTATCTGAAATTCGAGTCTGCCACGCGCCCTGTTGCCAGTGGCCGGTACCCTGCAAAGTAAAGGTCAGCTCCTGTTGCGATGCTGAAAGCTGGTAATGGTGTTTTTCGGGTCGTCCACTGGCCTGTAGTTGCAGGTCGGTCTCCTGCTGTTGATCGCCGGCCAGCGAACCCGACAGCGCCAGGTCTATGTGCTGTAGGCCCGCTTTATCGATGTTGAGGCGCAGGTTCAGTGAACGAACGCTGTGCCCGTCAAAGGCCAGTTCGTCGGCACTGACAGTGCCTTGAATCTCAGGCAAGTGATGGGGTGAGAAGGCGCCTCCCCGACCGGAAACCTTTTGCTTGGAAACCTTGCCCCTGGAGACCAGTTTGCCGGAGAGGCCGGGATAGAGCTCCGCCAGATTATTGGCCGTCAGCTGCCAGTTGAGTGGGGTTTGGCCGCCCCATTCCCCGTTCACTCGCAGATGGTTATCTCCGATCCGGGCGGTAAAGTCACGGCTGGAAAATACGCCCTGCCGGGAGGCCAGTTGACCACGCAGTGTCACCGGGTAGCTGTTCAGGGTGCCTGTCAGCTGATCAATCTCCGCGTCTACCGACAGGCCCTGATCCCTGTAGCTACCGGTGGTGGTAAGCATGCCCGCCAGCTGGCCTGACAATTTCCGGTCGAGAAGGTAGCCGGGATCGATCTCGGCGAGATTCACAGCCAGCTGCCAGTTGGGTGTTGTTTGCCAGGCCACGTCTCCCTGAATACCGAGTTTGCCGGCCTCCGAGTGCAGGTCGAGGTGTTCGAGGTGCAGGCCCTGTCGATCACCCCGGAGGTCGACGGCAACCTCTTGTGTGGGCAATGTTGATGGGGTTTGCGGAGTCAGCTCAAATGTGCCCTGCAACTGATAGTCATCCACTGAACCGGTGAGCCTCAACTGCCCCTGCGAACTGATGGCGGGCAGGTCGGGCCAGACAGTCCGGTTGTCGATGGTCCAGTCATTGACCAGATCCACCGCGATGGCCAGTGGGTTCAATGTTCCCCGGTCCCAATCTGCGCCACTGACCAGGGTTCCGCTGGTGGAGAGGCTGAAGGGAGCCACCAGTTGGTGTTCAATGGTCATAGTGGCCAGATTGCCGCCCAGCCTGGCCTCGCCTTCGAAGCGGTTTTGCTGGAATTCGGTATGCCACTGGAGTGCAAAATTGAGCCGGTAGGGTGGTTTTGCCCTGATGGTGCCCCGCAGTGCCAGCTGTTGTTCCGGCTGGCGAAGGATCAGTTCCCGCACTTCAATGCCGAGCAGATTGATACTGCCGGCGGCGGAGATTTCTTCTAGGGTCAGGGAACCCGGGCCGCTGTGGTATTGGAACTGATCGATGGTGAGGCGTTCCAGCGTTACCGGCATGACAGTGTTCAGGCTGGGCCAAACAAACGCTGACGCGCTATCCGCAGTGGTGGGCTCCTCATGGATTTGCAGATCGGTAAACTCAAGGGTCTGGATAGGTAGTTGGCCACCCAGCAGCCCGAGTAACTGCCATTGCCCCGCGGCCGAGGTGGCGCTGATCAGCAGGTTGGCTCGCCGGATAGACAGCCCCTGAAAAGTGAGTCCTTTCAGTAAGGTGCCATGGCTGGCCTGCCAGTGGATTTCAGTATCAGTGGCAGAGGCTGCCGCTTTTTCCAGCAGCCAATGGCTGCCGGTGTGGGTAGCGAGTAGCAGATAGCCCGAGGTCAGCAGGGCGCTGAAAAACACCACCAGAAACGCTGACAACAGCAGGGCGCCACGGTAAATTACACGGCGTTTCACAAGTCCGGCCCCATGGACAGATGAATTCGGAATGCCTGTTCTGATGTGTCGGGAAAGGCCAGATCCAGCCTGATGGGTCCCAGTGGCGAGCGCCAGCGCAATCCGACACCAAAGCTTCTTTTCAGGGTAAAGCTGCTGTTGTCAAAGGCATTGCCCACATCGTAAAAAACGGCGAGGGCATAATCCTTGTAAACCGGATAGTCGTATTCAAGTGAGGCGGCCAATAAATGCCGCCCACCGACCACCTCGCCCCGGTCGTTCATCGGTCCCAATTCCTCGTAGTCATAGCCGCGCACACTGTTGTCGCCACCGGCAAAAAACCGGAACGAAGTGGGCATCTCCTCGAAATTGCTCATCAGGCTCAGGCCGCCTTCCAGTCGCCCCAATACCCGGCCGCCGAGCAGCGGTAGAATATATTTGCCACTTCCCTGCAATTGCAGGAAGGACAGGTCTGAGCCGAGGGACTCGGCAGCTCCCCGCAGGCTGAAACGGGTACGCCAGCCGGTGTAAGGGTAGGCCGGATTATCTGCCTGGGTTTTCTGCAAGCCGATGCCGGGTACCACCAGTTCCGTGCTGTTCCGGTCACTTCCCACTTTGAAGGATTCCACCTGATAAACCAGGTCGAGGGTTCTGATCCAGCCGTTGTCCAGACTGCGGCTGTGGGCGGCGCCGACAAACCAGGTTTCGCTGTTGGCGCTATCGGTGTCTTCTTCTTCCCAGCCGGTTTTGAAAGTGACAAATTCAGTATCCGGTTGTTGCAGGGGGATCTGATATTCCAGGCTGACGGTGGATTTGACCCTCGACAACTGAGCGTCGGCCCCATAGCGGTGCCCCTTTTGGTTGGCTCGATTGTTTCGGAAGCCGACGCTGCCCCTGGGGCCGGTATCCGTGGCAATTCCTACCCCCAGCGAGGTGCTGTAGCGGGGCCCGGGGGTGAGCACCACCTGGACGGGAATCTGTTGCTTTTCGCGGTCGGGTGTTTGCTGCGTGACGATGACCTGGTCAAAGTAACGGCTGTTGAGCAGTGATTGTTGAAACTGGCTGAGCAGGGATGCGTGAAAAGGGGTGGTGGCAGAAAAAGGCAGAAACTGCGCCAGAAAAGCATCATCAAAAACCGCCTGTTCGAAATTTACGGACCCAAAATGATAGCGGGGACCGCTATTGAAGCTGAGCAGTATATCGGCACGCTGCCTTTCGAGGCCGACCTGTAATTGCTGTCGGGTAAAACGACTTTCAGCATAACCGCGCTGTAGCGCCAGTTTTTGCAGGGACTGTTTGAAGACTTCGTAATGGCCGTGATTCAACTGCTCACCGGTTTTTGGCAGTGATGTTTCCAGTAACCGGGTAAATGCGGGATCGTTCCGGGCGTCCCCGTCAATTTCAACCTGTACCCGACCCAGGGTGGTGGCTGTGCCCGGTATTACCTCGATCGTCATTGTCCAGCATTGGTCGCTACTGGAAAGTGCCGAGCTCCAGCTGGCATGGTAGTAACCCAGTGCCTGCAGTGCCTGGCGAATTTTTTCGTCTGCATTCTCGAGCAATACAGAGCGACGCCGGTCGCTGGTTTGACAGTGCTCGCTGCCCAGCCCCAGATGTTGGACGATATTTTTCCTGACGGTGGCGGAGACTTCACCGGAAATAATGACGGTGGGCTGAGCTTGTGCGATAACTGCGGGGATGTTGGCTAGCCATCCCAGTATCAATAATTTGCCCACCAGCAGGATCAGTCTCAGTAACCCCGGTGCGCTCGCTCTCTGGCGAGGTGCTGGGCAGACAGGTTTGCAGAATGGATTGGGCAAAATGGCTGTGATCCGGTTATCGAGTGTCTATTTATCGAGTGTGAATGCTGCAGGGTTTCAGGATTAAGCAGGCAAGCAAACTGGCTGAAGTTATGATACACGGGTTGTATTACTGTTGCGCTTGCTACTGCGACAGAAAATACTGACGGCGTTGGTCGCTCGCAGGTTGATGGGCTGAAGGGATTTGCGGAGCAAGATGTGACGGGGGGAGTCCAATACTGAAATCACATTGCCATCCACATTGTCATCGGCTAGTCATTGGATAGTTATTGGAGTTTGTGATGCAGATAGGGGTGCCGAAAGAAGTCAAAAACCATGAATACCGGGTCGGTCTGACGCCGGATTCGGTGCAGGAGCTGGTGTCGGCAGGGCATCAGGTGCTGGTGGAGAGGAATGCCGGAGCCGCCATTGATTTTACTGACGAACATTTCCGTCGGGCGGGTGCGGAGATTGTGCCTGCAGCGACGGAGGTGTTCGACCGGGCGGATATGATTATCAAGGTCAAGGAGCCCCAGCCGGATGAGTGCCGGATGCTGCGGGCTGGCCAGTTGCTGTTTACCTACCTGCACCTGGCGGCCGATCCCGACCAGGCATCGCTGTTGCTGAAATCCGGCGCCATTGCCATGGCCTACGAAACCGTAACCGATGATCGAGGGCATTTGCCGCTGCTGGCACCGATGTCCGAAGTGGCCGGTCGAATGGCCGTGCAGGCAGGTGCCCATCATCTGGAGAAAGCACAGGGTGGCCGAGGTGTATTGCTGGGCGGGGTCCCCGGCGTAGCGCCAGCCAGGGTATTGATTCTCGGTGGCGGAGTGGTGGGTAGCAATGCGGCCGGTGTGGCGCTGGGCATCGGTGCCGATGTGACGATCATGGACCGCTCTGTGGATCGGTTGCGTGAACTGGACCGGATGTTTTCGGAATCGATTCGCTGTGTCTATGCCACGGCGGCGGCCATTGAGAACTACCTGCCGGAGGCTGATCTGGTGATTGGTGCCGTACTTTTGCCCGGTGCATCGGCTCCCCGACTGGTGACCCGTGAGATGGTCGGCCAGATGAAACCCGGCGCGGTGGTGGTGGACGTGGCCATTGACCAGGGCGGCTGTTTTGCTACCTCCCGGCCCACTTCCCATCAGGATCCCACCTATGTGGTCGATGGCGTGATCCACTACTGTGTCACCAACATGCCGGGCGGCGTCGCCCGCACGGCCACCCAGGCCCTGAACAATGTGACCCTGCCGTTTGTTTTGCAACTGGCGGACAATCCGATACGTGCGCTGCTGAGTAATGCCAACCTGCGCAATGGACTGAACATCCACTGCGGTCGTGTGACCCATAAAGCCGTAGCTGACTCCCTCGGCCACAATTTTACCGATGCCTTTGAAGCACTTAAAAAATAAGCAGCCTTGCAAAAATAAACAGCACTGAAAAAACAGCAAGTACTTAAAAACAGGGTGTGCCTGAATTGCCCGACCCGGTTTCGTAAATACCTGCCGGTGGTTGCAGCATTCTCCGGGAGCTGGGAGAATCCGCGCAGTTTTTATCACGGTTGTTCAGAGGTTACAGTGACGAAGATCGGTTTGTTCTTTGGCAGCGACGAGGGGAATACCGAATCCATTGCCCACCGGGTTGTCTCCCGTCTGGGGGATGAGGTGGTGGATGTTCACGATATCGGCGATGTTACCCAGCTGGAATTTCTGCCCTATGACAAACTGATTCTGGGTATTCCCACTTGGGATTTCGGTCAGATCCAGTCGGACTGGGAAGACTTCTGGGACGATCTGGAAGCCATCGACTTTTCCGGCAAGACGGTTGCGTTTATCGGCCTGGGAGACCAGTTCGGTTATGGGGATTTTTTTCTCGATGCCATGGGTATGCTGCACGATGTGGTGGTGAAAACAGCAGATCGAGTGGTCGGTCACTGGCCCACGGCGGGCTACGAATTTGACGCTTCAAAAGCCAGGGTTCCCGGGCAGGCCCTGTTTGTCGGTCTGGGTATCGACGAAGACCAGCAGCCGGCCCTCAGCGCCGAACGGCTCAATCGCTGGTGCCGGCAAATACACGACGAGTTTGGCCTGGCGACGCCAGTGGTCGAGCTGGACGATTAGTTGCTAATCGGGAAATGACCTCAGCTTTCCGCGACAAAGACTGCGCGGATGGGCCCCGGATGACCTTCGACCGTGCGGTTATGATCGATTGGATCAAGGAAGTCTGGCAGGGATTCATAGGTCATCCATGCCGTTGAACGCTGCTCCTCGATGGATGTTCGGGTACTGTCCACCAATCTTGGTTTCCGATAGCCACATTTGCGCAACCAGCTGAGCAGGGTGTCCGCGCTTGGCAGAAACCACACATTGCGCATTTTCGCGTAACGCCCTTCGGGCACCAGTACCTCGCCTGGGCCGCCCTCAATAACCAGGGTTTCCAGTATCAGTTGGCCGCCCGGTCGCAGGCAGTCTTTTAATTCTTTGAGGTGGTCCATTGGCGAGCGGCGATGGTAGAACACCCCCATGGAAAATACGCTGTCAAAGCACTGCATTTCCGTCGGCAGCTGCTCGATGCCGAGGGGCAGTACATCCACTGGCAGATCGCCAAGGTAGTGTTTTAATATATTGAATTGAAAGACAAATTTTGCGGATGGATCAATGCCGATCACCTGCCGCGCACCCTCGCCGAGCATCCGCCAGCAGTGGTAGCCATTGCCGCAACCCACATCGAGGACCAGCCGGTTTTTCAGCGGGGCGATGTGGGGCAACACCCGATCCCATTTCCAGTCCGAGCGCCACTCGGTATCAATGGTCAGGCCAAACAACTGGTAGGGCCCCTTGCGCCAGGGATGAAGGCCCATCAGGGTCGCGTGCAGCTCTTGGCGCGTCTGTTCGTCGCAGTCCGCCACATCGCCCACCGTAATAGCGGTCCGTAAATCGATCCGGGATGGCTCAAGCGGTGGCAGTTGCTCCAGTGTCGCCTGCCAGCCCGGCAGATCGCCCCAGCGCTCTACCGACATACCCTGGGCAAGCTGAGGGGGCAGCAGTGCGGCCCAGGCTTGCAGTGCGGGGTGTTCTGCGTTGGCGAGGCTGGTGAGCAGGGAGGAAAAATCGATCATAGGGGCTTTTGGGTGTGTGGTTGATTGGTGGGCCGCTATTTTATGGCAATCAGCGAGGCGAAGTTGAAGCATTGAAACCAGACATCGACACTGCTGAAACCGGCCTCTCTGAGTCGCTGGCGATGCACGGCCAGGGTTTCCGGGACCAGTACATCCTCCAGTGCGGAACGCTTCTGGCTTATTTCCAGCTCGCTGTATCCATTGGCCCGCTTGAAATGATGGTGCAGTTCAATCATTAGTTGCTGGTGCTGGGGATCCTCAAAGGCCACCTTCTCCGACAGCACCAGCACGCCACCGGGTTGCAGGCCATCGCTGATACGCTGGAGCAGAGCGTTGCGGCGATCGACCGGAATAAACTGCAGGGTGAAATTCAGCACTGCCATGGTGGCGTTGTGTACGGGGATCTGTTCAATATCACCGCAGATCAGCTCCACCGGGATTTCCCCATCATCGTCGGCCAGAATCTCGCGGCACTGACTGAGCATGGCAGCGCTGTTATCCACGGCAATAATGTGGCAGTCGCTGTGGCGGATATGGTGGCGCATGGCAAGGGTAGACGCCCCCAGGGAGCAACCCAGGTCATAACACTGGCTGCCGGGCTGAACGTATCGCTCTGCCAGGGTGCCGGTCATGGCGATGATGGTTTCGTAGCCCGGCACCGAGCGCCGGATCATATCGGGAAACACGCGGGCGACCGCCCGGTCGAAACGAAAACCGGCGATTTCAAGTTGTGGTGTGGCGAACAGGGTATCTTTCGGGCTGTTCATGGGGCGTCGTCGTATTCCAGCAGTAGCGGCGTGATGAGCCTGCGAACAGCCTCCGGCAGTGGCTGGGAGCACTGGGCTGCGTAGTCAAACCACACCAGCACGGCCTCGCCTTTCGCCACCAGCACCTCTTTCTGGTGAGCCAGATGGGCTACCGTAAAAGATTTGTTGCCGATTTTTTTTATACCGGTGGTAATGACGACCTCGCTGCCGAGGTGAATCTGATGGACAAAATCCACGGCGATATGGGCGAGGATCATCGGCCAGTCAGCGGGGTTGAGGCTGGGATGGACCAGTCGGAAAATATCGGCCCTGGCCGCTTCAAACCACACCGGCACGACGGTGTTGTTGATGTGACCGAGGGCGTCGGTTTCTGAAAATCGCGGCTGAATACGCAATTCAAACATTACAGCGATACCGGGGTCAGTTGCAGGGCGTCTGCCAGACTGGCCTGATCGGGACTGGTGATCACGGCGGTACTGACATTCTCTGCCACCAGATAGGTGGCGGCCACCCGACGCAGATCATCAAGTGTGGTTTCCCTGACCCGGTTACGGAAGGTTTCTCTCACTTCGCGGCTGCGGCCGTAGAGCTCTGCTTGAAAGGTTTCCTTGGCCTCGCCCGCCGGAGAGCCGGGTTTATCGATTGAGCTGATCACGCCGAGAATGGCTTCTTCGACCTGTTGCCACTGGTGTGTTTCATTGTGCAGCCATTGCAGTGCCCGATCGAAGTCACTGAGGGTGTCTTCGAGACGGGGGTCGCGGTAGGAGAAGAAGCGGAATGCCGCTATGTTGTTTTCCTGATTGGCCCCGCCGCCGTAGGCACCGCCCTGTTCGCGGATAGCGCGGTGCAAATAGCCATTGCGCAGAAAACCGCCCAGCACGGTCAGCGGTGCGGCATCTGGGTGGGACAGGGGCACCGTGGGGTAGGCTTTGGCGCAGAAATTGACCTGGGTGCTGGCCTTCCACAGCTCCGCCACCCGTCGATGCAGTTCCGGTTGCTGAAAGGCATTGAACCCCTCGCCCGTGATTGGTGCGAACTGCTGTTGAATGACTGCCTGATAGTCCGCCAGCCGATCATTTTCACCCACCACCAGAAATTGCCGCGGTGCGTTCAACACCTGTCGGTGGATGGCAGCCAGTTCAGCGGCCAGCCCGTCCACCAGGGTGTTGTCGGACAGACTGCTATCCAGTTGTTTGATGTAGCGGATGCCTGCCAGGCCCCCCCATCGATGTGCCAGATCCGCCCCCGGACTGATCCCGCTGCAGGCTGCCGCCATGGCCAGTTGGTGGCCACTGCCGGTGACGCTGGCCTCGCGGCTGGCGCGTGTCTGGGCCATCAGTTCGCGGATCCGGCTCAGTTCATCGAAGCGAACCTGTTCCAGTGTCGCCTGCATGAGCTCAGTGAGCTCGGCTTGATGTCTGGCCAGTCCCTTGCTGGACAGAACCAGGTGTCCGGACAGATCCTGCGGGTTGTCCGGCTTGCCGCGAACGGTGGCGTAGGCGTGGATGCTGCCGCACACTTTCGATTGCCAGAGCTGGGTCGCCAGGTAATCGCGGTCACCAATCCCCAGCTCCGTCAGGCTGCTGCAGTAGATCGGCAGCAGGTCGAGTTGCGCTTCGCTCAGGGCTGGCAGCGGCAACAGGATCTGTTGATAGACCAGACCGTTGGTGCCTGTGCCGTAACTGGTCAGGGTCAGCGGACGGGTTTTTCGTTCGGTGGCAGCCACATAGTCCATGTGCGCAGGAATGTCGTCCAGACCCACTTTGGGCAGGATGGCATCGTCATCCTTTTGTTGCTGGCGCTGGTTGAGAATCTCGGCCTGCTCCACAATCGCCTGTTTGCCCGCGTCATCAAGATCGGCTTTGATGGCAGCGAGTTTGTCCGCTTCCTCTTTTTCACGGCGGGCGGACAGCTCCCGGTCCGGACTCATGGTGAGACGGACCCGGTGGGGATTGTCCAGCAGCAGCCGGCGGGCTAGTTGTTTGATGTAATCGGGGTCCCGGATCAGGCGCCGGAGCTTTTCCAGTACCGGGTCAAGGTTTAGCAATGCGATGGGATCGCCCCGGTGGGTGGCGCTGGTGAGGGCTGTCAGAAGCAGTTGCAGGCCATAGGGGAAGTTGCCGCCACCAATTTCACGTTGTTGCAGCTCCAGCTGGTGGAGGGAGGCCGCCAGTTGCTCTTCCGGGACGCCATTCTCTGCCACGCCCTCGAGCACCGAGAGCACCAGCGCCTGTAATGCGTCGGCACGATCCGGTTCGCTACCCTCGATCCCGCAGACAAAGCAGAGCTCACGCTGGGAGTCATCCAGCCCGCACAGTGGAGAGGGCGATGAACCCAGTTCGGTGGTCTCCAGTGCCTTTAGCAGTGGGGAGGCGCTGTTATCGAGCAACACGCTGCACAGCAGGTGTGCCTCCATGGTGGCTTCCAGATCGGTGGCTTTGCCCAGCAACCAGCCCATCACGATGTGGGTACGGTTGTCGCTGCTGCCTTCCTCATTAAATGGATAGGTGCTTTCCACGGTCACTGGGTCGGTGTAGCGCTGTTCGTCGGGGACGGAGATTTCCGTGTCCAGCCGGTCGAAACGCTGCAGGGCATGGTTTTCTATATTGGCCTGTAGCTCCGTCACCGGTATATCGCCAAAGGTCATGAAAATGGCATTGGTGGGATGGTAGTAGGTTTTATAGAAAGTCTTTAATTGTGCGTAACTGAGTTCGGGTATATGGGCCGGATCGCCGCCACTGTTGTAGTGATAGGTAGTGGTGGGGTAGAGGTGCTCACAGAGGGTCTGCCACAGGACCGAGGGCACTGAGCTCATGGCCCCTTTCATCTCGTTGTAAACCACGCCCTTGTAGACCAGCGGTGAGTCAGTATTGCCGGGCTCGGCAAATTCCACCCGGTGGCCTTCCTGGCGGAAATCCAGTTCGTCCAGTCGCGAAAAAAACACGGCGTCCAGATAGACGTCCAGCAGGTTGTCAAAATCCTTGCGGTTTTGGCTGGCAAAGGGGTAGGCCGTCCAGTCAGAGCTGGTAAGGGCGTTCATAAAGGTATTCAGGGACCGGCGAATCATCATGAAAAAAGGATCGCGTACCGGGTATTTTTCGCTGCCACAAAGGACAGTGTGTTCCAGTATGTGGGCTACCCCGGTGGAGTCCTCGGGCACGGTACGCAAGGCCACCAGAAAAACGTTTTCCGGATTGTCGGCGGTGATATGAATATGCTGGGCACCGGTTTTTCGGTGGCGGTATTCCGCCACGTCAATATTCAGGGAGTCGATGCGCTCGCTGCGCAGAAACTCAAAGGCGGGATGTGCCTGTGTCGTCATATTCGGACCTCGGTTATCGGGTGTTCGGACAAAGGGACATTCTACCTGTGGGTCGGATGCTTAGCCACGCCCGATATGGAGCTAGACCAGTGCCAGTGCTTTGAGAGTCAGTAAACCGCCGGTGACCGTCAGCATGCCCAACAGGGTTGACAATACCACCATATTGGCGGCCAGCTCACCGTTGCCTCCCATGGACTTCACCTGAATAAAGCTGGCTACCGCTGTGGGTGTTGATGTCAGCAAAAACAGGATTCCCAGTGCCATGCCACTGACACCGAACCAGGCGGCCGTGCCGACAATCAGCAGCGGTGTTATCACCAGCTTCAATAGGGCTGCGGCCAGTGTGCTGGCACCGGAGTGTTTCAGCGCTCTGAGGTTCATCGAGGCGCCAATGCAGAGCAGTGCCAGTGGCAGGGTCATCTGGGCAAAGTAGTTGCCGGTGTCCTCCAGAAGGGCTGGTAATGGCAGCCCGCCGAGCTTGAACAGAAAGCCCAGAGCGATCCCGATCAGTAGCGGGTTGGTGAGTGTATTGCGCAGCATCCTCCTCATCGGAGATTGGCTGTCACCGGTCTGGATGGAGTTCAGTGCTACTACTGCGAGAACGTTATACAGCACGGTCAGCAGGGCAATGGGCAGAGCGGCGGTTGCCAGACCAGCCTGCCCATAGGCATTGCCACAAAATGCCAGCCCGATGACCGCCAGATTACCCCGGAAAACACCCTGTACGAAGATACCGCAATCGGCCTTGTTTTCGCCGTTGAATAACCGGCCAATGGGCCAGGCCACGGCGAATATCAATACCGTCAGCGGGATCGCCACCAACAGGGGCAGCCCCATAGCAACACTTGCCAGGTCTGCCCGGTAGATACTCAGAAACAGAATCACCGGCAGACCCACCTTGAATACCAGGTCGGAGGCCGGCTGGATGAATGCAGTGGGAATCAGGCCGACTTTTTTCAGCAGCAGACCCAACAGGACCACCAGGAAAATCGGGCCGGTAATTGAGAGGGCAAAGCCCAGCAGGGCGAGGGGAGCAGTTTCGTTCATAACAGCCGGTCAGAAAAACTGTCCATTATCATAACAGCCCGGTTGCCCAGACAATATGGCGGGCTTAATTGAACTGACATAAAAAAACCTCCACCGCTGGGATGGAGGTATCAAGGTCTGAAGGTGGGATTGGCAATCAGAATGCGTATTCAATACCGACGGAGGCAGTGCGCGGTTTATTGGGGCGTGCGCCATCGGGTAGGCGGGAAACAATCTCCTCCCGGTCAAACACGTTGTCCACTTTGGCATAGACCACAGTGTCCGGATTGACGCTGTAACGGCTGATCAGATCCACTACAAACAGGCTGTCGGTTCTACCGAGTCTTGAGCCATTGTCGCAACCGATATTGCTGCATAATCTGTCGGTATACTTGGCGACCATGTAATTATTCCAGCCCATCGGGGTTTCAATCCCGGCACGAAGGCTGAAGGTGTTTTTGGGTATGTCTGCCAGTCTGTCACCTTTTTCAAAACCGAGAGCCCCTTCATCTTCACTGATTTCAGCCTTGGTATAGGTGTAGGCGAGGTCTACCGGAATCGTAAAGTCACCGGCCTGGAAACGGTTGCCAGCGGTCAGCTCAATGCCCTGAATAACGGCTTCTCCGGTGGTAAAGCTGCCACTGGTATCGCCGTTGCTGCAGGGATTGGCCACAGAGCAGTTTTCGGTTTTGTTGTCAAAGTCGCTATAGAAACCGATCATTTCTGCAAAGAAGCTGTTTTCGTTGAAACGGACCCCGGCTTCATAGTTGATGCTGGTTTCCGGGTCTTCACGTTCCGAGGCGCCGCCGCCCAGGGGCGAAAAGCCGCGGTGTACACCGGCCAGTACCTGCCATTGGTCGTTCAGGTCATAGGTAAACGAAACACCCGGCAGGAGCTCTTCTGAACGGTTGGATTTTTTACTGCTGATAGTATTGCGGGATTCATCCGTATAGCGCTCCTCCGACGAATGCACTTTCTCGTAGCGGAGGAATAAATTCAGTGCCAGTGCGTCGGTAACCTGCCAGTTGTCCGTCAGCCAGAACGAGATGGCCTCGGCATCTTCCACGCGATTGTCGCCACTGGATATCGGATTGGTGCTCACATAGACCAGCTTGCCATCCACCTGATCGTAGACATCTACCGGTTGCAGTCGATCCACCTCATCTTCGTGGGCGCGACCACCGATGTTGAGCTGGTGTACACCCATGTCTACGGCAAAATTCAGTTCCAGGCCGTAGGATTCGTATTCGCGATCATTGTTTTTGTAGGTCAGGCCCGTCGTATCGGCGGTGCCATCGAGAATTGCCTGAGCGTTGGCATCCCCCCCGTTGGCTGCGTTAATCAGGGCGCTACCGCCGCTCAACTTGAACCAGTTGCGGGAAAACTCATTGTAGTAGCCGGTGGCCGTCATCCGCACACTGTCGGTCAGATCAAGGTTGTAGATGGCGCTATAGCCCTTGTGCCGCAGGCTCATTTCATCCGGCAGGGACAGTCCGTAACGGCGTTTCGGGTTGTCCCGGAAATCGGCATCGGTGAGTCCGAGGTAGGTTTCATCGGATACTTCCTCGGAATACTGGGCTTTTAACAACAGACTCTGCCCCTCGATTTCCCACAACAATTTGCCCATGTAGTCTTCGATGTCATAACCGGTATCGCGACCGCTGCGGTCAATTTTTTTGAAGCCGTCTGCATCGCGCTGCACGGTTTCCAGCAGCCAACCGAAGTTCCCCAGTGCGCCGCCACCGAACCTGCCGCCATAGTTCAGATGCAAGTCCCGCATGCCGTCCTCACCGGCAGCCAGCCGCAACTTGCCGCTATTCTCCTCGGGGATCGGTGTGGATCTCAGGTTGACGATGCCGCCGGTGGTCTGGGGGCCATAGCGCAGCAGGGGCGCCCCTTTCAATACTTCAATGGAATCCATGCGCATTGTGGTGGGGAAGTAGTAGGCAGCTGGTCCCGCATAGGGCGCGGGTGCGATCATAATACCGTCTTCCAGCAGGGTGATTTTTGAGGAGCGCTCCGAGGTGGCACCGCGGATACCGATATTCGGGCGCAGACCGAAACCATCCTCTTCGCGGATATAGATGCCGGGAACTGTTTTCAACAGCTGGTTGATGTCAGTGGACGCCTCGATAGCGATCTGCTCCTGATCAATCAGGGCGCCGGAGCCGGCGAGTTCCTGGACGTCTTCCCTGGAGCCGATGATAGAGATGGTTTCAATGTCGGTTCTTGTCTCGTCCACTGCCATTGCCACCAAGGGCAGTGTCAGTGAAGCGGTGAAAATAGAGAGAGAGAGTTTGTTGGCCATGGGTGATTCCGAAAATGATTTGGTTGTTAAAGTGCGCTTGTCTCGAAGTGTGATAATGCTAATCCAAATGGTAACCATTATCAATTATAATCTGTCGAGAGGGCCCAGATTTTGAGAGCAGGGGTAAAAAGCAGGATTATTTTCGGTGTCAATTATTCAGTAGGGTTGAATGAGAACCCGCCTGGAAAAACAGCAAAAACCCGGTAGAACCCGGGTTGATGGGGGGGTGAAGGACGTCTATCAGTCAGTGGGTTTCCTAGTCGAGCAGGTATTAAAGCCCAGCAAGCTATAGACCGGACAATTACCTGCCAGTGCCGTGACAAGGGGAATGACACCTATCCAGCCCCAGGCCGTTTGTGGTCCAACAAATACCAGGCCGATTAAGACCAGTCCCACCACAAGCCGAAGCAGGCGATCTACGGTACCCAGATTAATTTTCATAATAATGTTCTCCACGTTGTGTTCTATTGAGTATGGATGTCACGGGGCAATTCTGATTTGATGGTGATCAATCAGAGGGCAGGTATTCTCATGCCGGTCCAAACCCTCGTGTCGGTTGTGTGATTAAAGGATAGACCATGACGCGTTTTCGTTCGTTTCTTTGCCTGACGCTTCTCGGCGGACTGACCGTCGTGTTGCCCATTGCACTGCTGGCAATGATCTTCGTGTGGCTGTTCGATCTGGTGGCAGGTCTGATCAGTCCCCTCACCGGCCTGTTGCGGGAGCAGGCCACGATCAGCGAATTTCTGGCTTTGCTGGTGGTGCTGCTGTTGATCCTGGGCAGTTGTTTTGCGGTCGGGCTGTTGATCAGAACCCGTCTGGGTAACTGGATGCACGGCCATATGGAGATCTGGCTGACCCGGCTGGCCCCGGGTTATCGCACTATCCGGGCGATCGTAACGCAGTTGCTCGGCGGTAGGGGTGAAACCACCTTGCTCAGCGGTCAGACCGCACTGGCAAAAATCTACGGCGCGGATTCACCGGTCACGGTAACGGCGATTGTGACCAGCCGTCACGGGGATGGTGCCTATACGGTATTCGTGCCCACTGCCCCGATTCCGACGTCCGGGATGACCTACCACCTGCCCGCTGACTGTGTGCAGATACTGGCGCATGTCTCCGTGGAGGAGGCTATGCGTACCATTATCGCCTGTGGGTCGGGTTCCGCTGAAATGCTGGTCAGAAATGCGCGGGAAGCGTCGGAAAAAGTCAGAGATTACGAGGAGTAACAGACAGTTCTAACGGAGTGACCTATGCTGGGAGGTGTAGGAAACCATGATATGGCATCAGGTACTGGGGCGGAATAATGATAGATAACAGTAACCCCGTTCGGGGCGGGCACCCGTGGTTGGCCCTGCTGGTGATGTCGATGTTTTTGCAGGCCTCTTGCTCTTCCGTCTCGCAAACCCGGGATGCCCTGCGCACGGCAGAGGTCTGCTGCGATGACTTTGCGGCGATGTCCTTTCCCGTCATCCACTCGGTCAACCCATCGGATACCCCGGTCGTGGTCGAGCTGAATGATCGTTCACCGGTATACCCGTTCAGAACGGGCAAGAGCTATTTTTCGGCATATGCCCTCAGTCACGGCCAGCCGGGCAGCGATCTGCTGTTGATGTTCGCGCCGGGTCGGTTCAATGCCCTCAACAGCGGGACCTTTTGCCCGATAGTGACTTACCTGAACAGCCAGCACGAACCGATTGCAAGCGAGGATCTGGTGATCCGCTGGGTCTCGAGCGATAAATCCAGGACCGGCTATTGGACAGCAGCACAAACGGTACCTGCGGCAGCGAGTTACCTGATTGTCCATACTTCGGATGAGATGCTGTCGCGTCAATTATCGATCGACGCCGTGACAGAAAATCAGACCATTATGGTGGGTTATGCGGTGGCGACCATACCTGTGACCCGCGCGGCGGGCTATCGGTGTCTGCCGGTTGGTGAGGTGCAAGTGATTCTGTTGGGCTGACTGTTACAGCCGGACGATAACCTGAACAATGTCAGGTGATGCTAGCAATGTCATATACGTTATTTGCCGATCTGATACTGATACTTCACGTGGGGTTTGTTCTGTTTGTAGTGGGAGGGCTGCTGCTGATTGTGCTGGGCAACCTGTGCCACTGGCGATGGGTGAACCGGTGGTGGTTCCGGTTGGCGCATCTCGGTGCGATCGCCGTGGTGGTGGCTGAATCCTGGGCCGGGTGGGTCTGTCCGTTGACGACCTTTGAGCAGTGGTTGCGGGCCAGGGCAGGGGATATCAGTTACAGTGGCAGTTTTATTGAACACTGGTTGCAGGAGTTGCTTTATTACGATGCGCCTAACTGGGTGTTTCTACTGATTTACTCCCTGTTCGGGTTACTGGTGTTGGCCAGTTGGTGGCTTTTCCCTCCGACTCCTCGCACTGGCAAAAAATAGCTGAGCGGGATTTACCGGTTGCTGTGATTAAAAAAAGAAAAGGATTCCCTGTGATTACCGTTGCCACATTTTCCTTTCCCCATGAGGCACACATTGCCAAGTTGAAACTGGATGCCAAGGGAATTCCTGCATTTGTCGCCGATGAGCACACCATCAATATGCAGTGGTTGTATTCTTCTGCCATAGGCGGGGTGAAACTGCAGGTGCCGGCACCATTTGTCGAGCAGGCGACCCAGGCATTGGCGGAAGATTTCTCCGACCTGTTCGACAGCGACGAAGAGAATGACCGGGACCAGCTGAGCTGCCCGGCCTGTGGCGGTCAGAAGCTGACACCATTCATTCGCGGCAAAAAACCGGCCTTTGTGGTGTTTCTGTTGTTGGGGTTCCCGCTGTTTTTTTACCGGCGCGGTTTCAGATGCGATGTCTGCGGAACCTTTGTGGCGTCGCCATGAGAGCTGCTGTGCTCACTGTTTGCCGCGCTTCATGTCTCTGATGATAAAGCGACCCGGGTGTATCGCCTGACGCAAATCCTGCTCCAGTGGTGGAACCTCACCGCAAATCTGACTGGCCAGCAATTCTGCGCACAGCGGTGCGTAACTCATGCCCCGGGAACCGTGGCCGCAGTTCAGGTACAGGCCCGGCCAGCAGGCGCCCGCCACCGGGATGTGGGCCCGGGCATTCTTTCGCAACAGGGCATAATCCAGCCGGTAGTGTTCGGCAATCGGTGCCGGTCCGGCGATAGGCAGGTAGTCCGGGGTGGTGCAGCGGAAGGCGGCACGGCCGTCGAGGTGGTTTGCATCCACAGGGTCAAACAGGGCAGCGGCTTCCGGGGCTGTTTTCTGCAACTGGGCCAGGTTGTCCCGATGATCCTCCTCACGCAGCGTGGTGCAGGTTTCGCCAATATTGTAGGTGGCCCCCAGGGTATGGATCCCCTCACTGGCCGGGGCCAGATAGCCTTCGCCGCAGATCACCGCTTTGAGTTGATTGCTGTCCGCGGTGGCGGGCAGGCAGCTGATTTGACCGCGAATCGGTTTTAACGGCAGGTGTGCCGTCTGGGTAAATGCCGCACTGCCTGTGCCACTGGCAATCACGGCCACTGACGCAGTGGCTGACAGGGTGCCGTGTTGGTCATATGCCTGCCACTGATGCTGTTCATGGTGGAGAGTGGCGATAGTAGCCGTCTGGCGACGGATCAGTGGGTGGTCAGTCAGTGCCCGGCAGACAGCGACGGGTTTGATCCAGCCCAATTGGGGAAAGAACAGCCCAGCTCCAATGCCGAGTGATATACCGGCGATCTCATTCAGTTGACTCCCGGTCACCAGTGCAACCAGTTCCGCCGGATGTTGCCGGGCGAGCGCTTCAAACAGCGGCAGCTCATGCTGATCCTTCGGCAGAACCAGCACACCGCATGGGCTGCCGGTGGCTTCCTCCCCGAGAAAACGTTGGTGATAACGGCTGGCATGGAGTAATGCCATTAGGCCAAACCGGCTCAGAGGTGAGCGTTGGCTGGACAATTTGGGATAGAGAATAGCCTGCGGGTTTCCCGAACCTTCACTGGCCAGTTGGGGATGTTGTTCGATCAGGGTGACACTGATACCCCGATCGGCCAGTGATCTGGCTGTGGTGCACCCGGCAATGCCGCCACCAATCACCAGGGCAGATGACGGAGGACTGAGTTGGGGAGGTAGATACCAGGGTGGTTGGAATTCCGCATTGTGGCTGGCTGGTTGCCAGTCAATGTCCGATACGTCTGGTGCGATGGGTTCTGCCATATGCCCGCACAGCATGTGCAGCTTTTGGCCGAATCCCGACACTTTCTGCACTTCGAAACCGGCGGCCTGAAGGCCGCGACGAACCGAGCCGGCGGCGGTAAAGGTACTGAATGTGGTTCCCGGGACGCTCAGCCTGGCGAGGGTCTGAAACAGATCGTCTGTCCACATTTGCGGGTTCTTTGCCGGGGCAAAACCATCCAGGAACCAGGCGTCCACAACAGGGTTGTTCCGGGATGAAAAAAGTGGATGATCGCTCCCTGACAGACTGGCGAACATGGTGTTGGCATCGCCGTAAAGCAGGGTAAGTACAATGCGCTTGTTGGCCAGGTAAAGCCGATGAATGCCCGGAGTCGGTGGTGGGTACTGTTCGATAAGTGCATTGGCCAGCCCCGACAGCGTCGGCCAGAGGGATAAAGCCTGTTGTAGATCTGACCGGGATAAGGGATATTTTTCCGCAGAGATAAAATGCAGTGTGCCGCTGCTGATTTGATCCAGCCAGAGACTGGCGGCCGTAAGGAAGTTCAGGCCGGTGCCAAACCCGGTTTCACCGATGGTAAAAAAGGGGCGTGTAGAGATTGTCCAGCGCTGTGGCAGCCCGTTATGGTGCAGGAAGACATGGCGGGCTTCCGACAGGCCGCTGGTGCGGGAAAAGTACCTGTCATCAAAATCTGTGGCGTGCGGCTGGCCCTCTGCATCCCAGTTTATGGTCGCCCGTTGTAGCATATCTGCGGTAGGTTCAGGCATTGATAGGTCCGTAGCTGTGGCAGCGGCCATATTATCAGTAGATCAAGCCCTTGGCTTGATCGGTATTTTTCAAACAGGAGAACCAGATGACGCAGGGTTTAAGTATGGATATTTCGATGATTTATATCGCTCTCAGCGGTCTGCTAATGGTAGGGCTGGCTGTGGATGTGGTGCGTGGACGTCTTAAATATCAGGTGGGTCTGGGGGATGGAGGCCACGAAGCCCTCGGTCGCCGTATCCGGGTTCACGGCAATGCCGTAGAATATCTGCCCATCGGGCTGTTGTTGCTGCTGGCGGTCGAGAACTCCGTCTCCAGTGGTTTGCTGGTACATCTGCTCGGCGGTCTGTTGGTCTTCTGTCGGCTGTTGCATGCGTTTGGTTTGCGCAAGAGTGCCGGCACATCCCTGCCGCGCTTTATTGGCACGGCCGGTACCTGGAGCATGATGCTGGTTTCAGTCGGATTGATTCTGGCGAACAGCTTTTAGTCCCGGATAGAGTGGCAATGCTGTGAATTCGTGACTGTTAGTCAGCCGGGTGCACTGTCCTAACAGCGCCATCATCACTTTGTAGGTCATTTGCTATCGAGGTGAAATTCCCGGAGGATCTGGGCGCACCAGCGTTCAATGCGCTGGTCGGTGAGTTCAAACTGATTTTCCTCGTCTATTGCCAGACCGACGAAGTGTGTGCCGTCAGCTGTGAGCGCCTTGGAATCGCTGAACTGAAATCCTTCCACCGGCCAGAACCCCACGGTGGTTGCGCCCAGCGTGCAGACTTTTGCCCAGAGAAATCCCAGTGCGTCGAGAAACCATTCCGGGTAGCCGATCTGGTCGCCCAGACCGAACAGTGCCACTGTTTTATCGGAAAAATCGACGTTGTCCAGGGCCTCCCAGCAGTTTTCCCAGTCCTCCTGCAGCTCGCCGTAATCCCAGGTGGGAATGCCGAGTATCAACAGCGGGTAGTTTTCCATCAAGCTGACGGGGGTCTCTGCCACGTTGTACACATCCACCCGGTCTTCACCGAGGCGGGCCGCTATTGTCTCGGCCGCCATTTCGGTATAGCAGGTGGATGAGCCATAGAACAGGCCGATAGGTGCTTGAGTCATGGGATACATGTAATTGACGTTGAACAGGGTTCGATTCTACGGATTTTGTTATCACTGTGCATGCCCGGTCGACAAGTCAGTGGTTTTCCAGACCGCTGTGCAATCCCCGGCGGTACGCGCTAATGGCGGGAATCAGTGCGATGACAAAAGTAGTGACAAATGCCAGTCCCAATGCGTTCAGGGTCGTGACGGTAATGATCTGGTCGCTGAGAAACAGGCCGTACCGCTCGCCGAGCATTGGTCCGGCTACCGTGAGAGCCCCCTTCAACAGGCCGACGGCAACGACGGCTCCGGCGGCTACCAGCAGCAGTGCCTCCAGTTCCAGCAACATCAACAGAGTCAGTGGCCGCAATCCGAGAATCCGCAACAGGGCAATCTCCCGCTGTCGCTGTTGCAGCGTCGATAACAGCATGGTTGCCAGCCCCAATAGGGATGCAAACAGTACCAGCAGGGCGATAAAACCGAGGGTTTTTTCTACCCAGGACATCAGTTGCCACAATTCCGAAAGCGCCACACCGGGCAGAATGGCCATCAGTGGTTCGTCTGGGTAACGATTGATTTCACGTTGTAAGCGAAAGGTGGATAACCGGTTGTTCACGCCGACCAGGATTGCCGTGACGGAGTCTGGCTCAAGGTCTTGCTCCTGCCCGGGGTTTGTGTGTTGGTGAGTGGCCACCCGTGTGCCGCTCTGCCAGTCGCGGTGGATACTGTCCAGGTCCTTTAGATTAATGTGCAGTGTGCGATCTACGGGGGTGCCTGTGGGTTTGAGAATACCGGTCACCTGAAAAGGAGAATCCCTGTGCAGGGAAAAACTGGTGGCCGCCATGCCGTGGGCCAGCACCAGACTCTCGCCAATCCGGTAGTTGAGCTGACTGGCGACCTCAGCGCCAATCACCACATCAAAAGGTTGTTCAAAGGGCTCCCCCTCGGCAAACCCCAGTGGTTGCCGATGGCCATAGCGGAAGTGCTGAAAGTAGGCATCGGTGGTGCCGAGTACCGGATATCCCCGGTGGGAGTCCCCCAGTGACAGGGGAATTGCCCAGGCTACATCCGGTTTTTTTGCCAGTGTTTGAAAACTGTGCCAGTCGATATTGTTGGTGGCACCACCGAGACGGAACACCGAGTACAACAGCAGGTTCAGCTGCCCGGTGCGCGGACCGACGATCAGATCCACACCGGAGACAGCCTGGCTGAAACTGTGTTTTGCCTCTTGGCGGATATGACCGATACCGAGCAGTACGAACAGGCAGATGGCAATGGAAAACACGGTGATCAGTGCCGTGGTGCGGCGACTCGCCAAACTGTGCAGGGCAATTTTAATCAGCATGTTTGTCTCCTGACCGATTTATCTCAGCCAGCGCTGTCACCCGCTGAAATTGCCGACCGAGGCTGTCGTCGTGACTGACAAAAATCAGCGTACTCTGCCATTCACGGGTCAGGGCCAGCAGATGCTGTACAAAGCTGTCGCGGAGTTGGCTGTCCAGTGCCGAGGTGGGTTCATCGGCAATCAGGATTTCCGGGGCATTGACCAGTGCCCGGACAATCGCAACACGCTGTTGCTGACCTGCACTGAGTCGTGTGGGGTGCTCGGACAGCAATTGCTCGTCCAGTTTTAGTGTGTCGAATAATAGGCCAGAGCGCTCCAGAGCCGCGGCTGTTGTCGTCCCGCCGAGCTTTGCCGCCAGTAACAGGTTATCCCTCACACTGAGGTAGGGAATGAGATTGAACTGCTGAAACACCACCCCGATATGGGCGGCTCGAAAATGATCCCTCTGGCGGGCACTGCGCTGAGCCAGGTTGACCCCGAGCACTTGCAGTGTGCCGGATCGGGCACAGAGCGTGCCACTCAACAGATTTAGCAGGGTGGTTTTGCCGGAGCCCGAGGGTCCTTTCAGGAAAATCTGTTCACCTCGGGCAATTTGCCAGTGAGGAATATCCAGCACGGCAGTACGCCTGTTACCGGGATACTGGAAAGTCAATTGGTCAATGGAAACTGCATGGGTCTTGTCTGTGGAATTTTGCATCGTTTTTTGGTGTCTGGGTGACGGCTTTACTGGTTTGTTCAGGCTATAAATGATACAACATATCTCTTTTCGTTTTGCCAAAAATTTACCGAATAAGCAAAAAGGATTTACAGGATGAAAAGTGGGCACCGCTTTGCACGTTTAGCGTTACCTGTCGGTAGTGTGTGGTTATACATGGTCTTATGCGTTATCGGCCCCCTGGCGATGGCTGATAAGGGCGCGGTGTTTGAAAAGGAGGATTTCAGGACTGTCGAGTGGACCGAGCTGATGCCCGATGGCGACCTGAATGCATTGATGAATCCCCCTGATTATCTGTCCGATATCGAAGACGGGGGCGAGGAGGATGTGCTGGAAAGTCCCATTCGAGGCACCGGAGACCCTGCCGGGGATCGTTACCAGCAGGCATTGACCTCCACCGAGATAAGGCCGGAATTAGATGGTCAACTGATACGCATTCCCGGGTTTGTGGTGCCGCTGGATTTTGATGAGCGGCAGCGGGTGACGCGGTTTTTCCTGGTGCCATTTTTCGGTGCCTGTATCCATGTGCCACCGCCTCCACCCAATCAGATAGTCTACGCAGAGAGCGAGAAGGGCTTTGAGCAGGCGTCTCTCTATGACGCTTTCTGGCTGAGTGGCCGGATCAGTACCACCATGACGGAGAATGACATGGCCGTTTCAGCCTATGCCATGGAGGTAATGGTGGTTGAGGTCTATCAAGAATAGCTCGGGATTGGCAGCTGTTAAGGCAGCAGACAGTGGGTCAGCCACTGTTCCATCTGTTGCTCATCCCCCTGTCGCCGGGTTATCCGCTCCACGCGACTGTCGGCGGTTTCGTCTATAAAGTCACTGGTGGTTTCGCCATCGGTCCGGTTGAAACGCAAAATACCTCGATTGGTGATAAACACACCTTTCAATCTGATGGCAGGGGTCTGGTTGAGCAGCGCCATCAATTTACGGTAGTCGAATACATGGTTGGGTTCGAAAATCCAGCCGTTGCTGAAGTAACCTTCTCCCTGGTGGTCAATTCGCAAATACCCTTGCTCCGGCATGGGAGGCAGTCCCTCCTCATAGTCCATGCTCGGGGTGTTGTGCCGTTGGGTGTGTGTGGGGACAGCAACGGCACGGCTGGGTCGATCCAGCAGGCCGGGTTCCATCGCCCCCCTGGTCAGGGGTATCACTGGCTGTGACAGGCCGTTTTTGTCCAGAAAGGAGTGCAGTTGTGGTAGGTCTTTGGCACTGTACAGGTCCGCTTTATTGGCCAGGATGATATCAGCTGCCTGCAGTTGCTGATTGAATACCGCGTGGTCGTGGTAGCGTTTATCAGTGATATGGCGGGCATCTACCAGGGTCAGAGTGGCATGTAGTGACAGCACCTCGCGGTAATATTCCCCACTCAATAATTCCAGTAATTCGCGGGGGTGCCCCAATCCTGTGGGTTCGATCAGCAGCCGCTGTGGTCGAGCACGGCTCAATAACAGGTTGAGGGCAATCTGGAGGTTTAACTGGTTGGTGCAGCACAGGCAGCCGCCAGGCACTTCCCGAACAAAGATGTTGTTGGTCTCTCCGCTCTGATTCAGTAACGCGGCATCGATACCCACTTCGCCGAATTCATTGATCAGTAATGCCCAGCGTTGTTGCGGTGGTTTGTGAGCCAGCAGATGTCGTATGGCGGTGGTTTTTCCGGCACCGAGAAATCCGGTGATGATATTGGTGGGAATCTGTTTCAGGGGGGCAGCCTGGCTACCCGTGCAATCAGGCGGCACTTGTCTGGCTGCATTCGTCGCAGAGGCAATGCAGTTCCAGTTGGTGGTTGATCAGGTGGTAACCTGCTTTGGTGACATTAATGTTCAGTGCGTCAATGATCTCCTTGCCAATCGCAATTTCCTTGACCTTATTGCAGTGGTCACAGATCAGGAACTGGGGCACCTGGTGTTGGTGGTTACAGGCAATGTGGGAGCAGGCAATAAACTTGTTTTCCGATACCAGTTTGTGGGCCAGGTTTTCAGTCATCAGGAAATCCAGCATTCGGTACACAGACATGGGCGGGACGGATTCGTGAAACTGTTGTTGATAGCGCTCGGCCAATTCGTAGGCGGACAGGGGACTGCCAGAACGCAATAACAGAATCAGAATATTTTTGCGCTTGGGTGTCAGTTTGGCACCTGGATGGTTGCAGTGCTCTTCCGCTTTTTTGATCACTTGATCCAGTGTCGATATGCCCATGGCTAGTCCACTTCCAGTTGCGAGTGTGAGGGGGTCATTGTGGCAGCGCCCTGGCTCCCGGGCAAAACCCACGAAGCCTGGATTCTACGGATACCGGGGAAGCGGGAAAAGAGGTCTGTAACGATCCTGGTGAGTTTTTCCGATAGCTGGCAGTGGAACAGGTAGCGGGCCGTGAACTCGGTGTGCTGCTGATGTTCCTCTATATCGTGCTCGTGCTCGTGCTCGTGCTCGTGCTCGTGTTGGTAGTTATCACGGTCATCACTGGTGTGGCGGAGGTGGTCGTAGGGCTGTTCAACCTGCACCCTGATAGCCCGGCATTCAGTGCCCGGAAAGGTAAACCGCGCCTGTGGCGAGCTGAGTAATTTCCCCGCCCGTTCAATGGCGGCCTGTTGTCGATGGTCGCGGGGTGGGTGTTCAAAGCCCACCAGGTTCATGGCCGGGCTGCGAAATTCCAGAAGCAGCCGGTCATTATCCAGGGCGGCCTGCAGTTCTGCTTCGCCATGCACATGGGGGCTGTGCTGTTGCGACGAGCGGTCGGCGGTACTCTGTGCCGTAACGTTGCTGGTGATTAATGCACACAGCGGTACCGACAGAGTGATGAAAAGAACTTTGACATTAATCATAGCCTGGCCAGTTGTTTGATGGCGCGTTGTTGTAAAAAAGGCCCCCGAAGGGGCCGAAGGACCCTCGACTATTCAGGTTGGATGGATTACCCAAAGTCCAGTGATAGCATCAATCTGGCTGCGCCGGAGGGCATGGGAGGAGATCGGTGGACGGCTCCCCGGCCTTCGTTGCCATGCCATGACTCACCTTTTAGCAGGGCAACATCGCCGACAGTGAGTTGACTGATATGCCGGGGTGAGTGGAATACATCTGATTGGTCATCGGATTTTGCTTTTCCGCCTTTGCCGAGTCTGGTGCGGTCGACCCGGTTGTTTTCAAGCCATTCGGTGGCCGGGCCTCCGTAGGTCGTCACCATTCGGCAGGGAATATGATCCACATGGAATCGCGGGCACATAGCCTGACTCAGCAGGGCCATGCGCAGGCCGATTCGCTCCAGGTCAAACAGCACCGAAAACATCTCGCACAGCCGGGAAATATCCGCAATCAATGCGGGTTTCCCCCGACGGTTAGGCAGGTGGGCGGAGAGCCATGGCGCTATTTCTCCCTCCTGCATGACGGCCTGTAATGTCTGAAAAACAGGCGGACTTTTTATCAGCGACGCCACATAAACCTGCATCGGCAGATTGAGGGTTCTCTGCCAGATAGTCATGTTGATATCGGCATTGTAGATACTTGAGAACACACCCGGGTCTGTGCCGGTGACGCTACCGCTATCCTCCATGGCCAGCAGTTTCAGGGCAGAATTATCGGACATGATCATTGTTCCTCAGGGGAAGCCCACGCCTGGAACGGGTCCGGTAGAGACAGCCAGTGTTCTTTGCCCGCAAACAGTTCTTCTTCAGACAGGAGGCAATCGTCCAGTTGTTGGTAAACCTGGTCGCGATCGAGTCCCTGACCGATAAACACAAGTTCCTGCCGCATATCACCAAATGGCTCTTCCCACTGCTTTAAAATGGCTTCTCTTGTTGCCGGATCCTGGGGCCACTGATCCTTGGGTACCGCCCTCCAGAATATGCCGCCAACGCCACACCGGGCGATGCCACCCGCCTGATTCCAGCTGCCGATATGTGCCGGGCGTGTGGCCAGCCAGAAGCAGCCTTTCGAGCGAATGAGCTTGCCGTGCAATTGTGGGTTGTGGAGAAAGTCGTGGAATTTCTTGGGGTGGAACGGGCGACGTGCCTTGTACACAAAACTGCTGATGCCATATTCTTCGGTTTCAGGCACGTGCTCGCCGCGCATTTCCTTCAACCAGCCCGGTGCCTGTCGTGCCCGCTCAAAACTGAATCTGCCAGTGCCCAGCACCTTACTCAAATCTATCTGGCCGTTTTCAATGGCGACGATATCCGCTTCGGTATTGAGTGTTTTCAGTACACCTTTGAGTTTGTTTAATGCTTCAGTTGATACCAGATCGGTTTTGCTGATGAGGATCACATCACTGAATTCCACCTGATCAACCAGCAGGTCGGCGACACTTCGGTGGTCGTCTTCGCCAAGGCTTTCGCCGGTCTCCTGTAGCTGTTTTGCTTCGATATAGTCATCCATGAAATTGACCGCATCCACGACGGTTACCATGGTATCCAGTTGTGCGGCATCGGACAGGCTTCGACCCTGTTCATCGGCAAATGTAAAGGTTTCTGCCACGGGCAGGGGTTCCGAAATACCGGTGGATTCAATCACCAGATAATCGAAACGGTTTTCAGCGGCAAGCCGGCCGACCTCCTCGAGTAAATCCTCTCTCAGCGTGCAGCAGATACAGCCATTGCTCATTTCTACCAGACGCTCTTCGCTGCGGTTCAGTTGTACTTCATTTTGAATAGTGGCGGCATCGATGTTGACTTCGCTCATGTCGTTGACAATGACAGCGACCCGACGGCCATCCCGGTTGTGCAGGATATGGTTTAGCACTGTAGTTTTTCCTGCGCCCAGGAACCCGGACAACACGGTGACGGGCAGTTTGTTGGGTTGAGTTTTCATAGTGGTGGTATCCATGGCGGCAAAGGGGTCTCCGTTTTTATTGAGAGCCGTAAATAAGATGATATATCGTATCATAAATATCGCTGCGATAAAGTCAAGTACGATGCCCCATTGCCTGCTTGCCGATATTTCGATCCATGAACCGTTCTGGTTAATTACCGCCCGATTGATTGTCACCGTGCATCATTGGTGGTGACGGAGACAGTATGTCTGCAGGGGGTCGCACCTGTTAGAATGGCTGCCTTATCTTCGCGTGATCTCTCTATGTTTCACATTGCCCTTTACGAACCGCAGATCGCCCCGAATACGGGTAATATCATCCGTTTGATGGCGAATAACAGCAGTCATTTGCATCTGATCGAACCGTTGGGTTTCGACCTGGAAGCAAAGAAATTGCGCCGGGCCGGGCTGGATTACCGGGATATGACCTCAGTCACTCGTTACCCCGACTACACGACATTTCTGGCGCAGATGGGTGACAGGCGGATTTTCGCCTGTACCACGAAGGGAAGTGTGCTCTATGACGGGATCGCTTATCGCCCCGGTGACGTGCTCCTGTTCGGTTCGGAAACAGCCGGTTTGCCGCAGTCGGTGATGGACAGTTTTGCCCCGGCCCACCGCCTGAGAATCCCCATGCGTCCCGGCTGTCGCAGCATGAATTTGTCCAATGCGGTGGCCATTGTCAGTTACGAGGCCTGGCGACAAAATGACTTTGCCGGTGGGCAGTAATGGTATGGCCGTTTCCTATAACTGGTCTTGCAGGGTGTTGCCGGTTAGGATGCTCCGCCCGGCAGAAAGTGATGTGTGCGCATCGACGAGTTGATGCCCAGGTGTTAATGACAGAACGAACAGGTAAAAAGGGAGCGATATGCTGATTGCAATGCTGGCGGTGTTGGTGGGTTTTGGTCTGTTGATCTGGAGTGCCGACCGATTTGTGGATGGTGCTGCGGCGACAGCCTACCATGCCGGTATGCCCAGCCTCCTGATCGGTATGGTGATAGTCGGTTTTGGCACTTCTGCGCCGGAGATGGTGGTGTCGGCCATGGCGGCCCTGGATGGCAGCCCTGAGCTTGCTCTGGGTAATGCGCTGGGGTCCAATATTGTCAATACCGGCCTGATACTGGGTGTCACAGCCTTGATTATGCCGATCATGGTGCATTCAAAAATCGTTCGCAGGGAGCTGCCGCTGCTGATTCTGATCTGTCTTGGCGCGGGTCTCATGCTTTGGGATAACGCAGTACTTCGCTGGGAGGCGGCATTGCTGCTGCTCGGTTTTTTTGCATTGATCGGCTGGTCGGTTTTTTCTGCTATTCGGGATCGGGGTGATGCCCTAGCAACAGACTTCGATCAGGAAATACGTGAGCATACCATGCCACTGGCGAAAGCCATCATCTGGCTGGCCGTGGGTTTGATCGTATTGGTGGCCAGCTCGCGGCTGCTGGTGTGGGGGGCCGTCACCATTGCCGAATCCCTGGGTGTCAGCGACCTGATTATCGGTTTGACAATAGTCGCGCTGGGCACATCCCTGCCTGAATTGGCCTCTTCTGTTATTGCCGTGCGCAAGGGTGAGCACGATATCGCCATCGGCAATATCGTTGGCTCCAATATGTTCAATATTCTGGCGGTGGTCGGCATCGCGGGTCTTATTGAGCCCTTGACCAACCTGTCACAGCAGGTGTTGACCCGCGATTGGGGCACAATGATGCTTCTCATGGTGATGCTGCTGTTTATGGCCTATGGCTTTAGAGGGCAGGGCAGGATTAACCGGCTGGAGGGTTTTGGTCTGCTGTTGGTCTTTATTACCTACAACAGTTATCTGGCATTCTCGGTATTAACCGGTTCAGCCTGACCGTTCACTTGTTACCGGGGTCTACTTTAATCCCGGTTTGCCCTGGAGTTGACCTATGGAAAGCCACGACAAGCTCGGAGAGATTGAGGACTTTAAAGCTCATCATCATCCTCAGTTGATTGCCCAGCGCCTGGATGATGGCCCGGACTCTGTTTACGTGAGGGACTTTATCTACGGTGCGGTGGATGGTGCCATCACCACCTTTGCCATCGTTGCGGGTGTTGCCGGTGCCGGTCTGTCTTCTTCGGTAATCATTATTCTGGGTTTTGCCAACCTGCTGGCGGACGGTTTCAGTATGGCGGTGAGTAACTACCTGGGTACCCGTGCGGAGAACCAGCACCGCATCAAGATCCGCAACCGGGAACTCGAGGAAATTAAACGATTTCCCGAGGGCGAGGTGGAGGAGATTCGCCAGATTTATGCCCGCAAGGGTTTCGAGGGACGTATTCTTGATGATGCCGTGGATGTGATTACCTCGGATGAGAAAACCTGGGTGGATACCATGGTTCAGGAAGAGTTTGGTCTCTCGCTGCAATCACATGACCCGCTCAAGGCCGGTCTGGCCACCTTTGGAGCCTTTTGTCTGGTAGGGTTTATCCCATTGATGACTTATGTCGCCAACTGGTTATCTCCGGGTCTGATCGACTACGCCTTTGGCCTATCTGCTGGCCTTACAGTGATAGCTTTTTTCATCGTCGGTGCCATGAAGGGTCGTTTTGTCGATCAGGGCTGGCTGGTGTCGGGGCTGGAAACGGTGGCGATCGGCGGTATTGCTGCCGGGATGGCATTTGGGGTGGGATTGTTATTGAAAGGCCTCGTCGCCTAAATCCCTTCAGGTCTGTTCCAGCTCTACCATGAGGTCGTCCGATACACTTTCCAGTATCTGTTGCAGTCGGCCTCTGTCGAGGTCCTGTGGCAACTGCAGGGTTGCACTGGCCCGGAACAGGATTTCTGAGCTCATCGGAGCATCTTCGCAGTGGGTATTGAGTTCCTCCACGTTGACCTGCAGTTTTGCCAGAATACCGGATATCTCGCCGACGATACCTGGACGGTCGTTGCCGACCACCGTCAGTGTGACGTGCTCGCCATCGGCTGCATGCAGTGAGGAGCAGGCCTCGCCGGTTACCCGGATACCCTGGTGTTGTAGTTGTTCCAGCGCCGTGAGCAGAGCCCCCTGTCCCTCTTCGGCAATATCCACCAACAGGATGCCGGCGAATTTGCCGGCAAGCCGGGACATGCTGCTTTCCAGCCAGTTGCCACCGGCACGAGTGATTACATCAGCGATGCGCTCCACAATGCCGGGGCGATCATTGGCGATGACGGTCAATGCGAGATAGTGTTTCATGCGGCGGTTCTTATTCCTGTGCTGTTGTGGGACTATTATGGCCTAACAATCGGCCCCCGGCCACGATCGGACATTATCTGTTGGCCATTTTGGAGTCTTCAGAGACCCAGAGGAGATCGAGATGAAAATCATTAATCCGTTACTGTTGCTGGTGTTATGGCTGGGATGTGTCGATGCTATAGCCGATGCATCTCCTTTTACGGGAGCTCACCGAACCCCCGAATTTGTGGCACGTGACAGTTATCGTCATCCAGTGGAAACTCTCGCCTTTTTTCAGGTGGAACCGGGCATGACCGTGGTGGAGATTTCCCCCGGTGCCGGCTGGTATACCGAAATTCTCGCGCCACTGGTCCAACACGGGGGCACCGATCAAGGCCTGTTGTATGCGGCCCATTTTCCAAAAGACAGCGGTGTGCCCTATTATGAACGGTCGTTGGCGTCATTTACCGCGAAGCTGGCCGCTGATCCGACGGCGTATGGCGATGTGATCCTGTCGACATTCGATCCGGCGAATGGTGTGCTGACGGTGCCCGATGGGGTCGCCGACCGGGTGGTGACATTCCGCAATGTACACAACTGGTTGCGTTCTGACAGTGAAGGAAAAGCGTTTGAACTGTTCTTCCGGGCGCTCAAACCCGGCGGGGTACTCGGTGTTGTGGAGCATCGCACCGGCCGTACTATCGACCGGGCCGAAATGATACGCAGCGGCTATATGCCCGAGGCCTATGTGATTGAGCTGGCGGAAAAAGCCGGTTTTGTGCTGGCGGCCAAGTCCGAACTCAATGCCAATCCCAAAGATACGACCGATTATCCGGAGGGTGTCTGGACCCTGCCGCCCTCCCTGCGGTTACAGGAGAAGGATCGGGAGAAGTATCAGGCCATTGGTGAGAGCGACCGCATGACGCTGAAGTTTATTAAACCGGTGACACCGTGATTCAGATTCCACCGGATCGGTTATCCGACGAACTGCTCACCGCGCTACTGGAGGATTTTATCGCCCGTGAGGGCACGGACTACGGTTTCGAGGAGTTGACGCTGCAGGCCAAACGGCAGCGGCTCAGACGGCAGGTGGATCGGGGTGATGTGGTGATTACCTTCGATCCGGTGACAGAAAGTTGCAATTTGCTGTCGCGGCAACAGTTTCGTCAGCTGGCAGATTCACCGTGACAGATATCCCCCTGAGCTATCTGATAGACCGGCCAGCGGAGCAAACACGGCCAGTTGGCTCATTGATCCTGGCCCACGGTGCCGGTGCGCCGATGGACAGTGATTTTATGGCGGCCATCACCCGACAATTGACGGTCGAGGGTATGACTGTTGTGCGCTTTGAGTTTCCCTATATGCGACAACGTCGTCTCACCGGGAAAAAGCGGCCGCCAGACCGCCAGCCCGTATTGCTGGATTGTTGGCGCAAAGTCTACACCCACTGCTTTTATCGTGAGGATCTTTCAGCCCCGATACTGATCGGCGGTAAATCCATGGGTGGTCGCATGGCGAGTATGGTCGTCGACGAACTGGGCGCAGCAGGGCTGTGCTGCCTTGGTTACCCTTTTCATCCGCCCGGTAAACCCGAGCGGATGCGGATTGATCACTTGCTGACCATGACCACCCCGGCGCTGATTTATCAGGGCACCCGTGATCCCTTTGGCAAGCCCGATGAGTTGGCCTCAATCCCGTTGAGCCCCGCTGTAACAATCCACTGGCTGGAGGACGGCAATCACGACCTGAAACCCCGCAAGGCCTCCGGTCTTGATCAGTCTGAACATCTGGCTGCCGTCGCGAGCTCCGTCTCAGCGTTTGCCCAGAATTGCCGATAAGCGTCGCTTTGAGATATAGCCTCAGTGCGTAGCCCTGAGTCGCATTGATTATTGAAGCAATGATGTTCGGCAGAGAGAATTGGGCGGCAGCAAAGCGTCTGACAACAGAAAATGGGGTGAGTAAGATAACCGACCCGAATCACGCAGGACTATCGGGTCTGTTTCAGCGAGCCATCCGGCGCCATCATCGGGACAGCTTTGATGTTACCCCACGGGCTGTCAGCGGCGCTTTAATATTACAGGCCGGGTTTCCCCAGTCCCTACTGCTTTACTCAGGACTCCACCAGCATGGAGATCGCTGCCAGTGCTTCCGGATCCTGCGCCTTGATCTTGTTGGCGATATGGTGCTGGAAGAAATAGCAGAAAGTCTCTTCGCCTTTGGCCGAGTAGAGACACGCGTCCCCGGGCAGCACTGGTGTGCTGATGATTTTTTCATCATCGATCAGCATGCCCTGCACGGTGCCGTCGTACAGCAGTCGCCAGCTGACGACTTCCTTCAGCGTAATACTTTTGAACCCGTCGCTCGACAGTACCGCATGGGTGCCAATGGTGTCCGGCAGTTCCTGGACGACATCGCTGTCTGTCTCGCAATCGACCTCATAGTATTCTGCAGCTGTTTCCACCTCCAATACCTTGTGGATGGGCGCTTCAAAGAAGACTTCATCGATGCCCGGGTCGTAGTAGCCCTCCCAGTGACCATTCAGCGGATCCTGTATCTCGGTACATGGCATGATGTCATCGAGCCAGGGCACCAGACCCACCACCTCACCATCGGCACGCAATGCCCAGCACAGTACTTTGACACTGAACAGCTTGTTGGGGTGAGTCTCGTTGGAATAGATCATTTCCAGACCATCGAGTTCGGGAGCGAGACGGATAATGCGGCGGTTTAACCGGGAGGAGTAGGGCTTCCCTGTGAAGAGATCGACCACGTTGTCCGTGTTGTGGTCAGGTGTTGAGGTAGTCATAATACAGCCTCCTCAAATGGCGGTTCGAACAGGCCCTGAGGAACTGCGTCCTGAATCGGGGCCTGTAGGTGCGTACGGCTAAAACGCATCCACGCAAAATAAGGTACTACCGATCATTTCAAAGCACAATACCTTGGGTATATTTTGTGAGCTACTATTTTGCCTATGGCTCAAATATGAATTCACAGCGCATGGCTGCGCGTGAGATGCGAGTTGTCGGCCAGTGCGCTGGCTGGCTGGATGGTTATGGCCTACGGTTCAATAAACGCTCCGGCCACGATGCCAGGCTGGCTTGCGCCAATATCGTTTTTGCCCGGAATGAGCGGGTGGAAGGGGTTCTTTACCAGCTGGAAAGTTCTGTAGAAATTGCCAGGTTGGACCCCTTTGAGGGCACGCCATTCAGGTACAGTCGCGAACGTTTTCCGGTACAGACAGAATGCGGTGTCGTGCCCGCCTGGACCTATATAGCCAATCCCGCCGTGATTGATCACGCCATTCGCCCGGCACGCTGGTATATCGAACATTTACTGGCGGGCCGTGATTACCTTTCCCCTGACTACTGGGAGAAAATCAACAACACAGTTTGCTGTGAGGGTGTGACGATTGTCTGGTGATACGGTTATTTTTGACCCCCGGACGTGTCAGTTGATGGGCGTTTTCAACGATCTGTTTGCCGATTCCTGCAATACCCTGTTGAGCGGAGGCGGTGAGGAACCGGTCTATCTGCCTGCCGAGGGGGTAGATGACTGTCACCAGTTGATTTTCCGGCAGGATTATTTTTCCAGTGCCCTTCATGAAATTGCCCATTGGTGTATTGCCGGTGAGCAGCGTCGTCAACGGGTGGATTTTGGCTACTGGTATCGGCCCGATGGCCGCAGTGTCAATGAGCAAAGTGCTTTTGAGCAGGTGGAGATCAAACCCCAGGCACTGGAATGGATATTTTCCGTGGCGGCAGGGCAACGGTTTCAGATTAGTGCCGATAATTTGTCCGGGGATGTCGGTGCCAGTGACGCGTTCGCTGTGGCAGTAGCCGACCAGGCTCAGAGCTGGTGTGTTGGCTGTTTGCCGATGCGGGCAGCGCTGTTCGCCGCTTCGCTGTCGGAGATTTTTGGTGGTCGGGACTATCTGGATCCCTGCCACTACCGTGTCGGTTCGCTGGGATCCTGATGGTGACACGAAAGCCCCCACTGTATCTGGTAGATGCCTCCATCTATATTTTTCGCCATTATTTTACGCTGCCGCAGCGGTGGTATTCCGGGGAAGGCTATCCCACGCAGGCCGTGTACGGTTATCTTGGTTTTCTGCTGGGTATGCTCGAGCAGGTTCAGCCGCAGTTTATGGCTGTGGCTTTTGACGAGAGCCTGGGCCAATGTTTCCGGAATACGATTTACCCGGACTACAAGGCCAATCGCGAGCTGCCCGACGACGCACTCGCCTTTCAGTTGCAGGCCTGCGCTGAGGTGACAGCTATCCTGGGCATTTTGACCCTGGCCAGCGATTCCCATGAAGCGGATGATATTATTGGCACCCTGGCTGAAAGGGGTCGTGACGACGGACACCCGATCGCAGTGATCAGTGGCGATAAAGACCTTGCCCAGTTATTGCTGGACGACGATGCGTTACTCTGGGACTTTGACCGTACGCCTGCCAGGGATCGGTTTGCCATCAAAAGAGAACTCGGGGTCTGGCCGGAGCAGTTGGCAGATTATCTGGCACTGGTCGGTGACAGAGTCGATAACATACCCGGCTTACCGGGCGTGGGTGTAAAAACGGCGATTGAATTGTTAGCGCATTGTGCGTCGCTGGATGGGTTGCTTGCGGCTGGATCTGAAATCGCCAATCTGCCCGTGCGCGGTGCGAAGCAGCTACCTGAAAAAATTGCCGCCCACCGGCAGCAACTGCTAATGGCCCAATCCCTGACCCGGATAGCCCTGGACGCACCCGTTGGGGAACCCGCTTTGCAACGTGCCCCGATCGCACTGGATAAATTGGATGATTTCTGTCAGCGAATGGGGCTGGGCACTACACTGAAAAATCGTGCCGTAAAACTTGCGCACGCCAGAGGCCAGACGCAGCGCATCGTGAAGGAGGCATCACACACCCGATGAAAATTGTTGCCGATGACAATATGCCATTGGTGAGGGAATTGTTCTCGCCCTATGGCGAGGTGGTGACCTGTCCCGGCCGTGAGCTGACGGCAGCACATTTAGTGGATGCAGATGTGTTACTGGTCCGCTCGGTCACTCCGGTCAATGCGGCGCTGCTCGAGGGCAGCCCGGTACAATTTGTCGGTTCTGCCACGATAGGTGTCGATCATGTGGACATGGATTATCTGGCGTCCAGAAACATTCGATTTGCCAGTGCGCCGGGTTGCAACGCCAATGCCGTGGTTCAGTACGTGCTCTCGGCACTCTGTCGTCTGCGTCCCGGCTGGCTCAGGGAAACGGTGGGCATTGTCGGTTGCGGTAATGTAGGCGGCAGGCTCTATCGTACCCTGCGGGTGCTGGGCGTCGATTGCCGCTGCTACGACCCGTTTCTCGATAACGCAACTATCGGGGGGCTGACTACCTTTGAGCGGGTGCTCGAAGCCGATATTCTCTGCCTGCATACCCCGCTGACTATCGGTGGGCCCTATCCGACCCACCATATGCTGAACGAAGCGGCGCTGATGAATTTTGCGCCCGGCGGGCTATTGCTCAACGCCGGGCGCGGGCCGGTGGTGGATAATGCGACGCTGTTGCGTTTGAATCGTGGTGAACAGTGGCAGGTTGTGCTGGATGTGTGGGAGTCTGAGCCAGAGATATCATTGCCCCTGCTTGAACAGGTTACCATCGGCACGCCGCATATCGCCGGGTATAGCGTGGACGGCAAAATCAATGGTACCCGCATGGTGTGCGAGGTATTTTGTCAGTGGTTGGGGCAACCCTCGCCGGAAAAACCCGGGCGCGATGAGGCTGTCCAGTGGCTCCGTGCCACGTCTCTGGCGGAGTCGGTACTGGCTGTTTACGATATAGCAGATGACGACCGTCGTATGCGTGAGGCGCTGCTGTCAGCCCGTGACCCCGCAGCAGTGGGTTTTGGGTTTGACCAACTGCGGAAAACCTATCCCGCACGTCGTGAATTCCAGCATTTTGGCGTCAGAGTGGATAGCGACGAGTCTTTGGCCCGACAGTTGGCTGCATTGGAATTTATGGTTGTATAGACGAGGGTTTTTTGGCTGAGTGGTTTTCTGCCTTTTGGTCCAGATCACTGAATGCATCCTGGACCATATCCTCGGTAATCGGGATTTCCCTGCCATTATCATCAATCAGGGCTGCACCGTGAAAATCAGGTGATTTGACGTGTTTATCGGGCTTGATTTTCGGCTGCTCCATGTTTGCTCACTGGTGATGGTCGACAGGCAAAACATACCATGATTACCCTGTAAGGCAAGCCCCGGGGTTAAATTTGCAGAGGCACATTCAGGAGCCACCATGTTCACACTCGGCTTGATCGTCAATCCGCTGGCAGGTATCGGTGGTCCCGCGGCGCTGAAAGGTAGCGACGGTGAGGCTGCTGCCGAAGCGTTGCGGGACGGGGCCGGGTTGCGTGCGCCAGAGCGGGCTGTCAGAGCACTGGAGGTTATCTTCAATGCGCTCGGAGGCGACGCCGTATCGGTGCTGACCTGTCCCGGTCTGATGGGGGAGTCGGTGGCCAGACAATGTGGTTTTGTCCCCGAACTGGTCTGTGAAACGGCTCCCCTGAATACCCGACCGGAGGACACCGAGCAGGCGGCCAGAGTGCTGGAGGACAAAGGCGTGGATTTGCTGCTGTTTGTTGGCGGCGATGGTACGGCACGCAATATTTGCAATGCGATTTCCCCAAATCAGCCGGTCCTGGGCGTACCAGCCGGGGTCAAGATGCACTCCGGCGTGTATGCCATTACACCGGAAGCGGCGGGCGAAGTGGTTTGTCGGCTGGTTCGTGCCGATCTCGTGGATATTCGTCGGCAGGAAGTGCGTGATATCGACGAGGATGCCTTTCGCCAGGGCCGGGTAATGTCCCGTTACTACGGGGAGCTACTGGTGCCGGAAGAAGGCCGTTTTATGCAACAGGTCAAGGATGGCGGCCGGGAAGTGGAGGCGCTTGTGGTTGATGAAATAGCCGATACCCTGATGGAAGAAATGGAGGATGACACACTCTATCTGGTGGGCCCCGGCTCGACCACAGCGGGGCTAATGGCGGCAATGGGGCTCGATAACACACTGCTTGGTGTGGATCTGGTCAGGAATAGGCAGTTGCTGGCCAGGGATGTTTCAGCCAGACAAATCGAACAGGCGGTGGTGGGATTCAACGGCCCGGTGAGTATTATCATTACGCCAATTGGGGGGCAGGGCATGCTGCTGGGTCGTGGCAATCAGCAATTGACACCTGCGATTATCAGGCGCGCTGGCCGGGATAACCTGATTGTCGTGGCAACCAAAACCAAAATTACTCAACTTGCAGGCAGGCCGCTGATGGTGGACAGTAACGATCCGCAACTGGACCGGGAGCTGGCAGGTTACGTCCCGGTACTGACCGGTTACCGGGACAGAATTCTCTATCCGATCGGTTACGGGGCCACCTGAGCCAGTTTTACCTTTGTCACCGGATGATTGAGACGGTATTTTTCCAGGAAGCGGGCCAGCCGCTCAATGGCTTCCTCCAGGTCGTCTTCCCTCGGCAGGAATACGATGCGGAAATGGTCGGGATCCGGCCAGTTGAAAGCGGTGCCCTGCACCAGCAAAATCCGTTCTTCCAGTAATAAATCCAGCACCAATTGCTCGTCGTCTTCAATCGGATAAATTTCCCGGTCCAGTTTGGGGAACAGGTACATCGCCGCTTTGGGTTTGACGCAACTGACACCGGGTATCCGGGTCAACAGGGACCAGGCTTTTTCGCGTTGCTGGTAGAGACGGCCCTCCGGTGCCACCAGATCGTTGATGCTCTGATAGCCGCCCAGGGCGGTCTGAATGGCATACATGGCCGGCACGTTGGCGCACAGCCGCATGGATGCGAGCATTTCAATCCCCTGGATATAACTGCGGGCGCGGTGTTTTGCGCCACTTACCACCAGCCAGCCGGAACGGAAGCCAGCCAGGCGGTAGGCTTTTGATAACCCATTGAACGTGATACACAACACATCAGTGGCCAGACTGCCGAGTGGTACATGTACTGCATCATCGTAGAGAATGCGGTCATAGATTTCATCGGCATAAATGATCAGGTCATGCTCCCTGGCCAGTTCGACAATTTTCTGCAGAACCGCCTCGGAGTAAACAGCCCCGGTGGGGTTGTTGGGGTTGATTACCACAATGCCCCGGGTATTCGGTGTGATCTTGCGGGCGATATCCTCGATGTCCGGTTGCCATTCGTTGGCTTCGTCGCAGAGATAGTGAACCGCCTTGCCCCCGGCCAGATTGACGGCAGCCGTCCACAGGGGGTAATCCGGCACCGGCACCAGAATTTCATCCCCGTTGTTGAGTAGTGCCTGCATGGCCATGACAATCAGTTCGCTGACGCCGTTGCCCAGGAAGATATCGTCGATGTCGACATTCGGGATACCGATCAACTGGCAGCGTTGCATAACGGCCTTGCGGGCACTGTAGATGCCTTTGGAGTGGCAGTAGCCCTGGGCCTTGGCCAAGTTGTGAATGACATCGTGAATGATCTCGTCGGGCGCTTCAAAACCGAACGGGGCAGGGTTGCCAATATTCAGCTTCAGGATGCGCAGGCCTTCTTCCTCGAGCCGGTTGGCGTGGTCGAGCACCGGGCCGCGAATATCGTAGCAGACGTTATTCAGCTTGTTTGACTTCTGGATATGTTGCATAAAGTATTGTTTCTGGTTGTCCAATTCAGATAAAAACTGATTGTATATCAAAACCCTGCCATAAATAAGAAAACTCTGAGGTGCCGAGGATGGCGAACACAGGACAATTTAACGATGAACAATGGCGAGAACAGCTCACCCCTGACGAATTCAGAATCTGTCGTCAGAAGGGCACTGAACCTCCATTTAGTGGTGCCTACTGCGATGAGAAAGCTCCCGGTATCTACCACTGTAAATGCTGCCATCAGCCGCTGTTTGATGCTGCGGCCAAGTATGACTCAGGTTCCGGCTGGCCGAGCTTCTATCAGGCCATGGATGAGAATGCTATCGATGAATGTGCCGATACTAGCCATGGCATGCGCCGTACCGAGATCACTTGTGCGCACTGTGGCGCTCATCTGGGACACCTGTTTGATGACGGCCCTGAACCAACCGGACTGCGATATTGCGTGAATTCGGCCTCCTTGCAATTGGAGCCGTCCTGAAATTCTGATCACGGGTTGCTACCGGACCAGTGTCGTGGGTTTTCGGGCTGCCGCAGAGAAAAACAGAATGCAGGGTTGACAGCGCACATGCCGCTTCTTAGAATGCGCGCCTCTCTTGATGAGAACCTTGTGTCCCGTTCGTCTAGAGGCCTAGGACACCGCCCTTTCACGGCGGTAACAGGGGTTCGACTCCCCTACGGGACGCCACTTTTATCCTGATGGGATAAAATGCGGGAATAGCTCAGTTGGTAGAGCGCAACCTTGCCAAGGTTGAGGTCGCGAGTTCGAGCCTCGTTTCCCGCTCCATTATTAGAACAGGGCCAGTGATGTAAATCACTGGCCCTGTTTTTTTAGGCCTTTTCCCCTGCTGCGAATCCTGTTCAGTTTGGCGATCCAAGCCCGGTTTGGTTCTCCTGTGGATCCCTGTCAAACCCACCGAAATAGCCTATCGTGGTAGCCCCCTCCTTTTTTTCGATCTGATGTCAGAGGAAAATGAGTGATGAACTTGCTGCAAGCAGTCCACATGACTCCGGCCAAGCTTGCTCGTCACACTGCGCGAGTCCGATAATCTGGGGCGCTGGGGTGGTGAAGAATTTATTGTGCTGGCAGCCAACAGCACGCTGGATGATGGTGCCCAATTGGCAGAGCGTTTGCGAGCCCATGTCGAAGCTCTCGATTTTGGTGAGCTCGGCGGGGTCACGATCAGCGTGGGTGTCACGGAATGGCGCAAGGGGGACACCCGAAAGGCACTGGTGGCTCGTGCTGATGAAGCCATGTATCGGGCCAAAAACAGTGGTCGAAACTGCGTTAAATGCTGAGTGCCGGGCATTATTGAGCTGGCGGTTGGGGCAGGGGATCAGGGCGGGTCCAGTATCTCGCGCAATTTTAGTGCCAGCTGCTCGCGATGATAGGGTTTGCTGATCAACTGCACGCCTTTATCCAGGCGACCATTGTGAATAATGGCGTTTTCACTGTAGCCTGAAGTAAACAATACTTTCATATCGGGATGGATGCTAAGCGCCTGCTCGCTAAGTTGTCGACCATTGATACCTCCCGGCATCACAACATCGGTAAATAACAGTTCAATATCCTTGTGCTGTAGCAGGATATCTAATGCCTCCGCCCCGGACCGGGCAGCTGTGACCCGGTAACCGAGGCTTTCCAGCAGATTGGTGACATAGGTCCTCACCTGATCGTCATCCTCAACCGCCAGAATATGTTCTGATCCGCCTCTGGGCTCAATCTCCCGCGTTGCTTCATGGGGCTCCACGTCTGTTGCGGCCGCACGTGGAAAATAGAGTCTGATTGTGGTGCCTTCATTTTCTTCAGAATAAATCCTGGCATGCCCACCGGATTGTTTGACAAAGCCATACACCATACTGAGGCCGAGACCACTGCCTTTGCCCATCACTTTGGTGGTAAAAAATGGGTCGAAGGCCTGGCTGACAATATCGGCAGGCATGCCGGAGCCACTGTCGGATACCGATACCTGCACATAGTCACCGGCGATCACATCCACCTGGTCCTGCGTATAGGCCTCATCCAGCAGCGTATTAGCTGTCTCTATCAACAACCTGCCGCCCTCTGGCATGGCATCCCGTGCATTGATGGCCAGATTGAGCAGTGCCACTTCCAGTTGGCCAGGATCAATCTCGGTAGTCCAGAGCTCTCTGGTATCGACAAACGTCAATTCAATATCTTCGTTGAGAGCTCGCTTTAGTAATCCCAGAGTGTCGGTAACCAGTTTATTGATATCCACCCGCCTGGGTTGTAATGCCTGGCGACGGGCAAAGGCGAGCAAGCGGTTGGTGAGCTCCGCTCCCCGCTCCGCCGCTGTGACAGACATTTCTGCCAACCGCTGTAGGTCGGGTTGATCGCCGAGCTGCTCCTGCATGAATTCGGCATTGCCCAATATTACCGTGAGCAGATTGTTGAAATCGTGGGCAATGCCACCGGTGAGGTGGCCGACCGCTTCCAGCTTTTGTGACTGGCGCAGCCGTTCATCCATTTCCCGCAGTTCGGTGACATCCACCATGCTGCCGACCATGCGTATGGCTTTGCCTGTTGAATCCCGAGTGATAAAGCCCCGATCCACCACGGACTGCGCCTTGCCATTGGCATGGATAAACCGGTATTCCCCCTGCCAGGTGAGTCCACCGCTGTTAAAAACGGCATAGAGTTCTGTGAGCAGGGCATTGCGATCATCCGGATGAATATGTTCAACCCAGAATTCCAGGCCGTGATTGATCTGTGCAGGGTCGTGACCGAACATGGTTTTCAGGTTTTCGTTCCACCACAGGCTGTCCTCAACAAGGTCCCAGTCCCAGATCACATCGTTGGTGGCTTTGGAGACCAGTTGGAATCGTTCGTCACTCTGCCTGACAGCCTGCTCAGCCATTTTCCGGTCAGTAATATCCCGCTCTACTGCAACCCAGTGGGTAAACCAGCCGGTTTCGTCCGCCAGTGGGACAATGTCCATTTCCAGCCAGAACTCATCACCACTTTTGGTGTAGTTGATTAGTTCAGCACGCACGGGCTGCCAAAGGGTAAGGGCCTCCCGAATGCGATCCAGCTCTGCCCGCTGGGTTTTTGGCCCCTGCAGCAGGCGCGGTGTTTTGCCGATGACCTCCTCCCGGCTATACCCAGTGTGCCGCTCGAAGGCATCGTTGACATAGATGATTCTGGGCCCCTCGGGTTCATCCAGAGGTCTTGCTTCAGTGATCAGTAAAATGTCATTTTGCCGGGAGATGGCGGATTCCAGCAGTCGCAGGTGTTGCTCTCTGGCTCGCTCCTGGGTGACATCCTGAAAATAGATGGCGAGTCCTTCGATCGAGGGGTAGGCCTTTACCCGCAACCAGATATTCAGTTCGCTGTAACGTTCGGTAAACGTACGTGTCGTCTGTGTTGTAAGGGCCGCTTCATACTCGGTGCGGAAAGCAGAATCCGCGGCAGCCGGAAAGCACTCCCAGGCGTTATTGCCAATCAGTGCATCCCGGCGCTTGTTGAGAATTCGGCAAAATTCGTTGTTGACGAAGGTGAAATTGAAGTCCCTGTCGAGGGTGAAGAAGCCATCGCTCATACTCTCCAGGGTCTGCTCCAACTGACTGGACAGGGTTTTTGATTGCTCGCGGGCGTTGATGTGGTCGGTAATGTCCTGTAGCGCTCCACGCACGGCACAAATATTCCCATCGACATTGTATTCAGCTTCACCGGTATTGCGCACCCAAATGGGTCTGCCTGTGGCAGTGGTTTTTGCCATCACTTCGCTAAAGGGTTCCCCTCGGGTTGCACAGGCATCAAAAACACGCTGAAAACGATTGCGATATTCCGGGGTATAAAAATTGACGACATCCTGGAATGTAAGTTGAAATTGCTGCCCGACATCGTGGATGTCGGCGATCTCTCTGGACCAGGTCATGATCTTTCTCTCAAGATCGAAACGCCAACCCCCCAGACGCGCGGCCTCTCCGGCAATCCGTTGCAGGCTGGTGGCCTCGGCCAGACGGTTGTCGGCCAGAACCTGATCGGTAATATTCTGCACCACACCGGTGAGCACTCGTCCGTCGGCAGTATTGGCCAGCTCACCCATGCCCTGAACATACATAATGCTGCCGTCCGGTTTGGGAATCCTGTGGCGAAATTGCAACGGTGTATCGGGTTTTTCCAGAAAACTGTTCAGCTCGTCGACCAGACCCTGTCGGTCATCCGGGTGCATCAATTGCAGGTAGGCATCGAAGCAGTGGCCAAAGTCCTCGGGAGCAATATCGTACATGTCGTAGATATCGTCAGACCAGCTGAGCACATCGCTGTCGAGATTGAGTTTCCATATCCCCAGCTTCAGTAACCGTTTGGCCGTACGCAGGCTGGCCTCCTGTTCCTGCAGGCGGCTGTTGGCCATTTTCAATTCGCGGGATCGCAGCAGGATGTCCAGCTCCAATCGAGCCTCGTCGTGCTCCTCCATGTCAGTGGCTCGCTGGGATGCTAGGCGACCCTCAGCTGAGTAGACAAAGTCAGTGACATCCTCGGTTCTGAGGATAATGAATATAATTTGACCATCGGCCCCTTTAAGGGGGGTGTGCACGCAACTCCAGAAGTGTTCGGCGAAGCCGCCGCCCTGGTCTTCCGGACGAGGGATAGGGTAGCGCTGAACCGGCAGAATATCCGACATGCCGGTCTCTTTGACCTGTTCCAGCGAGGCCCGAAGATTCCGGACACCGTCTGCCTTGCTGTCGTCGGGGTCATCGGGGAAAACATCGAACATTCGACGGCCCTTGATGTCCTGCCGCCGGGTACCGGTGGCCTTGAGATAGGCATCACTGGCGGCGACAATCCTGAATTCATCGGGGGTCATGACCAGAAATTGCCCGGGCGCCGCTTCGAACAGGGATTGAAACAGGTTGGCCGAGGTCTCGGCTTCCTGCCGCAAATCCTGCTCCCGCTTCAGATGGTCGGCTTTATCTGCTTGCAGCGCCAGTAACTGGGTGACATCCCGGGCGGAGACCAGTTCGGCTTTTGTGCCGTCATAGTCCAGGGTGTGCGCGGTGATGGCCACTGAAATAATTTCCCCGGACTTGAGGCAGTGGCGCCAGATACCTGCGTCATTAAACCCTGCAGCCGGGTTTGCGAGGTTTTCGTGTAATTTGGCAACATCTTCCGTCGGTCGAATATCCTCAATGGTCATGGCGAGGAATTCGTCGCGGGAATAGCCGTATTTGGCGATGGCGGCATGGTTTACGTCAAGGAAGCGCAGGGTTTCCCTGTCATAGATCCACATCGGATCGGGGTGACATTCGAAGAGAATGTCCTCCGGGATATGCATCAACAGCCTCCGTCAATTACCGGCGGGTTTGCCAGCCACGAGAGGGTGTCGTCCGGTGACATCGGGCGTGCAATAAAATACCCCTGAGCTGAGTCGCAACCAATCTCGGCGAGAAAGGACAGTGTCCACTGATCTTCCACGCCTTCGGCGGTCACCAGTAGCCCCAGTGCCCTGGCCAGACCCACAATCGCCGCTGCAATTTTTTGTGATTCCTCGGACTGTGGTGCCGAGATGATAAACATTTTGTCAATTTTCATTTCCGAGAACGGCAATCGGGCCAGCTGAATCAGGGATGAGTAGCCCACCCCGAAATCATCAATCGATAAGCTGAACCCCTTGATGCGAAATTGGGTAAGAAACTCCAGCATCATGATCGGGTTTTCCATGCTGCTGCTTTCGGTAATCTCAAGCACAATCTGGTGAGGGTCCAGTCCCAGTTCCTGACACTGGGTCATCAGCCACTCGGATAGGCCGGCGTCAGCTATTACCCTGACGGACATGTTCAGGGCGATGGTGGTATTGGTGCCACGAAACGATTCGGCAAACCAGCGAAGAGCTTGGCCAAATACCTGCCGGGTCAGCTCGCCGATCAGACCGGTATCTTCAGCCAGCGGAATGAAGCGGTCAGGCAAAATGATGCCGATATCGGGATGGTGCCACCGGGCCAGCGCTTCAAAGCCTATACATTTTTCCGTGGCGCAGGAGACTTTGGGCTGTATTTGCTGCTCAGCCAGGCCCGCGGTGAGGGTCTGCCGGGTAACCTGGAATTCCTGTGGCCGGTTTTCGGGAGCCTTTAGGGGAGGCTGGTGGGTCTTGTCACTGAGCAGCTCGCGGAGTCGGTTGGGGGTAAAGGGCTTACCCAGCACCCCCGAGACATTGAGACCATTCTCTGCGGCGGCTCGACCCGCAGCCTCCAGCACCCTGTTTCCCAGACCGCTGGCAACGATCACGACGCCATCAAAGGCGATATCGGCCAGACGTTTCAGTATCTCGACACCATCCACTTCCGGCATGGCGAGATCAACTATCAGGTGTGAAGGGGCCCAATCTGCAACCAGGTGAAGAAACTCATCGGCACTGGTGGTGGCGCGGGCATCGTGACCGGCGCCTTTGGCAATGGTGCAGATGGTAAAGCTGACGTCGGCATCATCATCGAGTACCAACAGCCGTTTATCGGGGGGGCCTAATGTCATTACCAGACCTTAATTATTTGTAGGTTTGTCTGGCGGAGAGACCTGTCTGGCCAGAAAGATAATCCGTGATCAAATCCAACATAGTTCCAGCATGCGGTATTGTGAGGGTTGTTTCAAGCCCGCTTGAAAGGCCCCCAGTTTCCAGAGATACGATGGTTGTTGACCGCAGGATGACTGTCGGTTTCCTGGGGTTGAGGTAATCGTGATTCATCATGTGTTGTCCTGCTGTGTCAGTACCCGTCGCAGGCACTGGGCAAGTTCAGCGCGGTGGTAAGGTTTTCTGATGAGGTTGGTGTTGTCTTGCAGCCCGTCGCCTTCATCGTCGTGGCCGGCAAATCCAGTGGTGAACAGTATTTTCAGGTAGGGGCATTGCTCACTGGCCAGTTGGGCCAGTTGTCTGCCGCCCATGCCGGGCATGCGCAAATCGGTGAACAGCAGGTCAACCGCATTGCCTTTGCGCAACAGGTCGAGTGCCTGCTGGCCATCAGTTGCCGTGATGACCTGATAGCCCAGGGATTCCAGTTGATGTTTGGCGACACTCCGAACCAGGTGGTCGTCCTCCACCAGCAGGATCCATTCGTTGCCGCCGATCTTTTCAGATGGTTTCTCGTCAACCTGCAGCGGTATCGGTGGCTGGTCGGAGACAGGCAGATAGAGGAGGAAGGTGCTGCCTTCCCCCGGCTTTGAGTGGACGCTGATTTGTCCGCCAGACTGATTGATGAACCCGTGTACCATCGCCAAACCCAGCCCTGTTCCCCCTCCCTGTTCTGTAGAGGTGAAGAAAGGCTCAAACAGCCGATCCACAAGCTCGGGGGCTATACCGGTGCCCGTATCGGTGATTGATAACACGACATATTGGCCACGACTCAAATCCAGCTCGGTTGAATCGCTCGTCTGAGTGGTACGTGTTGAGATGGTCAGGCTGCCGCCCAGTGGCATGGCATCGCGTCCGTTGACACACAGGTTCAGCAATGCGTGCTCCAGTTCCGAAGGATCCACATAGACTGCCGGTAGCCGGGAATCGAGCTCCAGTGCGATTACAATATTGCTGCCCAGCGTTCGCTGCAGCAGCGGTTCGATACCGAGCACCAGTTGATTCAGGTTCACGGCCCTTGGGGTGAGGCTCTGTTGTCGGGCAAATGCCAGTAGGCGATGGGTCAGATCTGCTCCACGTTCAGCAGCCTCTGTGATCATACTTGCCAGCTTTTGATGGTCGGGATGGTCGTGCAGCGAGTCTTCCAGAATTTGCGCGTTACCCATGACCACAGTAAGCAGGTTATTGAAATCATGGGCGACCCCGCCGGTCAACATACCCAGCGCCTCCAGCCGTTGTGCCCGGTGAAGTTGTTTTTCCATTGTGATGCGGTTTGTTATATCGGTCATGCCACCGACCATCCGGATGACAGTGCCGTTGTCATCGCGAATCAGATGACCTCGATCCTCCACCTGAGCCCAATGACCATCTGCACACCTGAAACGATAGCTGGCGGACCAATGATTGTTGCCATTTTGGGAAATGGCCAGTCGGCGTCCGGCCAGCACCTCCTCCCGATCGTCGGGGTGAATCAGCGCAGCCCAGGTGGCGTCGTCAGGTTGTGAGTCGGCGCGACGGTGGCCAAAGAGCTGTGTGAAACCATCATTCCACCAGCGATTGTCACTGAGCATATCCCAGTCCCAGGCGGCATCACTGGTGGCCTGGGCCAATAGCCGGAATCGCTCCACGCTGACCCGAAGCGCCGCTTCCGTGGCTTCCCGGCGGGCAATGTCCTTCTGTAAGGCCCGGTTGGCGATTTCCAATTGACGGGATTTTTCTTCCAGTTTGCGAACCAGTGTCTGGTTATAGGTCTTCAGAATTGTGTTTTCATCGAGGCCGACAGGACTGGTCGCAATAGGTTTGGCGATATGGGGTTGATCCTGTATCTGCCACAGGACTTTGAGAAAAGCTTCAGGCTCGGCGGACTTGAGGATAAAGGCATCGGCACCCAAATCCAGGGCCAGCTCACGGTCACTTTCCTCGGTGTAGGTAGCGGTGTAGATGATGAATGGGATATGCGAGAGGCGGGAGTCGGACTTCCATTGCTGGAGAAGCGTGTAACCGTCCATGATGGGCATCAACAGATCAGAAACAATCATGTCGGGAGGGGTATTGCGTGCCTTCTCCAGTGCTTCGTTGCCCTGGCTGGCGGTATCGACCTGATAACCGTGGCTGATGAGCAGCGTCTCCAGGTAATAGAGGTTTTCCTCCCGGTCATCAACAATGAGAATCCGCGACATCAGCTGCTTTCCATATCCGGAGACTGCCAGCAGACACTTTCCACCTCATCAACAAAAGTATCGGGGTCGATGGGCTTTTCGATATAACCGCTACAGCCCGCTGCCAGTGCTTTCTCTCGATCACCTGCCATGGCATGGGAGGTCACTGCGATAATGGGGATATTGCCCACTGACTCGACCTCGCGCAGGGTTGCCGCCACGTCATACCCATGCATGGTCGGTAATTGTATATCCAGCAGAATCAGGTCGGGCAACAGCGCCTTGGCCAGTGCAATGCCTGCCGGTCCGTCGGTGGCCGATCTGACGCGGTGACCCCGGTGTTCCAGTAAAAAAGTCAGCAGGTAGCGATTGAGCTCATTGTCTTCAATGACCAGAATATCGAGGCGGGGTTCTTTCATGATAGCTCCAGTGGCAATATCACGGTAAATTCACTGCCCTGTGACCATTGACTGTCGACCTTGATTGCGCCGCCGAGTAGGTTGGTCAGGCGGCCGCAGATCGCCAATCCCAACCCGGTGCCGTCGTGTTGACGGGTGAGGCCACTGTCGACCTGGTTGAAGGGTTTGAATAACTGCTCTATATCTTCCGGTCGGATACCAATGCCGGTATCGGTGACCCGGAATCGAACAGCAGGTACCGGCTGCTTGCCACGAAGTGATATTCTGTTGTTTGCACTGTCGACCGCAGTGGTAGGAATCCATGCCGGTTCCAACTCCACATGCAACGCGACACTGCCCTGGTCCGTGAACTTAATGGCGTTGTTCAGCAGATTCAGCAAAATCTGTTCAACCCGTCGACGATCACTGCACATGGTGGATAAACCCTCTGCGATATCCCTGTGAAGAGACAGGCCTTTCCTCTCTGCCAATGGTTTGACACTCCCGATCACCTGATCGATTGCGTCGGTCAGGACAAAAGACTCCCGGCGGACCTGTAACTGCCCGGCTTCGATTTTGGAGATATCCAACACGTCGTTGATCAGGTCCAGCAAGTGGCGGGCACTGCTGCGGACCATGCCCAGTTGTTTTTTCTGTTCCCGGGTAATGGGCCCAGCCATTCCCTGCAGGATAATGCCGGTAAAACCGATGATTGAGTTGAGTGGAGTCCGCAACTCGTGGGACATGGTGGCCAGAAATGATGACTTTAATTGATCGGCAGTTTCAGCACGGTTGGCGACCAATTCCAGTTCATTGGTGCGAGCCCTGACCCTTTTTTCCAGGCTCTGATTCAATGCCTTGAGGTCGGCATAGGCTTTCTCCAGAGCACCGAAAGCCCACCAGATCAGTATCAGTAATAACAGGGAGGTGACCAGGACAAATCCGATCCCTTTGTACACGCTCCAGCGACTGAATGTTTCGGTATCGGCAGCCAATGCCATCAGTGCGTGGTCAGAGGCATAGATCCACAAGCTGGCCACAATCGCATAGACAGCGGTGATCAGCAGTGCGCGGCAACGCAGTGACCATTTTTTTCGCGGATCGAAGGAAGGCGGGAGAACGGTATTTTGACCCTGTTCGTCGTCGGGCCTGTTGGTGCTCATGGGGCAACCCCGGAAATTGGATTGGTTCCGACTCTCGGTATTTCCCGTTTATTCGATGGTGCAGTCAAGTCGGGCAACATGGCCGTCCTTCCTGTCAGCGTGGCAGTTCCTTATCTCAAGTCTGCAATACCAATTTAATACATGGACAATTATTGCGGGCTGTTTTTATAAGTATGACCACTGCAGAATAGGCCCAGAGTGGTTGGTGGGTCAATCCTTGCCCTGACGATAGTGAGCTCGCTCGTCGCTGTGTTCGAGTTGCAGTATCGCCGACCCCTGATGTCAGCCCAATGCGCCGGGTTTTTTAGTGTTAACCGACAAACGTCTGGCAAAGTCATTTAGACTATCACCCCCCGCTGAGCCGGCCATGTTCTTTGGTTGACGCCCGGGCACTTTTATTCTGTAACCGTTTTTATTTTTGTAACTATTGGGACGCTATGACTGCTGCATTATCGATCCGCAATTTGCACAAACAGTATGACAATGGCTTTGAGGCGCTCAAGGGCATCGACCTTGACGTTCAACCCGGCGATTTTTTTGCGCTACTCGGGCCTAACGGTGCCGGTAAGTCCACCACCATCGGCATCATCTGTTCTCTGGTGAGAAAAACGGCAGGTGAGATAGCTATTTTCGGGACGGATATCGACAGGAACTTCTCCCTGGCCAAGCAGTATATCGGCGTGGTTCCACAGGAATTCAACTTCAATCAGTTTGAAAAGGTCATTGATATTGTCAAAACCCAGGCGGGCTATTTCGGGTTGCCACCAAAGCTTGCGGGGGAGCGCACCGAGAAATATCTGAGGCAGCTGGGGCTCTGGGAAAAACGCCATCAGCGCTCCCGGATGCTCTCTGGTGGCATGAAGCGACGACTGATGATTGCCAGGGCGCTGGTTCACGAGCCGCGGCTGTTGGTGCTGGACGAGCCCACGGCCGGTGTGGATATCGAGTTGCGCCGCTCCATGTGGCAGTTTCTCAAGGCGATTAATGCCAGCGGCACCACGATCATATTGACCACGCATTACCTGGAGGAGGCAGAGAGTCTCTGCCGCAATGTGGCGATCATTGATCAGGGTAAAATCATCCACAATACCTCCATAAAGCAGTTGTTGCGGCAGCTCAACAAGGAGGTGTTTGTGCTGGATACCCGCGAGGCCCTGACAGGGATGCCGACCATTGAGGGTTATCCGGGGCAACTGATTGATGAGCACAGTTTCGAGGTTGAAGTGGTGAAGGGGAAATCGCTGAATAAATTGTTTGCCAGTCTCAGCGAGCGGGATATTCATGTGACCAGCATGCGCAACAAGGCCAACCGGCTGGAGGAGCTGTTTGTTTCCCTGGTGGAGCCGCACAGGAATGAAACGGCGGAGGCACAGTTATGAATGCCGGTCAGCAATGGGTGGCGTTTACCACCATCCTGGTGAAGGAAGTCCGCCGTTTTATGCGCATCTGGCAGCAGACCCTGCTGCCGCCTGCGATTACGATTGCCCTGTATTTTGTAATCTTTGGCAAATTGATAGGGCCGCGTATCGGTGAGATGTCCGGTTTCACCTATATCGAGTTTGTGGTGCCGGGGCTGATCATGATGTCGGTGATCACCAATGCCTATGGCAATGTGGTGTCTTCTTTTTTTGGCACCAAGTTCCAGCGCAGTATTGAAGAATTACTGGTGTCGCCGGTTCCCAACTACATTATTCTGCTGGGTTATGTCATCGGTGGTGTGGCCCGCGGTCTGGCTGTGGGGGTGATTGTGACGCTGCTGTCCCTGTTTTTTACCGATCTGCAGGTCAGTCATCTGGGTGTAACGGTCGCCATTGTGTTTTTAACCGCAGTCCTGTTCGCGCTGGCGGGGTTTATCAACGCGGTTTTTGCCAACAGCTTTGATGATATTTCCATTATTCCGACCTTTGTGTTGACGCCGCTCACCTACCTGGGCGGTGTGTTTTACTCCATCAGCATGTTGCCGCCTTTCTGGCAGGCGGTGTCGCTGGCCAATCCGGTGCTCTATATGGTCAACACCTTCCGGTACGGTCTGTTGGGCGTCTCGGATATTAATGTGGCATGGGCCTTTGTCATGGTGACGGGTTTCTGCGCCCTGCTGTTTTTCTTCTCGCTGTTCCTGCTGGAGCGGGGCAAACGATTGCGCAGTTGAGGTGAGCCGTGACTGAGAAAAAATTATTGCTGGGGGCCGACACTGACTATCCCGCCAGCTACAGTCCGCAGTTATTGCACTCGATTCCCCGGAAAGAGGGTAGGCAGACACTGGGTATTCTGGGCGCCGAGCCTTTTTTTGGCGTGGATCTCTGGACCGCCTATGAGGTCTCCTGGCTGGATATGCGGGGCAAACCCGTGGTGGCGGTGGCAGAGCTATCGATACCGGGCAGCACGGTCAATCTGGTTGAATCAAAATCCCTGAAACTCTATCTCAACTCGCTGAATCAGGAACGCTATCGCTCCGTGGAAGAGGTGACCCGGATCATTGAGCGCGACGTCAGTGCCTGTGTGGTGGGGCCGATACTGGTGGGGATCCACCCCGGCGACAGTTATCGTCACATGGGACTCGGCTCGCTGCCCGGTATTTGCCTGGATGACCTGCCGGTGGAGGTGGATACCTATGCCCCCGATCCTTCGCTGCTCGGTCTGGCAGATGGGCACACAATCGTCAGCGAGTCGCTCTACAGCCATTTGTTGAAAACCAATTGCCCGGTCACCGGGCAGCCCGATTGGGCCAGTATTCTGATTCGTTACAGTGGTCCTGCAATCGACCGCGAAGGGTTGTTGCGCTATCTGGTTTCTTTTCGCAATCATCAGGATTTTCACGAGCAGTGTGTGGAACGCATCTTTACCGAAATCAGGGAGTTGTGTCAGCCGGATACACTGGAGGTCTACGCCCGCTACACCCGTCGCGGTGGGCTGGAGATCAATCCCTATCGCAGCAGCGTGCAATCCGATCCGCCCAGGCTGCGCCTGTCGAGGCAGTAAGGATGGGTGCCAGGTATCAGTGGTTTTTCTTGTTTTTCAGTTGGGCGGCGGCTTCGATCAGGGACTTCATGATTCGATCCCGGTCGTAGTGGCGGATTCTGTCCATATCCATATAGAAAGAAAAGCCGTCTGTCATGTGCTCGAAGTAGCTCTGGTCACTTCCCATATTTTTGCGGAAGTCCACCACAGAATAAATTCGTACCGGCTGTTGATAGCCCTTGACCTGAATATCGCCCTTGTCGCGGCACATGATCTGGTCTTTCACCAGTGAGTAGGTCTCGTGTGAAATCAGGATCTCGCCGGGTTCTGCGGCGGACTCCAGTCGGCTGGCCAGATTCACCTCGGTGCCGAGCAGGGTGTAGTCCAGCCGGTTCTCCGTGCCAAAGTTGCCCACGGCGCAGTAGCCGGTATTCAGGCCCATGCGTATTTCCATGGGTGTTTCTATGCCCTGACTGGCCCAGCGACGTTGCAATTCCTTCATGTGTTTTTTCATGGCAATGGCCATTGATACTGCGGCCGTACAGTCGGCCTTCACGCCATTACTGGTGGGGTCGCCAAAGAAAACCATAATGGCGTCGCCGATAAACTTGTCGATGGTACCGCCGTGCTGCAGGGCAATTTGCGACATTTCGGACAGGTAGTTGTTCAGCAGGCTGGTCAGCACATCGCCCTCAAGTTCTTCGGCCAGTTCGCTGAAACCCTTGATGTCTGAAAAAAATACGGTCAGTTTTTTGCGATGGGTTTCCAGCTTGACGTCTTTGCCCGACTGGATGGCCTTCAGCAGGGTTGGGGAGAGATATTTTGACAGGCGGTAATTTCTCAGTTTCAGTTGAACCTGTGTTTTTTCCAGCTCTTTCTGTTTCTCTCCCAAGATTGCGATTTCCCTGGAACTGCTGGCGCCGTAAATACAGATATATATCCCCAGCGCCAACAGTGGTGGCAGACCGGTCAGGATGTCTGCCGAAAGTGTCCATTGGGGAAATCTCAGGAGTGCGGTTATTGCAATGCCGAGCAGCAGCGCCAGGTTATCATTGCGTAATTTCCTGAAACCGCCACCAATGATTCCGTTAAACTGCAGCGTAATAATCAACAGCAGTGACGGTAGCAGACTCAGGTCGATCAGGCAGATCAGGCCACCGAGCAGCAGCGCATCAATAAAGGATAAAACCGTCCCGACGCCGGGCCGTGATGACGGCGAGATGCGCTGCAATACAAAATGGGAAGACAGAATATAGCCAATGGTCACCAGCAGAGGCAACGTGACAATCAGCTCATGCTCCAGTCCACGATGGAACGTGAGTAGCGATAAAATACCGGCAAAACCTACCAGAAGGCGGAACAGGCTCTGGTAATGTAAAATGCGGTTTGTCTCTTTAAGACTGTTTGGCGTCATCCTGTAAGATAATGTTCCCGGTACAGTGAGTCAGTGCGCGTCATTACACGATGTCTGATCGAAAATGTCCATGACCCAGCAAAGTGGACGCAGCAGTAAGGAAAAAAAATGGATGCATTGCAGGCCCTTCACCAGCGCGTATCAGTACCCAGATTGTCCGAGCCCGCGCCGAAAGGTGACATTCTGGCCAATATTCAGCGAGCGGCGTTTCGTGCTGCCGATCATGCAAGAATGCGCCCCTGGCGTTTTCTTATCGTTGAGGGCGAGGGGCGCCAGGCGCTCGGGGAACTGTTTGTTCGTTCAGAAGAACAGCGGGGTGCCGAACTCAGTGACAAAGCGCGGCAGCGTATTGCCGAGCGCCCCCTGCGCGCGCCGATGGTCATGGTCGTGATAGCAAGCCCGAAAGAAAATCCCAAGGTCCCGGAAATTGAGCAGTGGCTATCCGCCGGTGCGGCTGCTCAAAATATGATTACTGCCGCTTATGCGCAGGGTGTCGGTGCGGTCTGGCGAACTGGCGACTACGCCTATGACCCCAGCGTTATGGCAGGGCTGGGGCTCAGCGATGCCGAACGTATCATCGGCTTCCTGTATCTGGGAACTGTCCAGATTGCGCCGCCCGAGGCCCCTGAAACAGCTATTGATGATTACTTCCAGAGCTGGCCCTGACAATTGCTTTTTCCGGGTTGCTTGTGTACAGTTCCGCTCCTCAAAATCCTGCGCCAACTGATCCACAGACGGGCAGATACCCTGAACTTTGGGCTGGTAAGCGGAAATTTTTCAAGCGCTTTACTGAGGTGTCCGAGTGGTTGATCCGGAGCTTCAGCGGAGAGGGCGCCCTTTAAGGTGACAACGAGCACTTAGGCGTGCGGTCTCGGAGTTAAGTTAGGCTTGTTAAAGCTTAGATGACAAAATTTGGTGAGGTGTCCGAGTGGTTGAAGGAGCACGCCTGGAAAGCGTGTATACGTTAATAGCGTATCGAGGGTTCGAATCCCTCTCTCACCGCCACAAATAAAAAACCCGGCCTTGTGCCGGGTTTTTTATTTGTCCGTGACGGGAGACCTGGATGAGAACCCCGTTCGACAAAACGGCAACGCCGTTATGGGCGCCGGTGCTCGCAACGGCGGGGTGGAACCCCGAGCCGCTCTGCGGCGAGCCAATCCCTCTATCAACACCATAGAGTCTGCCGAGTCCTCGTGCCCCCTGTGCGCAGCTAATACCAAGTGGTTTGACTTGCTCAACAGCGCTTTGCTTAAACTCGTGGTTTCTACTTCCTTCTTTTTTGCATAAACACCTCGTTTGTCCATTATCGGGCTTCTTAAAGGTGTCCTCAAAATTTTAGGGTAGAACCCTTAACACAAATTCAGCCCATAATTAGACATTGAGCATTCACCACGCCGGGATGAGTTGTCTTGTCCACGGTGATAGAGTTGATGGTATAGCCGCTATTTGACAATTCACTGAGATATTCAATCAGTGAAGAAAAGCTAACCTCATTAAGCCAGATTCTGACGCCCTTAGCCCCTTGTGGTTGTAACCGGGTGACGCTGATATTTTTGGTTTCAGCTGAGCTGGATATGTATTGGGATAGTGGTAATTCCTGGGATTTATTTTTTCGTATCTGGGTGGTTTGTACTTTTGATTTGTTTTGTTCCAGCCAGGTTAATAGCTCGTGGCTTTCCAGGTAGTTGTCTTTCGCTTCGCTATAGTAGTTATAGCTGGGCTTTAGGATGATGAAGTACAGAAATAATGGGCAACAAAAGAATACCAGAAGCTTAAGTGCCTTTTGATCTTTTTCTGAAAGCTCGGAAAAATGGTTGTTTAATTTTTTCATTGTTTTTTCTCCGACAGCTTTAAGCGTGCAATGACACCTTCATCATTACTGTTTACAGATAACACTTCAGCGGTAAAGCCAATTTTTTGTACACGGCTTTGTAAATTATAGGCATAGCCCATGGATTTGGTTTGCAACTCCAGTTGCAGGGTCCCATCTTTATGTTCGTAGCGAAGATGGCGTACGGTCCCTTTTTCGTTTGTTTCTGTGGTTGTATCTATAGCCTCTGCGATTACTCCAATTAAGCTAAAAAAAAGCTGGTCTGTTGGGCCGCTGCCGATTTGGTTGAGATGAGCAGCCATTTGACGACGGATATCAATAATACGGAGTTCATTGGGAAATAATTCTTTGTAAACAGCTTTTGCTTCTGTCGCCATTGTCTTGGCTTGTTGGTTGAAATGCCAACCGACAGATAAAAAATAGAGCATAAATACTAGAATACAAAGGCTGGCTGCAATGATTGTTGATTTAATCCATAGGTTGTTTGAGGACTGACTTTTTTGGCTATATTCAGCTTGTAGAATATTTAGAGGAGCGTGGTTGGTGTCAATGGATTGCAGTTCTGGTATCTGGTTTATTTGTTCGGCGTGAGCTTTTTCAATATTAATGCCAAGTTCTGTTAACAAACTTGTTGGTGGGGTTTGGCTTGAGGTTAGTAGTGGGGCTATAGGCATTGCCATGCCGGTATTGTTAGCAAACCTTATAAGTAGCTTGTGATTAAATTTTTTGGTGGATGATTTGTTTTTGCTATTATTTTCTAACAGCCAATAATCAGGTATTAGATTAGATGCAGTAATCCCTGCATCGGAAAGCTTTTCAAGATAATTATTTAATACGTATTTTTCAATAATGGCACAGAGCACTTGGTCTTCATTATTGGGTTTTCCCAGAGCAAAGTGAAGCTCCTCTACTGGTGTTGCCAGCTCATCTTCTAGCAGAAAGGGGAGTACTTTATTGAAGTGACGTTTTGAACCCTTGGGTATTTTAACCAGCCGGGTTGTTATTTGTTCTCCAGGGATGACAACAGTGACGTTCTGTCGATCAAATGCTGGAACCACAGAGGATAGTTCGCTAAGAGCCACTTGTTTTAGTGGCAAGTCGTTTCTCGCAGAAACATTTATTGCAGGATGATGGGCTTTATCACTCAGGTGATATAAGACGGCTTCGTTGCTTGCCGATTCAAAGATGAGTGTTAGCAAGATTTTTATCCTGGTCGTTTGTGGATTCTAAAAAGTCGGTGTCACTTGTAATATCAGTGCTTTTTAATATGTTGATAGAAAAAGAGGGTGTTAGAGAACGCTCAACCAAACTGATGCTCATGGATTCATGGTCAAATATAAATCGGCTACGCAGCCATACCACACGATCATCAACATTTGCCCTCACTTTGGCCAAAAAGTAAGTTGATTTTACCGTGATGGGTGCATTCTCGATATCTAGCCCTGCGGTGATGTCAGAAGCCAAAAATGATTCAATGGAGGTAAAGCCAGGATGGGATTGTTCTCTATAGTTAATGACTTGTGAGCCAGATAGCTCCGGATGAATAGACGATAAAACCTCTTCTGGGGCAGTATTTATATTGATGCTGGTGACTTCTGGTAGGGCACTGAGCAGAGAGGATATGGCATCATATTCTTTAGTTTTTACTTCCGGTAATGCCATTAATTCCGAGGGCTCTGACATTGGGCGATTTGCTGTTCTATAAGGTGGTACATTGGAGAAATAATTAAAGTCTTCGGCGCCCCCTGATTGTGGAGAGCTGTCGGCATCAACCCAATCAGATAAATAGAGGGGTAGTTCGGGTTTCTGCAGTATATTGCCGAAAAAACGTCCGAGTATTTTGCGGTGTTCCGTATTGTCATTAATGTTGTTGATATTGAGTAGCCCTTGTTCATCTATAATTTCAACAGAAATTTGTCCGTGATCAGGTTGGAAGGCAGGTTGTGCTTTGGGTATAAAAGAGATGTTATGTCCTTCAGTATTCAGTGTGTCCTGACCTGCATAAATAAGCTGTCTCGCTATGGCCTCCCCGCCCAATGCATATTGGTAGGCCTGAGCTTCTGTGATGAGCCATCGTGTACGCTCAATATCCATTTGAGTACGTGTTATAAGCTGCGATGCCAAGATGGTGATGATGGCAAATACGAGTAATACACTAATTAATGCTGCGCCAGCTTGTGTTTTCGGCGTCATGAGGATTCCTCCTCAATACTGCGAATAGAAAATATGCGTTCAATTTCACCGTAGTGACTAACATCTAATCGAATGCGTATTCCGGCAGGAATAATGTGATCACTGGTTTTATTTTCGTTGTCAGATTTTTCTGGCCAGTGAAATGATGTATTACCCTGGTTATCGATAAACTGTACTTCAAAATAATCAATATTTTCTATGATAACCTGGCGCTGCGGCTCAGTATTTGGGGCTTGATCCAATACTGGCCAGTAATAGCGAAACAGAGAGTTATTACCATTTTCATCCAATTCTGCTTGGTAGGCCACACGTTGCATTGTGCTGCGTTTTTCTCCCAGTGGGTTGGGCCATCCATCTCGAGTAAGTAACAAAGCATAGCCGGAAATCAGTGTCGTCACTGCGGCTTCTTGTTCGCCAATATCGTTACGTATCGGTCGATTGACAATACTTCTTATATCCCTAGCTAATAACCATAGTGCTCGCTGTAATTCACGTAATTGAATCGATTGCTGTTCTAGGTGAGACTTTGTTGTGATGACACGATCCAACACCTGCCAGCAGCCCAGGGCAATAACAGCAAATATGGCTATGGCCATCATAACTTCGAGTAAGGTAAAGCCTTGTTGTTTGTGCTTTTTTAAGTTTGAGTTGATGGGAGATGATGAAATGCGATGATGAGTGAATGTCATCTTAATGCTCCCCAATATAGCCTGTTAGCGTAACTAGGGGGTAGTCTGAATCACTGGTATTATTGTTGGCGTTTTCTCGCGAAACTTTCACAACAATTTTTCGTAAAGATTCGTTACTGGTATCTTCGATGTGTTGTGTGATATTCCACTCTCGCCCGGCATTGCTGACCACGTATTCGGTGTTGCCGGTACTGGGCCATTGGGTTTTTAGTTTTATGTTTGCCAGTGCATTTTCTGCCACCCACAAGGCGAGGGTTTTATCTTGAAGCACAGAAAGCTGATGAACACTTCTTGTGCTTTGTTGAAGAATTACCAATGCACTAAAAGCAAAAATTATCAGTGCTACCATGACTTCTAACAGGGTGAAGCCAAATTGCGACCGCTTCATGAATTCACCAAACCACTGATAATCTTGCCAAAGCCATTTCCCTGTAGTTGTATTGGGCGCCGCACATCATCAGTGAAACGAATGTCAAAAGGGGTGTATTCACCGCTGGAAAGAAATAACAGGTAGGGGGCCTGCTGTGGAGAAACGAGTTCTGCGCTGTTTCGGTTCTCTATACCAAATTTGCTTTCTTTGCTGTTCTGATCGTTGTTGATCCCAAAAGGTTTTGATGGAACTTCAACAGAAATTTTGATGTTACTGTTTAATGTGTAAGGTTTAAAAATAGTTTTTTCAGCTAGATTTTTCTCTGGTTCTATCCACTCACCCTCGTTATTAAGTTGCAAAAAATAATAGGTATTTTCTTCTTCATGGAAGAACCAGCCCAGGTTGATTTGTTTCATTAAAGCTGCGTCGCTAGCTTGGTTAAGAGCTAGTTGAAGTTGGGATGCTTCACTGTTCAGCCGACGTTGATCAAGGGCTCCAAAAGAAAATACCGTCACACTCACCATAATGCCGACAATGGTGATGACCATAAGCAATTCCAGCAGAGTAAAACCCTGCTGTGACGTTAATTGTTCAGTCGTCTTCTTTTTGGTAATTATTTTTCTCACAATTCCCAGCTTAATATGTCCCTGTCCTGTTCTTCGCCACCCTCTTTGCCATCCGCACCATAGGAGTAGAGGTCATAAGGTCCATTTGTACCGGGGCTGACATAGAGATATTCATTGCCCCAGGGGTCTTGTGGAGTTTTTTGTAAATAACCCTCTGGGTTCCAGTTTTTGGCTTCGGGGAAACCTCCTGGTTTGGAGACCAGTGCCTCCAGCCCCTGATCTGTTGAGGGATAATTAAAGTTATCCAATCGGTAAAGATTGAGCGCATTGCTTATGGCCTTGATGTCACTTTTCGCTGCGGTAACACGTGCTTCACCAGCTCTGCCAAGAATGTTAGGGACGATCAATGCGCCAAGAATGCCTAAAATAACCACGACCACCATAACTTCTATCAGGGTAAAGCCCGCTTGTTTTCTCATCTCTTAATTCACTAGTTGATTTAGGTTTAATATAGGTAGTAGTACGGCGAGGACAATGGTAAGAACCACTGCACCCATCATTAGTAATGTCATGGGTTCAAATAGCCCTACTAGCATTGCTACCCGTTGTTGTAAATCGTTTTCCTGGCTTTCAGCTGCACGTTGTAGCATGTCAGATAGGTCACCACTTTGTTCACCGCTGGCGATAAGCTGAATCATCATTGGTGGGAATAGTCCAGTTTCTTCCAGTGCTCGGTTGAGGCTAATACCTTCCTGAACCTTTGATTGTGCATTGCCTGTCTCAGCTTTAAAATAACTGTTGGGCGCAACAGACGTGGCAATAGGCATGGCCTCAACCAGGGGAATACCACTGCGAGTTAAAATTGCCAGGGTGCTAATAAACCGCGCGGCGTTACTTGCCCGGCTATAGCGTTTCACTAACCACAGATGCAGTAATTGTTTGTGCCAGAGTAATTTGATTGTAGGTTTTCTCAGTAGTGTTTTTAATAGCATAACCAAAAGCACTAATCCGGTAAGTAGCAACCAGCCCCAATTGACAAGGAAGTGACTAATATTGACCAGAATCTCTGTCAGTATGGGTAGTTGTTGGCCTGAGTCGATAATAACCTGGACTATCTCGGGCACCACATAAATCATTAGACCGATAACAATTAATAAGGACATTGCTAGCAGAATAATTGGATACACCAAGGCCAATTGGACTTTCTGGCGAAACTGTTGCTGGGACTCGGTGTAATCTGCCAGACGATTGAGCACCATATCCAAATGACCAGATTGTTCACCCGCTGAAACAGTGGCGCAATATAGAGTTGGAAAGGCTCGAGGGTATTGCCGTAGGCTATCGGCAAAGTTCTGACCTTCGCGTACTTTGGCGCGCACGGCCAAAACAATACGTTTTACACTTTGTTTTTCTGATTGCTTGGCAACGGCCTGTAAGCAAGTCTCCAGCGGCATACCTGCTTGTATTAGCGTTGCTATCTGGCGAGTAATTAGTGCGAGATCATTTCCTGATAGGTTATTGCCGCTAAAGGCGGAGCTTTTTTGTTCTGATTGTTGTTTGGCCTCAGTAACCTCTAATGGCGTTAGCAACTTATCACGAAGCTGAGAACGAACACTACGTGCACTGTCAGCTTCCAAAATGCCGCGAGTTTTTTTGCCAACCTCATTGAGGGCAATGTAGTCAAATGCGGGCATTTTAGGCCTCCTGAGTTACCCGCAGAATTTCTTCCAGGCTGGTTTTTCCTGCCAATATTTGGCCTACGCCACTTTCAAAAATACTTTGACTGTTTTTTCTGGCTTCTTCATTAAGTGTGGCTTCTGGTGCTTTTTCATGTATCAGTGTGCGTAGATGATCATTAATAATCACCAGCTCATAAATACCGCCACGACCACGATAGCCGGTATTATTACATTGGTCACAGCCGGAAGGGCGATAGATAATGGTATCCGTGGTGGTTGGCACGGATAGGGGCAGATTTAATATTTGACGCTCTTTTTCATCCGGTGTGTGAGGCTGCTTGCAGTCATTGCAAAGTATGCGGACTAAACGCTGGGCCAATACTCCCACTACACTAGAGGCTAATAAAAATGGTTCAACACCCATATCTTCCATTCGAGTAATGGCACCGATAGCGGTATTAGTGTGAAGCGTAGATAGTACCAAGTGCCCGGTGAGGCTGGCTTGAATAGCAATCTGTGCCGTCTCTAGGTCGCGGATTTCACCTACCATCACCACATCCGGATCTTGTCGTAAAATAGCCCGTAATCCCCGAGCAAAAGTCATATCTGCTTTCAGGTTAACCTGAGTCTGACCAATACCTTCAAGATCATATTCAACTGGGTCTTCAATGGTGAGAATGTTGGTATTACCTTTTTGGATCCGCTGTAACCCAGCATATAAGGTTGTGGTTTTACCGGAACCTGTTGGTCCTGTGACCAATACAATGCCGTGGGGACGATGCAGTAGAGCATCCAATTTCACTCGGTCATTTTCTTCCATCCCCAGGGTGCTTATGTCGAGCCTTCCTGCTTGTTTATCTAGTAATCGTAATACAATACGTTCACTGGAATTAGAGGGCATGGTGGAGACCCGAACATCCACCTCGTGGCCTGCAACTCTAAGACTGATTCGTCCATCTTGTGGTACACGTTTCTCAGCAATATCTAGTTTGGACATCACCTTGATACGTGAAATTAACATGGGAGCTAGTACACGGTTAGGTTGTAATACTTCACGAAGAACACCGTCGACTCGAAAGCGTATTTGCATTCGGTGTTCAAATGTTTCGATGTGGATATCAGAGGCATTTTGTTTGATGGCTTCTGTCAGCATAGCGTTGATCAGACGAATAATGGGGGCCTCATCTTCTTGTTCCATGAGGTCTTCAGCCTGCGGGATTGCATCAGCCAATGAGGTCAGGGAAATATCATCACCCATATCAGCAGCGAGGCTTTCTGCTGAGTGAGCCTGGTTTTGGTAGAGCCTTGTTAAGGCCAGATCAAAATCGGTTTTATCCAGGGCTTGAAACTCTGTGATAAAACCAACCACACGTTGAGCTTCTGCCAATGCAGTGATTTCCACTGTGCGTGAATATTGTAGGGTTTTAGCGCCATTCGTTTCGGTGATGAGCACATTGTGGCGTTTAGCAAAACTGTAAGGGAGCCGATTTTCCACGAGCTATACCTTTTAAGAGAATGTTCTTAAATAGAATTTTCTTCAAAAGCCACACCTTTATGGGGCTACTGTTTCAATGGAAGTCTTTGTAGGCTGTTTTGATTGAACAGGTAGTTCAGGTAAAACCGGCGATGATCCTGGAATCCAGAATCGTTCTACCTGGGCATCAAACCCCATTTGTAAGCCACGCATATGATTGTATTTATCACGGCTAATAGCCTTAAGACTTTCACTGCTGTGTAAAATACGAGGGTGAATAAAAACCATCAAATTAGTTTTAGTGATGGTTGTACTCTTACTTTTAAACAAATTTCCCAGTACCGGAATGCTCCCCATAATTGGAACTTTGCTTTCTCCGTCGGTCACCTCATCTCGCATTAATCCACCTAACACTAGAACGTTGTCGTCCTCAATGAGCACTCGAGTTTTGATTTCCCGCTTGTTGGTCACAATATCAGAGGCGGTTACAGCAGATTGGGATATGCTTTCTACAGATTGCTCTATATCAAGTGTCACTGAATTATTATTGTTGATGCGTGGTTTCACTTTTAATGTGATGCCGATGTCTTCACGCTGAATGGTCTGGAAGGGGTCAGCGCTTCCGTCCAAAGTCTGGGAGCCAGTAATAAAGGGCACGTTCGAGCCAACCAGGATTTCTGCTTCCTCGTTGTCGAGAGATACAATACTTGGTGTAGAAAGAATGTTGGCATTGGTTTCTCCCGTCAGCATATTGATAATTCCACGCAAGCTTCCACCACGGAAATAGCCCAATGACAGCCCTGTGCCAAGATTTAGCGCGCCACCATCACCCAAACTGAGAGGGGTTATATCACCAGAAAAATTACTAAACCCTCCCACGACACCTTCGCCAGTATTGGCACCATTAGTCTGCCATTCAATACCAAGGTTATTGGCCAAGTCCTCGTTGACCTCAACGATTAATGCTTCAACCAATACTTGCGCACGTGGCACATCTAACTGTTTGATGACAGTGCGCATGGTGGTTAGCAAAGAGGGTGGGGCGGTGATCACCAAAGCATTAAGTTGTTCATGGGCCTGAATGCTCACATCCACATCAGTGATGCCTTGGGCTTTGGCGCCTTTCTGAACACTGCCGCTGATACTTTGTAGTAGGGGGACTAAATCTGTTGCTGTGGCGTATTGCACTCTCACCACCTGAGTATTACCGTCCCCTTCCAATGGTTGATCCAGGCGTTTAACCAATGAATGAATTTGTTGGCGAGTAACGGGGTCTCCCGTCATCAAAATGCTATTAGAGCGTTCATCAACAGCAAGGTTAAACGGTGAGCTGCCTTGGTCTTGACCGGCAGTTTGTTTGGGTAGTAGCTTGCTTAGTACGTTAATCACTTCCTTGGCATCTGCAAAATCCAGAGAAATTAGTTCGATATCAATAGTGCCGACTTGGTCAATACGGTTAACGATATTCAGTAGCTTCTGAATATTACTGGCACGATCAGCAATGATCATCGTATTCGTTTGAGGATAAGCAGCCAGATAACCCGTTTGCGGTACTAAGGGTCGTAACAGGTTAATTACATTGGTCGCGGATATATTTTTTACCCGAACAATTTGAACCACCACATCTTCGGCCGAACCTGGTAGCGTCTCCGAGGCGAGAGGAATAGCAGACTGCTTAGCTTGAGCATCAGGTATCACCTTCAGCGAACCATTTTCTTCAATAACAGCTAGGCCATGCACTTGCAATACCGAGAGAAAGACCTGATAAGCCTCTTTCTGCGACATGGGTTCACCAGCAATCACCGTAATGCGGCCCTGAACATTGGGGTGAAGAATAATGTTTTTATCAGTGACATCTGAAGCCCAGCGAATTAAGTCAGCCACATCGGCATTATCTAAGGAGAGCGTAATATTCTCGCTCTTGTTGGCTTCAGTAGCCGAACAATTGAAAGAAAGAAACAATATCAATAGTAGTAAAAAATTACGAAAACAGTAAGTGCTCATCCGTTGTATGCAGTCCTTGTTATTTGTTTGAGTTGTTATTTCTAAGGCGCGCCAATCGGTCTTTGAGTTGTTGTTGACGTGAATTATTAGTGTTCTCGTTACTCGTATTTTGGCTTGATTTTATTTGAGAGTTTTTAGTCAAAGAATTTTTTTCTTTGCTAGAAAAAACTTGTCTTTGTTTATTATTGGTGATTCTTTCATCAGTCTTCAGGTAAGGAAGCTTAAGTAATTCATCTTGTCCATTTCGGCGAAGCGTTACTTCCCCTTTGTTGACAGCAACAAGCTTTGCGGCACCCGGAAGCTCATCTCCAATAAAATAACGGCTGGTATCTTTATTTACCTCAGAAATTAAGGCACTAGCTTTGTCGCTATCTTCGTGGGTGAATGTGCCTTTGAGTATTAAGTTCATTCGTGTTTCTGGGAGGCTATGTGATGGTTCTGCTTCCTTGGCTTTTGCCATCACCTGCCCAAAAAGTTTGGCGATTTGGCTAAGGTTTGATTGAGAGGTTGGGGGTATTACTGAGTTTTTCATGGAATAGTCTGGAGCTGATTCTTTAGCTATGTCAGATGTTAGGTGAGCATAATCACCTTTTGCTATTAAGGCCAGTCCACCTATGGCAACTATACACATAGAGGCTATTAATGCTCGCTTTGTCCAACCTGTGTTCAAGCCGTAACTCCCTTCACGCTGTTCTATGTTAATGCAAGTAAGAGGCTAACTTAAGGTATGTCTAATGAGAAGTAAAAACTGATAGTTTATATTTTTTGTTGACAGGTTATAGAAATATGTACTAGCCTTTTTCCTGCTATTTGGGCTTGCTTGCCTATAAAAATAATTATCAGGGAGTATGGATACAGTGATTTCTTCTTTTCTGGTCAGTTGTGCTAAAGGCGCATGTGATACAACGCCATCCTCTTCCACATATTACAATTATGTAGCTGAACATCCAGTTCAGCCTCCGGTATTAATCGGTCATTTAACCCTCTCCACCTAGTTTCATTTACCGATCGTGAATTCCTTCATGATGCGTTGTTTCTATTTCCGTTTATCCAGGGAAGGAATTCCTATGTCTTGCCAGAAGGGCTTATTTTCTATCGTTATTTCGTTAACCTTTTTGTTGTCAGTACAAGCTCAGGCCCTAGGTGTCGTTTTCACGGATGACTTTGAAGCTGATCAAGGCTGGGTAGTTAATCCCAAGACAACAGATACAGCGAGTGCGGGTGTATGGGAGCGAGGCCAGCCAGGCGCGACAATTTCCAATGGTGGTTCAAGGCAGTTGTCGGCGACTGTTAGTGGTACATATGATTTATCCACAGGGCCAATAGGTGGTTCGGCTGGAACCCACGATGTTGATGGTGGTGTGACATCTATTCGTTCGCCAAGCATTACCCTGCCAGCTCTTGCTGGTAACGAGGTGTTAGAGTTGAGCTTCTCTTACTATCTCTCACATAACAGCAATGCCTCAGGGGCTGATTATTTTAGGGTCAGTGTAGAAGCTGGTGTAGGAGGTGTTGGTACTACTCTTCCGGTATATGACGATGAGGGCGCTAGCGGGCATAAGGATGCGGTTTGGGTTGCTCGGACCATTGACTTGAGCAATTTTGCAGGGCAGAGCATCACCCTTCTCTTTGAAGCGGCTGATGAGGGTAGCGGTAGCCTAATAGAAGCCGCTGTTGATGATGTGAAAGTTGAAACAGTCTCTCGTGCTAACAATATTTTCTACGATGATTTTGAAACGGATCAAAGTTGGACGGTAAACCCGAACGGCACTGATACAGCCACAACCGGGCTATGGGAAAGAGCAAATCCGGAAACAACGGCGATTGATCAAGCTGTTATGCAGCTTGGTGGTACCACCAGTGGCCTCCACAATTTAGTCACAGGGGGGGTAGGAGGTAGTGCTGGCGCTTATGATATTGATGGGGGAATAACCACCATTCATTCGCCTAGTATTACGTTACCCACACTTTCAGGAAGCGAAACATTAGAACTAATTCTTTCGTACTACTTTGCTCATAACAACACTGCTTCGGTTGATGATTATTTACGTATTACCGTAATGGGTTCAAGTAATACGGTAATTCTTGAAGAATTAGGTGATGCAGCCACTGATAGTGGCAGTTGGGAAACATTGACCACGAATTTAGATAGCTATGCGGGTCAAATGATTACCCTTTTGATTGAAGCGACAGATGGTGGAGCGGGTAGTATCAGTGAAGCGGCAATCGATGACGTTCGGATTATTAAAACGGGTTCAGCCGGTGGTGGGAATACCGCCCCGACAATCACCATTACCTCGCCAACCATACTGTCCTACCTTGAAGGTGAGCAAATCAATTTTGTGGGCACAGCTAATGATGCAGAAGATGGCAATATCTCCAGTGGTTTGCAATGGACATCTGATAAAGATGGTCTCATAGGAACGACAGGTTCCTTTAACACATCGAATCTGAGCGTTGGTGCTCACGTTATTACTGCAAGTGTCACAGACAGTGGTAGTTTGCAAGCGACAGAGAGCATCAACATTGAGATCACTCAACCGGCAAATACGGCACCGGTGGTGGCTATTACAGGCCCTGCTGATGGCAGTACCTATACAGAAGGTGACTCCATTACCTTTACCGCAACGGCAACCGATGCGGAAGATGATGATGCTAGCTTGGTGATTCAATGGAGCTCCAGCATTGATGTTGCGATAGGTTCGGGGTCCCCTTTATCCTTGAATACCCTAAGTTTAGGTACCCACACCATCACAGCCAGTGTTACAGATAGTGGCAGTATTACTGATACAGAGACTATGACGGTGACAGTGACTGTTGTCCCTAATACGGCACCTGTGGCCAATAACGATGCGGGAACTACAACAGAGAATACACCCATCACCATAGACCCACGTAGTAATGATACTGATGGCGATAGCGATCCATTGACGATCACAGGCGTAACACAGGGTGCTAATGGTAATGTCACCTTTACCGATACAGACGTGACCTACACACCCAACACGGATTATATCGGTTCCGACAACTTCACCTACACCATCAGTGATGGTAATGGGGGTTCTGACACAGGAAATGTAGATATTACCGTTAATGCTTCCAGTGGGGGAGGTGGTGGTAACACTATTATTTTCATCGATAATTTTGAAACAGACCAAGGTTGGGCGGTTAACCCCAATGGGACAGATACAGCAACAATAGGCCTGTGGGAGCGCAGCGACCCCGCTCCAGTAGTATATGGCGGTCCAAAACAGCTAGATGACACAGTGAGTGGAACTCATGCATTGATTACAGGACCTCTTGCGAGTGGCGCTGGTTACGGTGCGTATGATATCGATGATGGAGTGACGTCAATTCTTTCTCCAGATATCACTCTCCCAGTACTCAGTGCAGGCAAAAGTTTAGAATTAAGTTTCTACTTTTACTTCTCACACTATCATAACCAATCTTCTCCTGATGATTATCTAAGAATCACAGTGGTGGGCACTAATAACAGTACAGTGGTTCATGAAGAACGCGGTGTGAATATGGATAGGGATGCGACCTGGGAAAGTAGACAGGTGCTGTTAGATGACTACGCGGGTGAGACGGTTAGTATCTTAATTGAAACTGCAGATGAAGGGACAGGTAGCCTTGTTGATGCAGGAATTGATGATGTGGTTATTAAGGAAGTTACCACACCAGACATTATTTATAGTGATGATTTCGAAGATGACCAAGGTTGGATCGTTAATCCCGATTCAACCGATACAGCGACGCAAGGCTTATGGGAAAGAGGGAGTCCTCAGCCGACACAAAACTATGGCGTCAAACAGCTTGGTTACACGGTCAGTGGAATATCTGCTCTCGTTACGGGGTTGAGTGCGAGTTATACCGATGTTGACGGTGGTATCACATCGGTTCGGTCACCCAGTATAGTTTTGCCTGCATTAACAACCGGTGAATCTCTGGAGTCTCATTTTTATGCATACTTGGCACATACCTCTAGTGCAACATCAGATGATTACCTCCGTGTTAGCTTGGTGGGAGCAACTAGTACAACTGTTCTTTATGAAACAATAGGTTCTGCTGTTGTTCGCGATGGTGTTTGGCGCCAGCAGATATCTAACTTAAACGATTATGCGGGCGAACAGGTTTATCTGTTGATTGAGGCTGCAGATAATGGTTCTGATAGCTTAATTGAAGCGGCAATCGATGACGTTCGGATTATTAAAACGGGTTCAGCCGGTGGTGGGAATACCGCCCCGACAATCACCATTACCTCGCCAACCATACTGTCCTACCTTGAAGGTGAGCAAATCAATTTTGTGGGCACAGCTAATGATGCAGAAGATGGCAATATCTCCAGTGGTTTGCAATGGACATCTGATAAAGATGGTCTCATAGGAACGACAGGTTCCTTTAACACATCGAATCTGAGCGTTGGTGCTCACGTTATTACTGCAAGTGTCACAGACAGTGGTAGTTTGCAAGCGACAGAGAGCATCAACATTGAGATCACTCAACCGGCAAATACGGCACCGGTGGTGGCTATTACAGGCCCTGCTGATGGCAGTACCTATACAGAAGGTGACTCCATTACCTTTACCGCAACGGCAACCGATGCGGAAGATGATGATGCTAGCTTGGTGATTCAATGGAGCTCCAGCATTGATGTTGCGATAGGTTCGGGGTCCCCTTTATCCTTGAATACCCTAAGTTTAGGTACCCACACCATCACAGCCAGTGTTACAGATAGTGGCAGTATTACTGATACAGAGACTATGACGGTGACAGTGACTGTTGTCCCTAATACGGCACCTGTGGCCAATAACGATGCGGGAACTACAACAGAGAATACACCCATCACCATAGACCCACGTAGTAATGATACTGATGGCGATAGCGATCCATTGACGATCACAGGCGTAACACAGGGTGCTAATGGTAATGTCACCTTTACCGATACAGACGTGACCTACACACCCAACACGGATTATATCGGTTCCGACAACTTCACCTACACCATCAGTGATGGTAATGGGGGGACAGATACCGCAACGATTACCATTACAGTAAATGAGGCTTCTGTTGCACCAGTGGCTGCTGATGATGCGGCAACAACCACAGAAGACACGGCCATTACGATTGCCCCCCTGGTCAATGACACCGATGGCAATAATGATCCCTTAACGATTACCGCCGTGACTCAGGGCGGTAATGGTAGTGTCACATTCACGAGCACAGATATTACCTACACCCCGAATACAGCGTATACCGGGACGGATACCTTCGACTACACCATCAGTGATGGTAATGGTGGGGCAGATACTGCGACGATTACTGTCACGGTAAATGAAGTCCCCGTTGCGCCGGTGGCTGTTGATGATGCGGCAACAACCACAGAAGACACGGCCATTACGATTGACCCCCTGGTCAATGACACCGATGGCAATAATGATCCCCTAACGATTACTGGGGTTACCCAGGGTACGAATGGTAGTGTTACCTTTACCAGCGCCGATGTGACCTATACCTCTAATACGGGTTATACCGGGACGGATACCTTCGACTACACCATCAGTGATGGCAATGGTGGGACGGATACCGCTACCGTCACCATGACGGTTAATGCTATAGCCATCCCTCCGGCACCACCGGCCCCCTTTGATGTGGAGAGTAATCTAACCAGCCTAGTCTCACAGGCTGAGATCGATGCCACCGATACCGTGGGTTCCGTGGGTGGTTCATTCCGTGTTGATGAAAGTGGTGCGGCGACCTACAGCGTACCTATCGCTACGGTCAAAGGTACCGCGGGCGTTGTTCCACAAATCAGCCTTAACTACTCCAGTCAGGCGGGCAATGGCTTAATGGGTAAAGGTTGGTCTATCGAGGGGCTCAGTGCGGTCACCCGTTGTCGTCAAACGTTATCCCAAGATAAATCAGCCAAAGCCATTACCTGGAGTGTGGAGGATCGCTTCTGTTTAGATGGTCAACGACTTCTTTTAGAAACAGGAGCGAACTATGGTGCCGTAGGCGCCACCTACAAAACAGAGATCGATAGCTTTGCCAAAATCACCTCTGTGGCTGGCAGTAATGGCCACCCCGACTACTTCACTGTAGAGCGTAAAGACGGTTCAACTTCGACCTATGGTGGAACAGGTGATATCGATGCGGAGCAAGTAGCTCGCAATGCAGATACCACATTGACTTCAAATACTCTCACTTGGGCGTTAGATCGCTTTGAAGACAGTGTGGGTAACTCCATTGAGTTTGAATATGCCGATGATATCAATGGGCATCGAATCAGCCAGATTAAATATGCTTATGGTTCAACGGCAAGTCATGGTGCTCATATAGATTTTCTTTATGAAGCTCGAACTGATGGTATTTCAGGGTTTTTGTCCGGCTATAAGTTTAAAAATAATCGACGTTTACAAACAATTAAATCTTATAACGGTACAACTGCTGTTAGAGAATATAATCTCAGCTATCAGTCTGAAAGTACCGTAAATAGCGATAAAACAAGCCGTTTGGCGTCATTGCAAGAATGTTCTGGTTCTAATTGTTTACCGGCAACGACGTTTGCATGGTCTAAACCTCAGGTAGGTTTTTCCCCTTCGGCTAGTAGCAATGTAACGTTAAGTACGCAGAGTGATAGAACAACATCTAAATATATCCCAGCTGATATTAATGGTGATGGGATACAAGATATTATCTGGCAGGAGCCTGATTATGATGATGACGGCAAAATTCATGATCAGTATTGGAAGTATGTTATAGGTAATGCATCAGGCCAATTTAGTAACCCTGTTCAATTTAGATCGGATACGGCTAACCTAGATATAGGAGCACAAGCTTACCCATGGGACATTATCGATTATAACCATGATGGTTATATGGATGTGGTTTTGTATTCCGCCGGTGGTTGGAAAGTATTTTTATCTAAACTTCAGACAAATGGTACCTGGCGGATAACATCTTCATTCTTGTCGCTACCAATCCCGGTGAAGCATGCAGTATTTGCTGATTTAAATTCGGACGGTTTAATTGATGTCGCCTACAAAGTAGGCACAAACATATATAAAAAGCTAATGGTGGTTGATGCAACTCAAGCAGTAAGCTCGAATCATTATTATAAATTTGGCAGCCAGTTACTTATTGGGGCAGTTGACACAGGAATTTATCCAGACCCAACAGCAGTTCCTTGGTGGAACCCATCCTCTTTGGGTGATGTTAATGGTGACGGTCTAAGTGATGTAAAATTTCCTTTTACTGCTTGTATCGGTTTTTATATTTATAGTACGTGCACTATAGCTGGTAGCACACATGTATCTAATGGAAACGATTATCAAACTGGTGGCGTTAATGGAACAAGTTGGAGGGATATTAATGGGGATGGTTATCCTGATTCATTGACTAATGGTCTAACATCGGTAGGTTTAGGTGGTTTTTATTATTCAATAAATAAAGGAGTTAAAGATAGTACGCTTGCACTTGGATATTATATTGAAGGGGATATTTATGAAGGTACTACTACTACAGCTCTTAGTCCAATGTCTAAAATTGTTCAAGCAACGGGCTCTATAGCCGATCCCGGAATAGCTAATGAACAATTTGTTGACTATAACTCAGACGGGTATTCCGACATTCTTTGGCATGATTATTTTGCTAAAAAGCTAAAAGTCAGGCTGTGGAACTCCTCTACAGAAAGCTTTGATCCAGCGATGAATATTCGTACCACCAGTGGCAATCGGTATGAAAGCCATTTGTTCTATGATGTTAATGGTGATGGTAATCAAGATTATATTTTGTTCCGTTCGAATAAACTCTATACCTATTTAGGTAATGCTGATGGTCAAACAAATGATGTAATTACTAACATCACCAATGGTCTGGGCGCTGAAACAGAAATTACGTATACCCCCTTGTCTGATGATAGTCACTATAAGACGATTAGCTATAATGAGCCGGATACAATTTTTGATAGTTACAATATGCCAAGTGTTAGTGCTTTCTATACAGCGCTGAACAGTGATTGGTCTGCCTCTTTGCCCGCTGGTAGTGAGACTTTAGGGCTTCTTAGTCCAACAATTGAGTTTAATGCTCCTACCTTGGTTGTGGCTCGGGTAGATAGTAGTGCCCCCACAGCAGGAGCAAACCCAGGTAGTATTAACACCTCTGCGATGAGTGCTATCAGTTACTATTACGGCGAAGCACGGCTGCAAGCCGCAGGTCGTGGCTTCCTTGGCTTTGAGCGTATAAAAACCAAAGACGAACAAACTGGGGTGGAAACTACTACTACCTACCGGCAGGATTGGCCCTTTATAGGTCATCCCCTTAAAACTGAAGTACGTACCGCCCAAGGTCATTTGTTAAGTGAAGCCGAGAACACTTGGAAGTTAAAAAACTATGCCACTGCCTGGGCTAATACTGCCAAAAACAATGGCACCAGCGCCTTGGGGGCACTACAGCCCTATATTGCCCAAAGTGTGGAAAAAACCTACGCCCTCGAAAGCAATGGCTCTCAAGCAGGTTCACTGCTACAAACCGTTACCACTGACAACGTCTACGACAACTACGGTAACCCTACGAGTATTAGTGTGACGACCAATGGAGGAGGAAAGAACTTCCAGAAAGTCACCACCAACCATTACCTGGCTTCAGGTCTTGATAGTACCTACAGCCAGGAAAAAGGTCGCCTCAGTGAAACCACGGTCGTAAGCAAACGAGATGAAGACGGTGATACCAGCTACGAACTCAGTAGCACCCGTACGTCTACCTTTAGCTACCACACCAGTGGTTACCTTAAAGGCTTATTAGCCACAGAAACCATCGAACCTAACAATGCGCTACTGACCCTCACCACTACCCACAGCTACGACAGCTTTGGTAACAAAGTCAGAGCGGCGACCACCGATGCCAACAGTAACACTCGCTGTGATGTGGATACGGCGCTGTACGATACGTTAGGCCGCTATGTGGACACCAACTACGACTGTTTGGGGCGCAAGGTCAGTGACGTGGTCTCCCGAAATGAATACGGTGAGCCATTAGAAGTCAAAACCTATTTGGACGCCTCTGCTGCCAATAGTGTTTCCACCTATTACGCCTATACCCCAAGGGGTATCCGCTACCTCGAAGGTAGCGATGCCGGTGCCTGGAAAGCTACTACACTCAGTGACTGTAGTGGTGGCGGCAGCTGTCCAGCGGGTGCTGTGTATTACGCCAAAGTCACCGCCGCCGGTGGTGGCGAAAGCCGTGAATACTTCGACGTATTAGGCCGTTCCATGCTCAAAGCCAGTGTCGGCTTCGATGGCCAATGGATCTATGCCAATACCGAATACGACAACTTAGGGCGGGTGAAACGCAAATCCGAACCTTACTACAATGGCAGTAGCGCCAGTCACTGGTCCACCATGACCTACGATATTTTGGGTCGTGTTACTAACCTGACCCTACCCGATGGCAGTCAGGGTAGTACGGCATACAATGGCTACACCACCGTGACTACCAACGACCTCGGCCACAACAAAACCGAGATCAAAAACACCCTCGGTGAAACTGTTCAGGTCACCGATAACCTTGGTGGGCATGCCTATTACCACTACGATGCTCAAGGCAACATGACCAGCATGGTCGACAATGCCGGCAACACCTCCACCATCAGTTATGATGTGCTGGGCCGTAAAACCGCCATGAACGATCCGGATAAAGGCGCCTGGGCCTACGACTACAACGGCTTTGGTGAGCTGATTGAGCAAACTGACGCCAAGCTCCAGAAAAGCGTTATGACCTACGACACCCTCGGTCGCATGAAAACCCGAATCGACTACACCGCCACCCAAATGGTCGAAGGTAATACCGTCTGGAGCTACGACACTGCACCCAATGGCTTAGGGCAACTGGATAATGTTGAAGACAGTGTGTCTGGTTACCTAAAAGCGGTGGAATACGATAGCTTGGGTCGCACCAGCAAAACCGTGACCAGCTTAGGTGTCAGCGGTGCTGACGGTGACCACTACGAAAAAGTCACCTACGACCAATATGGTCGTACCCATCAAGTCTTCGATGCCGCTCGTAATGATGACAGCTATATCACCAACGGCATTGTGACGCTGTATAACCAATACGGTTACCAACACAAACTGGCCGACGCTACCTACATCAACGACCAGCCTCGCAGCATCTACCAGGAAGTCCTAGCCATGAATGCCCGGGGCCAAGTCACCAGTGAAAAACTGGGTAACAACGCTACAACAGCCAGAACCTATGATGATCAAACCGGTCGTATCCAAAGTATTTTGGCCACCACCATGTTGGGAACCTCCGGGGATATCCAAGACCTCAGCTACCAGTGGGATACCGTGGGTAACCTGAGCTACCGGAAAGAACAATCCGGCAACAAAGACCTGGAAGAAAACTTCCTCTATGACGGTCTCAACCGCCTCACCACCTACCATGTCGTCGGGCAAACCGCCAAAACCATCAGTTATGACCTGTTGGGTAACATCACCAACAAGTCCGATGTGGGTAATTACAGCTACGGTACAGCCAACACCAGCAGTGCTGGTGATGCTGGCCCCCATGCGGTTATCAATGCAGGCGGCACTACCTATAGCTACGATAACAACGGCAATAACACCAGTAGCAGTGACGGGCGGACGATTGCCTACACCACCTTCGACAAAGCCAAAACCGTGACCAAAGGTGCCCACACCACCATCTTTGCCTACGGGGCTGACCGGGCCAGATACAAACGTACCGATACCAATGCCAGTGGTACTAAAACCACCCTCTATATTGGCTCCGTTGAAAAAATCACCAATGTGGATGGCACCAAACAAGTCAAACGCACCATTGGTGGCGTGGCGATTATCACCCTGAACCAAGACAATCAGGGCAACACCCAATCCACCGACACCAACTACCTGTACAAAGACCACCTGGGCTCCCTCGACATCATCACCGATGCCACCGGTGCTATTGCCCAAAACGGCGGCGAAATGAGCTTTGATGCCTTTGGCCAACGCAGGGATGCCATCAGCTGGGAAGACATGTCCGACCAAGTCATTGCGGCCGGCTTTGGTATCTTTAGCAACCCCGTGACTACCCGAGGCTTTACCGGCCACGAAATGGCCGATGAAGTTGGCATTATCCATATGAACGGTCGGATCTATGATCCGAAGCTTGCGCGGTTCTTACAGGCCGATCCGTTTGTGCAAAGTCCGACGGATACGCAGATGCTGAATCGGTATAGCTATGTGCGGAATAATCCGTTGAATGCTACTGATCCTAGTGGGTATTTTTTGAGTTTGGCTGTTGCTGCTGTACTCACGGCTTTAGAAGTTGACATAGTAATTACTGCTATTGCTGTGGGGCTTACAGCTTTTGGTGAAACTTTGGCTGCTGGAGGAAATTTTGGTGATGCATTAATAGCTGGCGTTTCAGCTGCAGCAATGAGCTACACTGGTACAAAATTTGCCATGAGTGGCGGTGGTTTCTCGGGAGTGGAAGCACTACAGTTCGGTACACTTGGAGGTATTACTAGTTCATTGCAAGGCGGTAAATTTGGGCATGGGTTTATTTCCGCCGGTGCTGGGGCTTATTTTGGAGGCAAAATAGGGCCTCAGGTGAAGGGAAATACATGGGCTAATTTAGGGAAAACGGCAACAAGGATGGTTCTTAGTGGAACTATCTCAAAAGTAACAGGGGGTAAGTTTGCAAACGGGGCAACTTCAGCGGCATTTAGTAATATTATTACTACACTAGCTCAGAGTTTTTCACCCAAAACTGCTCTAAGTGAATATACACAAGAAGAAATAAATAGTATGTCTGATGGGGAATGGGTTTTTCCTGATGGCCGATCTACCAATTTAAGTACATATGATGAATTTAGAACGAATGGCATTATGGGAAATAGAGGGGCTGCTCAAGTGACAGCTAATAGGACAGAGAACCCAGTGTTTTTCAATCCATCAAAAGGCCCGCTTCATGATGTTGCTCAGTCATTTGAACAGAAATTTGGCCTTGGTGAGGACATGATGGCCAAGGAGTTTGCCTTAAGCCTTAGGGGTATTGATCATCCAATTACAATCATAGCCCATAGTCAGGGTACTTTAACTGTGGCTAATGCCGCTAGCTATGGATTACCTTCTGGGGCAAGCTATATCCTTAAAAGTCCTGCTTTAAGTTTTTATAGCGCAAGTGCAGCTATAAATAGTGTAGGTGGTACATTAACCTATGATCAGCCATTAGGTGATGCTGCTAATTTATGGGCGGGATCAATTAATCCATTTAAAACTGCTTCAGGTATTGCTGACATATTTCGAGGTGGCCGAATCCATATAGGAAATGGTTTAGGTGAGAAGTAATAGTGAGAATTGAATGACATATTTGAAGGTATTTGTTTTCCTAGTTTTTGTGAGTGGGGCAGTTATGAGTTGTGGGGGTTCATCTAATACCGAGCCTTTTGTGGATATGGATATATACACAGATGAAAGTGGTAATGTATTCATTGCTGATACGCCTCGCATGTGGGAAGATTTTGTAATTCGTACTAGGGAGCGCATAAAGCAAAATATAAATAATGAAAGGCCACCTGGTGTAGATTCATGGAATGAACATTGGGTTGTATCGCTTGAGTCAATTAAGAACGGTCAACAAAATCCGGACAAATATATTGAATATATTATTAACGAGCGAAGGAAAGCTGGACTTCCAGAAATCAATAATTAAAGAAATTAAAGGAGTCGGTGACAACAATATTCGGGGTCAATATTCGGGGTCAGAGTAAAAACTCTCACTCTTATTGTCTTCCGGATTGATTTATTATTTCTTAACTAGTCTGAAAGCTGTTTTGTTCAAGGAGGAACGAATGGCACGATTAACACGTCTTTGCCCATTGGGCATTCCACAACATGTCGTTCAGCGGGGAAACAATGGCCAGCCCTGTTTTGCCAGTGATGAAGATATGGCGGTCTATGCCCATTGGTTAGGTGAAGCAGCTACCCGCTATGGTGTAGATATTCATGCCTGGGTCTTCATGACGAACCATATTCATTTGTTGGTGACACCCAGAAAAGACTTTGCTGTATCAAAAATGATGCAGTTTGTTGGTAGACATTACGTAAAATACTTCAATCATACCTATCAACGTACAGGAACCTTGTGGGAAGGTCGGTTCAAATCTTGCCTGGTGCAAGAGGATGAATATCTCTTTTATTGCTACCGATACATTGAGCTCAACCCCGTCCGAGCAAATATGGTCAGTCATCCTTCAATGTATGTGTGGTCAAGCTATCGAAGTAATGGGATGGGTGTAAAGAGTCAATTGAGAACACCACATCCACACTATATTGCGCTGGGGAAGACTGATGAGGAAAGGGCCTCCAGGTATAGAAGCCTGTTTGATGCTCATCTTGATGGCGGCATAGTAAAAGAAATCAGTAAAACCACACAGCAAGGGTTGGTTTTGGGGAATGATGTATTTCAGGACGCTGTTGAACATCTGGTGGGTAGGCGTGTGAAAGCTGTGAAACCTGGACCGAAAATCAAAATCGATAAATAGTTTTTACTCTGACCCCCGATTCTCATACCCTGTGTGCATTCATGCAATAGCGAACAGGCACTCAACAATGCAAAGCCCGCTAGGTTATTACGACCAGATAAAGAGTTTTTTGGAGAACCGGTTATGGCGTGCCGATATTGAATCGATGGCGCTACCCCAGCGCTATGGTTATAAATTTGTCAGGTTTCTTTTTGTTCTGATGCGCGAGTTTGCCAATGGGCAACTCAATTTGCGCGCCATGAGTCTTGTGTACACCACTCTGTTGTCGATGGTGCCACTATTAGCGGTCAGTTTTTCCGTGCTGAAGGCCTTTGGCGTGCATAACCAGATTGAACCATTGTTGTTGAATCTGGTGCAGCCCTTGGGGGAGAAGGGCAACGAAATCGTGGTGAACCTGCTCGGTTTTGTCGAAAATATGAAAGTCGGCGTACTGGGTTCTGTGGGTTTGGCGCTGCTGCTTTACACCGTGGTTTCCCTGATCCAGAAGGTGGAGAGCTCGTTCAACTACGTCTGGCACGCCAAGTCCACCCGCCCCTTTTCCCGTCGTTTCAGTGATTACCTGAGCGTCATTATGGTGGGTCCGGTGCTGATGTTTTCCGCCATCGGGATGACGGCGTCGCTGATGAACAGCGACGTGGTTCAGGCGCTGGTCAGCATTGAGCCACTAGGCAGTATTATGCTGCTGGTGACCAAGTTACTGCCCTTTTTGCTGATCATCATGGCCTTCACCTTTGTGTACATGTTTATGCCCAATACCCGGGTGAAATTCTCCGCGGCACTGGTGGGTGCGATCGTGGGTGGTGCCCTCTGGCAGAGCACCGGTCTGGTGTTTGCTGAATTCGCTTCTTCCTCGACCAAATACGCGGCTATTTACTCCGGCTTCGCCATTCTGGTGCTGTTCATGATCTGGCTTTATCTGAGCTGGTTTATTCTCTTGCTGGGTTCCCAGGTGGCCTATTATGTCCAATACCCGGAGCAGATCAGGCTCAGCAATCAACGGGTGCCACTGAGCGGAAGGCTGCGTGAGCAAATGGCGCTGCTGGCCATCTACTGGATAGCCCACCGCTTTGTTCGCCACAAAAAACCACTCTCGATCGAGGAGCTGTGCCAGTTACTGGCAATACCTGCCGAGCGTGTGACGGAGACTGTGCAGATGTTAATGGATCGGGAGCTGGTGGTTGAAACCAATGACGAGCCCAGCACCTATGTGCTGCAATCTGATCCGGCTAATATGACGGTGGCTGAATTTCTTCAGATTGTGCGAAGACCCAACGATGAGCAGTCGATGATGGACGATCAGATTCAATCAGTGAGGGGGGTGAATGAAGTCATGACACAGTTGGAGTCATCGGCAAGTGAAAAACTGGCTGGGTTGACGTTGCGCAAGCTGGTGGACGATGAGACGCAACCGGTTTAGCTGGTGTTCTGGACGACATGAAAAAAGGCCCCGTTTCGGGGCCTTTTTTATTGCAGACTTTTATTACAGGAAAATGTTCTGCTTATGCACTGGCACTTGGTCGGGCAGACACTTCATCGTACCAGCGCAGGCTGTTGCGGTTGCCATCGGGGATGGTGATATCTACCCACTTGGCAAAGTCCACTGCGCAGACGGCGGTGATGTCGACCATTGTGAAACGGTCTCCCATGATAAATTTGTTACCGCCCTCCAGGTATTTTTCCAGCGAAATGAAAAAGCGCTTGAGGGTCTGAGTGCCGCGTTCCACCAGACCGGGTATGGCAGGTGATGGCACACCGGGCAGGCTGCGGTAGGCGAAACTGTCGTTTTCGAGCTTGTTACGAAATACCTCGGAGGTAGCGATCATTCCCTCAAATTCCATTTTGCGCTGCATGCATGCAATCTGCGCACGCTCTACCGGCGTAGTTCCCAGTAGGGGTGGATCTGGATGCAATTCTTCAAGATAGCGACATATGGCCATGGCTTCATCGAATCGGGTGCCATCGTCCAGTTCCAGGACAGGTAATAGACCGCGAGGGTTAATCGCAAGAAAAGAATCCTTCAGGTTTTCGCCACCGAGAATGTCGATTTCCACCTTGGGGATGTCCAGGCCTTTTTCGGCGATAAACATTCTGGCTCGTCTTGGGTTCGGCGCGACAGCGCAGTCATACAGTTTCATCAGTTTTCTACCTCAGTTTTTATTAATTCTTATTGGTCGAATTTGTTATCTACACATTTTTTGGCGCAGACAGCATTTTGGCCGTTGGGCCAAATTTATCTTGACCAACCGGTTTATATTCCACCGAAACCATAACGACAAAAACGGATTTTTTCAAACTGTGATGTTGCGGGTGCCAGACAATGGGTTGCTGTCAATAATTCAATCAGTGAAACAACCGCCCCAGAATGGCCGGGATCGCCGTTTCCACCCGCAAAATACGGCTGCCCAGGGTGACGGGTTGAAATCCCGCTTTGCAGAGTTTGTCGATTTCGTAGTCGATAAATCCACCCTCTGGCCCGACCGCCAGTGTCACCAGGGATGAAAGCGGGCCTACCGGGCAAGGGGTGCCACTGCCTGGGTGGGCGACCAGAGCCAGACTGTCCGCCATGATGGCCGACAGTTCATCTTCCACAAAAGGCTTGAATCGGGGTCTGATCAGCACCTGGGGAAGCTGTGTATCACAGCCCTGTTCGAGGCCGAGTAACAGCTGTTCGCGAATGGCTTCTGGTGCCAGCCAGGGACTCTGCCAGTAGCTTTTCTCCACCCGCCAACTGTTGACCAGATACAGCTGTTTAACGCCCATGGTGGCGACCGTCTGCAGAATGCGTCGGAGCATTTTTGGTCGGGGCATGGCCAGTAAGAGTGTGACTGGCAGTGCCGGCGGCGGGAGTTGACTCAATACCACTGCCAGCTCTGCCGTCTGAGGGGTGAGCCTGAGCACCGTTGCCTCTCCGATCCGGCCATTTACCAGCCCGGCCCTGAGGCTGGTTCCTTCGCTGACCCTGTGCACTTCCAGCAGATGCTGCAGGCGCCGCCCGCCGAGCGTGACCTTTGAATCGGAGATGAAATCTGCGGGTTCCAGCAGCAATAAATTCATGGGGATATCCAGATGTTGTGAGCGAGATGTGGACCCGTTCAAAGCCCCGTGCCGGGGAATTATAGGCCGTTGAGTACTGCAAAGGACATCCTGTGTGGAAAAAAGCGCGGCAACCCGTCTATTTCACTTTTGCTCCAGTTTGTGCTGAACTGAAACCTGTTTTGTCCAGACAATTTTCAGGTGAAGTCTTTGGCATTCCGGCGATCCATACGTAAAAAATGCTGGCGCTACTGCCGTCAAAAGTGTCGCCGGCATCCTGTGATCAGGCCAGCGGCGCTGTTGATTTTTTTTGTGTCGGTTTCGGGTTGCGCGCTGTTTGCTGCGGCGCCACCCGCAAAGCAAAGTAATATCTGTGAGATTTTCAGACAGGAACCCGCTTGGTATGACCATGCCAGAGATGCTCAGGAAAAATGGGGCACGCCCATTGCTACCCAGATGGCCTTTATTCATCAGGAGTCTTCGTTTCGAAGCCACGCAAAGCCCCCACGGGATCGGTTGTTGGGGTTCATTCCGTGGTTTCGGTCTTCATCTGCCTACGGCTATGCCCAGGCGCAGGATCCGGTCTGGGGTGAATACAAGGAGGACGTTGGCGGTCTACTGACCCGCCGTACCCACATGAAATATGCCACGGACTTCATCGGTTGGTATAACCGCCGCAGTCACGAGCGATTGGGTATTTCCCTGTACAACCCGGAGCACCTGTACCTGGCTTATCATGAAGGACCGACCGGTTACCGTCGGGGTTACCATCGCAACAAGCCTCAGGTGTTTCGATCGGCCGTCAAAGTCAGTGGCCTCGCCAGTCGATATCAGACACAACTGGCGGGTTGTGAGTCGGAATTTCGCTGCAGACACTTCTGGCAGATATGGCCATTCTGTCGCGGTTGAGCGGTCGTGTGGTTTCGTAATACCTGGATTCTGGCAGCAGACCTGATGTCAGGAAATATTTGTCCCTTAAAAGATATGGCGCCCCGGGCAGGATTCGAACCTGCGACCTGCCCCTTAGGAGGGGGCTGCGCTATCCAGCTGTGCCACCGGGGCTTATTGGGTGTATAGAGAGCTGGCACCTAGCTTCACTGGGCGGCAATTCTAGTTTTTTCAATAGATTAGAGCAAGCCCGAATGGCTGTTGGCTGGGTGTGAATTGCAAAGTTTGCATTGCATGCTAAAAGTTTTTCTCTCAATCAGATTGCAGATTCGAATATTTTTGTTCTCATATTGTCCACAAAAGTAGGTCAGAGCAGAGGGATTTTTTCGCCTTCGGTACAGGTAGCCTGCGTAATGATGAGGTAGAGATAAAAAAGTGTTTCCAGAGGTCAGGAACGCTTATGTTTTAAGAGACTCGAGCAAATCCGGTTGTCAGAGTCATTTGAGGGATATTGATGCTTGATTTGGCCAGAGTTAAAAATCTTATTCTTTAAAAGATCGTGGGCTAGGTTCAACATGTCTGATCATTATGTATTTTTTTAACAGTAACTCAGGAGAGTCAGTTTGAGCCAAAAGAAAAGCCTCTTTAGCGATGCACAATCCCGGATGGCGGATATTTTTGACCGACTGGATGTTCACTGTGATGTCCGCCGCCAGCTCGCGCAGCCCAAATGCATTCATCAGGCGGCGATCCCAGTCCGTATGGACGATGGCAGCTTGCGGGTCTTTCCGGGTTGGCGTGTCCAGTATGATCAGAGTCGTGGACCGGGCAAAGGCGGAGTACGCTTTCATCCCAATGTGGATGCCGATGAAGTTACGGCCTTGAGCTTCTGGATGGTACTTAAGTGTGCCCTGGTCAATCTGCCATTCGGGGGTGCGAAGGGCGGTGTTCAGGTGGACCCGAAATTGCTTTCCCGGATGGAACTGGAGAGACTTTCCAGAGGTTATATCCGCGCCTTTTACGATGTAATCGGGCCGGATCGCGATATTCCGGCACCGGATGTCAACACGAACGAAATTGTTATGGGCTGGATGGTGGATGAGTACTCCGAAATCACCCGCGAGAAAGTGCCTGCCATTATTACCGGCAAGCCTCCAGAAATGGGAGGCTCTGCAGGGCGCACTGCAGCGACCGGTCGCGGCGCTCTGCTGGTACTGGAAACCTGGGCCAGACGCAAAGGAAAACGACCTGAGGACACGACTATCGCCGTGCAGGGGTTCGGCAATGCCGGTTACTACTTCGCCCTTCTGGCACACGAAGCCGGCTACCGGATAGTGGCACTTTCTGATTCAAAAGGTGCGATTCATACCAACAAAGCTTTGGACCCGGAACCCATCTGGCGGCACAAGAACGAAACGCGTGAACTCAAGGGTATGGTCTACTGCGAATCGTCTGTGTGCACCGAGAGCGATGTCGGCCAGATCAGCCAGGAGGCTCTGCTGGCGTTGGATGTTGATGTGCTGGTACTGGCTGCACTGGAGAATGCTATTACGACTGACAATGTGGGCCAGGTGCGTGCCGGCGCCATTCTGGAAATCGCCAATGGCCCGGTGACGGCCAAAGCGGACGCAAGCCTGGCCGAAAAAAAAGTCACTGTATTACCGGATGTTCTGGCCAATGCAGGGGGCGTGATCGTCAGTTATCTGGAATGGGTACAGAACCGTACTGGCGATTATTGGTCACAAAGTTACATCAACGAACGCTTGGCGGATCAGCTTGTGAATCAGGCTGAGCTGTGCTTCGACCGGGCGGATGAAATGGATGTCAGTTACCGGGTTGCTGCTTATCTGCAAAGCGTCGAACGCATTGTCTCGGCCATCGCCAGTCGGGGCACCCAACAGTATTTTATCGGTGAGTGAAGCATTGTTTGGCAGGCGCTTCATCTTTTGGCCGTGTTTTCTTGCAGAAATCTGAGCGTGGTTTCACGGTAGGACTGGTCGCGGTAGGTGCCGATGTGTGGTGTGTCGGTGTGCACTGTTTCAATGGTGCTCTCGCTCCCGCTGCGCAGTTGTCTGACCAGATCGCGGGTGTGCCGCTGGGGGATGACAACATCGTTTTCACTACTGAAAATCAATAGTGGAAGGTGGGGCCATTTATCCGCCACCCGTTCGGGGCTGTATTGGTCGTCGATGAGCCAGGATAAAGGGTACTGGAGTGGCCAGGTCAACCAGAATTCCGAAAATTTTTCCCGCCCAATCCGGCGGTAACTGGCGAAAGGGGTGTCGAGAATGACCGCCTTGAGGCCGTCGACGGAGTGCTTCGACAAATAGTAACTACTCAGACTGGCGCCAATACTCTGCCCGAGCCAGAAGGCCGGGATACCTTGGCTCTGGCTGCGATGCTCAAGCCAGTCAGCGGCACTGGATAAATCGTTGAATACGCCGGGCAGAGAGGCAGCTCCCTCTGAGTGGCCGAAACCGCGGTAGTCTAGCAAGAGCAGTTCGTAGCCGGACTCTGCGAGCCAGGCGACACTGTGGATATGCGTGCTGATATTTTCGGCGTTGCCGTGCAGTACCAGGATGACGCCTTTGGGCACGGATGGCGGCAGCAGATGCCAGGCGTGCACCCGGATATCGTCACGGGTAGTCAGGAAGACGTCCCGATACTGGATACCCAGTATGTCCGGGGTGAGGCGCAAACGCTCCTGCGGGTAAAAGAACATGCCGCTGCAGGCCGTAAGTAGCGAAACTGAGAGCGAAAGGATCAGCGCCCATCGACAACTGCGTTGAATTCTTTTCAGAAACGCCATTCCAGTCCCAGTCGCTGTTGGTGAAACCAGTTGCCCTCTGTGGTGGTGGCGGACAGTTGGCCAACCAGGGACAGGTTTAATCCCAGGTGATAGCTGACCTCCCAGTTCAACCGATGGTAGTGGTGATCATATCCCGCCACCGCCTCGTTCAGCTGCATGGAAAGATGTTGTTGCCAGTTTTCTCCCCGAAACAACCAGCCACCGTGTAACCCAAGGCTTGCCGCGTAGTTGGAGGGCAGGTTGTGCTGGTGCTGAAGTTGGCTTTCGGCAAGCAGATAGATCTGGTGCTGCCCGGCGAGACGATAGCTGTGGCCTATGCCGACATTCAGGGTGGGAACCAGTGGGTCGTCGCCGTCTGCCAGGTATTTTCTGTAAAGCCCGGCATCCACCCGCCATGAGAGGGGTTTGAAAAAAGCGTCGCGGGGCGTCAGTGATGTGATATTGAGGCCGGTAAAACGCTCCAGCCGCAAGGTGCCCGTTTCCCTTAAGGCCAGGTCGGTTTCGAGAAATTTGATCTGTGCGCCTTCCGGGTACCCGGCAGGAGGATCGAGCAGGTCATGGTAGGCTGGACGGATGCGTAACAAAGTGTATTCCACGTCCTCATTCTGTCCCCGGCTGAGCGCGACCTGGAAGGTCCGGTGGCCCTCATCGTCGCGGACAGTCGGCGCGGGTGGTGCCCGATACGGCGAGGGGGCAGCAATTTCACTGCGTTTTTTCAGCAATTCCAGAGAGGCGTCGGCCACCGACGACCGGGGGAGTTGCTGTTGTTGAGCCTGGTAGCGCTGCAGATCGAAGGCCACCTCCAGAGCACCAGCCGTGATCGCTGGATGGTCCTCATCATGGTGCTGTTCCTGGAGTATGTTACTGGGGTCTGCCAGAGCCAGGGTGAGGGGATGGAGGGATACAGGCAGCTGTTCGATTTTGTATTTCAGCTCGGTGGCCATTGACGGACGGTAGCGTACCTTGGCTACCAGATTTCCGGCGACAATGCTGCGAAGCGTGTCCGAGGGGATGGCGTATGTCGAAAACTGTTGTGTCAATTGCAGGCTCGGGCGCGCTACGTCCAGAAGTGTGAGAATGCGATAGGCGCAGTTCTCGTCAAAGAAAAAATAGTCGAAGTGAGCCGGTAACAGCTCCCAGGTATGGAGTAGCAGGCGGTGAATTTCCTCAGCGTTCAGGTTGAGCCGGTATTCCCAGATGTCGCGGTTTTCCACCTCGCTGTATTCTTTCACTTTCTGGTAGTAGGGCATCACCGATATGACGCCGGGGTATCCGCCGAACAGGCCGCGGTAGGCGTAAATCAGTTCCGGATCATCGTGATTCACATTCGCGGCAAAGTTGATGGTCTGTGCCAGCAGGCGGTTTTCGTCGCGCTGGTTTTTCTGGTCCACCCGAAGAAACAGGTGGCCGAACATGGACGATGGGCTGTTCAGATAAGCCGCAGGAAAGATCAGACTGATATGTTCGGGCTCGAATTTTTGCAGCCATTGATTGAGTTCCGGGCAGTGGCCCTCGCCAATGGACAGGGTGTCGATCAGGCCCTGGCTCTGCAACCACTGTGCTCTGGCCGGGAAGCGGCACTGCAAATCAGGTTTCTGTTCAAAGTCCCGAATATTGGCCAACAGTTCGTCTTCCGGGTCAACTTTGCCGCGGTCGCTGAGGAAAAAGTCTTCACTGTCCACTTCGGATCGCAGGGCGCCGTCCCAGTCACTGCGTTGGTATTGCAGCAGAGCCAGCCATTGTGAATCTCTGGACAGGGCAGCGATATTGTCAGGTGCTCCAATCACCGGTGCTATCTGTAAAAAAAGTAGCAGGGTGAGGAGTGTCTTCAATCTGTGATTCATCCATGAATCCTATGGATGTCTGGGAATGAACATGGACAGGTTGATCTGTCCTGAAGAGGGTGGGTGCCCGGCAGTCAATGACCGCCGGGCCAGGTTTTTATACGTATTTGGCCAGTGTCTTGTCGTTGGCCATGAGAGAGACCATGGTCTCGACGATCTGTTCGCTGGTGACGTCGCTATTCGGATAAAGGGTATTGAAGTTGTCGTGCATGACGCGCTTGAAGGTGGGCACGTCCCGGGACTCAATTCCCATGACTGAAGCGACAGTGGAAAGAATTTCCCCGTCACCTTTGGCAATGTCGTTTGAGAGGCGATCCATATTGTGGAACACCACGGCGTTGCTGCCAGTGTAGTTGATAGTTCTGGATGTATCGCAGCCATTGGTGCCAGACGTCATACCGAAGGTATTGTTGCCAGAAGTGCCATTGGTTGTCGCAGCCACAACGTGGGAGGCGACACCGGATTGGCCTTTGAATAGCATGGAACCCCAGCCGCAGCCGGGACCGGTGTCACTGGCCATGGCAAATGAACTGGCGGTTAACATCACTAGGCCGGTCAGAATTGGTCGCATCATAAATAAATTCCTTATATTGATTAGAAACTGCTTCATTACAGGCATTGCGAGTATAAGGGAGTATGGGCGGTTTTGTCAGTGATCGCGCCAGAAGTTGCCAAGCACTTCGCAAGATTGTTGGTCTATCTCTGGCGAGTACAGTATTCCCTGAAAATATTTCAGTTCACAGCAGTTAAACAGGCCATTTTGCCGGATAATGGCGGCTATGATTCAGGATAGAAATTTTGACGACCTTGCCGAACGCTTTCAACGCAAGGTCTACGGCGGTCTGAAAGGCGAGATTCGTCTGGCGGTGCTGTGGCGGGATCTGGAACAGTATCTGCCACAGATTCATGGTGCCGAGCCGTTAACCGTGCTGGATGTGGGTGCCGGTCTCGGTCAGCTGGCCATTCGCCTGGCCAGTCTGGGTCACAGAGTGGTCGTCAATGACGTGTCCGCAGAGATGCTGTCCGTGGCGCAGGTGGCTGCCCGACAGGCCGGTGTCTATGAGCAGATCACCTGGCACCACTGCCCGTTTCAGGCATTGGTGGAACAGCAGCCGGGCCGATTCGATCTGGTGTTGTGTCACGCGGTAGTGGAGTGGCTGGCCAGGCCGGAATTATTGCTGCCGCAGTTGCAAGGCTTCCTGGCCCCGGAAGGGTGCCTGTCCTTTACCTACTACAACCGGCATTCCTTTGAATATCGCAATTTGCTGCGAGGCAATTTCAACCTGCTGAAAAGGGACAGGTTCGTCCCCGATACAGGCAGTCTCACGCCGGTCAATTCGCTTTATCCCGAACAGGTCAAACAGTGGGTGAATGATGCCGGTCTGGCGGAGATGGCAGCTACCGGTGTACGGGTCTTTCACGATTATGTGACGAATCCCCGCGGTGGTAATACCGTTACCGAAGCAGTGATAGAGATGGAATTGGCCTACTCCCGACGGGATCCCTACCGGTGGTTGGGGCGCTATATTCATCTGTTGCTGGCCCATGGGCGGCAGAGGGCCTGTTAACAGGCCCTAGCTGTGCAGTTTCAGTAGCAGATCCCGGGCGGCATTCAGTTTCGAGGCCAGATAATCATTACCGCCGCGGTCCGGATGCAGCTTCTGGATAAGCCGTTTGTGGGCATCGATGATGGCCTGGCGACTGGCTCCCGGTTGCAGACCGAGTAACTGGAAAGCTTCCTGTTGACTGAGTTCACCGCTGCTGCCAGCACTTGCCTGCTGCTGTGGCGGCGGCTGGTTTTTTCTGCGCAGAGCCTGCAGAAAGGGCCATGCCCTCAGGGCTAATCCGAACAACAATTTGAGCAGTGGCAGGGCGGCGGTGGCCGCAGCCAGAAGCCAGTGCACACGACCGGTGACCACCAGCAACAGAATGATTCCCAACAGAGCATAAAAACCGCCGCGGAGTAGTGCTTTGCGGCGCAGTTCGGGGGGTTGTCGCTTATATTGCTGCCAGAGCAGGTAGCCCACCAGGCCCAGAGCCAGCAACAGGATAATCTTTGCCACAGTACCTCGGATTTTTCGTTTTCGCCGGGCTACAGTCTAGCAGGAAGCCGTTGGTTTTGGCGCTGTCGTGCCGCGCCAATGTCCATCAGCGCTAACGTTTACATGTAGCGCATCAGCATGGCGTAGCCGCCGTCTTCCGACAGGGGAAGATCCGCCGGCATGGGAATCCGGACTACATGCCCGGAGCCGGGTGCCGCATCGATTTTTACGCCATCGCGATTTTCCAGGGCGTCCAGATTGAAGGTCATATTGCCTTGCGGAGTGATCAGTTCCAGCGTATCGCCGGCTTCAAACCGGTTTTTGACATCCACGGTAAACCAGCCTTTGTCGCGCTCAACACCACAGATTTCACCGACAAACTGTTGGTTCGGATTGCCGGAAGCGCCCTGTTCATAATTCTGATATTCCTGGGGTACGTGGCGTCGGTAGAATCCTTCGGTATAACCGCGGTTGGCCAGATGATCCAGTTCAGCCATCAGACTCATGTCGAAGGGTTTGCCGGCCAGAGCGTGGTCGATGGCGCGACGATAGACCTGGGCCGTGCGGGCCACATAATAATGGGACTTGGTGCGACCCTCGATTTTCAGGGAGTGGACACCCATGGCGATCAGTTTTTCCACATGCTGGACCGCGCGCAAATCCTTTGAATTCATGATGTAGGTGCCGTGCTCGTCTTCAAAGGCCGGCATCATTTCTCCGGGGCGCCCCTGTTCCTCAAGCAGCATCATCGGTTCAACCTCATCGTGGCTGTCCGGTTTTTCCGGTTCCCAGGTTTTGGTGGGAATAATATCGCCCGTTTCAGTCTGGGTAGCCTCATGGGCATCGTATTTCCAGCGGCAGGCATTGGTGCAGGCACCCTGGTTGGAATCCCGGTGATTCATATATCCGGACAACAGGCAGCGGCCCGAGTAGGCAATACAGAGGGCGCCGTGCACAAACACCTCCAGTTCCATTTCAGGCACGCGCTGGCGAATTTCCTCAACCTCCTCAAGACCCAGCTCCCGTGACAGGATGGTGCGGACAATCCCTTGCTGGTGCCAGAATCTGACGGTGGCGTAATTGACCGCATTGGCCTGGACCGAGAGGTGAATGGGCATCTCCGGCCACTTTTCCCGGACCATCATGATCAGACCCGGATCAGACATGATCAGGGCATCCGGCTTCATCTCTATCACCGGTGCCATATCTTTCAGATAGCTGCGAATCTTGTCATTGTGGGGTGAGATATTACTGGCAATGTAAAACTGTTTGCCCTGTCTATGGGTTTCGGCGATAGCATCTGCCATGACATCCAGGTGGTTGAATTCGTTGTTGCGCACCCGCAGGCTGTAGCGGGGCTGGCCCGCATAGACGGCATCGGCACCGTAGGCCAGTGCGTAGCGCATATTTTTGAGAGAACCTGCGGGGGAGAGGAGTTCTGTCATGTCAATCACCTGGAGTAAAGGAGGGCGGATTCTACAGGGTTGTACAGGATTTATACAGACGGCATCGTTGGGCGCATTGATTAGATCGGCAAATAAATCCCGAAAAAAGCAATGAAAAAAGGCCGGTGGATGACCGGCCTTTGTCCGTACCTGAACAACATTACTTGTTGTGGCGGTTGATCCAGTCTTTCATCAGCGGAGCCACAAATTCACGGTACTTGCTGCCGTTGAAAATGCCGTAATGGCCGACACCCATCTGGACGTAGTGCTTTTTCAGCTTCTTGGGCAGGTTGGTGCAGAGATGGAGAGCGGCTTCGGTCTGGCCGAGGCTGATCATGTCGTCCTTTTCCCCTTCCAGAGTAAGAATGGCGACATCCTTGATATCTCCGCAGTCAATGGTTTCACCCTGATACTGCATGATACCTTTTGGCAGGTGCTGGTCGAGAAACACACGCTCCATGGTTTCCATATAGTAATCGGCGTCCATGTCCAGTACTGCCATGTATTCATCGTAGAAATCGCGATGGCGATCCGCTTCGGCAATTTTGCCTTCGGCGATGTCCTTGAAGAACTGGATATGTTTTTGTGCGTGGGACCGCATGTTCATCGACATGAAGCCGCCCAGTTGCACCATGCCGGGGTAGACCTTGCGTCCGGCGCCGTCGTAACGCGACGGGACCCTGTGAATGGCCACCCGACGCAGCAGGGGCGCGGAGATTTTCTCAACCTTTCTGCCGAACTTGTTCGGATTGATCCGGATATCGATTGGGCCAGCCATCATGATCAGGGATTTGGGTCGAGCGGGATGGTTGTGCTTGCACATGTGCGCTACGGCCACCAAGCCGGGTACAGCCGCCTGACAGATAGCGAACATGTGATTGCCGGGACCAATATGCTCCATGAACTCAATCACGTACTGCACGTATTCCTCAAAACCGAATTTACCTTCGGAGAGAGGGACATCGCGAGCGTCGAGCCAGTCGGTGACATAGACCTCATAGTCATCGAGGAACTGACCAAAGGTTTCCCTGGACAGCGTGGCATGGTGGCCGGAAAGTGCTGCCACACAGAGCAGTTTCGGTGCATTGGCGGGTAAACCTTCACGGCGGAAGCGCAACAGATTACAGAAGGGTTTTTCCACCACCACCTCTTCATGAACCGGATATTCCACGCCATCTATCACCACCGGTTCGTACTCGAACCCTTGTTTCGGGTAGTGTTTCAGGAGGCGAATCGTGGATTCAAGAATGGCTTTTCGCAGTCTGCCAAGACGCGTTTTGGAGAGGGGGTTCTTTTCGTGCGTGACGATATCGTGTGCCAGATCCAGTGCGGTGTTGACGGGCATCAGAGACTGACGGTATAGGTCGTAAAAGTGATAATGCATATACAGCACCTGCCAAAACAGTGTGAAATCATTTAGTCACAGCAGATTAGAATAGGCAACCTAATCGCCAGAACCTGCAAAATTTTCTGTGTCGGGCAAAAAAAACCCCGCAAAAGCGGGGTTTTTTCAATAGCTTGCATGATCAGGCTACATTGACGATTTGTTCTGCTGCAATCCGTTTGCCCTCATCTGCCCCTTTCTGGAAGGAGGCGATCTGGTCAAAGTTCATGTAGCGGTAGATATCGCTGGACATGGAGTTGATCTTGTTCGCGTATTCCATGTATTCAGCCGTGGTGGGCAGACGGCCCAGGATGCCACCCACAGAGGCCAGTTCGGCAGAAGTGAGGTAGACATTGGCCCCGTCGCCCAGTCGGTTGGGGAAGTTGCGGGTGGAAGTAGACAGTACCGTGACACCGGGGTTAACCCGGGCCTGGTTGCCCATGCAAAGCGAACAACCGGGCATTTCTGTCCGTGCGCCGACCTTTTCATAGATCTTGTAGTAGCCTTCTTCCTTGAGGGTGTGAGCGTCCATGCGGGTTGGCGGGCAGATCCAGAAGGTCGTGTTGATGCTGGGGGCTTCGTTGAGCAGTTTGCCCGCCGCCCGGAAGTGGCCGATATTGGTCATACAGGAACCGATAAACACCTCGTCCACTTTGTCGCCCGCGACGTCAGACAGCAGTCGTGCATCGTCCGGGTCGTTGGGGCAGCAGACAATCGGTTCCTTGATGTCTGCCAGATCGATTTCCAGTACGGCAGAGTACTCCGCGTCGGCATCGGCCTGCATCAGTGAGGGGTTGGCGAGCCAGTCTTCCATTTTGCCCACCCGGCGTTCCAGGGTGCGGACATCGCCATAGCCCTCGGCGATCATCCAGCGCAACAGGGTGATGTTGGACTTCAGATATTCCGTCACGGAGGCTTCGCTGAGCTTGATGGTGCAACCGGCAGCAGAGCGTTCGGCCGATGCATCCGACAATTCAAACGCCTGTTCCACGGTCAGTTTATCGAGACCCTCGATTTCCAGAATGCGGCCGGAGAAGAAGTTCTTTTTGCCTTTTTTCTCAACGGTCAGTAGGCCTTCCTTGATGCCGTAGTAGGGGATGGCATGTACCAGATCGCGCAGGGTGATACCCGGTTGCAGGTCGCCCTTGAAGCGAACCAGTACGGATTCAGGCATATCCAGCGGCATCACGCCGGTGGCGGCAGCAAACGCTACCAGACCGGAACCGCCGGGGAAAGAAATGCCCATGGGGAAACGGGTGTGGGAATCGCCGCCGGTGCCCACGGTGTCGGGCAGCAGCATGCGGTTCAGCCAGCTGTGGATAATACCGTCGCCCGGACGCAGGGAAACCCCGCCGCGGTTCATGATGAAATCGGGCAGGGTGTGTTGTGTCTCGACATCAATGGGTTTCGGGTAGGCAGCCGTGTGACAGAAAGATTGCATCACCAGGTCGGCGGAGAAGCCGAGGCAGGCCAGATCCTTGAGCTCGTCCCGGGTCATCGGGCCAGTGGTATCCTGTGAGCCCACTGTGGTCATTTTCGGTTCGCAATAGGTGCCGGGACGGACGCCCTTGAGGCCACAGGCCTTGCCAACCATTTTTTGCGCAAGGGTGTAGCCTTTGCCAGTGTCGGCCGGTTGCGCCGGCAGCCGGAACAGGTCGGAGGCGGGCAGCCCCAGATGTTCACGGGCACGCTGGGTAAGGCCTCGACCCACAATCAGGTTGATGCGGCCCTCGGCCTGTACTTCGTCCAGAATCACACCGGATTTGAAGTGAAACTCGGACAATACGTCACCGGACTCGCTGAGAATCTTGCCGTCATAGGGACGGATTTCAATTACATCGCCCATGTTGATGTCGTCGACTGGTGCTTCAAAGACCAGGGCGCCGGCATCTTCCATGGTGTTGAAGAAAATCGGGGCGACTTTGTTGCCGATACAGATGCCACCGGAACGTTTGTTCGGCACACCGGGGATGTCGTCGCCGAAGAACCACAATACCGAGTTGGTTGCAGACTTGCGAGAGGAGCCGGTACCCACCACGTCGCCGACAAAGGCGACCGGCAGACCTTTGGATTTAATGTCCTCAATCTGTTTCATCGGGCCGATTTTACCTGGCTCATCGGGCGCCAGGCCGTCGCGGGTCATTTTGTAGGCCGCCAGGGCATGCAGGGGTATATCCGGACGGGACCAGGCATCGGGTGCAGGGGACAGATCATCGGTATTGGTTTCGCCAGTCACCTTGAAGACTATGGCCTTGATACTTTCGGGGACAGCATCCTGCCGGGTAAACCACTCGGCATCGGCCCAGGACTGAAGCACGGCTTTTGCCTGAGCGTTGCCGGCATCGGCTTTTTCGGCGACATCATGGAATGCATCGAAAACCAGAATAGTACTTTTCAGCTGTTCCGCCGCACTGTTGGCGAGGTCAGCATCATCCAACAATTGAACCAGCGTTTCGACGTTGTAGCCGCCGTGCATATTGCCGAGCAATGTTACTGCAGCGGGGCGGTCGATCAGTGGACAGGTGATTTCGCCTTTGGCTACCGCGCTGAGAAAGCCGGCTTTGACATAAGCCGCTTCATCCACACCGGGTGGAACGCGGTTGGCGATAAGGTCGAGTAAAAAGTCTTCTTCCCCGGCGGGTGGGTTTTTCAGCAGTTCCACCAGGTCGGCGGTCCACTCGGGTGTCAGGGGCTTGGGTGGGATTCCCTCGGCGGCACGTTCTGCCACATGTTGGCGATAGGCTTCAAGCACAGTTTGTATCCTCTTTTTGTGTGAGTGTCCCCAATCCGGGATCGGCACCGGCTGGGTTATCGGTGACTCGTCACCGATGTGGGTATTCTGGCTGGGCGTACTGACATGCCCATAGGGGGCGCTATCTTACTACAGATCAAAATTCAGGGTAACTTGGCTACAGTTGATAACGGTCATTCACCCAGTAAATTCTCTGTTACAATTTCCAGTATAACCATCAGGCCCGATGAGGGTTTCAGAACGGGTAACCGCCATGCTCAAATTGTACGGATTTCACACCAGTCACTATTTCAATATGGTGAAACTGGCACTGTTGGAAAAAGGCTTCGAATTTGAGGAAGTCCACAGTTATCCCAGCCGGGAGCCCCTGTTCCTGACCATGAGTCCCATGGGCGAAGTACCCTTTCTGGAAGCCCGGGAGGGCTTTATCAGCAATGTCCCGGTGATTATGGAATTTCTCGAGGACATTATTCCGGAGGTGCCATTGTTGCCGGAGGATGTTTTCGAGCGGGCCAAGGTCAGGGAATTAATGAGTATTCTGCTGCAGCATATTGAACAGCCGGTCAGCCGTCTGCTTGATCATCCCGACAGCAAAGGATCGCCGGATCAGGCGCGGGTGGATCAGGTGATAGTTGAGGTAGAGCGGGGCCTGGACGCACTGGCCCGGCTGGCCAGGTTTGACCCCTACCTGTGTGGCAAGGAGTTCAGCTATGCGGACGTCATCGCTTACCACGCGCTGGATCTGGTCAACAGCACCATGAAAAAGTTTGTCCCCTGGACGGCGATGGACGAAATGACCGATCTGGCAGACTGGCGCTACACCGTCGCCGCGCGACCGATCGTTCACCAGATGGACAATACCCTGATCAGCGAGCGGGACACTTTTTCAGCTGATTCCTGATCGACAGACTCAATCACCAAAGGCACGTTGTTGTGGCAGTATCCGCGCTCGATGAAATTCAGGCTTTCCTGCCCTGTCCGACCCCTGACAGCTGGGTCGAGGAGGCAATAAAACCGGAAAATCAGGCTGTTTTGCTGATAGATCATGCTAACTGCGAGAAGAAAGCGGCCAGCACGGCGTTAAACCTGATTTACCGCTACATCGACCATTTTGAGCTGCTCAACAAAATGTCACGGCTGGCCCGGGAGGAAATGCGCCATTTCGAGCAGGTGATTGCCATCATGCAAAAGCGCGGTATCGAGTATCGTGCGATCAGTGCCGCCCGCTACGCGGCGGGATTGCGCGGCAAGGTGCGCACCCATGAACCGGCGAAATTGCTGGATACCCTGATTGTCGGCGCCTTTATCGAGGCCCGCTCCTGTGAACGTTTTGCCAGAGTGGCACCCTTCCTGGATCCCGAGCTGCAAAATTTTTACCAGTCGTTGCTCACCTCCGAGGGACGGCACTATCGGGATTATCTCGACCTCGCCCTCCAGGCTGGTGGTGCGAAAGAAGTGAACGAGCGTCTCGCTGTTTTCCGGCGGGAAGAGCGGTCTCTGGTGGAAACGCCGGACAGTGAGTTCCGCTTTCATTCCGGTGCGCCTGTAACCTCGGACAGAGGGTTGTCCGAGGTTGTATCGATGGGTACTCTCGCGTAGTTGACGGGTGGATTTCAGTCCCGAGGACGTTTATCCTTCTGCTCCTTCCTTATTTCTCTCAGGTCAGTCCCTGTCAATGTCAAAAGTACCCTTTCTTACCAAGCAGATTACCGCCCCGTACACCATTCCTTCCGGTATTGTGACCACGGCCACATCCATTATTCAGCGTATTTTTGACACCATGCCCGAAGTCGGTGTTATCACGACAAAGAGTGTCGGTCTGACCCCGAGGTCCGGTTACCGGGAGCCCGTGATCAGCCAGTATGCGCCCGGTTGTTTCGTGAATGCGGTAGGACTCACCAATCCCGGTGCCGAACAGCTCGCTGCCCAGTTGGCAACCCTGCGGGTGCCGGAAGATCGCTTCCTGCTCACCTCCATTTTTGGCGGCAGTGTCGAGGAATTTGTTGAGGTGGCCAAAATTGTCGCCCCGGTATCTGATGGGTTGGAGCTGAATCTGTCCTGTCCCCACGCCAAGGGTTACGGTATGGCAATGGGCCAGGATCCGGAACTGGTTCGCCAGATCACCGCAGCGGTCAAGGCTGCGGTGAATATCCCGGTGATCCCCAAGCTCACGCCCAATACACCGAATATTGCCGAGATCGCCAGAGCAGCCGTGGCCGGTGGAGCCGATGCGCTCTGCGCGATCAATACCGTGGGGCCCGGTTACACTTCGTCACACGGCCATCCGGTGCTGAGTCACGGTTCCGGCGGCATGTCCGGTAAGGGTGTTCTGCCTATCGGCCTGAAATGCGTGCGGGAAATGGCCGAGGCGGTGGATTGTCCCATCATCGGTTGCGGCGGCGTCAGCAGTGCTGATGATGTGCGGGCTTTCCGCGATGCCGGTGCCGATATTGTCGGTGTGGGTTCCGCGCTGATTGGCCTGACCACCGACGAAATGGGCGAGTATTTCCGTACCCTGGAGCGCGACATGGCGCAGGGCAGCAACGCTGCGGAGCAGATGATTCGCTACGATGTGGATATGCAGTTCCGCCCCGTGATACTGGTGTCCAATGAGCGGGTAACGGACGATATCTGCATCCTCACCTTTGACCGCAAGGTGGATGTACAGGCTGGTGAGTTTGTCTTTTTATGGATACCGGGGGTGGGTGAAAAACCGTTCTCGGCTCTCACCGACGACCCTTTCTCGCTGGCGGTGATTGATGTGGGGTTGTTTACCCACGAGTTGATGTCACTGCAGCCCGGCACTGAAGCTTATGTGCGCGGCCCCCACGGCATGGCCGTTGCCCCGCCAGCCGGCGCCAAAATCATTACTGTCAGTGGTGGCACCGGTCTCGCGGCGGTTTACCAGCTGGCGAGGGATTTCCCCAACAGTGAAATTTTTACCGGCGCACGCACCGCGGAGCGGCTGTATTTCCTCGACGAGTGCCGCAAGATTGCCCCGGTGCATGTCTCCACCGATGATGGCAGCGAGGGCTTTCACGGTTTTGTCACCGAATTGCTGCGGGAGTATTTACAACAGCTGCCCCCGGCAGAACGAAAAAACCTCATTTTCTACAATTGCGGGCCGTCCCCTATGGTGCGCGCCGCCGTGGCCGTGGAAAGGGAGTTCTGCGGCGATGATCAGATCTTCAGTGCCATTGATTACCTGACCAAATGCGGCGTTGGCCTCTGTGGTGCCTGTGCCGCCCCGGACGGGCGAAGAATCTGCGTGGATGGCCCCTTCATGGACGGTGCTTCGGTCGTCTAATCAAAACGGCCTGCGGGCCGTTTTTTTTGGCGGTATCATTTTTTACAGATAGGCCGATACAGGTCAACGCGCATTCCGCACAACAAAGCTTATGATGTCATAGCGTAACTTCAACTTGCATGGGACGTTGCGGATGAAAAAAAGCTTAATCACGTTGGTCGTTCTGGCAGTCCTTGCCGCGCTCTTTTATTACTGGTCGCGTCCTGAACCGGTCACTGTCACGGTTGTTCCGGTTGAGCGGGGTGTGGTGGAGCGCACCGTGGCCAACACCCGTGCCGGCACCGTCGAGGCCTGCCAGCGCTCCCGGCTGGCGCTATCCATTGGCGGGCGCATCGACCGGTTGCTGGTGGACGAGGGCGATCAGGTTGTGGCCGGGCAACTGCTGATGGTGCTGTGGAACAAGGATCGCGAGGCGCAATTACAGGTGGCACAAGCTTCCGAGGTGTCGGCCCAGCAGGAGCGCCAGAGTATCTGCATTTCCGCGCAATCTGATCTGCGCGAGGCGCGGCGACTGACCAACCTGGCGGAAAGGAATCTGGTGTCCGAGGAGTCGGCGGATCTGGCCGAGTCCAGGGCCCAGGCCAGTTCTGCCAGTTGCGAGGCGGCCAAGGCTCGGGTGGTGCAGGCCGCTGCCGCAGTTTCCGTCGCCGCCGCTGTGCTGGAGCAGACCTTCCTGCGGGCACCCTTTGACGGTGCCGTCGCCGAGGTGACCGGGGAGGTGGGAGAATATGCCACGCCGTCCCCGCCGGGCGTGATGACGCCGCCGGCCATCGACCTGCTCACCGATGACTGTCACTACATCAGTGCGCCCATCGACGAAGTGGACGCCTCGGATATCGCCCTGGGCTTGCCGGTGCGAGTTACCCTTGACGCCTTCCGCGATCGGGTTTTCCCCGCCACCGTAAGGCGCATCTCGCCCTACATTCTCGACCAGGAAAAACAGGCCCGAACTGTGGAAGTGGAGGCGGAGCTGGAGCCGTTACCAGAGGATGTCAGATTGCTGGCCGGTTACAGCGCGGATATGGAAATCATTCTCGACAGCGGCGACAACGCCCTGCGCATTCCCTCGGAACTGGTGGTGGATGACGAGTATGTGCTGGTAGTGGACGGCGAGGGTATTCTGCAACGCCGCCAGATTCGCAAGGGTTTGACCAACTGGCGCTATACCGAGGTGCTGGGGGGCTTGAAAGAAGGCGCGCTGATCGTCAGTAATATCGGCAGCGAGGGCGTCGAGGCGGGCGCCCCGGCAAAAACTGGCCGGACCGCCAATGATTGAACTGCAGGACGTCAACAAGACCTATCTGGTGGGTGAGTCGCCGCTGCAAGCGCTCCGGGATGTGAATATCACCATTGACGCCGGGGAGTACCTGTCGGTGATGGGGCCTTCCGGCTCGGGAAAGTCCACCCTGCTCAATATGGTTGGCCTGCTGGATCGCCCGGACAGCGGCAGCTATCGTCTGGAGGGAACCGCCACGGAAGAACTGGGCGAGGAGGCGCGGGCGCGGTTGCGCGCCGACTACGTCGGTTTCATCTTTCAGGCATTTCACCTGATCAACCGCCTGACCACTCTGGAAAATGTCGAGTTGCCCATGATGCTGGCGGGGATCGCCCCCAAAAAACGCCGCCAGAGTGCGCTGGATGTGCTGGAGCAGGTGGGTTTGGCGGATCGGGCCGGGCACCGGCCCAACCAGCTTTCCGGGGGACAGTTGCAGCGGGTGGCCATCGCCCGGGCCATTGTCATGAGACCGCGTATTCTGTTGGCGGACGAGCCCACCGGCAACCTGGATCAGGCGTCTGGTGCCGAGGTGGTGGAGGTGCTGGAAAACCTCAATCGCGAGGGTATCACCCTGCTGGTGGTGACCCACGACGCCCAGCTCGGAAAGCGGGCTCGGCGGCGCATCCGCATGGTGGATGGTCAGATCGAATCCGACACTGGTGACGGCAATGCGCCTGCTGGATCAACTGCACTTTAACGGTCAGCTCTTTTTGCGCCATCGGGTGCGCACCGTGCTGCTATTGCTCGCGGTGGGGCTGGGCGTTGCCTCGGTAATTATGCTCACCAGCCTGGGTGAAGGCGCCCGCCGCTACGTGGACCGGGAATTCTCGGCGCTGGGCAATCAGTTGCTGATCGTTCTGCCCGGCCGCAAGGAAACCACCGGCGGCGCGCCACCCATCTACGGCGCCGCGCCCCGGGACCTGACCCTGGAAGATGCCCAGGCGCTGGAGCGCCTGCCGGCAATCAGGGCGGTGGCGCCGGTGATTGCCGGCACTGCGCCGGTGACTCGGGGCAGTCGCTCCCGTGAGGTGATCGTGTTGGGCAGTACCGCGGCGATATTCCAGGTACGCAAAATGGATGTGGCCCAGGGCAAAATTCTGCCGGAGCGCGCAGACAGTGAAGCCCTGGCGGTGTGTGTACTGGGCTCCAAGCTGAAACAGGAATTGTTCGGCAACCGCCGCGCCATCGGCGAGTGGGTGCGGGCGGGTGATCGCCGCATGCGGGTGATCGGCGTGCTGGAGGAGCGCGGCGAGTCCCTCGGGCTGGATCTGCGGGACATGATCATTGTGCCGGTGCGCACCGCCGAACAGATGTTCAACTCGCCGGGACTGTTTCGGGTGCTGCTGGAACTGGATGCCAATGCCGATTTCGACCGGGTTGAAGAGCGGGTGCGCGGGGTTATCCGCGAGCGCCACGAGGGCGAGGATGACGTTACCCTGATCAGCCAGGACTCCATGCTGGCGGCCTTCAACAACATCCTTACCACCCTGACCCTGGCCATCGCCGCCATTGCCGCGATCAGTCTGCTGGTGGCCGGTATCCTGATCATGAATATCAGTCTGATTTCCGTCAGCCAGCGGCGCCGGGAAATTGGTCTGTTGAAAGCGTTGGGCGGCAGTAGTCGTCAGGTGAGGCAACTGTTTCTCGGGGAATCCCTGCTGCTGGTGAGCCTGGGTTCCGTGGCCGGCGTTGCCGTGGCTTGGGTGGCGGTGCTGGTTGTCGCCCGGCTATGGCCCGCCTTTCCGCTGGCGCCTCCCTGGTGGTCGGTGCCCGCAGCGGTGGGTACGGCGCTGTTGTCGGGGCTGGTGTTCTCGCTGATTCCGGCGCGGCGTGCGGCGGCCCTGGACCCGGTGCTGGCCATGCGGGGGCAGGACCTGTGAATTTTCTCGATTACCTGCGCTGGATTTTCCGGGCCCTGTGGATGCAGCGCCTGCGATCTGTACTGACCATCGTCGGTTTTGCCATTGGTATTGCAGCCATGGTGTTGCTGAGTTCTCTGGGAGAGGGGCTGCGGCAATTCGTCATTCAGGAATTTACCCAGTTCGGCAGCCATATTGTCGCCATTACCCCGGGCAAGACAGAGACCTTTGGCATGGGCGGTATCCTCAACACCACCCGTCCCCTGTCCCTGGAGGACTCCGAAGCGCTGAAGCGCATCCCGGGAGTGGAGCAGGTGGTGCCGGTGGTGTTCGGCACCGCGCAGATCAAGGCTGTGGGGCGCAGCCGCTACACCGATGTGGCCGGCGTCGGCGCCCTGGCGGACAAGGCCTGGAAACTGGAGGTGTCACAGGGTTCGTTTCTGCCCCAGGAGGATATTCAGCGGGCGCGGGCCTTTGCGGTACTGGGCAGCAAACTGAAACGGGAGTTGTTTGGCGGTGACAATCCCCTGGGAGAGTTTGTCCACATTGGCGGCAACCGTTTCCGGGTGATCGGCGTCATGGCGCCCAAAGGGCAGTTTCTTGGCACCGACCTGGACGACATGATCTATATCCCCGCCAACAAGGGACTGCAGATATTCAACCGCGAAAGCCTCATGGAGGTGGACGTTTTCTACAGCCCCGCCGTGCCCACCGAGCGACTCACGGAAAACATCAGGCGGCTGTTGATCGAGCGCCACGGTTTCGAGGATTTCACCATCGTCACCCAGGATCAGATGATGGCGACCATGGACAATATCCTGCGCATCCTGAAATACGCCGGCGGCGGGCTGGGGGCGATTTCCCTGCTGGTGGGAGCCGTCGGCATCACCACCATCCTGATGATCACCGTGACCGAACGCACCTCCGAGGTGGGGTTGTTGCGGGCTCTGGGTAGCACCCGCAGTCAGGTTCGCAACCTGTTTCTGGGTGAGGCGGTAATGCTGGGGTTGGTGGGCGGGCTGGCCGGTGTGCTGGTGATTGCACTGCTGGTGGTGGGCGTACGGCTGTTTGTGCCGGGACTGCCGGTGGCCCTGAAGGGGGAAATCGTATTGGTGGCGCTGTTGGTGTCCATGCTGATCGGCCTGATGGCCGGTGTGCGGCCAGCGCTGAATGCCACCCGGCTCAGCCCTATTGATGCCCTCAGGGCTGAATAGACGCCTGGTTCAGCTTTCTTCGATGGGGAAGGAAATCAGTTCCGGCGGGTGGTCTCCTTCGATGCGGATATACCAGCCCCGTTGATGCCAGTCACCCAGAACCAGCCGTTCACCAAAGGCCATATGGTGGTGATAGGGGCGGTGGGTGTGGCCGTGAATCATCAGTTTCACCTGGTACTGTGCCATCAGTTGCGCCACAGTCTCCTCCGACACATCCATGATATTGTCCGACTTGTTGGCGTTGGCTCGCATGCTCTTCTGCCGCCACTCCACCGCCATCTTCTGACGTTTTTTGAGCGGCAGGTGGCGCAACAGAAATTTCACCAGCGGATGGCGGTACTTGCGGCGAAATTTCTGATAGTCGGCATCGCCGGTACACAGGGTATCACCATGCAGAAGCAGCACGCGCTGGCCGCCCAGCTCTGCCAGATGGTGGTCGGGCAGCAGGGTGGCTCCGCTTTCCCGGGCGAATTGTTTGCCGATCAAGAAATCGCGGTTGCCGTGGGTAAAGAATAGTCTGACACCGCTATCGGACAGTTTTTTCAGCGCTGTAATCACCTGGCGGGCCAGTGGCGCGGGGTCATCATCCCCGACCCATGCCTCGAACAGATCGCCGAGGATATACAGCGCCTCGATGTCGTCGGCGTGATTTTCCAGAAAAGCAAAAAACGCCCGGGTTACCGCCGGGCGTTCTGGGGAAAGGTGCAGATCGGATATCAGCAGTGTGGTCATCAGCACCACCTGCCATGGCCTGGAGTGACCTTATTTATCCGCGTAGGCATCGCTGACGGTGACCTTCTGGATTTCCACCGGATCCTTGGGCACATCCTGATGCATGCCGTGACGGCCAGTGGGTACACCCTTGATTTTGTTGACCACATCCATGCCATCGGTGACCCGGGCAAATACCGCATAGCCCCAACCCTGGGGGTTCTTGCCGCTGTGGTTGAGAAAAGTGTTGTCGGAAACGTTGATGAAGAACTGTGAACTGGCGGAATGGGGATCATTGGTCCGTGCCATCGCCAGGGTGCCGGTTTCATTGGCCAGACCGTTATCGGCCTCGTTCTGAATGGGATCGCGAGTAGGTTTGTTTTGCATATCGGCCGTCATGCCGCCGCCCTGAATCATGAATCCGTCAATGACGCGATGGAAGATGGTTCCTTCATAGAAACCTTCGCGGCAGTACTGCAAAAAATTAGCGGAGGAAACCGGCGCATTATCGAAATCCAGCTCAAGGCTGACATCGCCGTAATTTGTGTGCAGTGTAATCATCTCTAGTGAACCCTGTGACTGTCGAAAGAGGTGCGTATATTACGTTTTTCAGGGTTGAATTTAAACCGCTTTACTCTGGCCCGGCGCCAGTGCCCGGGCTTCATAGCAAATTCAGGGGGTGTGGGTGTCCTCCGGGCGCAGATGCGGGGTGATCGCCGGTTCTTCAATGCGTGCCTGCCAACCCTGTATTCCAGCGCACAACAGAATCAGGCCAATCCCGATCCACAGGCCCAGGTTGGGGTAGAACTGCCAGAAGATCATATCCACGCCGAGCGCCATGATGATGGCCGTGTACTGAAACGGTGCCACGATCACCGGCTTGCCCACCCGGTAGGCCGCCACCATCATGATAAAACCAAATGCTCCGCCGCTGCCGGAGACCAGAACCATCAGCAGCGTTTTGTTATCCAGGGCAATCCAGGCTTCCTGCTGCCAGAAAAATGCCGCCAGCAAAAGCGGGATATAGATGTAGTAATTCATCGACCAGTCCGATTCGGTGCGGGACAGATAGCGCGACCAGAGAATCATGACAGCAAAGGCGAGGGGCAGGACCGTCAGCGCCAGATAGTGCCAGCCGGAATTGCTGACATCCGGCTTCAGTACCAGGCAGACTCCGATAAAACCGGTGATGGTGGCCAGCCACTGAATGGCGTTGGCCCGCTCCTTGAGAATCAGTGGCGATATGGCTGAAATCAGGATCGGTGCACCCGCAGTCGCGGCACTCACTGCACTGATCGGAAAATGCTTGATCGCCACATAGTAGCCGAGGCTGATCACGGTAAAGAATAGGCTGCGCAACAGTTGGTGCACGGGTTTGCTGACACGCAGGGTTCGCAGGCGGCCGGTGGCCAGAATAAACGCCGTCAGTACCAGCAATGAAGCGGCGGTGCGCAGACAGATCATCTGGCCGAGGGGAATTGTCTCCAGCAGGCGCTTCGCCACCGAGTCGCCCACCAGGAAAAACATCAGGCAGAGCTGCAGGTAGAGAATGGCTCGGAGATTGGGGTGCATGGCGGGAATAGGGTTAACTCACAGCTCGATTCTGGTGTTTTGCAGAGGATTCATACAGGGCGGAAGCTGAAGAATCCCGGACGGTTGGTGATCAGTTGTTTATACAGGCTTCCCCGGAGGCTATAATCCGGCTCTTTTTTGCGGAGGATGGCCCGGCGGGGCTGCAGTATGGCAGACGATAATAAACCGCTCAATTTTATTCAGCAGTTGATCTCCCGGGAGCTGGCCGATGGCTCGGTGACGAGAGTGATCACCCGTTTTCCCCCGGAACCCAACGGTTACCTGCACCTCGGGCACGCCAAATCCATCTGCCTGAACTTTGGGCTGGCCGAGCAGTTCGGTGGCGCGTGCAACCTCCGTTTTGACGATACCAATCCGGAAAAAGAAGAGGACGAGTACGTCAAGGCGATTATCGACGACGTGCGCTGGCTGGGTTTTCAGTGGGATGGTGAGGTGCGCTATGCCTCAGATTATTTCGAGCAGTTGTACCTGTGGGCCCAGTACCTGATTCGGGAGGGCAAGGCCTTTGTCTGCGAGCTGAATGGCGAGCAGATGCGCGAATACCGCGGCACCCTCACCGAGCCGGGCAAAAACAGCCCCTGGCGGGATCGTTCCGTTGAAGACAATCTGGTACTGCTGGAACAGATGAAAACCGGTGCCATTGACGAGGGCCGCATGACCCTGCGGGCCAAGATTGACATGGCCTCGCCCAATATCAACCTGCGCGACCCGGTGTTGTACCGGGTCAAGAAAAGATCCCATCACCGCACCGGCGACACCTGGAACATCTACCCCTCCTACGATTTCGCCCACGGTCAGGAAGATGCGATCGAGGGGGTGACCCACTCCATCTGCACACTGGAATTCGCCGCCAACCGACCGTTGTACGAGTGGTTTATCGACAATCTGCCGGTGCCGTCAAAGCCGCGTCAGTTCGAGTTTGGCCGGCTCAATCTGAATTACAGCATTACCAGCAAACGCAAGCTCAAACAGCTGGTGGATGAGGGCCATGTCAGCGGCTGGAATGATCCGCGTATGCCGACGCTCTCCGGTCTGCGCCGTCGGGGCGTAACCCCCCGGGCAATTCGCAATTTCTGTGACAGCCTGGCAGTGGCCAAGACTGACGGTGTGGTGGACATGGCCCAGTTCGAGCACTTTATCCGTGACGATCTCAACGACAATGCCCCGCGGGCCATGTGTGTTCTGCATCCCCTGAAAGTGACGCTCACCAATGTGCCCGACGGCGAGGTGGACATGCGCACTGTGGCCGGTCATCCCAATCGCGATGACCTCGGTGAGCGCCAATTGCCCTTTACCCGGGAAATCTATATCGACCGCGAGGACTTCAACGAAGACAGCAGTCTGTCCCGCAAGAAATTCAAGCGGCTGGTGCCCGGCGAGTGGGTGCGGCTGCGCGGTGCCTGTGTCATTCAGGCCAACGAAGTGGTGAAGGATGACCGCGGCGAGATCGTCGAAATTCTGGCGGAAATGATTCCCGGCACCCACGGCGAAGACCCGCCCGAGGGCATTCGCCCCCGCGGTGTGGTTCACTGGGTATCCGCGACGGAATGCGTGGACTGTGAAGTGCGGCTCTATGACCGGCTGTTCAGCGATCCGGCGCCGGAGGCGGGCGATCGCAACTTCCTCGACTTCATCAACCCGGCATCGCTGACGGTATTGTCCGGTTGCAAGGGCGAAATCGGTCTTGCGGAGGCCGTTGCAGGGGATAACTATCAGTTCGAGCGGGAAGGTTATTTCTGTCGGGATACGGAATCCGGTAGCGAGAATACCCTGGTGTTTAACCGCACCATCGAACTCAGGGATAACTGGAAAAGCTGACCGTCGGGGTCCAACTGAAGACCCCGCTTATTGATAAGACAAGGCACTATGGCACTGACTCTATACAACACTCTGACCCGGCAGAAAGAAGTCTTCAAACCCATCGAGGCGGGCAAGATTCGCATGTACGTCTGCGGTATCACCGTTTACGACTACTGCCATATCGGTCACGCCCGGGTACTGGTGGCGTTTGACGTGATCACCCGCTACCTGAGAACCCGGGGCTGGGATGTCACCTACGTGCGCAATATTACCGACATCGACGACAAGATTCTCAACCGCGCCAACGACAATGGCGAACCCTATACGGCGCTCACCGACCGGATGATCGACGCCATGCACGGGGACGAGGATGCCCTCAGCGTGTTGCGGCCCGATCTGGAACCCCGCGCCACCGCCTATATGGACGATATCCTCGCCATGGTGCAGATTCTGGTGGACAACCACTACGCCTATGCCGCCGACAATGGCGATGTCTATTACCGGGTCAGCCGCTTCGCCGAATACGGCAAACTCAGTGGACGCAACCCCGAAGACCTGCTGGCTGGTGCCCGCGTCGAGGTGGACGAAGCCAAGGAAGACCCCCGCGATTTTGCCCTCTGGAAAAGTGCCAAACCCGGCGAAGTGAGCTGGGAATCCCCCTGGGGCCCCGGTCGTCCCGGCTGGCATATCGAGTGCTCTGCCATGTCCACCTGCTGTCTGGGAGATACCTTCGATATCCACGGTGGCGGGCCGGATTTGCCGTTTCCCCACCACGAAAACGAAATCGCCCAGAGCGAAGCCGCTACCGGTAAAAAATACGTCCATTACTGGATGCACGCCGGTGCGGTGCGGGTGGATAACGAGAAAATGTCCAAGTCACTGGGCAACTTCTTCACCATCCGCGAGGTGCTGAAAAAATACCACCCGGAAGTGGTGCGCTACTTCCTGCTGTCCAGCCATTACCGCAGCCCGATCAACTATTCCGAAGAAAGCCTGATTGAGGCCAAAGGTGGGCTGGAACGTTTCTACACTGCACTGCGCCCTTTTGCGGAGGTGCAGCCCGTCTCTCTGGATGCGTTGAAAGACAGCGATTACTACCGCCGTTTTATCGAATCCATGGACGACGACTTCAACACCCGCGATGCCCTGGCCGCCATGTATGACCTGGTGCGGGACATCAACACCCGGGCCAAAACCGACCCGGCGCAGGCGGCGAAACTCGCGGCCGAGCTAAAGGCGCTGGGGGGTGTGTTTGGTATCTTCACAGTGGACCCCGAAGCCTTTTTGCAGGGCGATGCCCGTAGCGATAGCGATGGTCTGGATGCCGAGCAAATCGAGACGTTGATTGCCGAGCGCGTTGCCGCCAAGAAAAACCGCGACTTCGCCCGCGCCGACCAGATTCGCGACGATCTGCTCGCACAAGGTGTGGTGCTGGAAGATTCCAGAGAAGGCACAACCTGGCGCCGGGACTAGAAGCTGTTTCATAACTACTGCGCTCGGTGATACTGTGTTAAAAATGGCCTCAAATTGCTCATTTACTCAATGTAAACTCCGCTTTTTCGGCCATTTTTGCCTTGTCTCACCTTCGCTCGTGACGTTATGAAACAGCTTCTAGGGTTTTATCCAAGTGCATAAAGGGCCCTAACTTTTTCGCAAAAGGGTAGGATAGGTCTATGGATTACATTGAACCCCTTTTTCGTCCCCCCAGCGAGGCTCGCTCGCTGATCCTGCAGGTCACCAACGGCTGTTCCTGGAACCGCTGCACCTTCTGCGAGATGTACACCGCGCCGCAGAAAAAATTCAGCGTCAAACCTCAGTCGGAAATCGAACAGGAACTGCAACAGGTCGCCAACAATGGCTACCCGGTGCGCCGGGTGTTTCTGGCCGATGGCGATGCCATGACCCTGTCCTTTCGCCGCCTCAGGGAGCTTCTGCTGGCTATCCGCCAATATTTGCCGGATGTGCAGCGCATCTCTTCGTACTGTCTGCCCCGCAACCTGAAAAATAAATCCGTTGAAGAACTGACGGAACTGCAACAGCTCGGCCTCAGCCTGATGTACGTGGGCTGTGAATCTGGCGACGATTTGGTTTTGGAAAAAATTGATAAGGGCGAAAATTACGCCTCCTCACTGGATGCCCTGCACAAAATTAAACAGGCCGGCATGAAAAGCTCGGTGATGATCCTCAATGGGCTTGGCGGGCAACAATACACCGAGCAGCACGCCATCAACTCCGCGAAATTAATGAACGAGGCCCAGCCGGAATTTCTTTCAACTTTGGTAGTGAGCTTCCCCGGAGGCATTGAACGGTTTCAGCAAGGTCTTGGCGGTGAATTCCAACCGCTTACCCAGCCGCAACTGTTTCAGGAAATGGAAATCCTGCTGGATACCCTGGAACTGGAGCGCACCGTATTCCGCAGCGACCACGCCTCCAACTACCTGGTACTGAAAGGCACCCTCAACCGAGATAAAGAGCATCTGTTGCAGCAGGTACGCACTGCGATTCAGCGGCCGGGTGTGATTCCGCTGAGGGAGGAGTGGCAGAGGGGGCTATAATAATTAACTTGTATAAACGAAGCCATGGCTTCAGAAAAGGGAGATTTCGCCATGCCAACCTTATCCTTCGAACCTGTCGCACCCCTCATCGTAAATAGCAGTAGAATTAAAGAGGGAAAGTCCTCTTTAATAAAATACTCATCCCAATATGAAAAATAACAGTTTTTTATTCAATAAGTTAAAGGGGATTATTTTAAGTGCTGAGAATTATAAGGAATCCACTCTAATAATTATTATGATGGCAGAGCCATCATTAACATACTGTTATAGGTATAGGAGGATGTCGTGCCAAAAGTAATTATCGCAGCTCTGGCTGGGTTTATCGTTGGAATTACCGTGAGCGTTTTCGCGGCAGATGCTAGCGATGTACAAGCGTTCTTTGTTTCAAACAAGGTTGGGAATTCACCAGATTTCGCGTTCGTGAAAGATGGCGTTGCGGGGCCAGATCACCTGATAACGATCCACGGGTACGGTAATGACGGCGCGGTGTGTCGGACGCTAGCCGAAGAATACAATAGTGGTGAGTCTCCTTCGGTAATGCCTGGTGAATATAAGTGCGTTCAGCTCAATGAATAAGCAAACCTATAACCAAGCGCAGCACTACGCAGCCTTCGGCTGCCGGATGCTCACACCGATGTGCGCGGCGTTATATTTTCTGAGAGAGATAGGTGAGTAAATATCCTGAACACGACGAGAAATACTTCTATAAGTATGCAGAAATGGATACCGCGAAGATCATTCTTCAGACTGGAAATTTCAGATACTCTTCTCCGCTGACTTTTAATGATCCATTTGATATCCAAACGGAGTTACTTTTCGATTTTGACATGTCGCACCTTCCTGAGAGAGTCACTGAAGAACTCGATGCGATAGTTACTGGGAGAAGACAAATTTCTCTTTCAGGAGATAGTGATTGGGGCAAAGCTGCTGAGCTGCTTAAACAGAAGCATTCTGAAGGGAAATATAAACGGGAGCATTTGAGCATCCTCGTAAAACCGCTAATTGAATTCCTTACTTCGATAATCGAAGACACCAGAGCGCAGTACAACGGGCACTGGAAAAAAATGTTGAACCAAATCAAAGTGTTCTGTGTATCAGAGCATAATGACAACATTTTAATGTGGTCGCACTATGCAAAGTGCCATACCGGTGTATGTTTCAAATTAAAGGTATTACCAGAGAAAGATAATCCAATCTGTGCAGCCAAGAAGGTGAGGTACTTTCCAAACCCACCAACCTTCTTTGGGCTAGAGGAGTGGGTTGAGTCAATCGTGCTTGACCAAGATATTGATATTTCAAAGCTCAACACCGAATATCCTATAACTAAAGCGGACATTTGGGATTATGAAGATGAATGGCGTGTTTGGGCGCCGTTTGATGAAAATGGTAAAAACTATTTTGATATGCCGATAATCGATGGGGAAATAGAGGCCGTATATTTCGGTATAAAATCAGATCCTACCGAAAAGAAAAATCTAATGAGAATCGCTAAAGGGCAAGGCATAGGCGAGTTTTATGAGGCACATAAAAAACCAGATGGATACCGCATTGACCACACAAAAATATAACAAGGCCAAGCACAATCGTGCAATGCATAAGAATAAGTGAGGTCAAATAAGACTTTTTAAACAAAGGTAAATTAAAGGTGTCGTAACGATTATTTTTTAACCATATCTACTGTCCCTATGTTTGCCCCACTTAACTCACACCACAGGCTGTATGAGCTGCCACGACCCCTTTAATTTCTAGTCTTACGAAGTTCTGGTCATTGAATATTGATTGCTGGTGGGTTTTCCCTCGCAGCCATTGCGTTGTGCCCGGTTTCTGAAACGCCGTGGCCCATGTCCCTGTCATACAAGATTCATCGGGTTGTCACGATAGACCTCTAGCATCAGTGCTGATGTTAATGATCAGTCTTGGAGGCATACGTGAAAAATACCCATAAATTGGTGCTCGCTGCAGCACTGGCCTGGTCCAGCGTGCCAGCAATGGCGGAGCAATGCATTGAAGGTGGCACTGTCGATTCCCCGACGCTGACCTGCACCGCGGCAGACAGTGGTAATATTGACGACGACCGAAACAATCTGTCAGTGATCGTTGAAAGCGATGCGCAAATCGTCCGCACGGAAGGACGTCCGGTGCAACTGGGCGGGTCGGATCAGTCGGTCGACAATCAGGGCCTGATAGAAAGTGGCGACGATGATGCGATCCGGGGCACGGGCGCGAACCTGACGGTCGACAATTCCGGCACTATCCGTGGCAGTGACCGGGGTATCCGCCTTCAGGACGATGCTGACAATTTCACCCTGATCAACCGGGAAAGCGGTGAAATCCTCGCGCGCAATCAGGCCGTCCGATTGGACAATGGCGACGAACTGGAAAACGCTAATATCACCAATTACGGCCTGATCGAAAGCACCGAAGGCCGCGCTATCCAGAGTCGCGGACCGGGCGGCACCGTGATTAACCACGGCACGCTTCGGGGAGGCGAGGAAGTGGTCGAAGCGCGTGAGGATTTCACCATTGAGAATCATGGCACCATTGCCCTCCGTGGGTTGGAATGGGACGCGACGACCCGCAGCTGGTCTATAGACGGCTCGATGGCGACCGACGACGAAGACGGTGTGCAGTTCGCCAGCGGGACGGCGGATAACCATGGCGTGATTCTCGGCACCGATGACGGGATCGACATCGACGAGGGGCGGGTGCACAACCATGCCACTGGTGTGATTGTCTCCACGGGATCGGCGAGTGACTCAATGGATGGCGGCAGCGGCATCGATGTGGATACATTGTTCGAACCTACGCAGGGCGATGTCCGCCCCGCAGGCCCACTGACCATCATCAACGAAGGCTATATCGAAGGTGTCCGCGCCATCGGTACGGATGAGGCCAGCACCTCCGAAATCACCATCGAGAACAGCGGCACCCTGCGGGGTCGGTCCGGCACCACCATCCAGCTTGCCCCCGAACAGGGCGATAGCAGTCTGCTGGTCTCGGGCGACAGCAAGATCTTCGGCGATGTGATCTTTGGTGCGGGCGACGACCTGCTAACCGTGGAGGGGTTGACCTCGGATCTGCTGATTAACGGTATCTTCGACGGCGGCGCAGGCAACAACAGCGTTTTCTTGAACGACTACCTGCTGTCCGACCTTCTCTCATTCGAGATTACCGACGATCTGATCAATCTCTCCCTCACTATCCTGAATAACCAGGTGCTCTCAGGGCAATTCAGAAATTTTGCCACATGGACTTTTTCCTCTGATGGTCTCTTCTCCACCGAAGCGCTCGCAAGCCGGTTTGCGACCCCAGTGCCAACACCCGCGATACTGCCCCTTTTCCTCCTTGGGCTCGCCGGGATCTGGGCCAGTCGAGCTCGTCTTTTGAAGTAGCCGTTGAGGCAGGAGCTTCTACTCTCGAGCAAGAAACCCGGGTCCCGGTTGAACTTAAAAATATGGTTTTCGCAACCTGTTGAGTACGGTTTAACAAAGGGCCCGGTATCCATTTTGATTGGCGTAGAGCCCATGCCATCGTACTGTTTTGTCGGCGCGCTGCACCGATCAATCACTCACTGCGACCCACCTTGCCAGCTTCACAATATAGAAGTGCATTTAAATGTACGCAGGTAATTCCCACGTCAAGAGTTCACTCAGGTAAAGATATCCGCCCGCTTTCTGTGTTTCGGGCGGGTGTCGCCACATTTTTAAAGCAGATCCATGAAACCTGCCATCCTATGGTGTTAACACGAGAGGGCGTGGATTGCCTGTGCTGGAGGACGTCCGGGAATATGAGAGGATGCAAGAGCGGCCAACGCTGCTGGAGGAGCTTTATAAAGCCGAAGAGCAGATTGCCAATGGGGAATGTATCTCTAATAAAGGTACAAAATCACGAGTTTTGAGTAGGCTGCTGGCCGACTTCCCTGAAAGTGGACGCATTGTTCCTGAGGTGGACGCGTCGCATTAGAAATTAGCATAAAAAAGCCCCGCGATGCGGGGCGGACTTCAATATGAAGCAAGCTGTACTGCCCAGGGTTATCCCTGGGCGAAACCCGTGTGGTTCCTGTTCAGCGTGCGGCGAGTTTGGCTCTCAGGCTGAGGGCCGCCAGGCCAATGCCCAACAGCAGCAAGGTACCGGGTGCGGGCACAGTGCCGCCGGGAGTTTGCTCAATCATAAAGGCATAGTTGATGTATCCGTCACCCTGGCCGTTGTCTCTGACCCAGGCGCTGGTGTCGCCCCGAATGTCGTAAATACCGTTGTTGTTGGAATCAACCCGGTAGCTTTCGCCGAAGAGGTCGACCCCGATATAGATCTGGTCAAGCCAGACCATGTTGTTGATGGCCAGGGGGTCGGCACTCACGGTTGAAATCGCGTAATTGCTATAGCTGCCACCAAACAGCAGGGCGGCAACTTCCTGGCCAGTGTAGGTTGGCGTTGTGAATTCACTCCAGCTCGGGCCGTCGGCATTGTAGGTATCCCAGCTGCCGACATAAATGGGTGCTGCGTACAGGGAGCCGCTGAATACCAGTGCACATATGGCTACGCACTTTCCCAGGAATTTCTTTGTAATCATGTTGTTCTCCAAATTTTACTGCCAGTTAGGTGGCTTTCGCTGCAGTGTCTCAACACTGCCAGACGTTGCTCAAGTCTTGTGGTTTATGTTAAGCATAAAGTGTGCCATATTTATTATTTCATTTAATTACAATGAGTTAGTAAATGCTTGGGGTGTTGGGTAGTGGCTGGCTGTAAATTATGTTGACAGTACAACCGGTAAAGTCCGTGGTGCCAATTTTTAGAAGATGAAAGAATTGCTAACAACTGAGAATTAATTAAAGGGAGCGCTGAGCATTCAAATGGAAAGGGTCACAATAATTATTGATTAACTACTTTTCGCTATCTGCTTTCATCACTTAACATAATTCAGGTTTATGACTCTTTTGGCTGCTTGCTTTGGCTGCTTGTGCTGATCAAGCAGTCTGACTGTAAAGTGGCAAACGCTCATAAGGTTGGTCATCTACAGGTTATTTCCTGCCTGTAACGCAACTGTGATATTTAGGGGGCATATGCTCAAGTTTCTGCGAATTTTTAGTTGGTTGCTGTTCACATTTGGTGTCGTTGGATTTCTGGCTGTTGTCCTGGGGTTTAAACCGGACATTGGCTCGGTAGCTTCGGCGCTCGGAATTCTTGGAATTCAGGTGATATTTTCGGCGATGATTCTGTACGGATTCAGGCTGCACCGGCAAGGCAGAATTGGCCGTAATAACCTTGTTTACGGTAGCTGGTTTATTATTGTCGCCCTTGTGATTATCGGTCAGGTCTGGATTAATATCAGTGACGTCAACTTTTAATAAAACGCAGCCCTGAAGTTAATGGGGTACGGTTTGACGAGGTGGTGGGGATACCTTATATAAACCTTCACGGAGCAGCCCCCCCACACAAAAACCATCGACGATTGGGGGTTCGAAGTAGAAATTCCCGGTCAAGGATTCAAAATGTGGCTTCCCCATCAATAGTGGGCCGGGATAGATTCCCTTTTTATTTGTAATATCTCAGCGCTTCATTGAAAAGTGGCGATACACGAGATTTCAGCTTTATAAAATCTGATTTTTTACCGCTTATGATTAACATTTTTGGTGCCCTGACCCGTACCGAAACGCATCCAAAAAAGTCTGAAATCTACCATGCACAATGGTGCCAAACACCCCAAGGCGGCATGGAACTCAGGGCAGTAAATCCCCAGGTCAAAAGATGGGCTAATGCCGGGCAGGGTGCCGATGTTGTTAATGTGTTCAGGATTGGCATGAGTTTGTGGCAGGGTAAAGATAAATATTGCCGATGACTTTCAACGCTGTTTTAAACGGGGAGTTTTTATTCATATTTGAGTTCCAGCCTTCGGCTTCGTTGTAGAAATGGTAAAAGGGTCATGCCTTTGAGGTCGTCAGGTTCCTTTACATTGCCGGGATTCAAGTATCAAAGAATTTTAGTTAACTGTTTGATTTTTATTTATATTTACATTTTGGCCTGGATTTTGCTGATGTCTTAAATCTGAATGTAGTAAAGTGGCGGTTGATTCATCGTTACATAATTAATATATCGAAAAAGAGGTACTAATGATGCGTGGTCAATACAAAAAAATTCTGTTCGGATTGGGCTTGGGTATGGCCATGTCGGTTGGTACTTTCAGTGTTCATGCGAGTCCCATTACCAGCGGGCTGTTCACTCCCGATGCGGTTGAAGACTACGAAGGCACCCCCGGCAGTCGAACAACTTTGACCACATTGTTTGGTGGAGATGTGAGTATTGTCGATGGTTCAGTAAATCATCGGTCGGTTGACGCGGGTGACTGGATTGACTTCAGGTCTTCAAGTGCGATTGTCCCGAATTCCGGTTCACGCTTTGGTGTTGGGTATGGCTTCGGTAGCTATTCTCTGGATTTCTCTGGACTGGGTGGGATTTTCGGATTCAGCGGCTGGTTCAGTGCTGCTGGTGCCGGTTCGGAGTTTATCGAGTTTTTTGGTCTTGCCGCGGAATCGCTGGATATCGTTTCCAGAGCTAACGGCTTTGGCCCGGGTGACGGCACTATGGAATTTGTGAGTGTGCTGTCTACGGTTGCTATTGGGTCAATCACTATTTCCGGGTCAGAGATTGCATCGGACGATCTGGCCTATACAACATCCCGGGCTACCGGTCAGATTCCAGTCCCTGGTACTCTGTTGCTGGTTGGTCTGGGCCTGGCTGGCCTCGGTCTGCAGCGTCGTAGACGTGCTCTGGCCTGATTGCCAGCAGTCCCATTTGCTGTTCGGATCTAATGAATCAGTAACGTGAGTGACAGACTCGTCTGATTAAAAATAGTTGTGGGCCAGGCTTCTCTAATTTATGGAAGCCTGGCCCACATTTTTATGTATGATATTTTTTATAGGCTCGGCTTGCATGGCTTACCACCTGTTTCATTGTGGTAAATCAGTTCGTTTCATGTGGTTTGAGTCCCTTTCTTTATCGACTTCATTGATTGCCTGACGATATTTTTTTGTGGATTGGTCATTGGCCGCTCCATAGACTCCTGTCTAGTTCTTTCGAAAACTGGCGGTGCCAGAAAGCAGAATTTTCCGTAAGCTGTTCGCAGTGAGCATCTGCATGAAAAACCCTGTTTCTCAGATGTTCCAACCCTGTCGCTCCTGAACCATTCAAGACGTTAGCTGTAGTTAGGTATGGTGAGATAACTATGTTTAAACGATTGCGCAACTGGCTGGAAGGTCGGCGCGTTAAGAAAATGGGTTTTACCGCCGCGCAATGGGAGGCCGCTATTGCCGACTGGCCGGTGATACGTCGTTATCAGGGTTCTGAGCGCGATGCCCTGCGCGAAATGACCTTTCGGTTTCTCGCGCGTAAAACGTTCGTTTCCGGCGGTGAGTTCCAGTTCACCGATGCCATGTGTCTGAAACTCGCGACAATGGCTTGTGTACCCATTCTGCATCTCGGCCTGGACTGGTATGACCGCTGGCAGACGGTGATTCTCTACGAAGATGATTTTGTGCCGAACCGCTCCCATCGCACTGATGATGGTGTGGTTCACGACAGAGGTCCCGGCTTGAGCGGCGAAGCCTGGTATCGTGGTCCCGTGATTTTATCGTGGCAGTCTATCTGCGACAGCGGCGCGGATACGCGTCATGGTAAGGCCGCTAACGTAGTGGTCCACGAGTTGGCGCACAAACTCGATATGTTGCGTGATGGTGCGAATGGTGCGCCGCCCATGCATCCCGACATGCGTCCCGGCGAGTGGCACGAGATTTTTACGACCGCGTGGGATCGATTGCAAAATGACCGGCAACATCACCGATCACTACCCCTTGATGACTATGCACTGACCAGTCCAGCTGAATTCTTTGCGGTGTGCAGTGAAGCATTTTTCGAGACGCCGGAAACCATGAAGGCAGCGATGCCCGAAGTCTACCGGTTGTTGTGCCAGTTTTATCGCCAGCAACCGGTGCCGCTGGCGATCTCTGGTATGTAATCCCTGCACCCCCTTCCGGATCAATCTGTGCGTTGGCTCCAGTGAGTAAGGTTCGATTGGCACCTTAGTCTAGGATTTAACAAAAAGGGGGTAGCCAGAGATTCTTGAGTAAGCGGTTGAGAAACTTGCCTCACTAACCTGTAATACACCTATGAATGATTCGCTTTATTTAGTAATTGACCAAGGTGGCCAAAGCAGCCGGGCACTGGTATTTGATGCCCAGGGCACCACTACATTGTTGCTTCGGCGCGCTGTGGCGACACGGTTTATTGCGGGAAATCGGGTGGAGCAGGTGCCAACGGATGTGGTGAATTCCATTCGAGAGTTGCTGGAAGACGTTGCCGACAGGCTGGGGCCGGATCTGCAACGGCTGCAGTCCGCTGCGTTGGTGACCCAGCGCTCCAGTCTGGTGTGCTGGCATCGGCAAACCGGTGAGCCGCTGTCCCCGGTAGTCAGCTGGCAGGATACCCGCGCTGCCGCGTATCTGGCCGATATCAAACTCGATCCGGCAACCATAGCTGATCTCACGGGTCTGCGCCCCAATGCCCACTATGGAGCCAGCAAGTTGCGTTGGTGCATGGAACATATTCCTGCAGTAAGCGAGGCAATGGATACCGATCAGTTGCTTTGCGGGCCATTGGCAAGCTATCTGTTGTCTGCCATTACCCGGGAGCACTCAGTGGCGGTAGATCCCGGTAATGCCCAGCGCACCCTGTTGTGGAATATTCATTGTGGCGACTGGGACGAAACCCTGTTGAGCCAGTTTGCTATTTCCCGCCGAGTGCTGCCCCCGGTTTGTTTCACCCAATCGGATTTCGGGGACCTCAGTCTAGGTGGCAAAGCAGTGCCATTGGCGCTGATGAATGGCGATCAGAATGCTGCATTTTTTGCTATTGGCCCGTTGCAATCAGATCGTCTTTATATCAATGCCGGCACTGGAGCGTTTATCGCCATGCCGTGGCCGGCCGATGATCCGGCACCGGCGGGCCTGCTGAAAACTCTCGTCTATCAGTCTGCCCGGCAACGTCTGTTTGTTGCCGAAGGCACGGTGAATGGTGCGGCCAGTGCCCTCGATAGCATCAGCGCCGGGTTGGGTGTCGAGGATTACCCGCGCTTCCTGGGGGAGTGGTGTCAGACCGAGCGGGATGTGCCGCTGTTTCTCAACGGTATCGGCGGGTTGGGTGCGCCCTGGTGGCAGAGTGATTTTCAAAGCCGATTTATCGGTGAGGGTACGGCGGCGGGTAAGCTCGTCGCGGTATTGGAAAGCGTGGTTTTTATGCTGATGGTGAACCTGACCCGCCTTCGCGAGGATCGCGATCCTGTCGTGGAGATAGTGGTCGGCGGCGGTCTGTCGATGATCGACGGCTTCTGTCAGCGGCTGGCAGACCTGTCCGGGTTGATCGTGTTGCGCAGTGGTGAAACGGAAAGCACCGCGAGAGGCGCGGCTTTTTTGCTGGCAGGTCAGCCGGGAGATTGGCTGTCGGCATTTGAGCAGTTTAAGCCGCAGCCTGATGGGGCTATCAAGCAGCGTTACACTGACTGGCTTAAAGCCATGGCGGACGCGACGGCAAGGTCTGTCTGACAGGACCTGGAGTCAGGATTGCTCTTTAGCGGGTGGCAGGGGTAACCGGCGGGTGTCACCGCGTCGCCCGGCACTGGCCGGCCCCAGTTTTTTCTGGATCCGTTTCAGGACTTTTTCTGCGGTGGCGCGGTAGCCAGTGAGTTTGCCGCCATAGATCGCCAGATAGTGCGAATTTTCCACAAACTCCACTTCTCGGCTGCGGTGGTGAAATCCTTCAGCAGCTTTTGGCAGCACCCGGAGCCCGGCCATTTCGCCGCAAACCCGGCCATCGTAGTCAGGGAAATAATGCTTCAAAATACCTAACAGGTAGTCTCTCTCTGCCGCTGTGGGCAGTACCTGATCCGGGTCGCCGTCAAAGCCGGTTTCGGTGGTGCCGAGCAGGGTAGTGTTATACCAGGGCAATACAAACACGGCGCGACCATCACTGGGGGATTCCAGATAAAAACAGCGGTCGCTGATTTTCCTGTCCAGCAACAGGTGCGTTCCCTGTACGAGATCCATGTCGAGATGACCTGGTTCCGGTGTTATCCGCCGGGCCATCTGGTTGGCCCAGGGACCAGCGGCATTCACCAGAAAACGGCAGTGTACGGCTCTTTCCCGCGATGCCGTTTTCATCAGGACACGATAACCCTCCGGCGTGCTTTCGGCAGCGATGACTTCTGCCGGGCTGCCAACCTCGGCCCCCAGCGATTCGGCAGACTGAATGACTGCGCTGGTGAGCTTGGTATCATCGGTCTGTGCATCTCGGTAGCGATACACTTTTTTCAGTCCGGTTGTTTTCAGCCCTGCGAGTTCGGGCCATTCGGCCGGTGGAACTACGTTAAACCGGGCATCGGTGCGGCAGCCCGACAGGAGCCAGTAGAGCGTCAGACCGGCACGAAGTTGCCAGGAGCGCAATCGCGACCCTTCATAAAGGGGGATGTAGAACCAGTTGCCATAAACCAGCTGCGGAGCCAGCGATAACAGGCGTGTGCGCTCCCGCAGGCTTTCCCGTACCAGCGAGAACTCCCAGCTTTGCAGGTAACGCAGACCGCCGTGAATCAGTTTGCTGGATTTGCTGGAGGTGCCTGAACCCCAACTGTTTTTTTCCAGCACCAGGCAGTGATAGCCGGCGGCCTGGGCGGCCTGTACCACCCCGGCGCCCATAATGCCGCCGCCGATCACCACCACATCGAACTGGTTGCCCGGATGGGGTTCGCTGGGGTTGTTGTCGGCCACTGTCACAGGGCCCGGTGGGCGAGGTTGGTAATCATGCTGCCGATATCAAAGGTTTCCACCATATCGGCACCGCGGTTGAACCAGTCAATGGCCTGATCGGGGTCTTCCACCTCGTACACCACGACAGTACTTTGCAGATCGTCCAGCGTGGCTCCTTCCGGCACTTTGTCGGTGTCGCAGAAAATAAATTCCGGTTGGATGTCGGTGATCCAGGGCCCCTGTCTGTCCTGCCAGTCCTTGAGTACCACTCCGAGGCGGGAAAACTGCTGTTCGTGGGCATACTGGATAAATTCGTCGCTGAAACTGATCAGTACGCACTGCCCGATAACCGGGTCAAGTGTTCCGGTGACAATGCGATAGGCATTTTCTATGCCGACAGTCTCCAGCCCGGTGCGCTTCAGCTCGATAAAAGCCGTGACATCGGGATGCTCCGACAGTAATCCGACCAGTGCCGAGAGAGGGGTGATGTGCTCACCGACGAACGCCTGACCCAGCCGCTCCGGTTCGTTGGCCGGGTATTGGCACAGTTCATCCAACGTCAACAGATGAATGGCATTTTCCACGCCGCTGATACGGGTCATGAGGGTGTCGTGGTAAAGCACGGGTTGTTGGTCGGCGCTGAAAAGAATATCCGTCTCGATAAATTTTGCCCGGGCTTCAATCGCTTTGCTCATACCGAGCAGGGTGTTCTCCGGGTAGTGTCTGGGGTAGCCCCGATGGGCGACCAGTCGCTTCGCTATCATGATGATATCCTGTCGTGCGCCTATCTCTTCATCCTAGAGCAGGGCAGGGGTAACGACAATCGCTATCGGGGTTGATGATGGTTGTTCAGCCCAGTTTTTTCTCGCCGGCATCAACGGATTGCAGGATCAGCGTGTTGATGGTCATGGGGCCGACACCACCCGGTACCGGGGTGAGGGCGGCAGCGCGATCGTGCAGGGGTGCCAGTTCGATATCGCCGACACCGCCGGGGTGGTAACCGGCATCCACAACTACCGCGCCATCCCTGATCCAGTCGGCCTTGATAAATTCGGGTTTCCCCACTGCGCCGACCACCAGATCGGCACCTCCTATAATTGCCGGTAAATTTTCTGTGCGGGAGTGGCAGATAGTTACTGTGGCATTGGCATTGAGCAACATCATGGCCATGGGTTTGCCGAGAATCGGGCTGCGGCCGACGACGACGGTGTGCTTGCCTGCCAGGGGGATATCGTAGGCGGCCAGCAGACGCATGATGCCCTGAGGTGTGGCAGAGCCATAGGCGAATTCACCCATGGCCATGCGGCCAAAACCGAGGCAGGTGACCCCGTCCACGTCCTTTTCCAGGGCGATGCTGTCGAAACAGAGACGCTCGTCAATCTGGTTCGGTACCGGGTGTTGCAACAAAATGCCATGGCAGTTGGGGTTGGTGTTAAGCTCCTGAATTTTGGCCAGTAGCTGTTCAGTGGTGGTGGAGTTGGGCATTTCTACCGCGATGGATTCCATGCCCACGCGCTTGCAGGCATTCTGTTTCATCTTCACATAGGTGGCCGATGCCGGGTCGCCGCCCACCAGAATGGTGGCGAGAATCGGTGCCTGGCCATCACTTTTCTGTTTCAGTCGTGCTACCCGTTCGCTCAGTTCGGCCTCGGTCTGTTGGGCGATGGCTTTGCCATCGAGAATGATTGCTGCCATGGTGGGTTTGACTCCTGAGTCCGGGTGGAAGCCGTGTATTTTCGCACTTCGCCTCTTGTCTGTGAAGCGAATAACCGGTGGCACCCGATCCGGCTTTTTGATTGACGAAGCGGGTTGGCGTCAGTATTATGCGCTGCTCTCGAAATGAGGGTTCAGAGTGAGAACGGGGAATAGCGCAGTCTGGTAGCGCGCCTGCTTTGGGAGCAGGATGTCGGGGGTTCGAATCCCTCTTCCCCGACCACCCTCATCTTCGGAAACTGTTGTAAACTGCTTGTTGAGCGCCCGTAGCTCAGCTGGATAGAGCAACGGCCTTCTAAGCCGTAGGTCGCAGGTTCGAATCCTGCCGGGCGTGCCATCCAGTTCTGGCGCAATAGACAGCAAGTAATACAATGGTGGCTGTAGCTCAGTTGGTAGAGCACAGGATTGTGATTCCTGTGGTCGCGGGTTCGATCCCCGTCAGCCACCCCATCTTCCAGAAGGCGGTCCATTCGGACCGCCTTTTTTGTTTCCTTTTAGCGTGTTCGCTTGATTTTGGTTGTATCAGTAGGGCTTCACGATGTCTGCTGACCAGCCTTTCTGGGTCCAATGTCTCTATTGTCATTGATGACTTCGGTACCGGTTATTCGTCCCTGAAGTACCTTCATGCGTTACCGGCATCGGTGCTTAAGGTAGATCAGAGCTTTATTTTTGCATTGCCGGACGATGAGAGTGCTGCAAGCATTGTGGAAATGGCCAGATCCCTTGCCAGCAGACTGGGTATGCGAATCGTAGCTGAAGGGGTGGAAACCCTAGAGGCTCTGGATTTTCTGGTGGCGCAGGATTTTGATCTTTTGCAGGGTTATCTCATAGCCGCCCCGATGTCTGCCGAGGACTTTACCCGCTGGTACCTGGATTTACCAACCCCCGGTTATTGGCACCCCAACCGCTGAGCCGAATGGGGTTTTTCCAGTATTTCTCCTTAGGATCAAGCAAGTCAGGGTTTTTTCAACGCTTCGGCGAACAGTGCGCCGAGGGTACCGGTTTTGGCGGGCTGCCCAGGTTTTTTTGGCGTCTGCTTGTTTGTGCCCTTGTTGCGTTGTGGGTGTTGACGTGGCTTTTCTGGCAAGGCTTTGTTCTTTGTCGGTTCGTCGCCCAGTCGCATGGTCAGGGCAATGCGCTTGCGCGGAATATCCACTTCCAGTACTTTCACTCGCACGATATCACCGGCCTTGACAACCTCTCTTGGGTCTTTGACGAATTTATCCGCCAGTGCCGAAATGTGCACCAGACCATCCTGGTGTACGCCAATGTCCACAAATGCACCGAAGCTGGTAATGTTGGTGGCCGTACCCTCCAGCGTCATGCCGGGCTGTAGATCCTTTAGCGTTTCAACGCCGTCCTTGAAAGTGGCAGTCCTGAATTCCGGACGCGGATCGCGGCCGGGTTTGTCCAGTTCGCTGAGAATATCCGTGATGGTGGGCAGGCCAAACCGTTCATCCACATAGTTGTTTGCGGGGATGTTGCGGAGGGTGGCGGTGTCACCGATCAGCGACTGGATAGGTTTGCCGAGATCTTTGGCCATGCGCGACACCAGCGGGTAACTCTCCGGATGAACGGCGGAGGCATCCAATGGGTTGTCACCATTGGCTATACGCAAAAAACCGGCTGCCTGTTCGAAGGTTTTGTCGCCCAGCCGCGGTACTTTTTTCAAAGCGGAACGGTTTTTGAAGGGGCCATTCTCGTCCCTGAAAGCCACGATATTGTCGGCGATGGTCTGGTTCAGGCCAGCCACCCGGTTGAGGAGTGCGGCGGAGGCGGTGTTTACCTCCACACCGACGGCGTTTACACAATCCTCCACCACGGCATTCAGGCTGCGGGAGAGTTCAACCTGACTGACATCGTGCTGGTATTGTCCGACACCAATGGATTTCGGATCGATTTTTACCAGCTCTGCCAGCGGGTCCTGCAGTCGCCTGGCTATGGAAATGGCACCACGGATGGTGACGTCCAGCTGGGGGAACTCGCGTGCGGCAAGCTCGGAGGCTGAATACACGGAGGCACCGGATTCGTTTACCACCACCGCCTGGGTGGCGAGCTCCGGGCGATTTTTCAGCATTTCCCTGACAAAGCGTTCGGTCTCCCGGCTGGCCGTGCCATTACCGATGGCGATCAATGCGATCTGGTGTTTTTGGCAGTAGGCCAGCAGCTTGGCTTCTGCTTCCCGGGTTTTGTTCTGCGGCGGGGTCGGGAAAATGGCATCGTGATCCATGACTTTCCCCGTGCTGTCCACCACTGCCACCTTGACGCCCGTTCTCAGCCCGGGATCCAGTCCTATGGTGGCTTTTTGACCTGCCGGTGCGGCCAGTAGCAGATCCTTGATGTTGGTGGCAAACACGCCGATGGCATCGGCTTCAGCCCGCTGCCTGAGTTCTGCCAGCAGGTCGGTTTCGATATGCACATGCAGCTTGACTTTCCAGGTCCAGCGCACCACTTCGGCCAGCCAGTCATCGGCGGGGCGACCTCTGTGCTCAATATTGAAATGGCGGGCAACTGTGGTTTCGCAAGGGTGCTGATTAGTGGCATCAACGGTAAGATCTACCTTGATCGACAGAATACCTTCACGGCGGCCTCGGAACATGGCCAGCGCACGGTGTGAGGGGGTATTTTTCAGGGACTCAATGTGTTCGAAGTAGTCGCGGAATTTCTCGCCCTCCTGTTCCTTGCCAGTTATTAAAGTAGTTGTCAGCAATGCTTCATCGGCGAGCTGCTGGCGCAGTCTGCCGATCAGGTCGGCATCTTCGCTGAACCGTTCCATCAGAATATATTTGGCGCCATCCAGTGCGGCTTTACTGTCTGCTATACCCAGTTCTTTATTGATGTAGCTCTGTGCCTCTTGCTCAGGGTTCAGTTCTGGGTCGTCGAGCAGTGCGTCTGCCAGGGGTTCCAGTCCGGCTTCAATCGCAATCTGCCCTTTGGTTCGACGTTTGGGTTTGTAGGGTAGGTAGAGGTCTTCCAGCCGGGTTTTGGTGTCGGCACCGAGAATAGCCGTTTTTAATTCGGGGCTGAGTTTGCCCTGTTCCTCAATGCTGGCGAGAATGGTGGATCGGCGATCTTCCAGCTCCCGTAGATAGCCGAGTCGTTCCTCCAGAGTGCGTAACTGCGTGTCGTCCAGGCCCCCGGTCACTTCCTTGCGGTAACGGGAGATAAACGGTACCGTCGCGCCATCGTCCAGCAGTTGCATGGCGGCGGCAACCTGAGCCGGCTTGACGTGGATTTCCGTAGCGATCTGGTGCTGGATTTTATTCATATCGTCCATCGTATTGTCTATGGCAGGAATGCTGATAATGACAGAGTGAGAGCGCGATTATGGGCGATTCTCCCGGCCCGCGACAGACTTGTCCCAGAGATTAAAATATGGCTGACAATGACGGTATTCAGTGCCCTCTCTGTGATGACCGGGCAGTGGTGCATTACTGGTCTGACCGGCAACGGGATTACCTGCAGTGCGCGCACTGCCAGCTGGTGTTTGTCCCGTCCGGGCAGCAGCTCTCACCAGCGCAGGAAAAGAGCCATTACGATCTCCACGAGAACAATCCCGGGGATCAGCGCTACCGGGCATTCCTCGGCCGTCTCTGCACGCCGTTGATGGACAGGCTTGCCCCGGGGAGCCGTGGCCTGGACTTTGGTGCAGGGCCGGGGCCGACGCTGTCGGTAATACTGCAGGAAGCCGGGTTTGATGTGGCGATTTACGATATTTACTATGCCCCGGATAGGTCGGTGCTGGCCAAGCGCTACGATTTCATTACTGCCACAGAAGTGGTCGAACACCTGTCGCATCCCGGCGAAGTGCTCGGTCATCTTTGGACAGTACTGGAGCCGGGTGGCTGGCTGGGTTTAATGACCAAGTTGGTGCGCGACAAGGTGGCATTTGAGCGGTGGCACTACAAAAATGACCCGACCCATATCAGCTTCTTCAGCTTTGTCACCATGGATTATCTTCGCACCCGATGGGGAGCCAGCATTGAGCGGCTGGAAGATGATGTAATTTTGTTCAGGAAGCCTGATCGTGGTTTATGCTATGAACTCTGACAGACAAAAATGCCGCAGTCAGTACCCATGGGTCACAAATGCCCTTTGCCGGTCAATGTGGCCCTGCATACTATCACCCGGCGGTTCGCTAATTCGCGCTATAGGCCAATGGCCTTAAGTCACCACCACTTTTTCAGGATAGGAGCACCCATGTTTCAGGGCAACACCCTCAGCTTGAAGCCGCTCAAAAGCGGTTTTGTGGAACTGAATTTCAATGCACAGCAGGGCTCGGTCAATATATTTAATCAAGCTACGCTTATGGAGTTGCTGGAAGCACTCTCGCTGCTGTCGGAAAAGGCCGATATCAAAGGATTGCTGCTCACCAGTGGTAAAAGCGTGTTTGTGGCCGGGGCGGATATCACCGAATTCGGTGAGGCGTTCAAAGGCAGTGAGGCGGACCGCCGCAAATTTCTTGCTCCGGCCAATGAAGCGTTTAACCGAATTGAGTCACTACCGTTTCCGTCGGTGGTGGCCATCAATGGTTTTGCCCTCGGTGGCGGTTTTGAGGTCTGCCTCGCCTGTGATTTCCGGGTGATGTCGAGCAAAGCGCAGGTGGGGCTGCCGGAAACCAAGTTGGGTATTATTCCCGGTTGGGGTGGCACGGTCCGGCTACCGCGACTGATTGGTTTTGACAATGCTGTGGAGTGGATTGCCGGAGGGCAGCACAAGAAGGCCGCTGCCGCCCTCACAGATGGCGCTGTGGATGCCGTGGTAGAGCCAGACCTGTTGAAAGACGAAGCGCTGAAGATGCTGATGCGTGCCGCCAGCGGCGAACTCGATTATATGCCCCGTCGTCAGCGCAAACAGGCCCCCATACAACTCAATACGATTGAGCTGGGGATGTCCGTGCACACCAGTCGCGCTGCGGTTATGGCGAAGGCGGGCAGTAACTATCCCGCACCGCTGGCCGCCGTTGATGTTCTGTCGCAGGCTGCCGAAATGAGTCGTGACGAAGCACTTGAAGTGGAATTCCAAGCTTTCAGCGACCTGACCCAGACACCGCAGTGTCGGGCACTGGTGGGCATGTTTCTCAACGACCAGTTTATCGGCGGTGTCGCGAAAAAATATGCCAAACAGGCGACTAAGTCGATTGCTCACACTACAGCTCTGGGCGCGGGCATTATGGGTGGCGGTATCGCCTATCAAAACGCCATCAAAGGTTTTCCGGTGTTGATGAAAGACATCAACACCGATTCTCTGACGTTGGGTATGAGTGAGGCGAATAAACTATTGGCCAAGCGGGTAGATCGCGGCCAGATGAGTCCGCTGGAAGCTGGCTCGGTACTGTCGAGAATCATGCCCTCTTTGAGCTACGACGGGATCGAGCATACCGATATCGTGATTGAAGCGGTGGTGGAGAATGTCAAGGTTAAAAGTGTGGTGTTGCCGGAGGTTGAGGGGCGACTCCAGCAAGATGCTATTCTGGTGTCCAACACCTCGACGATTTCCATTGATCTGTTGGCTGAAAACCTGACACGACCAGAAAATTTCTGTGGCATGCATTTCTTCAATCCGGTTCATGCCATGCCATTGGTGGAGGTGATTCGCGGCAGCAAAACCTGTGATGAGACTGTGGGCTCCGTCGTAGCCCACGCGCTGGCGCTCGGAAAGAAACCCGTTGTGGTGAATGATTGCCCCGGTTTCCTGGTAAACCGGGTGCTGTTCCCCGCAGTGTTCGGCTTTGACATGATGATAGTCGACGGTGCCGACTACCAGCACATCGACCGGGTGATGGAGGCCTGGGGCTGGCCGATGGGCCCCGCCTACCTGCTGGATGTAGTGGGTATCGATACCGCTGTGCACTGTTTCCCCAGCATGGTGGAGGGCTACCCGGATCGCATGGCAGATGCTGCGGATATTTCGCCCACTCGTACCCTGTTTGAGAACGACCGGCTGGGTCAGAAAAATGGTAAGGGCTTTTATCTTTACCAAAAAGACCGGCGCGGCAAGCCCGGCAAGTTTGCGGACGACTCTGTGGCGGAGCTGTTTAAACCCCTGATCTCCCATTATCACCAGCTCACCGATGAAGATATCGTCGCCCGTTATATGGTGCCCATGTGTATCGAGCTGGCGCATTGTCTGGAATCCGGTGTGGTGGGTTCGCCCGCTGAAGCAGATATGGCGATGGTTTATGGCCTTGGGTTTCCGGCATTTCGCGGTGGCGTTTTCCGCTGGATGGATGAGATGGGGTTGGATAATTTCTGTGCTATGGCCGATCGCCTTGGCCACCTGGGTAAGCTCTATGCCCCCACTGAAAAAATGCGAGAGATGGCCGCCAGCGGTGAAGGTTATTACGGCTGATCGCCGGACCAGAGGTTAACAGGAGATATTTTGTGAGCTTGAAACCAAGAGATACGGTGATTATTGATTGCGCGCGAACCCCCATGGGCCGCTCAAAAAATGGTTCCTTCAGGAATCGCCGTGCTGATGAAATCGGCGCGGCGCTGATTGAGGGTCTGCTGGATCGCAATCCGCAATTGAATCCCGCTGAAATAGACGACATCCTGTGGGGTTGTGTGATGCAGGGTCGGGAGCAATCCTTCAACGTAGCCAGAATGACGGCCCTGCGCACCCGCATTCCCCATCACGTTCCTGCAATGACGATCAACCGGTTGTGTGGCTCTTCCATGTCGGCATTGCATATTGCCACGGCCAATGTGATGGCGGGACTGGGCGATATTTATCTGGTGGGGGGGGTGGAACACCTTGGCCATGTGCCGATGACTCACGATCACGACCCGAACCCGGCGCAGAATCTCGGGGTTGCCAAGGCGGCGGGCATGATGGGCCTGACTGCAGAATATTTGGCCCGGATTCACGGTATTACCCGTGAGCAGCAGGATGAATTTGGCGTTCGCTCCCATCACCTGGCGGCTGAGGCACGCACTGCAGGCCGGTTTGTCGACGAGATTATTCCGCTCGAGGCCCACGATGAGAATGGTGGCCTCTATTTAATGCAGGAGGATGAGACAATCCGTCCTGAAACCAGCCTAGAGGGATTGTCTCAGTTGAAAACGGTGTTCGATCCGGTCAGCGGAACGGTCACTGCCGGTACTTCCTCGCAGGTTACCGATGGTGCAGCAGCCATGCTGGTGATGTCTGCCGAGCGAGCTACTGCTTTGGGTCTGACGCCAATGGCGAAAGTTATTTCAGTGGCGGCGGCGGGCGTTGACCCCTCGATCATGGGCTATGGACCAGTACCCGCCACCCGTGCGGCCCTGAAAAAGGTGGGACTGACCATTGCTGATATCGATTATCTGGAATTGAATGAGGCGTTTGCCGCCCAATCCCTGCCAGTGTTAAAGGATCTTGGTCTGCTGGACGTGATGGACCGGAAAGTGAATGTCAATGGTGGTGCAATTGCACTGGGGCATCCATTGGGTGCCTCCGGTGCCAGAATCAGCGGGACATTGTTGAATGTGCTTCGTCAGCACAACGGTACACTGGGGGTTTCAACCATGTGCATCGGGTTGGGACAGGGCGTGACGACTGTATTTGAGCGCTTGAGTTAGCGGTGGGATTTTGGTCGATTTACAGATAGAACGCGCTATTTGATGCGACACAAAAAACCGGCCTTGGGCCGGTTTTTTTTGGGAATGTAAAGATTGTCGGGTTGCCGATTATTATTTATCTTCTTCAGTTGCCTCTTTGGCTTTTTCCCACTGTTCTTCAGTAGCCTCTTTGGTTTCCTGCCATTGTTCTTCAGAGGCCTCTTTTATGTCGTCGGCCATCTCTTTCATGTCTTCCTTTGCTTCCTCTGCCATTTCTTTAGCGGTCTCGCCGGTTTCTTCCATTGTTTGCTCGGCGCTCTCTGCAGCCTCTTCCATCACAGGTTGCTCACCGGCTCCTTCATCTTCTGCGCAGCCTGACAGTATAAAAACGGCTATGAGTGGTGTTGCCAGATACGCGAGTAATTTGTGTGGTTTGATCATAATACTATCCTGTAGGTTCGGTGAATTTTGCACGACGCATCGTGGGGGGGTAGGTTCTTATAATTTTTTGTTACATCAGTAAAGACACTCAAGGGGCTTTCGTCAAGTTGATTGTTTCAAGAACTTGGTCAGGCAGGTGTTGTTCAAGCAGAAATGCTGTTCATTTCATTCTGCGGGATCATCGCTTTTTTGCTAGACTTTGCTGCGAAATGATTGGAATTAATCAGCTTGGATATACTCCGAACGAAAAACCCTGAACACGCTCTTGAGCAATGGCTTGCCGGGCCGTTGAGCCCATGGGATTGTCTGGCTCTCCGCTACGAGTATGTGCAGTATTACTTGTCCGGCTCGCCGGTCATTGAGTTGCTGGCTATTTTTCAGCAACTTGAGGGTCAGACAACTTTCACTGTGACCGCATTGGACGAGTTGCTCGTCGATCGGTTGGTGATGTTAAACCACGATTGTTTCGACCTGGGTAATTTCTGTGTTGCCTACGATTTGCCCCTGCTTTCCCTCGATCGCCCCATGCGTCTGGAGCCGGTAGCCATTGATAAACCCTGGGGGCGGGAAATCTGGTTTACCGGTATCGAGCAACGCGGCCAGTCATATGTTAGTGATGGAGTTGCTCGCAGCCCGCTGCCCTGGGTTCTCTCGGCTGCACCCCGGCGACTGGCGGCTGGCGCAGAGCGCCACATCAATCTGCTCAAGATACTTGACCCATTGCCGGAGGAAGTATACGGCGATCTGTACTTTGAGCTGCACGAGAAAAAACGCGAAGTCTATGTCGTCACGCACATTGACCGCCATGCCTGGCCGGAAGGCAAGGGCGCCATCCGTTTTGGTTTTGATCCGGAGGTCAAGGCGGCCTATGCCTCTGATGATGATTTCAGGGCGGACTTTCTGGCGGCTGTGAAACGCTATGAAGTTGTTCGTCGTGAGATCGATGACCTTTTCGACCAGCGGCGTGAAGTGCTCGGTATTGATGCCAATGTGCCGGTGCCGGCCAGTTGTCTGCAGGGCTGGTTCGACGAGTTGCCAGAGCATCTGCAGCAGCAGGAGCGCCAGTTGCGAGAGGAGATGAACCGATTTACGGCACTGTTACCACTCTCTTTGGGCGATGTGGTCAAGGTTCCGCTACTGACACCCCATGCCCTGCAACACGGGGTTCGCACGGTGGAATTCCAGACCCCTGTCTATGAGCGAAGGATCTTGTCATTTGCCCAGAAAGTTCTCACTCAGGGGCATTGGGATACGGAGCAGGCGGTAGCCATGATGTCCCTTGAGGCCCCGGATTTGCCGGAATTGACTATGTTGGAGGAGGGCCTGGGTTATCTGTTGGTTGAAGTGGTGACCTTCGATGATTTTCGGGTGTGGCGGCTGACCCTGCTACCCGGTTCCGGTTATCTGGTGCCTGCTACGGGCTGTTATGGGCTGCTGATGGCGATTGATGGTGTGGTTGTGTTGGGTGGCATGGGTGGCAGTCATCTCCTGATGGAAGAGGCGGTTTTGTTGCCTGCTGAACGGACGGAGACGTTGTTGATCAATCAGTCAGCTGAAGATGCTGTCGTCTTGATCGCCCGGCCAACCTGACGTTTTTTAACTATGCTGCGGATGGCACTACAGGGCCATCGGTTGTTGCTCAGGGATGTGCGCTGTGGCAAAATCCACCCCCTTTGTCGAAAGCGGCTGTCTGCCGCGTGATTCGATATTACCCGGCTTATTGCGGACGTGGCGGAACTGGTAGACGCGCCAGATTTAGGTTCTGGTATCGAGAGATGTGAGAGTTCGAGTCTCTCCGTCCGCACCATAAAATTAATTAAGTTAGCGAACTATTCAGAGGACAATCATGCAGGTTTCTATCGAAACAACTTCTGGTCTCGAACGTAAAATGACCCTGGGCATACCGGCAGAGCGTATCGACGCTGAGGTGAACGAACGCTTGAATAAGGCGAGCAAAACAGTTCGGCTGGACGGTTTCCGCAAGGGCAAAGTGCCCATGAATGTATTGAAAAAACGTTTTGGTGAGAGCATTCGTCAGGAGGTTGTTGGTGAAGTACTGGGTCGCACGTTCACTGAAGCTGTTGCCCAGGAGAAGCTTAAACCCGCAGGACGTCCTGAAATTGAGTCGGTGAAAAATGAACCGGGTCAGGATCTTGAGTTTGTCGCGACTTTTGAGGTTATGCCTGAGGTTGTTTTGACGGATTTGACGAAAGTGGTCGTCACCAAGCCACTTGCCAAAGTGACAGAAGAAGATGTCACTGCGATGATTGACGCATTGCGCAAGCAGAACGCCAGTTGGGAAGAGGTCAACCGTCCCGCCGTTAATGGCGATGAGGTTAATATCGATTACAACGGCCTCATGGATGGCGAGGAGTTTGATGGAGGTTCTGCCAAGGAGTTCATGCTCGATCTCGGTGCCAGCAAGGCGATTCCCGGGTTTGAGGAAGGGGTCGTGGGTATGTCTGCCGGCGAAGAGAAAGTGCTTTCGCTGACTTTCCCTGATAACTATCACGCCGAAGAGCTGAAAGGAAAGCCTGTCGAGTTCACCATCAAGGTCAATGCAGTGACCGAGGCCGTCATGCCTTCGCTGGATGAAGCTTTTTTCGCGCTGTATGGCATGGAGCAGGGTACAGAAGAACGGTTCCGTGAAGTGGTTCGCCTGAATATGGAGCGTGACCTGAAACAGGCATTGAAAACCAAGACCACAGGCCGGGTCATGGAACAGCTGTGTAACCTGCACAATGAGCAGGAAATCCCGGAGGTGCTGGTTGCCAGCGAAATCACCAAGATGAAAAAGCAGATGGCCGACCGCATGGGCGGTGGTTCCAGCAATTTTGACCCTGAATTGCTACCCGATGATCTGTTTATTGATCAGGCGAAGCGTCGTTCCATTGTCAGCCTGATCATCAATGAAATCGTTAATACCGAGAAAATTGAAACCAGTCCTGAAAAGGTTCGCGACCGTGTTGAAGAGATGGCTTCCACTTATGAGAAGCCAGAGGAAGTGGTCAAATATTACTACAGCAGCCAGGAGCTGATGAAGGGCGTAGAGTCTGCAGTGCTCCAGGATCAGGTGATTGATCATGTGCTTTCAGTGGCGACGGTCAATGAAGAGGAAGTCAGCTACCAGAAAGCCATTCAACCGGATCAGGACGGCACGGCAGATTTCTAGTATTCATTTATTCGGCCACTTGGGTTCAGTCATGATCCCGATGGCGTGTAGCGACAGGCCCCAAGCTTCAAAGATGTTTGGGGCCTGTTGGTTTTAAGGGTGATCGGGAGCGGCCCGGGTTACTTGCCTTCTCCCTACCGCTGGTTACAATGCTTCGACAGGTTTTTTCTTGAGTGAATATCTATGAAATTTGATCTATCTTCGACGTCCGGTCTCGATGTGAGCAACGCAGGTGGCCTGGTGCCCATGGTAGTTGAGCAGTCTGCCCGCGGTGAACGTTCCTATGACATTTACTCCCGTTTATTAAAGGAGCGCGTTATTTTCCTGGTGGGACCTGTAGAAGATTACATGGCCAATCTGGTGGTAGCGCAATTGTTGTTCCTAGAATCAGAGAACCCCGACAAGGATGTTCACCTATATATCAACTCGCCCGGTGGATCAGTGACTGCGGGGATGTCAATTTACGACACCATGCAATTTATCAAGCCTCATGTCAGCACCATGTGTATTGGTCAGGCTGCCAGTATGGGTGCTTTCCTGCTGGCCGCCGGTGAGGCCGGAAAACGTTACTGCCTGCCAAATTCCAGAGTCATGATTCATCAGCCCAGTGGTGGCTCTCAGGGACAGGCATCTGATATTCATATTCAGGCCCAAGAAATTCTCAAGATACGTGAGCGTTTGAATGAGCGTCTTGCCTTCCATACCGGCCAGTCCGTAGAACAAATCGCCCTCGATACCGAGCGGGATAAGTTCATGAGCGCCGAGGAATCACAAAAATATGGCATGATTGACCAGGTGCTGGACAAACGCCCCTAGAATCGTTAGTCTTTTTAAAAGAAAAGATATGTTTTATCTGTTTGATATAAAAGAATTTTATTTTCCCTTGTCGGTTAAAGATGAGTAGATTTGTAGAGACAGTATTATGAGTGATGAGAAAACCGGAAAAGGGGAAGATGACGGCAAGTTGCTGTACTGTTCTTTCTGCGGCAAGAGTCAGCACGAAGTTCGCAAGCTGATTGCAGGTCCGTCGGTGTTTATCTGTGACGAATGTGTAGACCTATGTAATGACATTATCACTGAAGAAATTCAGGACACTGATGCAGAGTCCTCCAGTGAAGAGCTGCCCAAACCCAAAGAGATTAATGCGATTCTTGATCAGTATGTGATTGGTCAGGTGCGTGCCAAGAAAATCCTTTCTGTCGCTGTTTACAATCACTACAAGCGCCTGCAGAGTGGCGGCAAGGGTGCGGAAAAGGATATTGAGCTGGGCAAAAGTAACATTTTGCTGGTTGGCCCCACTGGCAGTGGCAAGACGCTACTGGCCGAAACACTGGCACGCCTGCTGGATGTTCCCTTCACTATTGCCGATGCAACAACCCTGACAGAAGCGGGTTATGTCGGGGAGGATGTTGAAAATATTATTCAGAAATTATTGCAGAAATGTGATTATGATGTTGAGAAGGCCCAGCGTGGTATCGTCTATCTCGACGAAATTGACAAGATTTCCCGCAAATCGGATAACCCTTCCATTACCCGTGATGTGTCAGGCGAGGGAGTCCAGCAAGCCCTGTTGAAATTAATTGAAGGGACGGTTGCCTCGGTGCCGCCGCAGGGTGGACGCAAGCATCCTCAGCAGGAATTTTTGCAGGTGGATACTGGCAATATCCTTTTCATTTGCGGGGGTGCCTTTGCCGGCCTGGAAAAGGTTATCCAGGAGCGCTCCGATAAAGGCGGTATTGGCTTCAGCGCTCAGGTGAAAAGCAAGGACACCAGCAAAAATATTGGTCAGACCCTCACAGACCTGGAGCCGGAAGATCTGGTGCGCTTTGGTCTGATACCGGAGTTTGTGGGGCGTCTGCCCGTGATCGCCACCCTTGAGGAACTCGATCGCGATGCCTTGGTAAACATTCTGGTCGAGCCCAAAAATTCCCTGATCAAGCAGTATGAGGCCATGTTTGAAATGGAAGGGGTGGAATTGGATATTCGTCGTGATGCGCTCGAGACCATTGCCGAGCGTGCGCTGGAGCGGAAAACCGGTGCCCGTGGATTGCGCTCGATTATTGAAAACGTCCTTCTGGAAACCATGTACAGCATTCCTTCTATGGATAATGTCTACAAAGTGGTGATCGACAGCGCGGTAATTCGTGGCGAGTCGGAACCGCTGCTGGTCTACGAAAATAAAGAGCAGCAAAAAGCTGCCAGTGATGAGTAAGCCATTTTTTATCCCCGAAAGGCCCTGCGGGGCCTTTTTTTTTGCCTGAAGACATTTATCTGTCGCTGGTCACTTGTATTTCCCCGAGTAAACCCCATATTTGCAGTAAGCTAATTTGTATCGAAACGCTCGCTAAAGAGGTTAAAGAATGGGACAGAACGCTGTGCATAATCAATTGACAATGCTGCCTCTGCGCGACGTGGTGGTGTATCCCCATATGGTGATACCACTGTTTGTAGGTCGGGAAAAATCGATTCTGGCACTCGAAGAAGCCATGGTGCAGGACAAGCAGATTCTACTGGTGGCGCAGAAAACTGCGGCGGAAGACGATCCCACACCCGAAGATCTCTACCGTGTGGGTACACTCGCCACGGTGTTGCAGATGCTCAAGCTGCCCGATGGCACCGTCAAAGTGCTTGTTGAAGGTGTCGAGCGCGTTACTATCCAGAAGATTGATGAATCGCCCGGCTACTTTGTGGGTGTTTACGAAGTGATGTCCGACGAGGTGTTGTCCAGTAAAGAATCCGAAGCATTGATGCGATCGGCTCTGACCCAGTTTGAACAGTACGTCAATCTGAGTAAAAAAATCCCTTCAGAGGTTGTGAGTACCGTGGCAGGTATTGAGGATCCCAGTCGTTTGGCTGACACCCTGGCCACACACATGGCCCTCAGTGTCGAACAAAAACAGGGAATACTTGAAACACCTTCTCTGGCAAATCGGCTGGAGACATTGTTGGGCTTGATGGAATCCGAGATCGAACTTTTTGAAGTTGAGCAGCGCATTCGTGGGCGCGTCAAAAAGCAAATGGAAAAAAGCCAGAAAGAGTACTACCTCAACGAGCAGATGAAAGCGATCCAGAAAGAGCTCGGTGAAGTTGAGGAAGGCGGCAATGATATCGAGCAGCTGGAAACGAAAATCAATGAAGCCGGTATGCCGAAATATGCTCTTGATAAAGCAAAATCAGAACTGAATAAACTGAAAATGATGTCGCCGATGTCGGCTGAAGCCTCGGTCTTGCGCGGTTATATTGACTGGATGGTCAGTGTGCCCTGGAAAAAGCGCTCAAGGGTTCGTCACGACCTCAAGCGTGCTGAACGCATTCTCCATGAAGACCACTATGGGCTTGAGGAGGTCAAGGAGCGCATTCTGGAGTTTCTGGCAGTCCAGCAGAGGGTAAAAAAACTTAAAGGACCCGTGTTGTGTCTGGTGGGACCGCCGGGCGTGGGCAAGACCTCGCTGGGTGAATCTATCGCCAAGGCGACCGGTAGGAAATACGTGCGTATGTCTCTGGGGGGTGTCCGTGATGAAGCTGAAATTCGCGGGCATCGCAGAACCTATATCGGCTCCCTCCCAGGTAAACCGATTCAGAAGCTGGCCAAGGCCGAGGTGAAAAACCCGTTATTTTTGCTGGATGAAATTGACAAGATGGGCATGGACCATCGCGGTGATCCTGCGTCAGCGATGTTGGAAGTGCTCGACCCCGAGCAGAATAACAGCTTCAACGACCACTATCTGGAAGTCGATTACGACCTTTCCGAAGTCATGTTCATCTGTACGGCAAACTCGATGAATATCCCAGGCCCTCTGCTGGATCGTCTCGAGGTTATCCGGATTCCCGGTTACACCGAACAGGAAAAGATCAATATTGCGCTCAAATATCTGCTGCCAAAGCAACGCAAAGCCAATGGTCTGAAGCCGAACGAACTGACCATGGACGACACTGCGGTGATGGACGTTATCCGTTACTACACCCGTGAAGCGGGTGTGCGAGGTCTGGAGCGCGAATTGGCAAAAATCTGTCGGAAGGTGGTTACCAGGAACGTACGTGACGGTGTCAGAGAGTCTCACCACATTACTTCAGCTGAGCTTGAAGATTTGTTGGGTGTTTACAAATATGACTTTGGTCGCGCTGAAGAAGAGAGTCAGATTGGCCAGGTTACCGGTCTTGCCTGGACCCAGGTGGGTGGTGAGTTGTTGACCATCGAGTCTTCTGCGGTGCCAGGTAAGGGGCAGGTGGTTAAAACCGGTTCCCTTGGCGATGTGATGCAGGAATCTATCCAGGCGGCGTTGACGGTGGTTCGCAGTCGGGCAAAAACACTGGGTATCAAACGCGATTTTTACCAGAAGGTAGATCTTCATATTCATGTGCCTGAAGGAGCGACGCCCAAGGATGGTCCCAGCGCAGGTATCGGAATGTGTACAGCTTTTGTATCTGTGCTGACCGGTATCCCGGTGCGTGCGGATGTGGCCATGACCGGAGAGATTACTCTGCGCGGGCAGGTATTACGGATCGGAGGCCTAAAGGAAAAATTATTGGCCGCTCATCGCGGCGGTATTCGCACGGTGCTTATACCCTACGAAAATGAGCGTGACCTCAAAGAGATACCAGAGAATATTAAAGCAGATCTTGATATACATCCGGTCAAATGGATCGATGAAGTTCTGGAGATTGCGTTGATTCGGAAACCTGAACCGTTGTCTGATGAAGAGTATGATCGCGTCGACAAAGATGAAACAAAAACCCATGGTGAGGCTGGAACCCGCATAAATACTCACTAAACCGCTTGACCGGTTTTCGGGGGGTTGGTATAACGTTGCAGTCATCTTACATGCCACACCCTGCGGGAAAGCAGTAAAGTCGTGTGTTACAGGTGAACAGTCTTATTAACATAACAAGGGGATTATTGTGAATAAATCTGAACTCGTTGATGCCATTGCCGATGCCGCTGATCTTTCGAAAGCGTCTGCCGGCCGCGCGCTGGATGCCGCTATTGACGCTGTAACCCGTACCCTGAAAAAAGGTGACCCGGTCTCGCTGGTAGGTTTTGGAACGTTTGCTGTTAAACAGCGTGCCGCCCGCACTGGTCGCAACCCTCAGACCGGCGCAGAAATCAAAATTGCTGCTGCCAACGTACCTAGCTTTAAAGCTGGTAAAGCTCTGAAGGACGCTGTTAATAAATAAAACGGCGTCTGCTGTTTGTCTTTGTTGTATGTTGAAAGGCGCATCAGCGATGCGCCTTTTTTTATAAAATAACCCTATCCGTCCAAACAAAACCAAATCAAGAGATTTTTATGCTGCAGGACTTTCGAGACAACCTCAAAGGCTCGGCCAAAATTGTACTGGTCGCTATTATTATTGTGCCGTTTGCCCTGTTCGGTGTGGATGCAATTTTTCTCAGCGGTAGTTCTGTTGAAGAAGCCGCTAGCGTCAATGGTGAGACCATTACAGAGCTTCGTCTGCAACAATCCGTGGCGCTTCAGAAGCAACAGATTCTTAACAGGTACGAAGATCTCGACCCGTCCATGATCAACGATGAGCAGCTTCGTGGCCCCGTTATGCAACAGCTTATTCGCCAGAAAGCGGTTGAGCTTGCAGCTCGGGAGCAGGGTATGGCTATCGACGACAAAATGATTTATCGCCTTCTGCTTGAGGTCCCTGATTTTCAAGTGGAGGGGAAGTTTGATGCCCAACGCTATGAGTTTGTGCTCAGGCAGATGGGTTACACTCCGAATTCCTACAATAAATTGCTTCGTTCAGATATGTTGAACAGTCAGTTTATGCAGGGGGTAAGCAATACTGGGTTTTCTACGGAGCGGGAAAACCAGCTGCTGGCGAGCATCACTGAGCAAACCCGGGATTTCTACTACCTGACCATTCCCCGGGCGCCGGTATTGGATGCGATCTCGATTACTGATGAGGAAGTTCAGTCTTTCTACGAGGGCAATAAAGACCAGTTTATGGCGGACGAACAGTTGGTGGTGGAGTATTTGGAGTTGCGTCCCGACGACCTGGTGCAGGAGGTCGTCGTGGAAGAAAGTGTTGTGAACGATGTGATCGAAGCCAGGATCAACGCAGTTCGTGCCAAGCAATCGCGACAGGTCGCGCAGATTCTGCTTGAGAAGCAGGACGACGGCAGTCATCTCGACAAAATATCTGACATTCAAAAACAGCTGGAAGCCGGTGAAGAGTTTGCTGTACTCGCTGAGCAGCATTCGGAGGATTACAGCACAGCTGAACAGGGCGGTGATCTGGGCTTTGTGCAACGGGGCGATCTGCCGGAACCATTGAGTGTGGCGCTGGACAGTCTCTCTGTCGGTGAGATTTCTGGTCCGGTAGAAACCGAGCTCGGTGTTCATCTGGTCAAACTGCTGTCAGAAAAAAAGGCTGAGTTACCCAGCCGAGATGATATTGAGCTGGGTATCCGGCGTGAGCTTCAACGGCAACTGGCACTGGAATTGCTGCCAGAGAGAATTGAGGAGCTCAAGGATCTTTCCTATAATGCCTCCTCCCTGGAAAGTGTAGCCGACAGGCTTGATCTGACATTGCAGATTACCGAGCCATTCAGCCGCAATGGTGGTGACGGCATAGCGGGTAAGCCACAGGTCATTACGGCTGCATTCAGCGAGCCGGTTCTGGAAAAAGGTCTTACCAGTGAAGTGCTTGATCTGGCAGATGATCACGTGGTGGTTCTGTCTCTTCGGGAGCGAATTCCTTCACGCCTCAAACCCTTGACTGAGGTCAGGCCTCGTATCGAGCAGATTCTCAAGAAAGAGCGTGCGGACCGTCAACTGATGGAGCGTGCTGAGACATTGGTCGCCCGTGTTAAAGGGGGTGAGTCAATTGAAGAAGTGGCCAAACATGAATCGCTCCAGTGGCAGGTTAATCTGAACACAAAGCGTTTTAGTGGCAAACTCAACGAAGAGATTCGCCAGTGGGTTTTTTCCCTGGCAGAGCCTGCGGATAGCGCGGTCGTCAGTGATTTGGCACTTGCCAATGGTGATCACGTGATTGTGTCCCTGACCCGGGTCACCGAGGGAGACTTGGACAAGCTGAGTGCTGAGCAGAAGCAGGTGCTTTCCACAACTGTTGCCCTGACGGCGGCCAGTCGCGATTACCAGGCGTATGAGACCCTGTTGGTTGAACAGGCAGATATCGCATCTAAATACTAGATAGGTGCATTGATCACAAGCATTCGTCTCACTTGCTATGGTTTATAACGGTCGCACTGGAGGTGTTGTGATAATGGGGTTGTGATGTGGTAGCCAATCTGTGGTACCGAGTATACAACTCATGAATCTGGAGTTTTAAAGCATGGCAGATTATCAATATGATCTGGTAATAATAGGCAGTGGTCCTGCAGGCGAGGGTGCCGCAATGTCCGCAGTGAAGCAGGGCTGGTCAGTGGCAGTAGTTGATGACCGGCCTATGGTGGGTGGTAACTGTACCCATCTGGGGACCATTCCTTCAAAAGCCCTGCGCCATGCAGTTCGACGCATGGTGCAGTTCAATACCATGCCGATGTTCCGTGCAGTGGGAGATCCCCGTTGGTTCTCCTTCCCTGATTTGATGAAATCCGCAGATGATGTCATTCGCAAGCAGGTTGAAGGGCGTACAAAAGATTATGCCCGCAATCGTATCAAACTCCATTTAGGGCGAGCCAGTTTTACGGATGTCCATCATATTTCTATCAAACAGCCTGACCACACACGTGAAACGATTAAGGGACGATTTTTTTTGATCGCAACGGGTTCAAGTCCCTATCATCCGGACGATGTGGATTTTGATCATCCCTGTATTTTTGATAGTGATTCGATTCTGAGTCTGGATCGAACACCTCGCAATATTATTATTTATGGTGCCGGGGTGATAGGTTGTGAATATGCCTCGATTTTTGCCGGACTGGATACTCGTGTCGATCTGGTGAACAGTCGCTCCGGGCTGCTGTCATTTCTCGATGATGAGATTTCAGATGCACTCAGCTATCAGCTTCGCGATCTGAATGTCACCGTTCGGCACAATGAGGAGTATGACCATATAGAAACCCGTAACAATGGTGTCACTATGGAACTGAAGTCGGGCAAACGGATTCACGCTGAAGCCCTGCTCTGGTCCAATGGCCGTTCCGGCAATACTAAAAATATGGGGCTGGAAGAGTTGGGCCTGGTTGTCAATGAGCGCGGTCAGCTGGAGGTCAATGGGCACTACCAGACGACAGTCCCGCATATTTACGCGGCCGGCGATGTGGTGGGCTGGCCATCATTGGCAGGTGCCGCCTATGACCAGGGTAGGTTTGCTGCCGCACACATGTGTGGAGCAGCACGCGAATATCACGTTGAAGACGTTGCCACTGGTATTTGGACGATTCCGGAAATCAGCTTTGTTGGCAAGACCGAGTCCGAACTGACCGAGCAGCAGGTTCCCTATGAGATAGGCCGCGCTTACTTCAAGAACATCGCCCGTGCCCATATTTCCGGCGAAGAAGTTGGTGTATTAAAGATATTGTTTCATCAGGAAACTCTGGAAATCCTTGGTGTCCATTGTTTCGGTGCAGAGGCGTCAGAAATTATTCATATTGGCCAGGCTATTATGAACCAGTCCGGCGACGCCAATACCATTGAGTATTTTATCCGCACCACATTTAATTACCCGACCATGGCAGAAGCCTACAGGATCGCTGCTATTAACGGGATGAACCGGTTGTGTCGCGAGTCCCGTAAACTGGTGATTTGATTGCCGGAACCGGAAAACTCCGCACAATCATAGGCGCAGGGTGGGATAGGTATTACTCGGTGGCAGTGCTTTCCGGTTCAGTGCGTTTTAGCACCGAATGAAGTACGTGCTCGTATTCAAAATAGACCTGAAATTCAGGGTACTCCCAGGATGAAATCGGCGGTTCTCCCACTGCCGGCTCCATGCTTAAGGGCTCACCAAATTTAGCGCGAACCCTATCCTTGCTGATACCACGACCAGGTTTTTCAATGGCCTGATTTTGCGCTGATTGTTGTCCAACGGGGATAACAACCTGTTCGGCGATCGTGGCCAGGGGCAGGCTTATTAGCGCAGAAAAAAGCAGTATCAGTGGTTTATTCATGATCAAATTCCCTAGAGTTCAGGCGTGTGCGACTCAGCTTGGGGTTGCCTTTGCCGGTTTTAATTATAGTAAGCTGAAATGCGGGAAGTGCAACTGCCAAATTGGCGGAGATCGGACAAACTGTTTGCCCGCCAGATAAAATGTTCACTTGTTTGACTCCGGTGATTCCGATTTAATGCCTTCCCATGACTACTAACCTGCCTTTTTTTATCGGTCTGCGTTATATCCGCAGCAGACGCAAAAATGGTTTCGTATCTTTTATATCACTATTGTCTTTTGTCGCGATGGCACTCGGTGTGACGGCCCTCATCCTGGTTCTTTCGGTGATGAATGGTTTCGATCACGAAATCAGGCAGCGAATTCTCAACGTAGTAGCCCATGCAGCAATATTTAATGACGACGGTGTCCGCAACTGGCAGCAATTAGGTGCTGATGCAACTCTCGCCGGGGGTGTTGAAGCGTTTGCTCCCTACGTTGAGGGGTATGGTCTGTTGTCTTCGGATGCTCAAGGTCAGGGTGTTTTGATACAGGGTATAGACCCGCTTATGGAAGAGGCGGTCAGCCCGATCAGCGAATATATGATGGTGGGTGAGATGGCGTTACTCCAGCCGGGTGAGTATGGCATCGTTATCGGTAATCTGCTTGCCCGTTCACTTGGGGTTATTCGGGGCGATTATGTGGTGCTGTCGTTGCCCGAACTGAATGTGACGCCGGCGGGTATTTTCCCACGATATAAACGGTTTCGTGTATTTGGTGTGTTTCAGGTGGGCGCACAGGTGGATTCAGGGCTGGCCTTTGTTCATTATCGGGATGCTCAGAAGCTGTTTCGCACTGGGGACGCAGTCACGGGCGTGAGGTTGCGGCTTGCCGATCCCTTTGATGCAGGTGACATTGTTGCCGCATTGAATGACGATATGGATCCCAGATTCAAAGCCAAAGCCTGGACGGAGGACATGGGTAATTTATTCCAGGCGATAGAACTGGAGAAGAAGGTGGTCAGTTTGTTACTGGCAGCCATTATCGCCGTCGCGGCTTTTAATATTATTGCCAGCCTGATTTTGATGGTGGCTGATAAACGCCAGGATATCGCGGTGCTCCGCACCCTGGGTGTCGAGGCTGGAACAATTTCACGGATTTTTATGGTACAGGGTAGTGCTGTAGGTGCTTTTGGGGTGCTCTGTGGCGTGATCTTTGGCAGTTTTCTGGCCCTGTGGATTGGCGACATCGTCCACTGGGCTGAGTATGCGGTAGGCTTCAGAGTATTTGATCCGGATGTCTATTTTATCAGCCAGCTACCCTCTAGGCTGTTGTGGCAGGATGTCCTGATGATAAGCGGACTGGGTTTTGGTTTAAGCCTGTTGGCAACCCTGTATCCGTCATACCGGGCAGGACAGATTTTACCGGCGGAGGCCTTGCGTTATGACCACTGATTCAACCGCAGTAATGCACTGCGATAACCTCGCCAGACACTACCGTCAGGGGGTAGAGCGGATTGATGTGTTAAGGGGGTTGTCACTGCGGGTTCACAGTGGCGAGAGAATTGCGATCATCGGGACGTCTGGTTCCGGCAAAACCACCCTTTTGAACTTGCTGGGTGGGCTGGATGACCCGGACGAGGGCTTTGTCAATGTGATGGGGGCTGCTCTGAAGCCAATGAATGAATCGAAGCGAGCCCGTTGGCGCAATCAGCACCTGGGGTTTGTCTACCAGTTTCATCATCTGTTGGGTGAGTTCAGCGCACTTGAAAATGTGGCCATGCCGTTGCTGGTGGCAAAAACACCGGTTGCCGAAGCGAAGGTGCTGGCCCGGGAAATGCTCGATCGGGTTGGTCTGGGTGCACGTTGCGCTCACAAACCCTCTGAGTTATCCGGTGGAGAGCGCCAGAGAGTCGCCATTGCCCGGGCACTGGTGAGAAAACCGGCCTGTGTGTTGATGGATGAACCGACCGGCAATCTTGACCCTGTCACAGCAGAGACGGTGCTGGCGCTTCTGATGTCATTAAACCGTGATCTGGCGATCAGTTTTGTGGTGGTTACCCATGATACGCAGGTCGCAGCCCGGATGGATCGGGTGCTCTCCCTTACCGAGGGTTGTTTGACGGATGTTACTGAATCCCGCTCCATGGGTCAGGGATTGTAGCTGGCCGTGTTCAGACCCCTAACCGTCTTTATCGGATTGCGTAATTTTACCTCTGGTGCTGGCAACCGGATGGTATCGTTTATTTCACTGCTGGCTATCCTGGGACTGGTGATGGGCGTTGCTCTGCTGGTGGTGGTGATGTCAGTGATGAACGGATTCGATCGGGAAATGGAGTCTCGCATCCTCGCAGCAGTTCCACACATACGATTGTTTGACGAGCACGGTGTTCAGCAGAGCGACACGTTGCGCGATACCCTTGTGCAGCAGCCGAATGTCCGCGCTGTGATGCCCTTTACCCGGCTGGAGGGCATGCTGACACATCGTGGCAAAACCAGGCCAGTGGAAGTGATGGGGTTGGAGCCATCTCTGGCCGACCCGTTCATGGGTGTGTTCATCTCTCCCGACCTGATGGGGCAGCTGGCTGTTCATTCCAATGGCCTTTTGATGGCGGGTGAGATTGCCAAAAAACTGTCCCTGTCAGCGGGTGACCGGGTGACATTGCTGGTGCCCGCATCCGGAGGTAACGGGCTCCAACAGGCACCAAAAGTGTCGACTTTTACCGTGCTAGGAACCTTTGACACCCGCACAGCGGCCGATCAGAGTTTGGTGCTGGCCAAGCTTGAAACAGCCTCCAGGCTGGCGGGACATCCTGGTCTGGCTCAGGGGTGGCAGGTGCGGGTGGCCGATGTCTTTGAGGCGCGCCAGACCGGTTATGCCCTGCTGCAAGTGCTGCCGTCCGGTTACCGGTTTTCCGATTGGATACAAACCCATGGCAACCTTTATCAAGCCATAAAAATGTCTCGCAACCTGGTTTCCCTGTTGGTTTTTCTGATCATTGCCATCGCTGTTTTCAATGTCATCTCAATGTTGATGATGACTGTGATCGACAAGCGTGCCGAGATCGCGATTCTCAAAACACAGGGGTTTGTCCGGCATGAGATTGTTGCCATCTTCCTCACACAGGGTGTGCTGATTGGTTTGTTTGGCACCCTGCTGGGTGTGCTGCTGGGTGTGGTGGGGGCCTTGAATGTGACGGCCGCAGCTCGGTGGCTTGAGTTGTTGATGGGTCGCCCGTTACTCAACTCCGAAATCTACCCGCTTGACTACCTCCCCTCGGCGCTGCTGTGGAATGATGTGGGGATGATTGTCGCAGTGGCTTTAGCACTGAATTTTCTGGCGACTCTTTACCCTGCTATCCGTGCTGCCAATACTCGCCCTGCAGATGTCCTGAGGTACGAATAATCCCTTGTTATCGGTTAAGGTTTTTTTCTCTGATTTAATAGTGCGGCCGCGTGCCCCTGGCGTTTTTTCTTGCGAATACCCCAGTTTTTGACCACCTTCCACCGCCACAGATTTAAAATGGTCAGATAGCCCATGATGCCGCTGACCAACCCGCAGACCAGGCTACCGGTCAGCAATGGCAGCCAAATTCTACTGCCCTGTGCAACTGCCCAGTCCCAGCTGAGCTCAATGACAAGGTGAGATTCTCTTTGACCCAGTAGCCAAGTACCCACGCTGTAGGCAAACAGGAACATCGGTGTGATCGTCAGCGGGTTGCTGATCCAGATCAGTGCCACGGCCAGAGGTAGATTGCTGCGGAATATCAAGGCCAGTAGTACGGCCACCAGCGTTTGTCCCGGAATCGGCAGGAAAGCGCAAAATAGTCCGATAAAAAAAGACGTTGAAATTGAGCCACGGTTGATATGGAACAGGTTGGGATCTTTCAGTAGAGGGCCCATCCAGCGGATAGGGCGCACATGAAGGATTTTGTGTGGATCCGGCAGAAAGCGGCGTAAAATCTTTTTTGGCATAAGTTCGGGCTGATGGCGTTCGGGGCCGGAATTATGATCAGTTTTTGCCCCGCAGGCCACTGATCAGGTCAACTGGATAGTTGTTTCCACCAGCGTAACATGGTCAGATCGGGGAGATTATTTTAATCTCCGAAACCCTATCTCTACTTGAAAACAGGGCAAGATAAAAAATGGAATCAGTCACGTCAGGTTGGGTTTACTTCATGCTAAATTCTCTGGCCGTCATTGTTGTGCTTTCTTTTGGTCTGTTAATCCTTACGCTGGTTGTCTTCTATATCATCGATATTACCCAGACCAAACACGCGGTTCGCCGAAATTACCCTGTTGTCGGTCGTTTTCGTTACCTGTTTGAGCATATGGGTGAATTTCTCCGTCAATATTTCTATGCCATGGATCGCGAGGAAATGCCCTTTAATCGGGCCGAACGCGCCTGGGTCTACAGAGCGGCCAAGGATGTGGATAGAACGCTGGCCTTCGGTTCAACTCGTGACCTGCGTCCGCTCGGTTCAATATTTTTTGTCAACTGTGCGTACCCCACCCGCGGTGAGGATGCGGTGGCGCCCAGCCCCATCACCATTGGCCCCTATTGTGAAACCCCTTTCACAACGGCTTCCATTCTGAACATTTCTGGTATGAGTTATGGTGCGCTCTCCAGGCCGGCGTTGCAGGCGCTATCCCGAGGTGCTGCCAAAGCCGGTTGTTGGTTAAATACCGGCGAAGGGGGCCTTTCATCCTATCACCTTGAGGGCGGTTGCGATATTGTCTTTCAGATTGGCACCGCCAAATTTGGTGTCCGGGACGAGCAGGGGCGGCTCAGCGAAGAACGGTTGGCCGGTGTTGCCGCTCACCCGCAGGTCAAAATGTTTGAGATCAAGCTCAGTCAGGGTGCCAAGCCGGGAAAGGGCGGTATTCTGCCCGGGGTCAAGGTTACCGAAGAGATTGCCCTGATTCGGGCTATTTCGGTGGGTGAAGATGCGATCAGTCCCAACCGCCACCTGGAAATCACCAATGCCGGGAGCCTGCTGGATATGATTGAACAGGTGCGCAGGGTTGCGGGAAAGCCGGTAGGATTCAAAACGGTTATTGGTGACACCGTCTGGCTGGAAGATCTCTTTAAACTGATACTGTCGAGAGGCATTGAGTCGGCTCCCGACTTTATAACGATCGACGGTGCAGAGGGTGGCTCAGGTGCCGCGCCTCAGGCGTTGATGGATTATATGGGGTTGCCCATCCGCGAGAGTCTTCCGGCGGTCGTTGACCTGTTGCATGGCTACGGTCTCAAAGAGCGCATCAAGGTGATTGCATCGGGAAAACTGATTGTGCCCTCTGGGGTGGCCTGGGCGCTTTGTATGGGCGCGGATTTTGTCAATTCCGGGCGTGGTTTCATGTTTTCTCTCGGTTGTATTCAAGCCATGCAGTGCAATAAAAATACCTGCCCCACCGGTGTCACGACCCATGACCCAAGATTGCAGCGCGGACTGAACCCCATATTGAAATCCGAGCGGGTGGCAAACTACGTGGCGAACATGACCTACGATGTCGGTACGATTGCCCATTCCTGCGGTGTTTTCGAGCCTCGCCAATTGCGCCGCCATCACGCCAGAATGGCTACCAGTTCCGGTCGCTCGGAAAGCCTTGAAAGTCTTTATCCATCGGAGCAGATGGGAGCCAGGTTGTTTCCCCCGGGAAATATTGATCAATGACGACAAAGCAATGTCATAGTTAAAACCGGTCAGCCGGGATAAAAGAGGTGTGATTCATGGGGCAATCCATCGATAAAACCAGCTTTACACCTGTCGACTTCGAGCGATTTGAAGAAAAATTGCATTATTGCCTCGAAGCGCTGGACAGCCTTCTGGCCCGGCCGGGGTTTGGGCAGGGAAGTGTCAGTATTGGTGCAGAACTGGAGTTGTATCTGGTCGACGGGCGAGGGGGGCCGCTATTGCGCAATCTGGAGATTCAGGCGCAGAGTAATGACCCTAGGCTGACCCTTGAACTGAATCGTTACAATCTCGAATTTAATCTGTCTCCGGTGTTTGCTGCAGGTCAGCCGTTTACTGCAATCGAACAGCAAATGCTGGAAACCCTGGCGGATTTGCAGTCGCTGCTGAATGAGGAGGGGGGCAGCGTCATACCCATCGGTATTCTCCCCACCTTGGGGCCCAATCACTTTGGCGAAGCTGTGATGACTGATACGCCACGTTATCAAGTTCTTGCGGAGGCTATCCGGCAATCACGAACTGACGTTTTCGGCATCAATATCGATGGTCCCGACCCTATTCATCTAGTCCACGGTGATGTGACACTGGAGGGTGCCTGCACGTCCTTTCAGTTGCACTACCGCACTGACCCCGCCCGGTTTGGTATGTTGTGGAACGCCATTCAGCTGGTTACCCCATTGATGGTTGGTGTCGCCGCCAACTCACCACTATTACTGGGGCACCGACTCTGGCACGAGACCCGGATACCCTTGTTCAGGCAATCTATTGATGACCCTGAGGTCGGGCCCGATGGCTGGAGTAAACCGGCCCGAGTCAGCTTTGGTCACGGCTGGTTGCGTGGTAACGCAATGGAATTGTTCCGGGAAACTGTACAACTCTACAAGCCTCTGATGCCACTGGTCAGTGCGGAAGATCCCCGGGCCGTGGTGGCAGGTGGTGGTATGCCGCTGCTTGATGAACTCTGTTTGCATGATGGAACCATCTGGTCCTGGAACCGGCCAATTTTTGATCCCGAAGGCGATGCTCATGTGAGGATAGAGATGAGATCGTTGCCAGCGGGACCAACGCCACTGGACATGGCGGCAAATGCGGCGCTGTTTATCGGGCTCGCCGAGGGGCTGGCCGATCAGCTGGAACCCTTGTTGTCGGCGTTGCCGTTTAGCTATGCCGAGGAGAACTTTTACCGGGCGGCCCGGGATGGTCTACAGGCCCAGGTACTATGGCCGAATGCGCGACAGAACGGTTTGCAGGAGCAATCTTTGGTCAGTGTATTAAATCAGCTGTTACCCACTGCGGAGCGGGGTTTGGCCAGCATCGGGGTCGATGAAAAAGAATACCGGAAGTGGCTGGAGGTTATCGAAGACAGATTATCAACCGGGGTTAATGGTGCGAGCTGGCAGTTGGCTCAATTCAATCAATTGATGTCAACCGGCATGAACCGGAAGGAGGTTTGCCGGCAGCTGTTGGCCGCTTACCAGGCGCGCTCAATAGCCAACATCCCGGTATCCCAATGGGCTGATATTGAGCAGGCAGAGGCGTGACTATGCAGTTTAGCAAGGCCTTCAGAATGCTCCAGAAGCTCTCGGCAGAAGACGTGCCAGCATCCGTTGCCGATTTTCTTGTTCAGTTAGGTGGGCCAGCGGTGATCAAGCTGGATGGTCGCGATAACCGCCGTTGCCGTTTTGTGGTCACCCTGCTGCACGGCAATGAACCCTCCGGTTTGAAAGCGATCCACCAATTGTTGCGCGAGGGCTTTGAACCGGAGGTGGATACCTATCTGGCCATTGTCTCGGTCGAGGCGGCATTGACTGAACCACAGTTCAGTCACCGCTATTTGCCAGATCAGCGTGACATGAATCGGCTGTTTGCTCCCCCCTACACAGATGCTCAAGCGATGTTGGCTGCTGAGTTGCTGGATATCATTCGCCGGGTGGGGCCCGAGGCCGTTATTGACCTCCACAATACTTCCGGTGATGGACCCGCTTTTGCGGTCGCTGTGGAAGAGCAGCCCATACATATGGATATCGCCATTCTCTTTACCCATCGGCTCATTATTACCGATATCCGTCTGGGGGCGTTGATGGAGTCACGAGACTTCAATTGTCCGGTGGTGACGATCGAGTGTGGCGGCGCTGCGCAGGCGCTGTCAGACACGATTGCCCGACAGGGATTAAAACGATTTATGACGGAAGCAGAGCTTGCCAGGCCGATGCTCCCCGACTCAGAGAAATTGGCGGAGCGGGATATCTATCGGCATCCGGTAAGGGTGGAGCTGAAACCTGCAGGATGTCTGTGCTACGCAGAGGAACCCTGCCCCGATATGGATATTACCTTGCCGCTCCACCTCGACCGGCGAAATTTCGGCATTGTCGGTCCGGATTCGCCGCTGGCCTGGCTTAACTGCCAGGGAATCAATAATCTCAGGGTGGTTGATGCCAGTGGTCATGATGTCATTGATCAATATTTTGTTTCACGGGAGGGCAAACTTTACCCGCGAACCTTTTTAAAGCTTTTTATGGTGACGACCAACCCTTCGATAGCGGTGAGTGATTGTATTTTTTATGCAGTGAAAGAGGTGGACCATACCCATTTGCAGACGACACGAATGACCCTTGATTCAATTGATTCTGGAGCCAGGGATTACAGTGACCGAAAGTAGTTGGGGACCAATATCGAGGCAGGTCCCTGATGGCATTCGTCAAACTGCGAACTGTTGGTCGAAGTCTCCAGGTTGAGTTCAACCGTTTGTGCCCCGGCAGCTTTGGCGACGGCAAAGAACCCGGCAGCCGGATAGACATGACCTGAGGTGCCAATGGCAATAAACAAATCACATTGATGTAAAGCCTGGTGGATTTCATCCATAAAAAGTGGCATTTCACCAAACCAGACCACGTGGGGGCGGAGGGTGGCTATTTTGTCGCAGCATGGGCAGGGTATCGATGACGCGGTATGCTGGTGGCAGTCAAAAATGTTCCCGGTAGCGCTGCAACGGGTTTTCAATAACTCACCATGCATATGCAGAACATGGCTGCTACCGGCCCGCTCATGCAGGTTGTCGATATTCTGTGTGATCAGTGTGAAGTTGCCGGAACAGCGTTGTTCAAATTCCGCCAGTGCGATATGGGCCGGGTTGGGAGCGATACCCGGATCCAGCAGTTGCCGTCTGCGTTCATTGTAGAACTGGTGTACTGTGGCTGGATCACGGGCAAAGCCCTCGGGTGAGGCAACATCCTCTACCCGGTGGTTCTCCCAAAGCCCATCGCTGGTTCGGAAGGTCTGTATGCCGGACTCAGCGGAGATTCCGGCCCCGGTTAAAACAACGACGGATTGACAGGTTTTGGTGGACATAGGGCATCTATTCCAATTTTTTCAGTTTGGCAGGCAACTATCGTCATCCCGTTTCTGGTTCTGTGCAAACCCGCAAGGGTCACAAAGCAGATGAATATTCGCAGGATAATACAATGAGAGATACCCGGCCGTTTCTACTCGCTACCGATTTCCCAGAGTTGCAGAGAAGGGGGTTGTCGACGCTTCAGGTGAATTTGGGGTATCTCTGCAATCAGAGCTGCAGCCACTGCCACGTAAACGCGGGACCAAACCGCACCGAACTGATGGATCTGGAGACTGTCCAGCTGGTGTTGCGGGTATTGCGCGAGCGGCAGATTTCTACGCTCGATCTGACCGGTGGTGCGCCGGAGATGAATCCCCATTTTCGCTATCTGGTATCAGCGGCGGTCAAGCAGGGTGTTACCGTCATTGATCGGTGTAATCTGACTATCCTTCTTGAGCGAGATCAGACCGATCTGGCGGAATTCCTCGCAGCTCAGGGTGTAACAGTAGTCGCATCGCTGCCCTGCTACACGGAGCAGAATGTTGCCGAGCAGCGCGGCAAGGGTGTTTTTCAGCAAAGTATTGAGGCGCTGCAAAAGCTGAATACACTGGGTTACGGGCGAGAGCCAGACCTCGCTTTAAACCTGGTTTACAACCCCAACGGTGCATTTCTTCCGCCCCCGCAACAGCAGCTTGAGCAAGAATACAAAATCCGTCTGTTTGAAGATTATGGCATCGTGTTCAATCAGCTTTTTACTATCACCAATATGCCTATCAGTCGCTTTGGTGCCACGTTGCTGGCCCAGGGTAACTACGAACCCTATATGCAGTTGTTGAAAAACCATTATCGCCGTGAGCACCTGCAAACGGTCATGTGCCGCGATACCGTCAGTGTTGATTGGCTGGGCTATCTCTACGATTGTGATTTCAACCAGATGCTTGAAATGCCCATGTACACCCCGAGCGAACACATTGCCTCAGACCGACGGTCACATTTGCGCGAACTATTGCAGAATGATCTGTCCGGGCGACCGATTGCCATTGGTGACCACTGCTACGGCTGTACCGCGGGCAGTGGCAGTAGCTGTGGCGGTGCGCTGGATTAATGGCCGGTTTGCCGCTCAGTATCGTTATTCCGGTGCTCAATGAGGGTGCTCAACTAACCTCCTGTCTTCAGTGTTTACAAGGGCTTCGCCAGGCAGAAGCGGAGCTGATCGTGGTGGATGGAGGAAGCATGGATGATTCGGTGGAGCGGGCCACTGCTCAGGCTGATCTCGTCATCAGCAGCCCTCGCGGCCGCAGTTTGCAGATGAATGCCGGGGCGGCAAAGGCCCGCGGCGATTATCTGCTGTTTCTGCACAGTGATACGCGATTGCCTGTCGGGTTTTCCAGTCATTGGTTGTCAGACAATGTTTGGGGGTTTTTCCCGGTTAAGCTCAGTGGAGACCGTTGGGCTTTTCGGGTGATTGAGCGGGCGATGAGTTGTCGGGCCCGCATCTCTGGTATTGGCACTGGCGATCAGACGCTGTTTTTGCGCCGCGATATTTTTGATCAGATTGGCGGTTTTGCTGCTATCCCGCTGATGGAAGATGTGGAAATCTGTTGTCGTCTGAAGACCCTCTGTCCCCCCAGGGTGCTGTCTTCCCCTGTTGAGACCTCCGCGCGTCGCTGGCGGCAGCGGGGGATTGTGAACACCGTGCTGCAGATGTGGTGGCTGCGATTGGCGTTTTTTCTGGGTGTGTCCCCGGCGCGTCTGGCCAGATGGTATTACTCTGAATGATTTCCCGATCCACTGATAGTTGCCTGATACAGTTTGCCAAGGCTCCACTATTGGGTGCTGTGAAAACCCGTTTGGAGCCCACCCTGGGAAAGGCAGGTTGTGTGGCACTTCATCGTGCGCTGGTCAGTTGGGTATTCAGTCGTCATCTGCCAGTGGGGCAGGTCGACAGCGAAGTCTGGTCTGACCGTAAGCACCCTTTTTTCGATGCTCTTCTGACTCCTGCAGGAGTACCATTTCGCCTGCAGGAAGGCGCCGATCTTGGCCAGCGCATGTCCCATGCTTTTGCTAATCGACTGCCGCATTATCGCAACGTGTTGCTGATCGGCAGCGATTGTCCGGGAATTGATGTTGATTATATTACTGCTGCACTCAAGGCGTTGCAGACAGTCCCCGCTGTATTGGGTCCGGCTCGTGATGGCGGCTATGTGCTGGTGGGTCTCAACCGACCCTGTCCGGGCATTTTTGAAGATGTGCCATGGGGAAGCGGGAGGGTTATGGAAGCGACGCGACAGCGCTTGATAGCGAACCGCTTACAGTGGCTTGAGCTGGATGCACTGGCGGATATTGACCGAAATGAAGATCTGCACTATCTAGTAAGTAGCGTTGAGCGGGAATTATTTTTCAAGAAATATTTAACTTACTGATATTTAAATAATTATTTTTCTTGACCGGTTTCTGTTTTGCGCCTATTTTTTGCGCAAAATCAGTGGTGCTTGATCCCTGTCCCACAGGGGTCGTTTTATCGGGATCCAGGAGTTTCGATATGAGTGGCGAAGAAGCTTTACAAGATGATGATTTCGATGGTGAGGGAGACGATGCCGGTCAGGAAACTGAAGCGGCTGAGGTCGTCGTGAAAATAGTCAATTCAGAGGCCAGAAGGCGTCTCGAAGATCGCCTTGAAGAGCGTCGACTGCAAAAATTGATACGTGATTACGATTACGATATCGACTGACAGCAGTTATTCACTGTTTTTTCTTGATGACGGGTAACTTTTTCCCTCACCACTCTGAGTTTTGGCATAATACCGTCTGCGCTTCTGGCTGGATATTTTCTGTTGCCTCAAACTCCACAACTGATACTGGACTCGATTGCTTTTGAACGGGACGACTGCCTGTTGTTCTCCGGGATATGTCTGTCGCTGGAGTCTGGAGACGTTCTACAAATAGAAGGGCCTAATGGGGTCGGTAAGACCACATTGCTGCGAATTCTTTCAACTGCCTTGATACCCACTGCCGGCAAGCTGCTTTGGCAGGGCAGTGATGTGGCCCGCCATCGCCAGCTGTATTTGCAGAATCTATTGTTTCTCGGTCACTTGCCTGGGCTGAAACAATCACTGTCACCCACTGAAAACCTGGTCTGGTGGCGCCGGATTCATCGGGACCACAGCCCCCTCAAAAATGAAGAAATCCTTGGCTCACTGGGTTTGTGCGGCTATGAGGACATTCCCTGTTATGCGCTATCTGCCGGCCAACAGCGGCGGGCCGTACTGGCCCGTTTGTTGGTGACAGAAGCACCCCTCTGGATACTTGATGAGCCGTTTACCGCGATTGATAAACAGGGGGTCACCGACCTCGAGGCACTCCTGATTGCACATGCTCGGCGCGGTGGTATGGCAGTCCTATCGACACATCAGGACCTGGGTATTGCCAACGTGCGCCGTTTTCCTCTGGTGGCCTCGGCGGAGGCCGTTTGAGTATGGGTTATGGTTTTGCCGCGATATTGCGCCGCGATTTGCTGTTGGCATTCCGCAACCGGGGTGAGATAGCGAATCCGGTCATCTTTTTCTTCATTGTTGTGACCCTTATTCCCCTCGGGTTGACCCCTGAGGCTAGCCGTCTGGCTGAAATCGCACCCGGTATTTTGTGGGTTATGGCGCTGCTGGCATCGCTGCTGTCAGTGGAGGGACTGTTTCACAGTGATTATCGCGATGGCACACTGGAACAGTTGGTCATTTCCCCGCAGCCGCTCTATTTAATGGTATTGGCAAAAATTTTGGCTCATTGGTTGATAACCGGTCTGCCATTAACCCTGCTGGCGCCGCTTTTAGGTATGATGTTGTCTCTTCCCTCAGCGGGATATCTACCCTTGGTTCTGGGCTTGTTGATGGGCACTGCAGTGCTGAGTTTACTGGGTGCGATAGGCGCTGGACTGACAGTAGCTCTGCGCAAGGGCGGATTGTTGCTATCACTGATTGTGATGCCGCTGTATATGCCGGTGCTTATATTTGGTGCCAGCGCTGTTCAGCGATCTGTAGATGGGTTTTCGGTACAGGGCCCGTTGGCGGTCATGGGTGCATTGCTGGCTTTTTCGCTGCTGATTGCACCGTTTGCCACGGCCGGTGCCCTGCGGGTCAGTATGCACGGTTGACTATTTGGTCGGTGGCTCGATCAAAAATAAGGTTAAAGACACTATGTGGCAATGGTTTCATCGTTTGGGCTCGCCCCGCTGGTTTTATCAGACCAGTGGCAAGTGGCTTCCCTGGCTGGCGGGTATTACCTTTGTATTGCTGCTCATCGGGTTGGTGTGGGGGTTAGGTTTTGCACCACGGGATGCGAAGCAGGGGAACAGTTTCCGGATTATTTATATTCATGTGCCGGCGTCTTTCCTGGCACTGGCCGGTTACTATGTAATGGCGATTGCCGGTGCCGTGGGCCTGATTTGGAAGATGAAGCTGGCGGATATGGTGATGAAATCGGCGGCGCCTCTTGGCGCGGCTCTCACCTTTGTCGCGTTGGTTACCGGAGCCATTTGGGGAAAACCCACCTGGGGAACCTACTGGGTTTGGGATGCTCGAATTACCTCGATGCTGGTGTTGTTGTTTTTATACATGGGGGTGATGGCCTTGCAGCACTCCTACACTAGCGTCGATGCCGCGAACAGGGCCAGTGCGGTATTGTCACTGGTGGGGATGGTGAATATTCCGATCATTTATAAATCCGTTGACTGGTGGTACACACTGCATCAGCCTGCGACCATTAAATTTACGGAAGCTCCCACCATGCACCCCGATATGTTCCATCCGCTACTGGTGATGATAGCGGGCTTTTATTGTTTTTATGCGCTGGTGCTGATTCTCAATACCCGCTCGGAAATTCTGCATCGCGAGCGTCGGTCCAGTTGGGTAAAGGATGTTGTGTTACAAAATCAAAGGTGATGGACGTTGATATTCCGTTTTGACAGTTTTCAGCATTTTTTGCAGATGGACGGGCACGGTGCCTACGTATGGTCGGCCTACCTGATAGCCATCCTTGTCATGGTCTGGCTTGTAGTCAGTCCGTTATTTCGGCAATCGGGCGTGCGACAGGCTGTTGCCCGGGAGCTGCGTCGTGAAACTGCCAGACAGGGCAGTTCAGGCCAGACAGATAAAGAATGAGGATCCCCCGGCGTGCTTGTAAAAACCAGAGTTAAACTATGATGAATCCGATTCGTCGACAGCGGCTGTTTTTAGTCATTTTTATTGTAGTGGCGGCATCCCTGGCCGTGGGTTTGATGACTTATGCCCTGCGGGATAACATCAATTTGTTCTATCCACCTTCGGATATTGCTGCCGGTGAGGCACCGCCGGGTGTCCGCATTCGCGCCGGGGGTATGGTAGTGGACGGTAGCGTTGAGCGGGCAAGTGATTCGCTGTTTGTCCGTTTTTTGGTGACAGACGGTGAAGCCGAGGTGGAAGTCCACTATACCGGTATTCTGCCTGACCTGTTTGCTGCGGGCGAAGCTGCTGTGGTCACAGGCGAGTTGAACAAGCAGGGCATTTTTATGGCGTCTGAAGTGCTGGCAAAACACGATGAAAACTATACCCCGCCGGAAGTGGCAGATGCCATGAATGCAGCCCACGAACGGGCACAGCAATCGGCGGATGAATCCTGACAGGAACAACCGGGTACTAACCTATGCTTGCAGAATACGGTCACTTTGCGCTGATCCTGGCACTGATTTTAGCTTTGTTACAGTCTGGGATACCCTTGGCTGGTGCAACCTTGGGCAACCGCCTGTGGATGGCTTCAGCGAGACCGCTGGTGGTTGGCCAGACCGTGATGGTGGCTTTCAGTTTTGGCTGTCTGGTGGCGCTCTTCCTCAACGACGATTTTTCCGTGCGCTACGTCGCTGCCAACTCCAACTCATTACTCCCGGATTATTTTAAGGTCAGTGCTGTGTGGGGTGCCCATGAGGGCTCCCTGTTGTTGTGGGTCTTAATCCTGGCTGCGTGGAGTTTTGCAGTGGCCCTGTTCAGTCAGACCTTGCCCAAGGAGTTGGTGGCAAGGGTGCTGGCGGTGATGGGAATGATCAGTGTCGGCTTCTACCTGTTCATGCTGCTCACCTCCAATCCGTTTGAGCGTAGCCTGCCGTTTTACCCTGCGGAGGGCGCCGACCTGAATCCGCTGTTGCAGGATGTCGGACTGATTGTTCATCCGCCGATGCTGTATATGGGGTACGTGGGTTTTTCGGTGGCCTTTTCGTTTGCCGTGGCGGCACTGCTCGCCGGTCGCCTGGACGCTGCCTGGGCTCGCTGGACCAGACCCTGGACCAATATGGCCTGGGTATTTCTGACACTCGGTATTGCTCTGGGCAGCTGGTGGGCCTATTACGAACTGGGTTGGGGTGGCTGGTGGTTCTGGGATCCTGTCGAAAACGCTTCCTTCATGCCATGGCTGGTGGGAACGGCATTGATCCACAGTCTTGCCGTGACTGAAAAGCGCGGCGTATTTCGCAGCTGGACGCTGTTGTTGGCAATTTTTGCCTTTTCGCTCAGTCTGCTCGGTACGTTCCTGGTCCGTTCCGGGGTGCTGACCTCAGTGCATGCGTTTGCCTCTGATCCGGAGCGAGGGGTCTTTATTCTGATGTTTCTGGCGCTGGTAGTAGGTGGTTCGTTGCTGCTTTATGCCCTACGTGGACCTTCGGTTAAAGGGGTGACCCATTTTACCGGTGTTTCCCGTGAGATGTTTCTGTTAGGAAACAATATCCTGTTGGTCAGTGCCATGGTCATTATTCTGTTAGGCACACTTTACCCCCTGTTTGCCGATGTGCTTGACTGGGGCAAAATTTCTGTGGGACCGCCCTATTTCAATCTGTTTTTTGTCCCGCTGATGCTTGTTCTGGCGGTATTCATGGCAATCGCTCCGGTGATGCGCTGGAAGCGGAACAGCCTTGCCGGCCTGCGGCGGTTTTTGACGCCACCATTGCTGATTTCACTGCTGGCAGGCGCATTCTCGCCACTGCTGTTTAACACAGACTATTCTCTGATCATTGCGGTGACGATGGCCGTGGCAATCTGGGTGCTTGCGGTGACATTAATGGATCTTTGGCAGAAATCCAGTCATTCCCGTTCGAGATGGCATGGCCTGGTACGGCTCAAGGGAAGTTACTATGGTATGGTCCTGGCGCATCTCGGAGTGGTGGTCTGTATGGTGGGAGCTGCCGTGACAACGGTTTACAGTATTCAGCGGGATGTGAGGATGGTGCCGGGCGATCAGGTGCAGATGGCTGGATACCAGTTCGAATTTGTTGAGGTGCACAAGGTCCAGGGCCCCAACTATATTGCGGATCAGGCACTGATCACAGTGACTCACGATGGAAAACGGGTGAATCAACTGAAGCCTGAAAAGCGGCGCTATGTGGCCAGTGGTCAAACCATGACCGAGGTGGGTATAGATGGAAACCTGTGGCGTGACCTTTATGTGGCGTTGGCGGAGCCATTAGAGGGTGGGGCCTGGGCGATCCGGGTGCATTTCAAACCCTTTGTCCGATGGATATGGCTGGGTGCCCTGCTGATTTCCATTGGCGGATTGATTGCCGTACTGGACAAGCGATATCGGCGACAGCGGGTTACCCAGATCGCGCCGGATACCCTGGTAGGCAACGTTTGAATGGCCGGGTGCTGATGTGTCCAGATTAAAGCTTTTTTTGCCCTTGATGGTGTTTGTGGTGCTGGCCATTTTTTTGCTCAATGGCCTGGAGCGTGACCCCAATGCCATGCCTTCAGCGTTGATCGATCGGCCCGTTCCGGTATTTTCTCTCCCGGTACTGGGTGATGAAACACGTTCAGTGACGGAGGTGCTGTTCCAGGGGGAGCCCGCACTGCTCAATGTCTGGGCCACTTGGTGTGTTGCCTGCCGGATCGAGCATCCTTTTCTCAACAAGTTGGCTGATCAGGGGATACGTATAATTGGTCTTAACTACAAGGACGATAATGCGGCGGCCAGAAAATGGCTGATGGACAAAGGTGACCCCTATGCGTTGAGCGTGATTGATGCGCGGGGACGAATGGGGCTGAACCTCGGTGTTTTTGGTGCGCCTGAAACCTACGTCGTAGATCGTACCGGTACCATACGTTACAAGCATATTGGTGTTGTGGATGAGCGCGTCTGGCGAGATAAGCTCCTGCCCATATGGCAAGAAATTCAATGAGGTGACAGATCGTATGTCTGAAGAAGATTATCAACGAGGAATGAGTGTACGTCGCCAGGTGATGGGTGATGAGTTTGTCGATCGATCCATGGCGGCGGCCACAGCCTTTACACAACCCGTTCAGGATTACATCAATGAAAACTGTTGGGGCTCCGTGTGGGCGCGTGATGCCTTGCCTCTAAAAACCCGTAGCATGATTACGATCGCCGTCCTGGCAGCACTCAAAGCGCCAGCGGAATTAAAAGGCCACGTGCGCGGTGCGTTGCGCAATGGTTGCACCGTTGAGGAAATTCGCGAGGTATTGCTGCATACCGCACCCTATATCGGGGCGCCCGCCCTTCAGGAGGCGTTTCGTGCAGCAAAGGAAATCGTTGAAGATCAGTGAGAGGGGGCGGGCGGCCACAGCCTGTTTATATCCTTAGGGGCACATCAGGTGACGTCTCTCAAGCTCTCTCAATAGTGGGCTGTTCGGATGTTCACGCAGGAAAAACGGGATCAGTATGCACAGGATTTTAACCGTTGGGACTTTCTTACTGCTGATACTGGCCGGTGCTGGATCGGTCGGAGCCGCCGAGGATGTGCAGACATTTTCCTCCGATGAAAAACGCCAGCGGTTTCACGAGCTGGTGGCTGAATTGCGTTGTCCAAAATGCCAGAATCAGACCCTGGCAGATTCCAATTCCCCTATAGCCCAAGATCTTCGCGGTGAGATCTACCGGATGCTGGAAGACGGGAAAACAGACAGTGAAATTGTCGACTTTCTGGTTGCTCGCTATGGTGAATTTGTCATGTATCGCCCGCCGGTCAAAAATACCACACTGATACTCTGGCTGACGCCATTGCTTCTGGTGGTGGTTGGTATTGGTATTTTATGGAGGGTCAATCGTCGCGAGTCCATGAGTGCGCCCCCGGTAAATGCCCAGTCTGACGCCCCTACTGCAACGGCCGCCAGCAGTGATGCATTATCTGCGAAAGAACAGGCGCAGTTGCAAACTCTGCTGGGGGAAACCGAGCAGTCTGAATCAGATGACGATAGAAGCAGTGGTGGGGTGGAGCGATGATCTGGTCAATCTTGGCTTTTCTCACCTTGCTGGCCGGTCTTTTTGTGATTTATCCGCTGCTGCGAAAAACGCCCCGGGTGCAGTCAGACGAAGGGCAACAGGCCAACATTGTCTTGTTTCGTGAACAGATGTCGGAGCTTGACCGCCAACTGGCCGATGGTGAAATGGATGAGCAGCAGTATCGTGAGTTGGTCGCAGAACAGAAACGCCTGCTACTGGCAGACGAGTCAGATTTACCGGTGATAGAATCAACTCGATCTCGCGGCGCCTGGTTGTTAATGGCGGGTCTGTTGCTGGTGCCGCTGTTGGCTTTCAGTCTTTACCATCAGCTCGGTGCCAGTGAGGATGCGCTGATCAGTGAACTGATGGAGAAGCGCCTTGTAAACCGGGACAGCGAAGCAGATGCTCAAATTCGTCAGCAGTTGCAACAGAAGATTGTCGGCCGTCTGCAGAACCAGCCCGATAACGTGTATTACCTTGTTATGCTGGCCCGTATGCTGCTTGAAGACGGTGAGTTTCTGCAGTCCAGTGCCACTTACCAGCGTGCTGTGCGGATTGCTCCCGAGGATGCAGACCTTCAGGCAGAGTATGCCCAGGCGGCTTATTTTGCCTCTGGAAATCGTTTCAGTCCTGAGGCCGATTCGGCGCTCGAGCGTGCATTGGCCCTTGATCCCAACAACCTCACCGCCTTGGGCCTAAAAGGCATCCGTGCATTTGAATCGGGCGATTATCTCGTGGCGATTACCAGCTGGCAAAATGCCCTGCAGGCGATTCATCCCTCAACTCCCCAGGCTGAATCCCTGAAGGCGGGAATCGAGCGTGCCCGCGAACAAATGGGAGACAGCATGCCCTCTCTGCGGGTGAATGTCTCATTGGCGCCGGAGCTGACTGCTGATTCCGGACAAGTGATTTATGTATTTGCACGGGAATGGCAGGGATCACGAATGCCATTGGCTGTGGCCAGATTACAGGTGGCTGACCTGCCGACCACCGTCGTGCTGGATGATTCAATGGCAATGCCCAACGGCAAGTTACTTTCTTCGGCTGATCGGGTTGAGGTGGTAGCGAGGATTTCAACAACGGGTTCAGTGGCTCCGTCAGCAGGGGATCTGGAAGGTGCCAGTGAGGTCCTCTCCATGAAAAATCAGGGTATTGCTGCAACCATTGTTATTGACAGGAAATTATAGAATCACAGTTGCTTGTGGACGCTGCCCAGCTGTGTAAAATCGCAGTTTTCCAGTCGCTCGGTAACACCCGGCTGATACGGCTGTCAATGCAATAAAACTTCTGGCAGGAATGCCATTAAAAAGAGACATCATGCGCCTCAAATGTATCAAACTGGCAGGCTTCAAGTCGTTTGTTGACCCGACCACTGTGTCTTTTCCGAGCAATCTCTGTGCCGTTGTTGGCCCGAATGGCTGCGGCAAATCCAATATCATTGATGCAGTGCGTTGGGTCATGGGTGAAAGTTCTGCCAAACATTTGCGCGGCGAGTCCATGACCGATGTTATTTTTAACGGTTCCGGTGGGCGAAAGCCTGTGGGCCAGGCTTCGATTGAGCTGGTTTTTGACAACTCCGATAGCACCCTGGGTGGTGAGTATGCCAGCTGGAGTGAAATTTCCATCAAGCGCAAAGTCACCCGGGAGGGGCAGTCCCAATATTATCTGAACGGCAGCAAATGTCGTCGACGCGATATCACCGACATCTTTCTCGGTACCGGCCTGGGCCCGCGCAGCTATGCCATCATTGAGCAGGGCATGATTTCCAACTTGATTGAAGCGCGCCCCGATGAGTTGCGTGTCTATATCGAAGAAGCTGCGGGGATTTCAAAATACAAGGAGCGACGGCGGGATACAGAAAACCGCATCCGTCGCACACAGGAAAACCTGGAACGCCTCACCGATATTCGCGAAGAGCTGGGCCGGCAACTGGGCCGACTGGAGCGTCAGGCCCAGGCCGCTGAGAAGTACACCGAATTCAAAAAGGAGGAGCGCCGAATCAAGGCAGAGCTGCAGGCACTTCGCTGGCGATTGCTGGAGGAACAGATTGTCGATCGCCGTCAGGTCATTTCCGGTTTTGAGTTAAAAGTTGAGGCACTGGTTACAGAACGCAGTGCTTGCGATACAGCAGTGGAGCGTCACCGTAGCGAGTACACGGAGTCGGGCGACAGGTTTAACGAAGTGCAGGGGCGCTATTACAGCATTGGCGCTGAGGTGGCAAGAATCGAGCAGGCCATTCAGCATGTGCAGGATCGCGCCCGCGAACTGCAACAGGACCTGATGCAAACAGACCGTAATTTTGCTGAATCCGAAGAGCATCTGCGTGTCGATCGCGAGAAGGCTGAAAGATGGCAGGGTGAATTGCTGGAAATCGCGCCTCAGCTGGAAAAGGCGAATGCCGCCGAGAAGCTTTCTCAGAGTGTGTTATCTCAGGCTGAGGAAACCATGCAGACCTGGCAATCCCAGTGGGACGAATTCAATCTCAAGTCCGGCGAGCCCCGTCAACAGGCGGAAGTAGAGCAGTCCCGGATTCAACACCTGGAACAGGTATTGCGGCGACTGGCCGAGCGGATAGAGACTGTGCAACAGGAATATCAGGGCCTCAGCGACAGTCCTGTACAGGAAGAAATTGCCTTGGTGCAGGCGCAGCTGGCAGAGGTTGAGCTGGCCCTCGGGGATCAGCAGGCTCGCCTTGATAGCCTGAACCTTGAAATTGAAAATACCCGCCAGAAAAGCCTTGAAATCGGTGCTGAACTCGATCAGCAGCGGGGACAACTTCAGTCCATGCTTGGCAGGCAGTCATCGCTGGAGGCGCTGCAACAGGCTGCATTAGGCGGCGAAGGCGATCAGCAGCAGTGGATCGAGAACCAGGAACTGACTGGACACCCGAAACTGGCAGAAACCTTACAGGTGGAGCCGGGTTGGGAGACGGCTGTGGAAACAGTGCTGGGTAATTACCTGCAAGCGGTTTGTGTCGATGATTTCACCTCGATGAGTCATCAGCTTGACAGTTTTGGCAAGGGTCACCTGGTTTTGCTGGATCGGGCCGAAACTGAGGTAATTAAACCGGCATTAGCGAGTTCTCTGGCCAGTAAAGTTACGGGTCAGTGGGCTGGATCATTATTAACCGGTGTGCTGGTCGCTGAAGACCTCTCTGCTGCATTATCGATGCGCAAGCATTTGTCATCAGCACAATCTGTCATCACGCGTGATGGATTATGGCTCGGCGTCAACTGGCTTAGGGTAGCGCGCGATCAGGACGCCCGTGCCGGTGTTTTAAAACGACAACAGGCACTCGAGTCACTGACCCGTGAGCTGTCTGAGTGTCAATCGATCATTGATGCACTGTCTGTTGAGAAAACTACCATAGCGCAGGCATTGCGGGAGCTTGAAGTCAGTCGTGAGGACATTAGCCGCGATATGGCTGAGCAGCAGCGCCACTACGCGGAGCTTCGCTCCGTATTGGCTGCCAACCAGATGCAGGTGGAGCAGTTTGCTGCCCGTCGTACCCGTGCCGAAAATGAGCTCAATGAAGCATTGCAGCAGCAGCAGTTGGAGCAGGAAAATCTCAAAACTGCCCGACAATCCCTGTCAGTTGCCATTGAAATGATGGAGCGGGATACCTTCCAGCGTGAGCAATTGCTCCAGCAACGCGACAGTTTTCGTGCTGAGCTCGATCGGGCACGACAGGCTGCCAGGCACGACCGCGACCACTGTCATGAACTGGCCATGCGGGAAAAGTCGGTCAGCACACAGTTGCATGCTGTTCTGGAAGGGATTGAGCGTTTGCAGGTACAGGTGGCCCGACTTCAGGAGCGCCGCGAGCAGTTGCATGCGGTATTCAATCAACATGAAGATCCGACACTGCAACTTCAGGAAGATCTGGCTGCACAACTGGAACGGCGTCTGACAGTGGAGAGAGAGCTCACTACTGCGAGACAGACACTGGAAACGATTGAAGAGCAGATGCGCGAAACCGAAAAACGGCGTAGCCAACTGGAGCAGCAGATACAGACAGAACGGGTGGAGCTGGAACAGCATCGCCTTTCTGCCCAGGATCTGGCTACTCGCAGTAAAACGATTGCGGAGCAAATCAGTGAGCACCGTTTTGATCTGGATAGTCTGTTGGCGGCACTGCCGGAAGATGCGGATCTCTCCCAGTGGGAGGAGGAGCTGGAACGGCTGGCCAACCGCATTCAACGGCTGGGTCCGATCAATCTCGCAGCGGTTAATGAGTTCAAGCAGGAGTCGGAAAGAAAAACGTACCTGGATGCCCAAAACGCCGAGCTTGAGGAAGCGCTACAGACACTTGAGGATGCGATTCGAAAAATTGACAGGGAAACTCGTACTCGTTTCAGGGAAACCTTTGATCTGATCAACAGTTCCTTGCAGGAGCTGTTCCCTAAATTATTTGGTGGCGGTCACGCCTATCTGGAATTGACGGGGGATGATCTGCTGGATACTGGCGTTACGATTATGGCGCGACCACCCGGTAAGAAAAATACCACCATTCACCTGCTGTCGGGTGGCGAAAAAGCCATGACAGCTATTGCGCTGGTGTTTTCAATTTTTGAGTTGAACCCTGCACCTTTTTGTATGCTTGATGAGGTGGATGCACCGCTGGATGATGCGAATGTTGGGCGCTATGCCAGAATGGTGGAAGAAATGTCTGCCAGAGTGCAATTTATTTACATTTCCCATAACAAGATTGCCATGGAAATGGCCAATCAGTTGATGGGGGTTACCATGCACGAACCGGGGGTGTCACGCCTGGTCAGTGTGGATGTTAATCAGGCCGTGGAGTTGGCGGAAGCCTAGGGCCTGTTAACAGGCCCCGGTAAATTACCCGGGTTGGCCAGACGACTATTGCTGTTGCCATAGTGTTATTAAATTCGCAAAGCGAAATTTTGACAGGATAAAAAAGACGATGGAATTTGGTGCTCGCGAAATGATGCTTGCATTGGGCGCGCTGGTTGTACTGGCGATTGTCCTCGATGTGATCCGGCGTGTGCGTAATGCCCGTTACGACAGAATTCATATGTCAAAACGAAAACAACCCATTTTTGATAGCGATGTCGGGCGGGATGAATACGGTAGCGAGTTGCCCGGCGGTGGCGCACGGGTTGTCGGCTATCGGAATGAATCTGATGTTGAGGAGATGAGCCGGGCTGTCAGGCAGCGTGCCGAGGCCAATAAACCTAAATTGACGGTACCCTTCAAGAAACCGGAACAATCCAGTCTTTTTCACGAGGATCCACTCCCTCCGTCCAGACCTGTCCATGCGGAACCGGTTGAGACTGTTTCCGTTCCCACCGGGGAGGTTCCTGAGAACGAAACCACCGAGAAAGACGTTGTTGAGAAAAAGGTTGTTGAGAAGGAAGCTTCTGGCAGAGATGCCGTTGAGAAAAAGGCACCGAGTTCAGAGCGCGCCACTCGGAAACCTGCGTCTGTCGTCAGTGTTGTGGTGATGCATCTCATGGCGGGTGAGGACAAGGTGTTTGCGGGGCAGGCATTGCTGGATGCATTGCTTGCGGAGGGACTGCGATATGGCTCGATGAAGATCTTTCATCGCCATGTTGGTGACGATGGCTCGGGGCCGGTACTTTACAGCGTGGCCAATTCCGTTAATCCCGGTACCTTTGACCTGAATGACATGGCGCAATTTACCACACCGGGTGTCAGCTTTTTCTTTGCCATGGAGGATGTCGATGATCCCGCCGCCGCTTTTGAGCTGTTGTTGGGTGCTGCCAGACAGATGGCCACTGATCTCGGCGGCACATTGAAAGATGAAAGTCGCAGTGTCCTCACCCGGCAGACAGAAGAGCACTATCGGCAACGCATAGCAGATTATAGCCGCACCCAGTTATCCGGAATTGAATAATGGCCTCACCGGACTCTGCCGTTCGGGAGGAAGCGGCTGCGCTGCGCAGGCAGCTGAATGACCATAACTACCGTTATTATGTGCTGGATGAGCCCTCAGTTCCGGACATTGAATACGACCGCTTGATGCAGCGGCTCAACAGGCTGGAGATGGAGTTCCCCGAGCTGAAGACTCCGGACTCGCCCACCCAGCGCGTAGGTGGCGAACCGCTCAGCAGCTTTGAGCCGGTTACCCACGAAGTACCTATGTTGTCGCTGGATAACGCCTTCAGTGACGAGGAGCTGGTGGATTTTAATCGCCGCTTGCAGGATCGCCTTAAGAGCAAAGATTCGCTGATTTATGTGTGCGAGCCGAAACTGGATGGGGTGGCGGTCAGCCTGCTCTATGAACACGGTTTTTTGGTGCGCGCTGCCACGCGGGGCGATGGTGCCACCGGCGAAAACATTACAACGAATGTTCGCACGATTAATTCTGTTCCCCTCAGGTTGCAAGGTGAGAACTTACCGGCGGTTCTGGAGGTAAGGGGTGAAATTTATATGCCCCGGTCCGGTTTTGAGCAACTGAATGCCAGGGCCAGATCCACTGACCAGAAACTGTTCGTCAACCCCCGGAATGCAGCAGCGGGGAGTCTTCGGCAACTGGATTCTAGAATCACCGCGTCGCGACCGCTGGAAATGATGGCCTACAGTCTGGGTCGTATGGAGGGACTCCAGTGGCCGAGTACGCATATGGACACGCTCCATCTGTTGAAAAGACTCGGCTTTCTGATTAACCCCCATATTGAATTGGCGGAGGGCATCCAAGGCTGTGTTGATTACTACCAGAAAATGATCTCTGTTCGACAGCAGCTGCCATACGACATTGACGGGATTGTTTACAAGGTTGATGACCTGGGGACCCAGCGGCGACTGGGCTTTGTAGCTAGGGCTCCCCGTTGGGCGATTGCTCGTAAATTTCCCGCTCAGGAGGAGATGACGCGGTTGCTGGGCGTTGAGTTTCAGGTGGGGCGAACGGGTGCAGTCACTCCTGTCGCCCGGCTGGAGCCGGTATTTGTAGGCGGTGTTACGGTGAGTAATGCGACCCTGCACAACCAGGATGAAGTGAACCGCTTGGGTGTCAAGCTCGGCGACAGGGTGATTGTGCGCCGTGCCGGGGATGTCATCCCCCAGGTGGTAAAAGTCATCCTCGAAGAACGGCCATCCGACGCCAGAGACGTGGAATTTCCGGATCATTGCCCGGTTTGTGGGTCACCGGTGGAACGGGTCAAGGGCGAAGCGGTAGCCCGTTGTTCAGGCGGACTGATTTGTCCGGCTCAGCGCAAACAGGCGATCAAGCATTATGCCTCTCGCAAGGCGATGGATATTGATGGCCTCGGCGACAAGCTGGTTGAGCAACTGGTGGATAAGGGACTGGTCAGCTCGGTGGCTGATCTTTACCGACTGACAGTCGATCAACTGGCGGGCCTGGAGCGGATGGCGGACAAGTCTGCTGCCAACTTGCTGGCCGCAGTGGCCGCCTCAAAGCAGACGTCGCTGCCACGCTTTATTTTTTCACTGGGGATTCGCGAGGTGGGTGAGGCCACAGCGCGCAGTCTCGCAGAGTATTTTGGCAACCTTGAGGCTCTACAGTCAGCGGATGAGGAACAGCTTAAGGAGGTGCCTGATGTGGGGCCAGTTGTGGCGCATTTTGTGAGCACTTTTTTTCAGCAGCCGGAGAATCGGCAGATTGTGGAAGAACTGCGAGGAGCGGGTGTGCACTGGCCGGATATGGTAGCACCTGATAAATCATCGCTGCCGCTGGCTGGTGAAACCTGGGTGCTCACCGGCACGCTGACCTCCATGGGAAGATCCGAGGCGAAAGAGAAATTGCAGCAATTGGGAGCGCGTGTGGCGGGCAGTGTGTCATCTGGTTCTGCTTGTGTGGTAGCAGGGCCCGGTGCCGGTAGCAAGCTGGCAAAAGCCAGAGAGCTGGGGGTTCCAATCATGGATGAAGATCGGCTGTTGGCCCTTTTTAAGACGCACGGACTGCTTTGACAAACAAGATTACTGTTTCTTCCTGAATGGCTGTTTTCGAGCCTTTAAAGATGCTTTTCTGACTATTTTTAGCGCAAATGAATGATAACCCTAACGCCTTAACGGACAGCCCGACCGGCAGCTTTCGTTTTTACCTGCAGGGTATGGGTGTGAGTTCCTTTGCGCACGGTTTGCAAATCGTGCTGTTTCCCTGGCTGTTGGTCGGTGTCCTGAATGAATCTCCCGAGCGTGTTGGTATTGCGCAGATGGCCCTGATGTTGCCACAGCTGTTATTTGTATTGTGGGGCGGTGTCATGTCGGATAATCGCCATCCCGGGCAGCACCTGTTTCGGCTTTATCTACTCTATAACCTGCCTTGCCTGTTGCTCATGGGAGCACTGTGGTCAGGACAACTATCCTTCAGTGTAATGCTGCTCTACGGGTTCTGTTTTGGCACTATTACCGCATTTGTGCAGCCCGCCAGAGAAAGTCTCTTGTCGCGTGTTGTGGACAGTCAGCTGCAACAGGCTGTCGCCAGGGCTTCTTTTGTGCAGTTTACTGCCCAAAGTGCCGGTATTTTCCTGGCCGGTTATATGGATCGCATCGGCCTGTTGCCATTGATCGGTCTTCAACTGGTCATGTTGGCTACTTCGGGTTGGTTGCTGCGAAACAGCCTCGGTTATTTGCCAGAGAGCAGTATGGGTCGCCGCGGTTCTACCTGGGTGGACATGATGTCCGGCTTGAAACTGGTGTGGCATCACCGGCGGTTATTTCAGTTGATGATGGTGGTTGCGGCAACCGGTTTTCTCGGTTTTGGGCTCTATCTTGTTGCCATGCCCCTCCTGACCCGTGAGGTTTACCAGCAGGGGGCGTCCTTTTTTGCTTCCATCCAGTTCACCTTTATGTTGGGTATAATCATTTCCAATGTGATTATTATTCGACTGGTGGGACGGTTCAGGCAGCCCGGCAGGGTATTGTTAGCCAGTCTGCTGGTACGTGGCCTGTTTCTGATCATCATTGCCCTTCACCCTCCGGTCTGGCTATTATTTTTTTTGGTGCTGTTGTGGGGGAGCGCCTCGGGGGTTGCAATGATGCTGGGTCGCTCCCTAACCCATGAGGAGTCACCCCAGAAGTATCGTGCAAGAGTGGTCTCTGTATACCAGTTATCACTGTTTGGTGCTGCGACAGTTGGTGCGTGGCTCAGCGGTCATGCCATTGCTTCCGTGGGGGTGCTGACGGCCATTGGTACACTGGGCGCATTGACCGTAGTAACGGCGTTAGTTGCCATTAAATTCAGCGATCTATGGCAACCATTTCCTAATGACTCCCGGGAAGGTTGATCGGCTCAACAGGATTCCCGAAAAGCCAGCAGGGCTGCAGTGACTGCCACATTCAATGATTCCACGCCATTGTGCATGGGAATCCGAAGGTGGGCTGTACAGCAGTCATTAACGGTTTTGGAAACCCCTTCTGTTTCATTACCCAACACATAAACGACCGGTGTTTGCGGACGGAAATCGGTGAGTGTGTTTTCTCCGTGAGAGGACAGGGCGCAGCAGGTGACGCCCTGTTGCTTGAGTGCCTCAAGCGCCTCTGCCAGGTTGTCGCAGTGAATCAGCCTGCTCTTGAACAGCGTTCCGGCGCTGGCCTTTATGACCAGTGGAGAAATGGCAGCAATACCCTGGGCGGGTAACAGCAGCCCGTGGCAGGGGCTGGCGGTAACCGAGCGGATAATCATGCCGAGGTTTTGTGGATTGGTGATACCGTCCAGCGCAATCAGGCTGTAGTTGTCTGCTGGTGACTTGGCGAGAAAGTCTTCCAGCAAGAGGTGATTGGGGCAAGCCAGATCCGCTGCCACGCCCTGATCCTGCTTGCCGTTGCGAGAAATACGCGACAGGGCCTGACGGCTGTGGAATCTTATTTCCACGCCCCGAGCTTTGGCCAGTTTTATGATCTGGGCAATGATGCCTCCCGTCTGATTGGATTCGGCAAGGTGGAGCCGGTAACAGGGAAGAGTGTGGTCTTCGAGTGCTTCGAGCACCGGCTTGCGCCCATAGATGGTGAGCATTTTGTCAAAGAAACGCTTCCGCTCGAGATACTCGCCCCTTTGGGCGGGCGCATTATAATGCTGTGTCATTGTGTGCAACCGGGAATCGATAAACCCTTATTATAAGCCTATGCAGATGTTAACCGATAAACAGTTGGATCATTTCAGGGATATGTTGGAGCATTCGAGGCTCGAACTTCGGGAGTTGCTGAATATATCCACAGAAGCGAGTCGAACCGTGGCCCTCGACCAAACCATGGTCGGCAGGTTATCTAGAATGGATGCACTGCAACAGCAGCAAATGTCCCATGCCAGCAGAGCTACTTATCGCAAGCGCTTGGTGGCGGTAGAGCAAGCCTTGCAGTCACTGGATGACGGGGAATACGGTTTGTGTGAACAATGCGGCGAGCTGATTGATACCCGACGGCTTGAGATAAAACCTGAATCGGTTCGTTGTATTGGTTGTCAGCAGCTTAGTGAAACCGGGGGAGCCTGAAAGGATGTAAGGGGTTATTACCTGGTCTTCTGGATCCTTGTTGTCGCCTCAAGAATGGCTTTGTAGGCTTTGACGGTTTCTGCCAACCCTAGAGTAATCGCATCCACAATCAACGCGTGACCGATTGAGACTTCTTTCAGGCCGGGAATGGTCGAGAACCTGGGCAGGTTGTCCAGGTTGAGATCGTGTCCGGCATTAACGCCCAGGCCGAGTTCCGAGGCCAGTAACGCCGCTTGCCTGTGCTGTTGATACAGGTTTTCCAGTGTTTTCGGATCACTGCTGTTCCAGGCTGCGGCATAGGGGCCGGTATACAGTTCGATACGGTCCGCACCGAGTTGTTTTGCGAGCTCAATCTGTTCAGGAATGGGGTCCATAAACAGGCTGACCCGGATTTTAAGGGACTTCAGTTTTTCGATCACCGGTAAGAGTTTGTCAGCTGTTTGAGTCAAGTCAAAACCGTGATCAGAGGTGAGCTGGTGATCCGTATCCGGCACCAGTGTGCACTGGTCGGGTAGCGTTGCTTCTGCCAGTGAAGTTAGGCCCGGGTAGTCACCCCTCTGGGCTGCAAACGGGTTGCCCTCAACATTGAATTCAATTTCAGGTAATGGCTTGAGCAGCTCGGCCAGTTGCAATACATCCCCGGGTCGGACATGGCGCTGGTCCGGTCTGGGGTGCACCGTAATGCCGTTCGCGCCATGGCTGACACAGGCCCTGGCATGTTCAATCAGATCCGGGTAGTTCCCTTCACGGGAGTTGCGAATCAGGGCAATTTTATTGAGGTTGACGCTGAGAGCGATACCCATGTTTTATTGGGTATCCAGCAGGGTTGCTTCAATAATCCGCACTGGTTGCCGTGGGACATCATCGTGGGGGCCTGATTTGCCGACCGGGACACGGGCAATTTTGTCTACCACCTCCATGCCTTTGGTCACTTTTCCAAATACCGCATAACCCGGATTCTGCGGGGTTTTATCCAGATTCCAATTGTCGTCAAGGTTGATAAAAAACTGGGCCCTGGCACTATTGGGGTCGGATGTTCTCGCCATGGCTACCGTGCCCCTGTGATTTTTGAGTCCATTATAGGACTCATTTTTGATCGGTTTGCTGTTGGGTTCCCTGGGGCTCATGTACTCATTGAAGCCGCCAGCCTGAATCATAAAGCCCTGTATGACCCGATGAAAAATCAGGCCGTCATAATGTTTGTTTTTCAGGAGCTGGATGAAGTTGGCGACGGTCGTTGGTGATTTTTGCGGGTCCAGTGCCAGCTGGATATCGCCCATGCTGGTTTTTAACAGGACCTGTACGGGTTCATTGGAAGCTGCAAATGAGACCATTGTGCTCAACAGTAATATCGCTGCTGCGATGAGGTGTTTCATAGGTTTATCCCCACTCCGAGAATCGTTTGCGCCTTTTTAACCTGGGCAGGATGACGGTTAGCATTGATCCCATTAGCACTGCGAGGGCGCCATAGAGGAACCAGGTGTTTCTTTCGCTACTCTCCAGTTGATGATTGGCGGCTTTCAATACATCGATTTCATTTTGCAATATCCCGTTGCGCTCCAGCAGTTCCTGATTCTGTGCATTCATTGAAATGGCATTGGCAGACATTTTCTTGATAGACGATAGTTCGCTGCTGACTTCGTCATTCGCCTCTTTCAGGTGATTAAGCTCGGACAGCGATTGGGCGTTCTCTTCCTCGAGCTGTGCTAGCTTTTCTGTCAGTTGCTGAACTTTTTTCTCAGCGAAGGTCAGCTGGCTTTTCATACGTTCGACCAGGTCACGTGCAACAGGTTCTTTCTGTAGATATTGGGATGGCATCCAGCCATCAAGTCCACTTGCCGTAGTGACATGTGTCCAGCCCTCACCGTTGGTTTCCACCAGTGTCATGCCGGTGCCGCTTTTAATGCCACGGTGCAGGATGGCACACCTTGCGCACGGTGAGGACCGCAATGGAACTGTATATTCGTCGGAGACATAAATTGTCTCCGCATTGACCGGGCTTGCGAGCAGCACTAATACTGCTATTGAAAGTAGTCGCATGATTTTGAGCATAACTGTCTCTAACGGCTGTGATGAGTTCAAGGCAGTACCTTTTTAAATGGTTTGACCATAACGCTGGCATAGACTCCAGCACTGTTATAAGGATCGGTGTCGGCCCATTTTTTTGCAGCCTCCAGTGATTCAAATTCTGCCACGATCAGGCTGCCGGAAAAGCCTGCTTCGCCGGGGTTTTCGCCGTCTACAGCAGGATGAGGCCCTGCAAGCAGTAATCTGCCTTCCGTTTTCAGGTCTTCCAGCCTCGCCAGATGAGCAGGTCTGGAAGCCAGTCGTAGTTCCAGGCTGTTTTTTATATCCTGGCTGATAATGGCATACCACATGGCCTCACTTCCCTTTTTTGTCGTGGTGGTGGATAACATCTTCAAGGGATAAACCGGTCAGTTTGGTAATCCCTCTGAAGAGATAAAATAGTGCTCCCATCAACACCAGCATGGCTGGAAGAGCAATGACCGGAAAACTCAACGCCGTCATTTTGCCCAGTTGATCGTTAAATTCAACTGTACCCGGCTGTGCGGTGATCAGCAGTGTGGCCAGCATATAATTCAGTAGTGATGAAAGGAAGAAGGACCCGGCTACCATCCAGGAAGCATTGGATAGACACTTCTCGAAATGCAGGCCATTGCCCTTTTCTGTCAGCGCAGCGGCTACACGATCTGTCTGGAGTATTTTGTCATTGTATAGAAACGTTTTTACCAGAGGGTAGGGCGTTTTCAGGGAGACAATGGTGGCCAGCCCGAATATGGCGGGAATAAGCGCTTCTTTTATGGCGATATAGGCCGGGTCCAGTTCAAGAAGACTGATTCCGCCCGTCAAAAAAACACTGACCACCCCCAGTGCGGAGAAGAAATTGATTTTTCTTGCAGCAACAAAGTCCTTTAGTCCGTAGATGACGGGGAACGCCAGCGCCACCACAATAGCGAGCCGGGTGCCGAGGTAGTCGTCACCACTGAGTTTGGTCAGAATTAACGTGGGAATGATGATGTTGAATAGCAGGTTCAGAAGCAGACTTTCACTTTTGCCGTTATTGGCTTTAGTGTTTTGGGGTGTTGGGGACAGCTCGTTCATTAGCGGGGTGTAAACAGTCTGTGTGTGGCCCGCCATTGTAAGGTAAGGCGACCGGTTTATCGACCGGAAGTGACCTTCCGCAAATACCTTGAGGATGCCGGAAAAGTGGGAGATAAAAAGTAGTCAACTTGTTGAATTTTGAATAAAAATAAGGCAATAATGCATAAATCATCGCAATAGATTTAAGAAAAAGTTTTATCTCCTTGATTAGAAAGGAAAAAAATATGGGCGCTCTCGGGATAAGTGAAAAGCCGAAGCAGCAACTGCAAGCGGATGCAGAGTTTGGGGATCTGTTGATAGCCTACCTGGAACAACTGGGGGTGGAATATATATTTGGTATTCCTGGTGGAGCTATCGAGCCTCTCTATAATGCGTTAGCACGAAGTGAACGCCGGGGTGGCCCCCGTGCGGTTATTGCCAGGCATGAAACCGGCGCTGCCTTTATGGCCGACGGCTATGCGCGAAATACCGGCAAGTTGGGTGTATGTTGCGCAACCACCGGGCCCGGCGCCACCAACCTGATTACAGGTGTGGCTTCAGCTTATGAAAACAATATCCCGATGTTGGTGATTACAGCTCAGACTGCACTGTCTACATTTGGACGAGGCGCATTTCAGGAATCATCCTGTACAGGTATCAATACAGTCGGACTGTTTGAGCACTGTACCCGCTACAATACCCTTGTGTCTCATGTTGAGCAGTTTGAAAGCAAGTTGGCAACTGCTGTCATGACAGCCTTCCAATCCCCCTCCGGCCCGGTTCATCTCAGTGTGCCCCTTGACGTTATGCGGGCTGTGACCCAGACCAAAACACCGGCCTATAATCTCTCTGATTTACTGGAACGTCCGTCATTAATAGATGATCTTGCTGTCGATAAGCTCTATGAGGAGATTATCTCTGCAAAGAATCCGGTATTTCTCGTTGGTGATGAAGCCAGTGAAGCCATTGGCAGTATATTGAGCCTGGCTGTCGAAGTTGGTGCGCGATTATTGGTTACTCCGCACGGCAAAGGGTTGGTGAGCCCGTACCACCCCCTTTTTCGTGGGGTGATTGGTTTTGCCGGACATAGTAGTGCGAAAGAGGTTTTAGTGGATAAGTCTGTTGATCTCGTGGTCGCAATTGGAGCAAGTTTAGGCGAGTGGGCAACAGATGGATGGGATACAAAATGGTTGCTAACCAAACGTATGATTCATGTGGAGTCTGCCGAAGTTAATTTTACTCGCAGCCCTATGGCCAAGTTGCATGTGCGTGGCCGCCTTTCTTCAATTTTTGAGCGGCTGGTTTCACGCTATGAAGGTGACTGCAGGGTTAAGCTGCATGCAATCGATGCGGGCGTACCCAATAAAACTCATGTTGAAGATGTTGAGCATGAGCGCTATTTCACTATTGACGATGAAGAGGGCTATCTTTCCAATGCTTCCCCTATCAAACCTCAACGGTTGATGAGAGAGTTATCCAACCTGTTTCCTCCCAATACGCGCTATCTTGCGGATACGGGTGCGAGCTTTGCCTGGGCGACACATTACCTTCACCCCTATGATCGCCGACTTGCTGGTAAACGAGATGCCCATGGAGGACTATTTCGTGCAGCACTGGAATTTGCCTCTATGGGTTGGGCGATAGGTAGTTCTATTGGTACAGCCTTGGCCAGACCGGGTAATCCCGTCGTATGCATCACGGGTGACGGCAGTGTTCTGATGAATGGGCAAGAAATCACAGTTGCCACACAGGAAAAGTTACCGGTGGTTTTTGTCGTGCTCAATGATGGGGGTTACGGTATGGTAAAGCATGGACAGAGGCTTACCGGTGCAGAAAATATTGGTACTGAAATACCTGAGACCGATTTTGCTGCGTTTGCCAAGGCGATGGGCGTTGAGTCTCATGTCATCAATTCACCGGACGACCTGTTGTCACTGGATATCGCCGTGATTTGTAATCGACAGGGCCCCACGTTGCTCGATGTCAGAATAGATAGAGATGAGGTCCCACCTATCAGCGTCCGAACCAGTTTGATTGCACAATAATTATGATTGACGAAGATAAACAGGAAAAGATCACCACCAAAATCTGGCGTGAAGTGCCCGAGGATGACAATCCATTTGCGGCAGCTGCCTGCTATTGCGCCGGCTTTGACGTGTTTGGGGATGTGTTGCGCAATGCCAGCTACATTGATTATCTGCACCTGCTTTTCAAGCACGAGCCGCCCACAGCCCGAGCGTCAAAGCTTCTGGAAGGTCTGGCACTTGCTTTAGCCAATCCGGGGCTGCGCGACCACAGTGTGCGTGCAGCAATGTGTGCCGCTGTGGGAGGGTCTACCCGGGCATCGGCACTGATTGCCTCAATTTCAGTGGGGGCGGGAAACCTGGGTGGTGGCCGCGAAGTTTATACGGCGGTTAACTGTTGGCAGACATGCGGTACGGATCTTGCCGCCTGGGAAGCAATCATTAAATCCCCCCCACAGGAAGAACGAGTTGATGTCTGGATACCGATGGAGCATGCCCCGGGTTTTGATCCAAATGGGGTTAGCTGCCCTAAACCTGTCAGGCAAACCCTGGCGTATCTTGCTGAAATAAGTGAAGGGAATAGCCTTGCCTGGCTGATGCAGCACCGTGAAAAACTTGAAGCTATTGCGGGCGCGCCCCTGGCAATGTCCGGTGTCGCGGCTGCCGCAATGAATGATTTGTCACTTTCCCCTGAAGAATCAGAAATTCTTTTTATGCTGCTTCGGTTGCCCGGCGCTGCAGTACACGCACTTGAGCAGGAAAAACTGGGATGGCGTCGATATCCTTTTTTTGGAAATGGCCTGAAACTTATGCCTTACGATCAAGTGAGCGATGAGGATTGAGCATGCCGGATGACCTGCAAAAGTACGAAGATAATTGGGAAACATCCATGGGTGCGTGGTTCCCGGGAGAAAAAGTTACATTAAGAGGCAAGGATGTTTTAACGGAGTTAAGAAATTACCGTTGGCATCAATATCTCCTCTACGGCGTTACTGGAAAAAAGTCTGAGCGCATAGCCCGTTTATTTGAGGGTATTTGGCTCATCAGTTGTAGTTTCCCCGATCCACGTTTATGGAACAATAGAGTAGCTGCACTGGCCGCTACAGCCCGATCTACAGGAGTGCTGGCATCATCGGGGGCACTTGCTGTTACAGAAGCCACAATATATGGATTAAAACCAATAAAAGGGGCTATGGATTTTCTCTATCGCACGATGGCTAAAATTAAGAGCGGTCAAGTGCTTGAAGATGTTGTTCGAGAAGAATTAAAAAAATACAGGAATGTGTATGGATATGGGCGACCCATCACTGACCGAGATGAGCGAGTTGCGCCCTTAATGGAATTTGCTCACTCACTTGATGCCGGGCATGGTGAGTATACTCAGTTGGCATTTAAGGTTGATGAATATTTGTCATCTTCCCGCTATGGATACACCATCAATATTTCTGGGGTAGCCGCTGCTCTTATGGCGGACGAAGGTTATTCTCCAGACGATCATTATCATCTGGCAACTCTAGCTTTTACTGCGGGTGTGATTCCCTGCTTTATCGATGCCAGCAAGAAACCGGAAGGTGCTTTTTTTCCGTTGCGAACATCTCGCATCAATTATGAAGGCACAGAAGAATTGAGAGTCTGGGGTAAATAAACAATGAAAAAAATGATATTTGCGCCATTCCTGGTAATGGCTTCGTTAACAATTATTGCTGATAAGTCGGTGGCTGACTCCGATCTGGAGCTGATGTCCCTGTATGGTGGCGAAGAATTTATCAGTATTGCCACCGGGGTAACCCAGCCCATCGCCAAGGCCCCGGCCGTTGCCTCTGTTGTTACCGCAGAAGAAATAGAAAAAATTGGTGCACGCGATATCGATGATGTGCTGGAGACCATCCCCGGGTTGCATGTGGCCCGGGATAGCACTGGCTATAATCCGATTTACACCTTCCGTGGCATCTACGCAGGCCTCAACCCCCAGGTTTTAATGCTGATTAATGGCATCCCGATTACCAACCTGTTTCAAGGTGACAGAAATGTTGTCTGGGGAGGCATGCCGGTTCAGTCGATATCCAGAATCGAAGTGATCAGAGGGCCGGGGTCCGCCCTGTATGGTGCGGATGCTTTTGCCGGTGTCATCAATATTGTCACCCACGAGGCCAATGGGGAAGAGCATTTTGAGGCCGGAGCCCGGTACGGTACGTTTAATACCAAGGACTTCTGGGTCAGTAAAGGTGGCTCGATAGGTGATCTGAAATTTTATGGCATCCTGGAAGGGCAAAAAACCGATGGTTTTAATGAAAAAATAAAAGCGGACGCTCAATCCCTCTGGGATATGTTCAGTGGAACCAATGCCTCATTGGCACCGGGTTCTGTGAACACCCAGCGCGAAAACTATGATGCCCGACTGGAGCTGGTCTATAAAAACCTGACGTTACGTGGTGGGCTCCAATCCAGGAATAATGCAGGTGATGGCGTTGGTACAGCACAGGCGCTAGCTCCGGATAACAGGTTATCCAGCCAAAGATTCAACACTGACCTGACTTATGACAATAAAGCGATAATCAAAGACCTCTCTTTAAAGATTCAGGCCAGCTACCTGCACACCACTCAGGAAGTAGAGGGCGATCTGGTGCTTTACCCGGCGGGATCGACGGGGCCGTTTTTTGACCCCAAGACCCTCTTACCAATCTATCCGGGTGGTTTCCCTGATGGTGTGATTGGTAGCCCGGAAGTCTACGAGCGTCACTCGAGGCTGAATATTTCCAGTTTTTATACGGGGATAGACAAACACGAAATCGGTTTTGGCACGGGTTATTATTACGGCGATGTTTACAAGGTAAAGGAGTCAAAAAACTTTGAGTTCCCTCCGTCCACTGAGCCTCCTATTATTATTCCCGGGGGGCCAGTGGTGGATGTGAGTGATACCCAAAAAGTTTTTCTCGAAGAAGACGAGCGCATAAACAAATACCTGTTTTTACAGGATATCTGGCGGTTTGCCAACGACTGGGAGCTAACCGCAGGCGTTCGCTATGATCACTACTCGGATTTCGGTGATACGGTAAATCCGCGTTTCGCACTGGTCTGGTCCACCACCAGAAAGCTGACTACCAAACTTATTTATGGTGAAGCATTCAGAGCTCCTTCCTTTGTGCAAACGCGGGCAATTAACAACCCGCTTCTTCTGGGGAACCCGACACTGGACCCTGAAGAATTGAAAAGTTACGAAATTGCCTTTGACTACCGTCCGAACTACGATCTGATACTCAATGTCAATGCGTTTTATTATGAATGGGACGATATTATTCAGTTTGTCTCCGACCCCGGTGGCAGTACCAGCACGGCCCAAAACGCGGGTGAGCAAACCGGACACGGTATGGAGTTTGAGGCACGCTGGAGCGCAACAGAGCGCCTCAAACTGATTGGTAATTTTGCCTGGCAGAAATCTAAAGACAGAAATCTCGATACAGACGCGGCAAACTCACCGGAAAAACAACTCTATGCGCAGATGGATTGGCAGTTTTCCGAGCATTGGAATCTGAACCTGCAGGCGAACTGGGTCATGGATCGAAATCGTGCAGGGGGGGATGCCCGTTCCGATATTGATAATTATGCCCTGGTCGATGTGACATTGCGCCGCAAGTCCCTGTGGAGTGGGATAGATGTGGCTTTGATTGTCAAAAATCTCTTTGATGAAGATGCCCGTGAACCCAGCCCAAATTCGGATTTTGGTGCTTTTATACCCGACGATCTACCATTGGCGGGTCAGACTATCATGGCTGAAATACGTTATAACTATTAGGGAATGCTGTAGTCGGTCATTCGACAGGATCCAAGGATGAAACAACTTTTTCTTAACTCTTCTGTATTTGCCAGCCGCTCGTTTTTTACAGCGGTTATGCTGTTTTTGATGCTATTTTTATCGGGCTTGAGTAGTCATACAGTCAGTGCTGAGCTGCTCGTTCTCTATCCGGAGATTCGCGCTCCGTTTTCAAAAATTTTTGAAGATATTTCAGCCGGCGCACAAGAGGAATTCCGGGGGCGAACAACGCTCGTTTCTCTGGACGAAAATGAGGTTGCCTTACCCATTGTTAAAGCTAATCGTCCCGATGTCATATTGGCTCTGGGCCAGAGAAGTGTGTTGAGCCTGGAATTGGAAAAAAATCAGGTGCCCGTCGTGTTGGGGGCTGTAAATGATGCACGATATCCGTTTCCGGGAATTTTAATGATTCCCGATTCAAAGGTTATTCTGGAGAAACTGATTATGTTGTCTCCCGCCGTCAAGCGGGTTCATGTGGTAAAAAAAACCCCGGGAGAAGATATTCAACTGCGTGGAGCCAGTGAGTTCCTGGCCAGTCAGGGGAAGGAGTTGATCATTCATCAGGGGGCAGATATCAGAGAGGCCGCTGCTATCTATGCGGAATTGACGAAGCATGCTAGCGCGGGTGATGCTGTCTGGATTTTGCAGGATGGCTCTTTTGTGAATAGCGCTATTTTATCGATGTTGTTGGATGTGGCATGGAAAAAAAATCTGGTGGTGTTTTCCTCGAATCCACTACACGTTAAACACGGCGCTCTGTTTGCCGTTTACCCGGATAACCGAAAAATGGGTGCAAGCCTCGCCAACCTCGCGAATAGAATGCTCACCAGTGATGTCGATCAGACGATGAGCCCGCTTCAGGATGTACTGCTGGCAGTTAATGAGCGGACAGGAAATCACTTGGGGCTATCTCTTTCTTCCAAACTCAGGGACGAAGTCAATCTATTGTTGCCGGCCAGGTAATTATTGAACCATGGGGCTCTCCAGAAACAAAACCACCAATATGAAATTCAGGCACCAGCTGGCCTTGATTTTTGTGGTTGGTATTCTGGTGATGGCGCTGATCACCTCTCTCGCAGTCAGTAACATTTCAAGTAAGATCTTTCGTGATGGCCAACTGCAACAGGGCTTTCAGGTAATAGAGTCGCTTGCCAGACAGGGTGAACTGTCGCTCCTTTATCAGAGTCGTGAGAGCGCCAAGGATCTGGTGGATAACGCTCTTAACTTCCCCGGCGTCAAAGCGGTAACCGTGATGCTGGATACGGGTGAGGTTCTCTATGCCGGCGGTGATGAGGCGCTACAGTCGGGTGCTCACTCAGATGAAGTCAGTCTTATTCACGAGGATGATAATCATTGGGTGTTCAATGCTCCCGTTCTTGCCGGGAAAACCGAGGATGCCCTCTGGGAAGAGTATTCTGATGATGGTAAGTCTGAGAGGGAGACGCTGGGCTATATCTCGGTTGTTGTTGGCAAGGATGCTTTGATTTTGATGGAACAAAGTATTTTGCAGAGCAACCTGTTCATTTCCATGATTATTGCCGTGATTCTACTGTTGTTGCTGTTGGGAATTTCCCGTCGCCTGACCAATCCTCTGGAAAAGCTTTCGATAACCATGAAGCGCGCTGAAGAAGGTGATTCTGTAATTCGCGCAGATCTGGGCGGCCCCGCCGATATTACCGACATGCAGCATGCTTTCAATTCCATGATGGAGGCACTGGAAAGTCGACAGCAGGAGTTGGTAAGAGCCATGTCTGCGGCGCTGGAGTCCGCCCGTATCAAAGGAGAATTTGCGGCCAATGTGACGCATGAACTGCGCACTCCTATGAATGCAGTCCTGGGCATGCTGGATCTGTTGATGACCATGGGGTTGAGTCCGAAGCAGCTCGAGTATGTGGAAACAGCAAAGACCTCTGGTGAAGGCTTGCTGGAATTGATCGATGAAATTCTTACTTTCTCGGAAATTGATACCCATAACCTGACCATTGAGAAGGAAGATTGCTACCTTTACGAGCTTCTGGATGAAGTGACGGGCCTGCTGGCAAACCAGGCGCTAAAGAAGAAAATCGATCTGGGATACCTGGCTGGTGAGCAGGTGCCGTCTGTCATTCATGGCGACGCGTCGAGGATTCGGCAGGTACTGATTAACCTGTTGGGCAATGCGATCAAATTTACCGATATCGGGGAGGTCGCAGTCTATGTGACGGTTATTGAGAATGACGATAACGCTCCCCCTGAACAGATTATGTTGCAATTTGAGGTTCGCGACTCCGGTATCGGGATTACGGTTGAAGACCAGAACCGTATATTTGAGGCTTTTACCCAGGTGGACTCCTCCAGCACAAAGCAATATGAAGGAACCGGCCTCGGTTTGGCGATCAGCAGACAAATTGTTGAACTCATGGGCGGGCATATCAGAGTGTCTAGTGAACAGGGCAATGGAAGCTCGTTCTGGTTCACCCTGCCGACGGAAATAAGAGGCGCTCAAAATACCGGGATGACTACAGTTACCACCCTTTCTGGCAAAAGGGCTTTGCTGGTCGATAATAGCCCCATCGTGCGCGACTTTGGTGTGCAACAACTGGATAGGTTGGGAATCCGTTGCGATGCAACCGACTCGGGGTTCAAAGCACTGGAGCTCATCCGCAAAATGTCCGCAGATGATGAAGAGCTGGATATTCTCCTGATTGATGAAGATATGCCGGGCCTGAAAGGACCTGATTTCCTCAAGCTGGTCAAGGAAGAATCTTCCCTGAAAGATACATTGATAGCTATTCTCAATAATCCCTGGGTAGCTGGTGGCCTAGAAAAGATGGCTGGCATGGCGCGTCTCAACAAACCCTTGAGAACCACCGAAATCAAAGGTTGCTTGGAACAGTTATTCCTGGGTGTCGCCGAGACTGATGAGAAAAAAACAACCTCTAAAACAATCAACAAGCTGTATAGCCGACAGCGAAAAATCCTGGTGGTGGATGACAATCGTCCCAATCAAAAAGTAGCGATTGCCATGCTTGAGCGTATGGGATGCCAGTGCGAGCTGGTTGATACGGGCAAGGGTGCTGTAGAGGCGGTCATTCGCAATCGCTTTGATGCGGTTTTGATGGACTGTTACATGCCAGTCATGAATGGTTACGATGCGACCAGACAAATCAGGATGTACGAAGGCGGCCATGATAACAGCCCCGGTATTCCTATTATCGCGATGACTGCCAACAATACCCAATTGGAAGTAGATCGTTGCATGGACGCGGGTATGGATGATTTTTTGCCAAAACCCCTGCGTATAGATGACCTGGAAAAAATGCTCCTGAAATGGGTGCCGCCAGATAAAGATGAATCCACCGATAACGAGGCGGATGACGACCTCTTTTCTGTTCGTGGTGTGGATATCTCCGGCTTCAGTTATGACCCGCTGGTTATTCAGGAGTTGAAAGCAAGCGTTGGGGAGGTGATCGTTTCAATGATTGAAGCGTTCCTTGAAGACACGCCTGTGTATCTTCAGTCGCTAAAAAATGCCATTACAGAGAACGATGGCCGCCAGGTGAGAGAGCTCGCGCACACAGTTAAGGGCAGTGCGTCCAACTTTGGTGCCCGGCGTGTCACAGAGCTGGCCAAAACGATTGAAGAAAAGGGTGCGATTGACGATCTGGCTGGTGTCGATAGTCTGTTCGAACAACTTAAAGGAGCCTTTGCCACTCTCAGCAAGGATCTTCAGGAGTTCATACCCGACTCGGACGATGCTGACAAAGTCCGCAAAAAGAGCTATCACATTCTGGTAGTTGATGATGATCGTTCCATGCGATTGGCATTAAAGAACGTTTTCAAAAATGAGGATTATGTGATTGAGGAGGCCGGCAATGGCATGCAGGCGATTTCCATGTGTCAACGTGATATGCCCGACCTGGTCTTGATGGATGCCATGATGCCCGAGGTGGATGGCTTCACTGCCTGTGAGCGAATCCGTCAACTGCCTAAGGGGGCTAATACGCCGGTATTGATGATTACGGCACTGGATAATGAAGAAGCCATCGTTAAGGCTTTCGCTGCCGGTGCTTCCGACTATATCCCAAAACCCATCCATTTTGCTGTGCTCAAACAGCGCGTATCGCGACTGATTCATGCGAATAAGGTAGAGAAACACGTCAGACAATTGGCCTATCACGACCCGTTGACCGGTTTGCCCAACAGGACCAATCTGATGCAGCAGCTCAGGGTGATGGTCAACCGTGCACAGATTGAGGAAAAAATGGTTGCCATCATGTTCCTCGACCTTGATCGGTTCAAGATGATCAACGATACCCTGGGCCATGATGCCGGTGACCTGTTGTTAAAAGCCGTATCGGAGAGAATACAGCGCTGCGTAAGGAACCAGGATTTTGTGGCACGGCTCGGTGGCGATGAGTTTACTGTGGTCCTTGAGGGCGTGACGGATAGGGATATCGTTTCCAAAATTGCGGGCAAAATCTGCGATGCATTGGGCCAGCCGTTTGTTTTTTTACAGCAAAAAATGTTTGTCACCACCAGTATTGGCATTTCTGTTTTTCCCGATGATGGGCAGGATGTTGGCTCGTTGATGAAGCATGCCGACTCAGCGATGTTTCGTGCCAAGGAACATCGCAATGGCTACTGTTTCTACGTCAAGGGCATGGAGGACGAAATGGCGCGTCGTATGGAAGTCGAGCGTGAACTTCGCCACGCTGCTGATGATGATGAGCTGATACTCTACTATCAGCCCCAGATAGATACCGCGACAGGAGAGATAATCGGGGCCGAAGCACTTATTCGGTGGCAGCATCCCAAGCATGGTCTGCTGTCTCCCGATACATTTATCCCTCTGGCAGAGGAATCTGGTTTGATTAACAAAATCAGTGACTGGGTTCTCGACAATGCCTGCAGACAGCTCAAGATCTGGCGTGACAATGGCAGCCAGATAAAGATGGCTGTGAATCTCTCCAGCAAGGATATTCAGCTGGAGGATTTCCGTCAGAAAATAAGTAATCTAATCGATAAATACGAGATCAGCCCGCAATCTCTGGAGCTGGAGATTACTGAAAACACGCTGATGGAAAATCCCGAAGCGCTGGAGCCCGACCTGAATGCACTTCGTAAGATGGGGCTGACACTGGCCATTGATGACTTCGGCAGTGGTTTCTCGTCACTTAATTATCTCAAGCGATTGTCGGTGGATGTGCTCAAGATTGACCGGATGTTTATCCGGGACATTGATCGGGACGAAAATGACAAGGCGATTGTCAGCGGGGTGGTGGCATTGGCCAAGAGTATGGGGCTGAGTACGGTCGCCGAGGGTGTGGAAACAGAAGAGCAGTACCGTCTTCTTCAGAAATTGGGCTGTGATACATGCCAGGGCTATTATTTTGGCAAGCCTGTTTCGGCGGCAGATTTTGAGAGCGCTTTTCTTCGTCCCGTTTTTGATGCATGAATGTTGTTGACGGTTTTTGTGATTGACCTGTCTGTGTAGTGGCCACTTCCATCAGAAATACTTTTTCTGCCTTTATTGACTGGCAAATGTGTAATAATCTGCGCGGAAATTTACAGATGTTTGCCAATGAGTCAGTTTTTCTCTATTCACCCTGAAAACCCCCAGCTGCGACTGATTCGTCAGGCTGTGGAAATTGTCCGTGCCGGTGGTGTTATTGTCTATCCCACCGATTCCGCGTATGCCCTCGGTTGCCAGATTGGCGACAAAAAAGCGCTGGACCGAATCCGTCAGATACGCCAATTGGATAAACATCACAACTTTACTCTGATGTGCCGCGATCTTTCCGAACTGTCGGCCTATGCCAAGGTGGATAATCAGGTGTTTCGCCTGTTGAAGACCTATACGCCAGGACCCTATACATTCATCCTGGACGCGACCGCCGAAGTGCCCCGTCGGCTTATGCACCCGAAGCGGAAAACGATTGGACTCCGGGTCCCGGGTAACCCGATCGCACTGGCACTCCTTGAAGAGCTGGGTGAACCCCTGATGAGTGTCACACTGATTATGCCGACGGATGAATACCCGTTGACGGATCCGTATGATATTCGTGATACCCTCGAGCATCATGTGGACCTGATCGTTGACGGGGGGTATTGTGGTCTTGAAGCGACTACCGTGGTTGATCTCTCTGGGGAGGTACCCCAGGTTACCCGCCAGGGGGTTGGCCGGTTTGAAGATGTTATTGTCTGACCGTACTGTCCTTGCTCAGTGGCTGTGATTGCCAGTCACCGTATAATGTCCGGGTCCAATAGTTGGCCCCCCACGCCATCTGCCTAAAGTGATTTATGGTTATGACAGCCACTCCGGAAGGAGAGACAACTCAAGCGGATCCGGTTTCCGAGATATTATCTCACCCTTTACAGGGGGAAATGCCTTTTGCTGTCGTGTTGGGGCGTCAGATCACCGAGATACCCAAGGATCTGTACATTCCACCCGAAGCATTGGAGGTCTTTCTCGAGGCGTTTGAGGGGCCCCTGGATCTGTTGCTTTACATGATTCGGCGACAGAACCTGGATATTCTCGAGATCAACGTTGCGGAGATTACCCGGCAGTACATGGTTTACATCGAGATGATGCAATCCATGCAACTGGAACTGGCCGCCGAATACCTGTTGATGGCCGCGATGCTGGCGGAGATTAAATCCCGTATGCTGTTGCCCCGACAGGTGACCGAAGAACATGAAGAGGATCCCCGGGCCGAGCTAATCCGCAGGCTTCAGGAATATGAACGCTTTAAACAGGCCTCTGAAGACATTGATGACCTGCCGCGCCTCGGTCGCGATGTGTTTATGGCCACGGCAAAAGCACCAGATTGCCGGCAGGTGCGGCCCGAGCCGGACGTTGCCATGAAAGAGCTGCTGCTGGTCCTTGCCGATGTGTTGCGTCGTGCGCAGATGTTCGAGAGCCACAAGGTGCAACTTGAGCGTTTGTCCACCCGTGAGCGGATGTCCCAGGTACTGGAGGCCCTGAAGGGTAAGCAGTTTCTGCCGTTTGTCAGTCTGTTCACGTTAGCAGAGGGTCGCAGCGGTGTGGTGGTCACTTTCTTGGCGCTGATGGAATTGATCAAAGAGTCTCTCATTGAAATTGTACAGAGCGAGCCCTATGGACCGATTCACGTTAAGGCTCGCTCCTAGCCCGGTTAACAGGCGTCATACCGATGGAAAATGATCAGTTAAAAAAAATTGTAGAAGGTGCTTTGCTGGCCGCTGGGCGATCACTGGATATTGGTCATCTGCAACAGCTGTTCGATATCGATCAGGTGCCGGAAAAGGATCAGCTGCTGGCGGTCATTGACGATATCGATGCTGAATGCAGCGATCGTGGATTTGAGTTGAAGCGTACCGGCAGTGGCTACAGGATTCAGGTTCGGCAGGAGCTGTCCCCCTGGATCAATCGCCTCTGGGAAGAAAAACCCAAAAAATACTCCCGTGCATTATTGGAAACCCTGGCGCTGATTGCCTATCGCCAGCCACTGACCCGGGGCGATATTGAAGAAGTGCGGGGAGTGTCTGTCAGTTCGGAGATTATCAAAACGCTTTTGGAGCGTGAGTGGATCAGAGCGGTCGGCCACCGCGATGTGCCGGGACGTCCTGCCCTGTATGCAACAACGCGTGAATTTCTTGATTATTTCAGCCTGAGCAGTCTAGACCAATTGCCGCCATTGAATGACATTCGCGATATTGATGATATCAACCCCTCATTGACACTTGATATGTCGGCACGGAAGCAGAGTGATAAGGAGGTTGGTGATGCTTCAGTGGCGGCTGCTGAAACAGAAGATGCAGGGGTTGGATCCCGTCCTGATGATAATGACAATACTGAAATCAACCCACCTTCCCGCGATTGGCAACACTGATGTCTGAAAAATTACAAAAAGTACTGGCTGCTGCTGGCTATGGCTCCCGTCGTGAACTTGAGCAATGGATCACCGATGGGCGTGTGGAAGTCAATGGAAAGCTGGCGAAGTTGGGTGACCGGGTTACCACAGAAGATGCCATAAACGTCGACGGAAAGCGCATCAAATTAGCTACTGCTGACCGGAAAATTCGCGTGCTGCTCTATAACAAGCCCGAGGGCGAAGTCTGTACCCGGTCCGACCCCGAAGGTCGTAAAACCGTATTTGATCAACTGCCCAGATTGACAGGCGAGCGCTGGGTTGTGGTGGGTCGGCTGGACATTAATACCACCGGTCTGTTGTTGTTCACCAACAATGGAGAGTTAGCGAATCGTCTGATGCACCCCTCCTACCAGGTGGATCGGGAATATCTGGTGCGCGTGCATGGTGCTGTTGACGACGCCATGATCAAGCGCCTGCGTGAGGGTGTGTTGCTCGAAGATGGTCCGGCCAAATTCAGCGATGTGGTACCCGGGGAGCGGGTGGGCAGCAATGGCTGGTATACCGTAGCGTTGATGGAGGGCCGCAACCGTGAGGTGCGGCGACTGTGGGAGTCGCAGGGCGTTGAGGTCAACCGTCTGAAACGGGTCCGGTTCGGGCCAATTTTTATGCCTTCCTATGTGCGCATGGGGCAGTGGATAGAGCTTGATGACCGTGCGCTGTCAGACCTGTTGGCTGCGACCAAAATGTCCGCCAGCAAAAAACAGCGTAAACAATTGCCAGAGGACAAAAAGCGCTGGGAGCGTCAGATGAAACGACTGCGCTCCAAGGGGCCATCGTCCCGATAATTCGCGACAGCTGTGGGGTGACAGGGAATGGTGTTTTGACAAAACGAGCATTTGTGACCGGGGCCACCGGGTTTGTGGGTGGCGCCCTAGTTCGTCGTCTGGTTTCTGATGGGTGGGAGCTGGTGGTACTGGTTCGAGAGCAGAGTCAGTATGCTCCTCTGGAAAATCTGGGGGCGACTGTGGTTTTCGGTGACCTCTGCCAGCCGGATTCCTTGACTGATTTATTAAAAGGCTGCTCTGTCGTTTTTCATTGTGCCGCGCTCACAGGTGTTGAACACCGGATTGATGATTTTGATCAGGTTATCGCCCAGGGTACAAGCAATCTCCTGCAGGCAGCTGATTCGGCCAGGGTACAACGTTTTGTGTATGTCAGCAGCATTCTTGTTTATGAGCTGACAGAAAACACCACAGGGTATACGGAATCGATGCCACTGCTCACCTCCAGCATGGACCCCTATGGTCGGGCTAAAATTGCAGCGGAATCCGCATGCCTTGAAGCCCGCCAGGCTGGCTTGTTTCAGGTTAGTATCCTGAGGCCGGTTTTTGTCTATGGACCTGGGGATCGGCCGGGTGGTTTTTTGCCCACATTGCTGTCAATGCTCAAAGCGGGCAGATTCCGTTTGGTTGACGGAGGTCGCAGCCGGATTCCCATGATATATATCAGCGATCTGGTGGATCTGTTGATACTTGCCGCTGAACATCCCCAGGCCGATGGCCAGATATACAATGCCTGTTCCGCAGCCTCGCCCCAATGGTATGAACTGACTACGACGTTATGTGAAGAATTGCAGCTGACTATGCCCGGCAACGTCAATAGCCGCTTGGTCCGGCTGCTGGCCAGTGCGGCCGAAAGCCTGGCAAAAATCGGACTGCTGGGTAAATTGCCCATCAGCAAGGCGGCGGTAAAATTATTATCCCACGATGTCCGGTTTCCCACTGACAAAGCAGAGCAGCAGCTTGGCTATCAATCCCGGGTTGCCTATCGGCAGGGTATTATTGACTGTATACCCATGCTTCGTGAATCTATGAATTCCAGCGCAGGTAGTGAGTAAAAACGTGTCAAATGCTGCAGACCCTTTCGCCCTCCGTAACAACTTCAATCTTCTGCTGAGCCCGCTGCCCGGCCAGATGAGGCCTGTTGATGGGCTGCGTGCCATCTCCATCCTGCTTGTGCTGGCTATTCACTGTGTCTGGATACTGGCCGTTTTTGATGAGGGTGCGGCCCGGTTTTTTTATCAGGCGCCGTTCTGGCTGAACTGGGTATTCAATGGCGAATTGGGTGTCGATGTTTTCTTTGTGATCAGCGGTTTTTTGATTTCATCAATCCTGATGAGTGAGTACCAGTCTTCCAGCAGTATCCGCTTCGGTCATTTCTACAAACGCCGGTTCATGCGGTTGATGCCGGCTTATCTGCTTGCCATGGGGTTTGGCCTGTTGCTGTTGCCCAACAAGGAATACATCTGGAGCAACCTGCTTTACATCAATAATTTATTACCTGCCTCCACTCACTTTATGCCGTGGACCTGGTCCCTGGCGATTGAGGAGCAGTTCTATTTTCTGTTCCCGCTCCTGTTGCTCTGGATTCTGCGTCGCCGCAGTGTCCGGTTTTTAGCGGTTGTGATGACGGTTGCAGTTGTTGCATCGCTGTTAATTCGTTATCTGGTGATCAAACATCACCAGTTGCCACTGCCCATCTGTTGGTATGAAAACGCCTGCGAAGGCTTTTTTGATGTGATTGATCATATTTATGTGAAGCCGTGGACGCGTTTTGGCAGTTTTCTACCCGGGATTTTGGCCGCTTATTTCCATGTCTACCACCCAGAGGCGTTACGAAATTGTTTCCGGAGGAATGGGCAGCTCATTGCCTGGCTATCCTTTTTCTCGCTGCTTGTGGTGGTGCTGGTGCTATCAATTCCTGTCAATAATCAATTGGTGTCATTTCCCTCATCACTGGGCACTTTTTACTACATGAGCTTCAGACACCTGTTTACCATGGCCATCGGGTTTCTTCTGATCAGTAGTCTCTACTGTGAGTATGGCTTTTGTGGCTGGTTGGCCCGGGGGCTGTCCGCTCGCTGGTTATATCCGATAGGTCAGTTAGCCTACTCGACGTACTTGTTTCACCCTTTTGTGATTGGTGCGCTTTATGGCGCGCTTTTCCAGCTGGCGGCTGAATTGCCCACTCTTCAGAAAATTGCCATAGCTACAGTCGCGGGTATTCCCCTCAGTTTGCTGATCGCCACCGCAGTGTATTTGTTCGTAGAGCGCCCCTTTATGAATATGCGCGGCGGGCGTCGGCGGGAGGTTCCGGCGATGCCGGTTAGTGGTTAGGACTAAGACCTGAGTTTGTTTACTGCGCATCCAGCGATTGGCCGGTTATTCCTTCACTGGCGCTGCCCATAAGGTAAAGGTAGGTGGGCATAATAGCTGCCGGGATTGTTACTGTTGCAGGGTCTTCCGCCGGAAATGCCGTTGCCCGCATGCGAGTGCGGGTAGCCCCGGGATTGATGCAGTTCACCCTGATGTTGCTGGTACCCTCCAGTTCATGGGCCAGCACCTGTGACAAGCCTTCAATGGCAAACTTTGAGACCGCATAAGCGCCCCAATAGGGTTTGCCCACTTTGCCGACACTGGAACTGGTGAAGATAATCGAAGCGTTATCTGATTTTTCCAGCAGGGGCAGAAGTGCTTTGGTCATGAGAAATTCAGCGGTTACGTTTACCTGCATGACTTTTTGCCAGCTGGCCAGCGTGTAATTGGCGATGGGTGTGCGCTGTCCCAATTCCCCGGCATTGTGAAGAAGACCGTCCAGTTGGCCAAACACCTCTTCCAGGCGATCGTGCATGTCACGGTAATCTTTCTCTACCGCACCATCCAGCGAGATTGGATAAATACCTGGTTGCGCGCCGCCGGCCTTTTCGATCTGGTCGTATACCTCTTCAAGCTTGGGGACTGTGCGGCCGATAAGGATGACGGTGGCGCCATGGGCCGCAAAGGTTCTGGCGGCCTCTGCACCAATGCCGTCGCCGGCACCGGTGACAGCGATAACCCTGCCGTCCAGCAGGTCATCGGGTGCTTGATACTGCATGTGATTCATGGGATTTCCTCTCAAAAATCAAGGGTGATAACTGATGGGCATCATCGACAGTATAGGTGGCTCCCCAGCTGCCCGGATCTTCGCTGTCGTCCAGATAGCCGTAGGCGGCGGCGATAGTAGCTGTGCCGGCGCGTATTCCTGCTTCGATGTCCCTGAGGTGATCACCAATAAAGACGGCGGCCTCTGGGACAATAGCCAATTCGCGCAATGCAAGCAGGACGGATTCCGGGTCTGGTTTGGTGCGGGTGACATGATCCGGACAAATGATGGTGCTTGGCGCGGACGTCAACTGGAGTCGCTCCAGAAGGGCCAGGGTATACCGTTCAGGTTTGTTGGTCACAATTCCCCAAGGGATCTGATATTCAGCCAGTTCGGTCAGGAGCTCAGCAATCCCCGGAAAGGGTCGGGTTAGTTCTGCCAGATTATCCATGTACAGCGATAGCAACTCCTGACGTAGTGGCTCAAAATCCGGATGACTGTTGTGCAATGAAAAAGTTTTGCTGATGATCCCCGCCGAGCCGTGAGTCACCATTTTTCGAATGTCGTCCTCGTTCAGCAGGGGCATCCCCCTGCCGCCCAGCAACTGGTTGGTGCAGGTCAGAAAATCCGGTGCAGTATCCAGCAGGGTGCCGTCAAGATCAAACAGGACAGCCTGAAATTTTGGTTGTTTGGCCATTAAGCTGGATATTCCATCAGATGGGTTTTCGCACGCAGATCATGTAATTGACGTCCACATCGCGATCGGTCATGCGGTAGCGACGGGTCAGCGGATTGTAGACCATCCCCGTCATGGCTTGCAGTTCCAGTCCGCATTCCCTGACCCACTGACAGAGTTCCGAGGGGCGAATAAACTTGCCGTAGTCGTGGGTGCCCCTCGGCAGAAGACGCAGCAGGTATTCCGCACCGATAATGGCAAACAGATAGGCTTTTGGGTTGCGGTTAATCGTTGAAAAGTAGAGGTGTCCACCGGGTTTTACCAGTCGTGCACAGGCGGCTATGACGGACAACGGATCTGGCACGTGTTCCAGCATTTCCAGGCAGGTGACGATATCAAATTGCTCGGGATGTTGTGTGGTCATATCCTCCGCAGTGCTGTGCAGATAGTTCACAACAACACCGCTTTCCAGTCCGTGCAGTTGTGCGACCGCCAGCGGTGCCTCGCCCATGTCGATGCCGGTAACATCGGCACCACGATGAACCATGGCTTCAGCCAGGATTCCTCCTCCGCAGCCCACATCCAGTAATTTTTGCTCTGCCACCGGGGAGTAACTGTCGATCCAGTTAACCCGCAGCGGATTGATATCGTGCAGGGGCTTGAATTCGCTTTCCCGGTCCCACCAGCGGCTGGCAAGGGCTTCAAATTTGGCGATTTCGGCACGATCAATATTTGGCGATGGCATGTTGGATCCCCAGTTGGGCATGTGGCGGATTTAAAGGTGCTTCAGCTTTTGCCGGTAAACTTGCGTTGCCACTGCCTGGCCTTGATCATGACTTCCTGTTCGTTAATGGTCTGCAGTTGCCGTTCCAGCATCAAGGCTCGACCATTGACCCACAGGTGGCTGACGCGACTTCCGGAGTTGGTGTAAACCAGTTGAGAGGCTGGATTATACAGCGGTTCAGTTTCGATTGTCCCAACCTCTATCGCTACCAGGTCAGCCGCTTTGCCCGCTTCGATACTGCCAATGCGATCCCCCCAGCCCAAGGCTCTGGCCCCATTGATAGTAGCCATTTTCAAGGCAGTATGTGCATCGGTGGCACCGGGATCGCCGGAAACGGCCTTGGCGACGATTGCCGCTGTGCGCAGTTCGCCAAACATATCCAGATCGTTATTACTGGCGGCACCGTCAGTGCCCAGTGCCACATTGATCCCTCGCTCCTGGAGCTGAGCCAGTGGACAGAATCCGCTGGCCATTTTCAGATTGGACTCCGGGCAGTGAACAACATGGGCGTTGAAGCTGGCAATGGTTTCCAGATCGCTCTCTTCCAATGCTGTCATATGTACACATTGGGTAAGGGGTGAAAAGAACTCCAGGGCCTTGAGTCGCTGAATGGGTCGCAACCCGTACTGCCTCAGACTGTCTGAAACCTCACCCGCAGTTTCATGTAGGTGAATCTGTACGCAAGTGTCGAGCTCCTGGGCGTAAGTAGCTATCTTGCGGAGTGGCTCATCGGAGAGGGTGTATGGTGCATGGGGGCCAAAGGCAATACGTGTAAGGTCGCGTCCTTTATAGTCATCCCGCAACTGCAGTCCCTTGTGGATATACTCATCGGGTCCGCGACCCCAGGGGGAGGGGAAGTCGAAAACCGGGAAGGCGATCTGACTGCGAATGCCGGCATGGCTAGCAACCCTGGCAGCACTTTCGGGAAAAAAATACATGTCAGAAAAACAGCTGGTGCCGCTGCGAATCATTTCCGCAACCGCAAGTTCAGTGCCGTCCTGCACAAAGCTGTCACTGGCCCAGTGCATTTCGATGGGCCAGATATGCTCTTCCAGCCAGGTTTTCAGAGGGTAGTCGTCAGCGTAGCCGCGCAGCAATGTCATGGCTGCATGACCGTGGGCGTTGACCAGTCCCGGCATGAGAATATGATTTGGCAGCGATACGTGTTCGCGAGCACAGTACCTTCGCTCCGCCTCAATGAGTGGCAGCAGGGCAAGAATGTCGCCATCGCGTATAGCCACGCAGCAGTTTTCGTAAACCTGACCCTCCGGGATGATCGGGATAATCCAGCGCGCTGAAATCAACAGATCTATGGGTTCAGGCGTCATGATGGGCCATTCCTTGAATCGGTAGCAGGTCGCGCAGTATACCCGCAGAAAAAAGATCATTAAACAAAGGCATACAAGGGCGTTTCAAGTGTATTTTGTGGTATGATCCCGCGCTTGTTTTGGCGCCATCAGGCGCCTGAACGTCCAAAACAAGCAGAAAGGGATCGAGCAGCAGTATGGGTGAATTAGCCAGAGAAATCCTGCCCGTCAATATCGAAGACGAATTGCGCCAATCCTACCTCGATTACGCGATGAGCGTCATTGTCGGCAGGGCACTTCCCGATGTTCGCGACGGTCTTAAACCGGTTCACCGGCGCGTGCTCTTTGCGATGAGCGTTCTGAATAACGACTGGAACAAGGCTTACAAGAAGTCTGCCCGGGTTGTGGGTGATGTGATTGGTAAATATCACCCCCACGGGGACTCCGCTGTTTACGACACAATTGTCCGCATGGCTCAGCCATTCTCCCTGCGTTACATGCTGGTGGACGGGCAGGGTAACTTCGGTTCCATCGACGGTGATTCCGCTGCGGCGATGCGTTACACCGAAATCCGCATGGCCAAGATTGCCCATTCGCTGCTGGCCGATCTTGAGAAAGAAACCGTCGATTTTGTTGAAAACTACGATGGTACAGAACTGATTCCCCAGGTGCTGCCAACCCGTGTTCCCAATCTGCTGGTAAACGGTTCCTCCGGGATTGCGGTGGGTATGGCCACCAATATTCCACCGCATAACCTGCGGGAGGTGGTGGCTGGCTGTCTGGCCCTGATCGACAACCCGGACATCACCATTGATGAGTTGATGGCTTTTATTCCCGGCCCGGATTTCCCTACGGCGGCCATTATCAATGGCCGCGCCGGCATTATTCAGGCTTACCGCACAGGCCGAGGCCGTATTTATGTGCGGGCCAGAGCGGAAGTGGTGCGTGATGAGAAAACCAGCCGTGAAATAATCATTATTCACGAAATCCCCTATCAGCTGAACAAGGCGCGATTGATTGAGCGCATTGCCGAGCTGGTGAAAGAGAAAAAAATTGAGGGTATTTCAGAACTGCGGGATGAGTCCGATAAGGACGGTCTGCGGGTTGTTATCGAGCTGAAAAGAGGGGAGTCGGGTGACGTTGTACTGAATAACCTCTATGCCCAAACCCAGTTGCAGAATGTGTTTGGTATCAATATGGTGGCGTTGGTTGACGAGCAGCCCCGCACACTCAATCTCAAGGAAATGCTGGAAGCCTTTGTCCGCCACCGACGTGAAGTGGTGACACGCCGCACCGTTTTTCTGTTGAGAAAAGCCCGTGAAAGGGGACATTTGCTGGAAGGCTTGGCCGTGGCCATTGCCAACATCGACGCTGTCATCGAAATGATCAAGGGATCTCCGTCTCCCGCCGAAGCCAAAGAACGCCTGATTGCCTGCGGTTGGGATGCCTCGGCAGTCGGCCAGTTTCTGGAGCATACCGGTAGCCACGCCTGCCGCCCCGAAGACCTGGACCCCCAGTTCGGTATACGTGACGGCAAGTATTTCCTGTCTCCGGCCCAGGCCCAAGCCATTCTTGAGTTGCGCCTGCACCGACTGACCGGAATGGAGCACGACAAGCTATTGGGTGAGTACCAGGAAAAACTGGCAGAAATTGCCGAGTATTTGGCGATCCTCGACTCTCACAGCCGTCTCATGGACGTCATTCGGGAGGAATTGCGTGAAGTCAGTGAAGAGTTCGGTGACGATCGCCGCACAGAAATTATCGAATCGCAACATGATCTGACCATTGAGGATCTGATTACCGAAGAGGACCGGGTGGTGACTATCTCCCACGGTGGTTACGCAAAAACCCAGCCCCTCAGTGACTACCAGGCACAGCGTCGGGGCGGCATGGGCAAGTCTGCCACAGCGGTTAAAGATGAAGACTTTGTCGAACATCTGCTGGTGGCAAGTACACATAGTACGATTCTTTGTTTTACCAGCCGGGGTAAGGTCTTCTGGTTGAAGGTCTATCAGATCCCTCTGGCTGGCCGCAATTCCCGTGGACGACCCATGGTGAACTTGCTGCCCCTCGAAGAAAACGAGCGGATTACCTCCATTCTTCCCGTAGATGAATACGCAGCTGACCGGTTTGTGATCATGGCCACGGCCAATGGCACGATAAAGAAAACATCGCTTGATCAATACTCCCGTCCCCGCAGTGTCGGGTTGCGGGCAGTGGACCTGGTGGAAGGAGATCATCTGGTGGGCACGGCGATTACGGATGGCAATTGCGATGTCATGCTGTTCAGTAGCGAGGGTAAAGCGGTGCGCTTTGCCGAGGCCGATGTGCGTGCTATGGGGCGGGTTTCCAAAGGTGTTCGGGGAATGCGGTTGCCCGCTGGCCATCAGGTGCTGGCTATGGTGATTCCCCAGGAAAATGGTTACGTATTGACGGTTTCCAGAAACGGTTACGGTAAGCAGACAGCCCTGACTGAATTCCCTACCAAGGGTCGGGGTGGCAAGGGCATGATTGCCATGCAGTGCACTGAGCGCAATGGCGCTCTGGTTGGTGCTGTGCAATTGTTTGACGGTGATGAAATTATGTTGATCTCTGATCAGGGCACCATGGTTCGCACCCATGTGGGTGAAATATCCGTGCTGGGTCGCAATACCCAGGGGGTTCGTGTCATTCGTCTCAAAGAGGGTGAGGCACTGGTGGGTATGGCAAGGATAGAGGAACAGGAACCGTTACTTGACGAAAAGATGGAAGCCTAGCGGGGAAGCGGTATGGCAAAAGAAAACAACCTCAGCCGACTTCGTGAGCAAATCGATGCAATAGATGATCAGATTCTTGCCCTGATCAGTGAGCGCGCCAGTTGTGCCCAGCAGGTAGCTGAGGTCAAACGTACTGAGGGTGATGCCTCATTCTACCGCCCTGAGCGGGAGGCTCAGGTACTTCGTCATGTCATGATGAAAAATCAGGGTCCGCTGGATAACGAGGAAATGGCCAGACTCTTCCGGGAAATCATGTCTGCTTGCCTAGCGCTTGAGCAGCCGGTAAAAGTCGCTTTTTTGGGCCCAGAGGGCACTTTTACCCAGGAAGCCGCGCTCAAGCATTTTGGTCATTCAGCACTGGCCGTGCCTCTTGGTGCAATCGATGAGGTCTTTCGGGAAGTCGCGGCCGGCGCGGTGAATTATGGTGTTGTGCCCGTGGAAAACTCCACGGAAGGCATGATTAATCACACACTGGACACTTTTCTTGACTCCACCCTGAAGATTTGTGGTGAAGTCGAGCTTCGAATTCATCACCACCTGCTGGTCGGACCGAACACACATCCCGACCGAATTACCCGCATCTATTCTCATGCACAGTCGTTGGCCCAGTGTCGCCAGTGGCTTGATGCCCACTATCCAAAAGCTGAGCGTGTTGCGGTTAGCAGTAATGCAGATGCGGCCAAGCGTGTCATTGGTGAATGGAACAGTGCTGCAATTGCGGGCGATATGGCCGCCGAGCTCTATAACTTGCAGAAATTATCAGAAAAAATTGAAGACCGGCCAGATAACTCCACCCGGTTTCTTATTATCGGTCGGGATGCTATTCCGCCCAGTGGTGACGACAAGACCTCTATCATTGCAGCTGTTCGCAATGAGCCGGGTGCCCTGCATCAGCTGCTGGAGCCATTCCACCGCCAGGGTGTGGATTTGACGCGGGTGGAAACCCGACCATCGCGGACCGGCAAATGGACTTATGTGTTCTTTATTGATTTTGAAGGACATTGTGACAATCCCAAAGTGGCGGAAGTGCTCCGAGAGGTGGCTTCTATCGTTGCTGACCTCAGAGTGCTCGGCTCCTATCCAAAAGCTGTCTTGTAACCAGGCGTTAGGTTGATACTTATGCGTATGGACTTAAAGAGCCTGGCATTGCCAGGCGTACAACATTTGCAACCCTATCAGGGGGGCAAGCCCCTCGATGAACTGGAACGTGAACTCGGTATCTCCGGTGCAATCAAGCTGGCAAGCAATGAAAATCCGTTGGGTTTGAGTGAGCTGGCGAAAGTCGCTATAGAAGCCTCGCTTGAAAATGGTGCCCGCTATCCCGACGGAAACGGTTTTTATCTCAAGCGCCGACTCGCCGAAAAGTTGGCTGTCTCTGTCAGTCAGCTGACCCTGGGTAACGGGTCCAATGAAGTTCTGGAGCTGCTGGCGAGAGGTTTTCTCGGTCAACAGCACAATGCCATCATTGCTGAACACGCTTTCGTGGTCTATCAACTGGTAATCACTGCGCAAAATGCCACAGCGATTGTTGTTCCTGCCAGCAGCTGGGGGCATGATTTGCCGGCTATGGCCGCCGCCGTGAATGAACACACGCGCTTGCTGTTTATCGCCAACCCGAATAATCCGACCGGGACCTGGGTATCGCTTGCATCTATTAAAGCGTTGTTACAGGAGCTGCCAGACACTGTGCTGGTGGTGGTGGATGAAGCCTATTTTGAATATGTGGATCAGCCCGGTTATGGCTCTGCGCTCGAGTTGATTGACGACTATCCCAATCTGGTTGTTACCCGTACCTTTTCCAAGGCTTATGGTTTGGCGGCTTTGCGTATCGGTTACTCGGTATCACACCCGGATGTGGCAGATATCCTCAACCGTCTTCGCCAACCCTTCAATGTTAATAGTCCAGCACTGGCCGCCGCGCTGGCGGTACTGGATGATGATGATTACCTGCGACGCAGTATTGGCGTCAATCGTGATGGTTACAATCAGCTGGTGACCGGTTTTGATTCCCTGGGGCTGGCGTACATTCCATCGGCAGGTAACTTTATCGCTGTTCAGGTCCCGGGGGATGTGTCGGCCATTTACGAGGCACTGCTGCGCCAGGGTGTCATTGTTCGCCCTGTTGCTCTGTACGGTATGCCCCACCATTTGCGGGTTTCTATTGGTTTGCCCCACGAAAATCAACGTTTTCTCGACTCATTGGGTCGGTTGCTGGTTGACAGGGATACAGCTTGATGACGCCTACAATCAATCGTCTATTGGTAGTGGGACTTGGCCTGATTGGCGGCAGCCTGGCAAAGGCCGCTCGTGAGCGGGGACTTTGCCGTGAGGTAATTGGCAGCTCCAGAAATCCCGATACGCTGAGTAAGGCGCTGGCATCCGGTGTGGTAGACCGGGTCATTATCGATATTGGTGATGTCGCAGGGGACCTGGGTGAGGGTGACGTGGTTTTGGTGGGTGTGCCGACCCTGACCGTTCCCGATATTATGCACCAACTGCAACCACTGCTGGCGGATAGCGTTACTGTGACCGATGTGGCCAGCGTCAAGGGCAGTGTCGTAACTGCAGTGCGGCGAGCCTATGGCAAAATGCCCGCCCAGTTTGTGCCGGGACATCCGATCGCCGGTTCGGAGAAAAGCGGTGTGGATGCGGCAAATAGCGGTTTGTTCGACGACCACAGGGTGATTCTGACTCCCTTGCAGGAAACCGGTAAGGAGCATTTGCAGCGTGTCCGTGGTCTATGGCAGGGAGCGGGTGCCGTGATCAGTGAAATGACGGTGGCAGAACACGATGAGGTTTTGGCGGCCACCAGTCATTTACCTCATATTCTGGCTTACACATTGGTGGATACACTCGCTGGTATGCGTGAAAATCGTGAGATTTTTCGTTACGCAGCCGGTGGATTTAGAGATTTTACGCGTATTGCCGCCAGTGATCCGATGATGTGGCACGACATTGTCATGGCGAATGACCAGGCGTTGCTAGCCGTACTGGAAACGTTTACCGATCATGTGGATCAGCTGAAATATGCTATTCAGAATAAGGACAGCGAGTACCTGCTGGGGGTGTTTACACGCGCCAGGGAAGCGCGCAACCATTTTGCTAAAATGCTTGAAAACAAGGCTTACCTGGAGCCCATGACACAGACTATTGACTACCGGGTGTCCCCCGGCAATTCAGTTACCGGTAGCATTCGTGTGCCCGGCGACAAATCCATATCCCACCGCTCGATCATGCTGGGCTCGCTTGCCGAAGGTGTCACCACCGTGACCGGCTTTCTTGAGGGCGAAGACAGTCTTGCCACTCTACAGGCATTCCGGGATATGGGTGTGGTTATCGAGGGGCCGCAGAGCGGTCGTGTGGTGATACACGGTGTTGGTATGACCGGTCTCAAGGCGCCCGCTTGCCCGCTATACCTGGGTAATTCCGGTACATCAATGCGTTTGTTGGCCGGGTTGCTGGCCGGCCAGACTTTTGACGTGGAACTGACAGGAGACGAGTCCCTGTCGCAGCGGCCTATGGAGCGTGTGGCAGGGCCCTTAAGGCAGATGGGTGCTGTTATAGAGGCTCAGCAGGGTGGCAGGCCGCCTCTTCGTATCAGGGGAGGGCAGGCGCTCAAGGCAATCGATTATTGCCTGCCGATGGCCAGTGCCCAGGTGAAATCTTCGGTATTACTGGCTGGCCTCTATGCCAACGGGACTACTCGAACCACGGAACCGGCACCGACACGTGATCACACCGAACGGATGCTGACCGGTTTCGGTTATCCGGTTCGGCGAGAGGGTGCGGTCGCGGAGCTCGATGGCGGCGGAAAACTGTATGCCACGAACATTGATGTTCCGGCAGATATCTCATCTGCGACTTTTTTCATGGTGGCGGCGGCAATCGCGCCTGGCTCCGATGTGACATTGACCCATGTGGGCGTTAACCCCACTCGTATCGGTGTCATCAATATCCTGCAGATGATGGGTGCAGACCTGGAACTCACCAACCACCGCGAAGTCGGCGGTGAGCCAGTGGCTGATATCCGGGTCCGCTATGCGCCACTTCATGGAATAGACATCCCCGAAGATCAAGTACCTCTGGCCATTGATGAGTTTCCCGCTCTGTTTGTGGCGGCAGCCTGTGCCGAGGGAAAAACCCGCCTGACCGGTGCTGAAGAATTGCGGGTAAAAGAGAGTGACCGGATCAAGGCCATGGCAGATGGCCTGACCTGCTTGGGAATCCAGGCGATTCCCACCCCGGATGGTATCGATATTCAGGGTGGTACATTGCGTGCTGGCGAGGTGGACAGTCTGGGCGATCACCGCATCGCCATGTCCTTTGCTATTGCCTCGTTGAGGGCACAGGGAAATATTCTGATACGAAATTGTAACAATGTGGCGACATCATTCCCGGGCTTTGTGGCTTTGGCCAACACTGTCGGTTTGAAAATTGTCGAGGAAATACGATGAATGAAAAAAGAGTACCAGTTATAACCATCGACGGACCGAGTGGTTCCGGAAAGGGGACTATCTGTCAGTTGCTGGCTGCCAAGTTGGGGTTCCACTATCTAGATAGTGGTGCGCTATACAGGTTGCTGGCTCTGGCGGCAAAACGTCATGGCGTATCGCTGGATAATATGGAGTCTCTGGCTGTATTGGCTGCCCATATGGACATTTCATTCAAGACACGTGATAACGGCAACACGCCAAAAGTGATGCTGGAGGGAGAGGACGTATCCGCGTTGATTCGCTCCGAGGGTGTGGGGACTAACGCCTCAGTGGTTGCCGCGTATCCGGAAGTGCGCGATGCCCTTCTGCAGCGTCAGCGAGCCTTTGCCGTGTCGCCTGGCCTGGTGGCGGACGGCCGCGATATGGGTACCGTGGTTTTCCCCGACGCCATCGCCAAAGTCTTCCTGACAGCGAGCTCGGAAGAACGGGCGCAAAGACGTTATAAGCAGTTGATAGATAAGGGGGAAAGTGTTAGCCTTGCCGCCCTCGTAGAGCGGGTTCAAAAACGGGACGAACGGGACATGACACGCAAAGTGTCACCGATGGTTCCTGCGACCAACGCCGTTGTGTTGGACAGTTCAACCTTGACCATCGAGGAAGTATTGCAAAAGGTGGTGGATGTCGTCGCGGCAAGTGGCATACAGCCACCGCAATAAATCGGGTTTGTGATGTTTGGCCAGTAACGCATCATATCTCCCTGAAACCAACAGCCCGCATAACTGGTAGTGCGGTTTGAGAGTCATGTGACTCGATTTTTACAGGTACATTTCAATGAGCGAAAGTTTCGCAGATCTGTTTGAAGAAAGTTTAAAAACTATCGAAATGAACGCCGGCGCAATCGTCACCGGTGTCATTATTGATATTGATAAGGACTGGGTAACCGTTCACGCCGGACTGAAGTCCGAAGGTGTGATCCCAAAGTCCCAGTTTATTGATGACAACGGTGAGTTGGACATCAATATTGGCGATGAAGTCCAGGTTGCTCTCGAAGCCGTAGAAGATGGTTTTGGTGCTACTCGCCTGTCCCGTGAAAAAGCGCGCCGCGCAGAATCTTGGATAGAGCTGGAAGCCGCTCACAAGGCGGATGAAGTGGTTACTGGCATAATCAGTGGCAAGGTCAAAGGTGGCTTCACGGTTGATGTCAATGGCCTGCGGGCTTTCCTTCCCGGTTCCCTGGTTGATGTTCGCCCGATTCGCGATACCGCTCATTTAGAAGACAAGCCTCTCGAATTCAAAGTCATCAAGCTTGACCAAAAACGTAACAACGTCGTGGTATCACGCCGTGCCGTAATGGAAAAAGTGAATTCTGAAGAGCGTGATGAACTGCTCGCGAAACTGGAAGAAGGCATTACCCTGAAAGGTATCGTCAAGAACCTCACCGATTACGGTGCTTTTGTCGATCTTGGCGGTATTGATGGCCTGCTTCATATCACGGATATGTCCTGGAAGCGTATCAAACACCCCAGTGAAATTGTCAATGTCGGTGATGAAATTGATGTCAAGGTGCTGAAGTTTGATCGTGAACGCAGCCGCGTGTCACTGGGCATGAAACAAATGGGTGAAGATCCCTGGGCCGATATTTCCGGTCGCTATCCCGAAGGTGCCCGTGTCAAAGCAGTCGTTACCAACCTCACTGACTACGGTTGCTTTGCCGAGCTGGAAGATGGTGTTGAGGGTCTGGTCCACGTTTCCGAAATGGATTGGACCAACAAAAACATTCATCCCTCCAAGGTTGTTCAGTTGGGTGATGAAGTTGAGGTCATGGTGCTGGATATTGACGAAGAGCGTCGTCGTATTTCACTGGGTATCAAGCAGTGTCATATGAATCCTTGGGACGAATTCGCCATGAATCACAGCAAGGGTGAAAAAATCTCAGGCAGTATCAAGTCAATTACCGACTTCGGTATCTTTATCGGTCTGAACGGTGGTATTGACGGACTGGTTCACCTCTCCGATATCTCCTGGCACGAAACCGGTGAAGAGGCGGTACGCAATTTCAAGAAAGGTGATGAAGTTGAAACAGTGATACTTTCCATTGATCCGGAAAGAGAGCGTATTTCCCTGGGTATGAAACAGTTGTCGGATGATCCCTTCTCTAACTACGTCACTGAGAATGACAAAGGTGCGATCGTCAATGGTGTTGTCAAGGACGTGGATGCCAAGGGTGCAGTGGTGACTTTGAGCGGTGATATCGAAGGTTATTTAAAGGCCTCTGAAATCTCCCGTGAAAAGGTCGAAGATGCCCGAAACGCTCTGAATGTTGGTGATGAGGTGGAGGTCAAAGTGATTAATGTGGATCGCAAGAACCGCTCTATCAACCTCTCTATCAAAGCCAAAGATGTCGCTGAGGAAAAGGCGGCTATCAAAGAACATCGCAAGTCTGAAACAGATAATATTGCACCGACTACTATCGGTGATCTGATCAAGGCCCAGATGGACACCAAAGAGAAGTAATGATTAGATTGGGGTAATGGCGACATTGCCCCTTTTCTTATGAAATCAGAACGTTATGACAAAATCAGAATTAATTGATTATATCGTTACCCAGCAGGATCAACTCCCCCCCAGGGATGTGGAAATTGCCGTGAAAATGATCCTTGAGCGTATGACCCATGCGCTTGTGAATAATGATCGCATTGAAATTCGCGGTTTTGGCAGCTTTTGTCTGCATTATCGTGCCCCCAGGGTTGGGCGTAACCCCAAAACTGGTGATTCGGTTAAGTTGTCGGGTAAATATGTTCCTTATTTCAAACCTGGCAAAGAGCTGCGTGAACGCGTTAACAGCAGTCTCGAGGCAGGTTGAGTCTGTGGGGCAGATGACACGATAAACAAGACCAACCATCGGTAGTTTGGTTACAATAAACGGCAAGTATTTTGACTTGCCGTTTTTTTATGGGGATTTTATGGCATTGCTAAAGAAGCTCTTTTTCCTGTTGATCGGTTTGGCGGCAATTCTGCTGGGTATTGGTCTGGTATTAACCAACCCGGACGCCATTACGATTGATTTCTTTGGTTATGAGTCTGGACCGTTACCCCGGGGCCTCTGGCTTTTGGCAGCACTTTTTACAGGCTGCCTGACTGGTATACTTGCTAGCCTGCCGATGCTGCTACGACTCCGGCGACGCGTCCATGTGCTAAATCAGCAGCTCATCAAATTGAGAGTGGCTCCCGCCCGCGCTAAAAACAAAACGGAGTAGCCCAATACCCTACATGGTAGATCACTTATTAATTATCGGGTTATTGCTGTCTTTTCCGCTTTTCTGGTTTGCCGGTTATACCCGTGGTAAGAGCAGACGTTTGGCGAACAGTGAGAGAGACCTTGCGCGCCATTATTTCCAGGGTATCAATTTCCTCCTTAACGAACAGCCGGATCAGGCTATCGATACCTTTATCCGTTCTGTCGAAGTCACACCCTACACCTTAGAAACGCATCTGGCGCTGGGGAATCTGATGCGGCAACGGGGTGAAATAGAACGGGCCATCCGGGTTCATCAAAATTTGCTTTCTCGACCCAATCTCAATAACGAACAGTCGCAACAGGCTCATTTGGAACTGGGTAGGGATTTTTTGAAGGCGGGTTTATTTGACCGTGCAGAACGCCTGTTTTTGGAGTTGGCGGAAGACCCGGGCAGTGATTTTCGGCAGGTATCGTTGCAACACCTTGTTCAAATATACCGTGGTGAGCAGGAATGGGATAAAGCTATCCGCGCTGCCGGGATGATGGATAAGAAGCGCTTTTCACGGTCTGTGGGCAAGCTCGACATTGAGCAGGCGCAGTTCTGTTGTGAACTGGCTGAACAAGCGATCGGCATGTCTGATTTGCTACAGGCCAGACGTCATGTTAAAGCAGCGCTCAAGTACAATAAGAATTCAGCCAGAGCGACTATGCTTTGGGGGCGTCTGGAAATGCACGCATCAAACAGCCTCGAGGCACTGAAACGCTTCAGCATGATTCCCCGGCAACAACCCGAATATTTGCCTGAGATTCTCCCACTTGTCAGGCAGTGCTACGAACAACTTGGTGATGAATCCGGACTTCTAGTGCAACTGCAGTCCTGGCTAAAATCCTATCCCGGCACCAGTTTGCTGCAAATGGTGGCAGATGTGATGGTGAAACAGTGTGGAGAGCACCGGGCAAGAGGTTTTTTAATGGACTATTTGCGAGAGTACCCGTCCATCAGGGGACTGCAAACCTTGCTCAGAATTTCCCCCAACAGAGGTGCCGGAGAAGAACAAGAGCAGCTTAATCTGCTGCAGGGGTTGTTGGACAGTTTACTGGCGCGCCGTTCGCAATACCGCTGCGTCCAGTGTGGTTTTAGCGGTGCTCAGCTCCACTGGCTCTGCCCCCAATGCCTGCGTTGGGAAACAGTTCAACCTGTTCGGGGTATCGATGGCGAGTGACCACTTGCCAAAGTCACTATTTTTAAAATGAGAATGACTCATGACACACGTTACTGACAGTAAGGTAATTGTCGCACTGGACTATAATACAGTGGCTGCAGCAGAGCGATTTGTGGCCGACGTGTCCCCCGATCTGTGCAAACTGAAGGTGGGGAAAGAGCTTTTTACCCGTTCGGGTCCACAGTTCGTTACCACCCTGGTCAACCGGGGATTTGATGTTTTCCTGGATTTAAAGTTTCACGACATACCGAACACGGTTGCAGCTGCAGTCAAGGTCGCTGCTGATCTCGGTGTATGGATGACCGATGTGCACGCCTCCGGTGGCCGTCGGATGATGGAGGATGCCCGGTTGGCCAGTGACCAATCCGGTACCAATATGCTGTTGATAGCAGTGACCGTATTAACCAGTTTCTCTGCAGAAGATCTCTCTGAATTGGGTATCGGGTGTACTCCGGAACAGCAGGTGCACAGATTGGCAGCCATGGCAAAGGCTTCGGGTATGGATGGTGTTGTCTGCTCTGCGATGGAAACCCGGGGCCTCCGCAATTTGCTCGGTAACGACTTTACCCTGGTGACACCGGGTATTCGTCCTGTGTCGGCAGTGGCTGATGACCAACGGCGGGTTGTCACTCCTGCACAGGCGATTGCCAACGGTAGCAGTTATCTGGTGATTGGCCGGCCAATTACCCAGTCACCGAATCCGGTGAAGGCGCTACTTGCCATCAATCGGGAAATTTTGCAAGATTGATCGGGCGGTACAAGATGTACCGTTTCTATGAAATGGAGTGCCTCTGGCACAAGGAGTTCGACATGAAAAATGTAAAAATACTTCCCGGCGTTCTACTGTTGTCCCTGCTTGCAGTGTTACCGTTCTGGCAGGCAGTTACAGCGGATGAGACGTCATCCCAGGAGATGATGCAGCAACCTGTGATGGTCAATATTAATACCGCCACAGCCGATGAGCTATCCAGTATGCTAAAGGGTATCGGTGAGAAGCGAGCTATGGCAATAGTGGCTTACCGGGAGGAAAACGGTCCATTTACGACGGTGGAACAGCTACAGTCGGTTAAGGGCGTGGGTGAAAAGGTTCTGGAGCAGAATCGTGCTAACCTTTCGGTGAAGTAGTCTATACCGAAAACCCCAGAGGCCAGCCTTTTGGCTGGCCTTTTTCGTTGATTGAAGAGACTCAGTATGAGCGGCCTGACTGACTATATACACCTGCTGGAAAGGTTGGATCAATCGAATCTTGGGCAGTTGAGAGCAGTCCTCAGCGAGGATGTGTTTTTTTCTGACCCGTTCAATCAAGTGAACGGTGCCGATGCTTATCTGGCACTTTTGAGTGAGATGTTTGAGCGGCTGGACAGTGTGAGTTTTACCGTTCACGACAGTCAGCAACAGGATGCTGTCGCCTATTTGTATTGGACGTTTTCTGGCCACAGTGGTGTGACCGGTTGGCTGAACTTTCAGGGCAGCAGTCGATTGACCTTTGATGTATCTGGCAAAATTGACCGCCACCAGGATTTCTGGGACAGCGCCGACCTCTACGAGAAAGTGCCTGTACTGGGTGCCCTGTTTCGCTGGTTGAGACGACAGGTTGCTTTTCGGGAGCAATGACGTTTTATCAGTTGAGCCCTATTGTCATTGCTAGTCACTCTGGTGTTCCAGTACGAACAGTCCCACATTAATGGCACCTTCTTTAAAACCCCCTTCGCAGTAACTCAGATAATAGCGCCACAAACGGTAGAAACGCTGATCAAAACCCAGGGTACTGATTTGCGCCCAGCGTTCCTCGAAACGTTCCCGCCAAAGTTCAATTGTCCTGGCATAGCACCCACCAAACATTTCCTGATCGACAAGACAAAAGCCATGCTGTGAGAACTTTTCTTGCAGGGCCATCACACTGGGCAACATCCCACCGGGGAAGATATGACGCTGAATGAAGTCAGCTTGCTTGCGGTAGACCTCAAAGCGCTTTTCATCGATGGTGATAATCTGCAGCACAGCCCTGCCACCGGGTTTTAATACGCCTTTAAGTTTTTTGAAGTAGCTGTCCCAGTGCGCTTCACCCACTGCCTCAAACATCTCAATCGAAACGACCCCATCGTACTGTCTCTTCAGGTCTCGATAATCGGTCAAACTGATTGTGACCCGGTCTGCCAGACTTGCTTTGGTGAGCTTGTCTTCCGCCCAGCGCTGCTGCTCCGAAGACAGGGTGATACCGTGAACCCGGACGTTAGCGGTTTCGACAGCCTGTAGGGCAAATTCACCCCAGCCACAACCAATTTCCAGCAGCTGATCCTGCTCTCTGGGTGACAGCAACTGGAGAATACGTTGATATTTTTTCGTCTGAGCCTGTTGCAGGGATTGCCGATGATCATCACCAAACATTGCCGCAGAATACGTCATACCGGGGTCGAGCCATTCCCGATAAAAATTGTTTCCCAGATCATAATGCGCAGCAATATTCCGCCGGCTACCCCGGCGCGTATTGCGACGGCTCCAGTGATAGAGGTTATAGAGCAGGTCATTGACATAACCGGCTTTCGCCATGCTGTTCAGGGTCGGTTCATTCTGAATCGCCCAGCGGATCAGGGCGGTTAGATCGGCGCTGTCCCACTCACCGCCCAAATAACTGTCGGACCAGCCATTGGTGCCACCAAAGAATAACCGGAGGAGGGGAGCCATTGAGTAAAGTCTGACAGAGGCCACAGTGTCACCCTGACCAAACAGGTGCCTGTGGCCACTGGGGAACTGCATTGACAGTACCCCCTGACAGTGAGCCAGTTTTCTCCTCAACAGCCGGATAATTTGTGTTTCCAACCACGCTGGTGAACTCGTCGGTTGCCTTGGGGTGATACCGTCGGCATCGAGGTCAGAGCCGTTCATGGTGCAATACTCCATCTTTGTCCCGCCAGCTATAATCGCGGGTGTTCTTTGTAGTCTTTCTGGGCTGCAGGGGTAACCCCTTCAGCCACAGGCGCAATGCCTGCCAGTGAATGGCACCGATAATTTTCAGGGTCATTAGTGGATGGCTGAAAAAGAGCCATAGCAGGGTTGCATCGTTGAGTGTCCGATACTGGCCGTTGAAGGTAGCCAGCAGTACATGGTTGCCGGGCTTGTCTGCCCGGTCGTTGGATTGCCTTATGAAAATAGATACCTGATTTTGATCGGGTGGCTGAATCCGGAAGCGGTAATGGCTTTCCATCGGCATGAACGGGCTGACGTACATGGCTTTCTCGGCCCGCTGGTCTACCAGGGTGTCTTTCCGCTGTGGATCCACCGGAATCAGGTAGGTATGCTTTTGTTTGAAAGTGTTGCTGACTTCATAGAGCACAGCTGACAGCTGCTGTTGGTCGTTGTAGCAGAAGTAGATACTCAGTGGATTAAACACGTATCCCAGTATTCTCGGATAGCAAAGCAACCTGATATGAGCAGTGGCATGATCAAAACCGCACTCGGTCAATAGTCGGCCTATTTGTCCCTTCAGGCCTGATTCCCCATTGCCGTGATCTTTCTCGTGAAAGGAAAACAGATTGAAACGATTAAGGGAAAAGAGCCGAAGTCGGCCATCCAGTGTTTTCAGTTCATCGAGGTCAAGATACAGCGAGAAAACCCGATAGGTAAACCGGTGTTTTTTCGGGCGCAGACGCCGATGCTTGACCTGGCCACTGTACAGGGCCGATTTCAGTTCCTCAGACACAGTACAATTCCACAGCAGTGTTGGGCAGTGAGCCAGTGTGGATTTCAATCCGGGAATTCGGCTCTTCCAGTTGCCAGGGGCGGACAACACCACCCAGCGCTTCGGCGACAGCCAGCCCGGACTGCAAACCGTCCTCATGGAAACCGTAACCGAAATAGGCGCCACAGAACCAGGTATGCTGTTTGCCCTGCAGTGACCAGAGTTGTTTCTGGGCGGCCAGCGAGGATTGATCAAACGCGGGGTGGTCGTAAAAAAAACTTCTGATAATCGTGCCGGACCTGGGCATTTTCAGCGGGTTTAAAGAGACCATTACCGGTTGTTCGGTCGCGAGTGGCTGGAGTTGGTTCATCCAGTAGCTGACGGAAACTTTCCTTTTCTGGTCGCTGATCAGCTGCTCGTTTTTGGATGCAGGTTTGTTGCTGGTCAGATAATTCCAGCTGGACCAGACCTGCTTGCGTTTTGGCATCAAATCGGTGTCCAGATGAAGAAAAGCCCGGTTGCGCTGGTAGGGAAAACAGCTGAGCAGGGCCTGCTCTTCGGTTGTCGGGTCAGCCAACAGGGCAAGTGCCTGATCACTGTGGCAGGCAAAAACGACGTCATCGAATATTTCCCGGTTGCCGTGAATGTCGTCCAGAGCTACCTGTTCCCCCAGTCTTGTGACGGACTGAATACGGGTATTCAATCGAATGGAACCCTGCAGCGCGGCAGCAATTTTATCCACATATTGACGACTGCCACCGACTACCGTACGCCATTGTGGCCGGTTATTTACCTGGGTCAAACCGTGATTGCTGCAAAAACGCATAAAACTCAGGGCGGGATAATTCAGCATTTTGTCGACAGGTACTGACCAGATTGCCGCGCCCATGGGCAGCAGGTGGTTGTTGATAAAGGATTTGCCGTAACGGTGTTTTTCAAGCAATTCCCCGAGGGAAAGGTGCTCAAGCTCGGCCTTCTGGAGCAATTTTGGTGATTGCCGATAAAAGCGCAGCAGATCGGTCACCATTCCCCAGAAGGCTGGTCGGAACAGGTTCCGTTTTTGTGCCAGCAGCCCCGACAGACCACTGCCGGAATATTCGAGCTCTCCTCCGTTCACTGACACGGAAAACGACATGTCGGTTTCACAGGTTGTTACCCCCAACTGCTCAAAAAACTTTACCAGGTTGGGGTAGTTGACGGGGTTATAGACAATGAATCCGGTATCTACGCTGATGGCCCGTTTGTCCAGATCAAAGGTTACGGTATTGGAGTGTCCCCCGAGTCGATCATCCTTTTCAAATAGCGTCACATTCTGTGATCTGCTCAGTAGCCAGGCACAACTCAAACCCGAGATGCCCGAACCAATCACCGCAATATTCTTGCGGGGTGGGGCGTCTTGCACTGAATTTTTCGGGGTGGAGGTCTTCATTGTTCAGTCCGTACCAAATGGGTTGCTGATATTACGCAGGAAGTACGGAGAGGGATCACCCTTTTATTTGGCTTTATCGTGCGCGGGCGCTAATCTCTGTGATCTATCGAGACTGATCACACGTAAGGAGAGTCATGCAAGACCAACCGCCGGGAGATGAAGCGTTGAGTGTCGTGGCATTAAGAGCAGAAAAGACATCCGAGACACCGGCGAAAGACTGGTCTGCAATGTTGGCAGAACTAGCCATTTCCCGTGACCGACAGTTGTTTATCCGTCTGTTTCGTCACTTTTCGCCCAGAATCAAAGGTTACATCATGAAACTGGGCCTCACGGAAGCCACCGCTGAAGAATTGACTCAGGAAGCCATGTTGTCCGTCTGGCGAAAAACCCATCTGTACGATCCTGGCAAGGCCGCTGCCAGCACCTGGATTTACACCCTGGCGCGAAACCTGAGCATTGACTGGATGCGCAAACAGAAATATCCCGAATACGATCTGGATAGCTGGCATGAAAAGGCGGGTGAGCCCGCTGTGCTGGAGTTGGCTGAGCAGGCTGTCATGTCTGATCAGGTGGCCATGGCAATTCGTCAATTACCCGATAATCAGGCACAGGTCATTATTATGTCTTTTTACGAGGGGCGCTCCCATTCGGAGATTGCCGACAGGCTGTCGATTCCCCTGGGTAGCGTCAAATCCAGAATTCGTCTGGCATCGGAAAAGTTAAAACAGGCGTTGAGAGGTAATCATGACCATTAATCATCATCTCGATGAGGCGACTCTATTCAGTTATGTGGCTGGCGCTTTGGCTCAGGGTCCCGCCCTTGTGGTCGCCTCACACCTGGCGATGTGTGGCATCTGTCGTCGACGGTGCCGCGAACTTGAAGCAATCGGCGGCGCATTGCTGGAAAACATCTCCCTGGCGGCGGTCAGTGACAATACTCTGGCATCGGTGCTGAATCGACTGAATCAGGAGGATATACCCAAAATTGCTGCGCGGCCGGCCTCTGTGGCAAACAGTGAAATTCCGGCACCACTGGCCAGCTATGTGGGGGATTCACTGGAGGATCTGTCCTGGAAAAAGCTGGTGCCGGGCGTCTGGGTGCATGACTTGCCCGGCCAGGGCAAGGGCATGACCCGTCTGTTGCGTGTCGCACCGGGCAAAGCCGCCTTACCCCACAGTCACCGGGGCAGTGAGCTGACCCTGCTGCTGCGGGGCTCCTATTCAGACGAAGTGGGGCGGTTCAGTACGGGCGATGTTGCCGATCTGGACGATCAGATTACTCACCAGCCACTGGTGGATAGCGATCACGATTGTATATGTCTGATCGCCACGGAGTACCCACTCCGCTATACCACGCTATTTGGCAAAATTACCCAGCCGCTTTTTGGTTTCTAGGAATGGCTTGACTTGCCAGTCTTTACAAACCGTTCCACAGAATTGGCGACAAGGAAACCCTCAGTGAAACTCGTCTGGTTCCGCAACGACCTTCGCATAGTTGATAACCCTGCGCTGTTCCGGGCCTGTGACGATGCCGCCGGTCAGGGCGTACTCGCTGTGGCGACCATCTGCCCCTCGCAGTGGGCCAGTCACGATGAGTCCCCGGCGAAAGTGGAATTCTGGTTGGCCAACTTGCGGGATCTTCAGCAACAACTGACGGCGCTGGGGATTCCGCTCAAGTTGGTCCATGTGGATAGCTTTGCCGACCTGCCAGGAAAGTTGTTATCACTCGCCGAGCAACTTCACTGTGATGGCCTTTATCTCAATCGTGAGTATTGCCTGAATGAAAATCTTCGCGATAAACAGGTCGTCGCCAGATTTCGCGAAGCCGATATTCCGGTTTACGGCCTGCACGGTGATCTGGTATTTGCCCCGGGAAAAGTTATGAACGGCCAAGGCCTGCCATTTCGGGTATTCACACCTTTCAGCAAAGTCTGGCGAAGCCTTTTTACCGAGCAGCACCCTGTGCCACTGCCGGCACCTCCGGTACAATCTTCGCCGCCTTTACCGAACGGTTTGGTCGCCGATGTGATTCCCGACAGGGTGGATTATGCGATCAATAATGGCAGCCACTGGATTCCGTCGCTATGGCCAGCGGGCACAGCATCTGCTCATACTCGATTGACGGATTTTGTTTCGATTCGCGTAGAGGACTATGCCGCTGACCGGGATTTCCCCTCGCTGGACGGCACCTCGACACTATCCCCCTATCTCAGTTGTGGTGTGATTTCTTCGCGCCAGTGTCTGGCGGTCGCGTCAGAAAGCACGAGCTGGCTGGACAACCAGTGGGTGACCGAAATTATCTGGCGTGAGTTTTACCGCCATCTGCTGATGCATTTCCCGGACATGAATCGCTGGCAACCCTTCAGACCCGAGGTTGAATCCCGTATCCGCTGGCTGGACGATGATCGGTTATTTGCTGCCTGGTGTCAGGGCGAAACCGGTTTTCCAATTGTCGATGCGGGCATGAAACAGCTGCTGGCGACGGGCTGGATGCACAATCGCCTGCGCATGATCACCGCCTCTTTTCTGACCAAGCTGTTACGGCAGGATTGGCGGAAGGGCGCCTGTTTCTTTATGAATCACCTGATAGACGGGGACTTTGCTTCCAACCTGGGTGGTTGGCAATGGAGTGCATCGGTGGGAGCGGATGCCGCACCGTACTTCCGTATTTTCAGCCCCATGCGCCAGGCCGAGCGGTTCGATCCAAAAGGTGACTACGTGGCGCACTGGTTGCCTGAACTCAAGGAACTGAAGGGCATGCAGCGACACGACCCGGCATTTGCCGCTAAAGTCGGGCGACCCGCGCCCATCATCGATTACAGTAAGGCCAGGGCTGCCAGCCTTGCGGACTACCAACGGCAGTAGTTGTTCGGTCCTGTTCTACCAGCGTGTCCCGTTTTAACAGATTGGCAGCGCAGCCCATCAGGATTTTTTTGTGTCGATCGCGCAACTATTGCCGAACCCCCTTTGACAGGCACGGCGGTACCGTCTCCTTGCAAAATGTTCGTAGGCCCAACCCAGTAGCGGCGTCAGGTGAAGGTATTCAACGGTTCGGGCCAGATGCTGATAAACAGGTAGAGCGTGCCACAGGGCGAGGAATGCCTCGGCCCCCCGGGTCACGTTGCCGGCCCTGTCGATTACATGAAACCGGCGCATGGCTTCGTCCAGTGTGATGCCGAACTCATCGAGGAGCTCGGTGCCCTTTGAAATGTCATCCCAGACAAGCTGACCGGTATGATCCCGCCTGATGTAATGGTGTATTTCTTTTTGGCAGAGGGGGCAGCTGCCATCGTAGAAGACAATCACCTTGCCCGGTTTGTTCAGCGCCAAAGGGAAGGTATTCCCGATTTTTGTATCGGCCAAAGCTGCTTTATTCGTCATCCTGGTACGCCTAGAGATTGATGGAAACAGTTTTAAGGCTGGTGAGCAGTTTGTCGGCCAGATAATTGGCGCTCAGCCATGCCCCTTCGCTGCCGGTACTAGTAGCCAGCCAGTCCGAGCAGACACCAATCCTGTTTTTCGGGCACCACAGATAGTCGGCGGAATCAGCAGACCCGTGCCTGGCGTATAGCCAACGGTGGGTGCGCAGTGCGGCAATCTCCAGAGGCTCCTCCATGATGGATTGGAAGGCTTTGATCAGCTCGGCGCCCACCTGTTTTGGAGCGAACGCTTGATGAACTTCGCTCCACTGTGGGTTGGCTTCCAGCAGCCAGGTTTCAGCAAATGGCCCGGCGCTGCGCCCGGGTTTGCTGCTGTTGCAGATGGCCCTCGCCAACAGCGGGTGTCTGCCGCTGAAAAGATCAACCGATTTTTTGGTCTTCTGACGTAAACCCAGAGCCACCACCCATGTAGGTATCGATTCTGCAGATCTTGCCACTTCGGCAAAGCGGGGTATTGTGGCCAGTAGCGGTTCGGCCTGGGGTGCCGGTGTTGTGACAATCACAGCCTGATGGGTATTCAGCAGTTGGCCGGCATCGCTTTCGACGGCGACGCCTTCCGAGCCGGGATGCAATTTGCCCACCCGGGTTGAAGAACAGAATACTGCGCTACCCAGCAGGTTGCGTGTCAGGGTGGTCTGTTTTGGTGCTGCCAGATACACCGAAATAGGATCCAGCTCCAGACCGGTAAAGTCCTTGTGGGATGGAGAGAATCGCTGTATTTCGGGTCGATCTTCCAGCCAGTTCCTGAACTTGTCCGAAAGGGGTTCAAACCAGGGTGCGCCGAGGTCCACGATTGCTTCTGAAAGGCCACTACTGGCCTGACGGCCCCCTGTGCCACGACTTTTCTCGTAGACTGTAACCTGATAACCCACCTCCAGTAAGCGCTCGGTCAAGGTGGTTCCAGCCAGACCGGCACCGACCACGGCAATGCTCTGATGTCTCATTGGTATCGTCAACTTGACGTGCTCCGGTTCTGGTGAATGTTATCGGTTCAATTCAAAGAAGTGCCTTGACAGCTTTGCGAAACCGCCGGCTCTCCGGTGAGGTGACACTGCTGAACACATCGATTACTTCGCCTTCGCGGTTGATCAGGTACTTGTAGAAATTCCATTTCGGATAGGTGCCCGATGTGTCACCAAGGTAGGTCCAGAGAGGATCGGCATCACCCTTACGTACGCGGGTCTTGGCGAACATCGGAAATTGCACACCATAGGTGACACGGCAGAAATTCTGAATTTCCTCAGCTGTTCCCGGCTCCTGATTGCCAAACTGATTGGACGGAAAGCCCAGCACTACCAGGCCCTGATCGCCGAATTCACGATAAAGTGCTTCCAGTCCCTCATACTGTCCGGTAAACCCACACTTGCTGGCGGTATTCACAATGATCAGCACCTTGCCGGCGTAGGCCTTGCAAAAGTCCACTGGTTTTTCATCAATCAAATCCGGCACAGTAAACTGGTAAATATTCATGCAGTTGGCCTGTTGGGTGTCAGTGTCTATCGTTATTACTTCCTCCGCCACGGCGATATTGACGCAGAGGATTGACAGAAAAGTGGTCATTACCAGGACAAGTTTGTTCAAGGATGGATGCCTCCTAAAATATCAGCGACATAGCGGGTCCTGTCGCGACTGAACTGTCACCGGCGCAGGCTTCATCGTGGCTGACAATCTGCACCAGTTCAGCGCGGTGCACGCCAGCGGAGCGGCAAAGCTCATAGGCCTCACCCAAATGGCGGCAGGTCACCACCCCTCCCTCGCGGGTCCTGATCAGTTGCTTTCGCAATTGCCCATTATCAAAAAAGGCCACCTGAAGCACCATGGGGGCACAGGCGTTCCGGATAAACCGGACGGTATCCAATTGCCGCATTTTCCGTAATCGCTTCAAGAGCTTGATTGTCATTATTGCCACCTGTTGATGGTGCTGTTGTCTCTGATCAATACGCGCTGTCTGGTTGCCTGGATCAGTGACCGATGATCTGACTGTAGTGGTAAATCGTAACAGTTACATTACAGCGGGAGTTCAAACCTTGTTTTCTGGCATTTCCGAGTGTTTCTGGATCAATCTCACCGGTTTTCAGCTCATCTGGTGGTTGTCTGTGTTATTGGGCAATAGTGCAGTTCCAGTAGTTTTGTTACTACTGGTGCTGCATATCGCTTTTCACAGTCAGCCTCTACGGGAGATTCGTGTATTACTGGTGTGTGCGATATTGGGCTTTACGGTTGATGGTCTGCTTACCCTCGGCGGTGTGTTCGTTTTCAATCAGGGTAGCCCCTGGCCCCCGGTCTGGCTGGTGCTGTTGTGGCTGGGCTTTGCCGCCACCCTGCGTCAATGCCTGCGGTTTTTCTCCAGGCGCCACCTACTCTCCGCAGCCACCGGATCAGTGGCCGGGGCACTGACCTACTGGGCGGCGATTAATCTCGGGGCGGCAGATTTCGGTTTTGCTGTGGTTCCTTCCCTGATACTTCTGGCGGTTGTCTGGATGGCTTTGTTTCCCGCACTGATGTCGCTGGCAGACCGGCTGGGAGGTGATCGTGTACAGGTTTAGTAGGGCACTGCTATCGATATTTTTGTCGTTCTTTGTTGTTTCAGTACAGGCCGTGCCCGTGCCGGACCGGTTGCAGTCTGTCGGCCATGCAGAGCTCCGGGTCTTTTTTATGAAGGTCTACCGGGCCGAGCTATACAGTGTCACCGGACGCTACGAGAAATTACAGGGGCCTCTGATGCTGAGGCTCACCTACCGACGGGATATCAGTAACACCAGACTGGTGAGTGAAACCCGCAAACAGATCGGCGATTTGCCGGACGAGCAACTGGATCGATGGATGACGCACCTGGCCAATATGTGGCCAAACCTGGCAGAGGGCGATGAACTGACTTTTTATATGGATCCGGAGGACCGGGGTCATTTTCATCACAACGGTCAATACATCGGTTCCGTGGATGATCCTGTGTTTGTCAAATCCTTTTTGAATATCTGGTTGGCAGACGACAGTGCCTACCCAAAACTGACCCGAAAACTTCGGGGAGAACGCTGAAAGAGGAGTTTTTAATGGTCCGCAATGTATCAAAAAGTATTTGTCTCGCTGGCCTGTTATTGGCAGGTTGCTCCTCCACGATCACGGATTACCAGCATGAAACGCCGGAGCTGCACCTGGACAAATTCTTCAACGGCCATCTGGTGGCCTATGGCATGGTTCAGGATTTTCGCGGCAAGGTAATTCGCCGTTTCAGGGCGGAAATCAATGCCTCCTGGCAGGATGGGGAAGGGGTTCTGGACGAACAATTTTTCTTCAATGACGGTGAACAGCAAACCCGCTGCTGGCGACTCACCAAAACCGGCAATCAATATACCGGTACGGCCGGTGATGTGGTGGGTCAGGCATCAGGCACTACCGAGGGCAATGCGATGAACTGGCAATATGTTCTGGAAATTCCTGTCAACGGCAAGGTGCGCCACATCAAGCTGAATGACTGGCTCTATCTGGTGGATGAGAACAATTTGATCAACCGCGCCACCATGAGCAAATTTGGTATCCCCGTGGGTGAGATCACGCTTTACATTCGCCGTGAATCTGATCAACCCGCCAATGATGCCTGGCCAGCCTGTCAGTCCTAGGGTGTCATTTTACTGGATTGTCATTTAGAGCATTATTTTTGAGACGGTAAAGACGATCATGAATGTTAAACAGGAAATGCAAATACCCTGGCACTGTATATGGATTACCGGTGCAGGGCGGGGTATCGGTGCGGCACTGGCACGCTTGCTCTGTGAGCGTGGCGCAACGGTCTATGGTTCTGCCCGGAATCTCGACGAGCTAAACCAGCTGCAGTCATCGCTGGTCTCTGCGCCCGGGAAATTTATTCCGGTTCCCCTGGATATCCGTCGCCCCGCCGAAATAGCCGCTCTGTTTGAACGCTGGGACAGAGAACAACGGTTTCCGGAACTGGTGGTATTGAACGCGGGGACCCACGACCCCGCCAGTGCAGAGGCCTTTTCTGCGCAGCGCTGTCGGAGACTGTTGGATATCAACCTTCAGGGTACGATCAACTGCCTTGATCCGGTACTGCATCGTTACCTTGCGGGCCGAAAAGGCCACATTGCTGTGATGGCCTCCGTCGCGGGCTACCGGGGCCTGCCGACGGCGGCGGCTTACTGTGCCAGCAAGGCGGCGCTGATCAGTCTGTGCGAATCGCTGTACATGGATTTACACGGCACCGGGATGCGATTGCAGGTGATCAACCCCGGTTTTGTCCGAACACCGTTGACCGATAAAAACACCTTTCAGATGCCCGCACTGATGGAGGTGGACGATGCCGCTGAGGCCATTTATCGGGGGCTGCTGTCCAGTCGCTTCGAGATTGCTTTCCCACGGCGATTTGTGTTCTGGATGAAATTGCTGCGTCTGCTGCCCAATCGGCTTTACTTGTCACTGATGCGCCGGGCGACCCAAAAAACCCTATGAATCCTGTGTTGAAGCCCGCTTGATCGAGAGGCCTGGCTGACTTAAAGATCGTCCGGATTGCAGCCGCTGCAGGGCAGGCCGGCGGATCATGGCCGGCACTGAAACACTGCAGCTGTCACCATCGGTTGTTACTCTGGCTCTCAACCCCGTCTATAGCGCTTCAAAGTGATCTGTCAGCAGGCAGTCATAACGCTGTTTGTCGTAGGCTTTAATCGGCTCGATATCAGCAGCAACGATGATGCCCTGCTCAGCTGCGCTGGCCAGTGCCAGATCCAGATTATCAGGATGTTGCAGAAGCCCCTTGTTGCGTGCACGAACAAATGCCTGCCAGGGTTTGTCTATTTTGAGCAATGCCTGATAGGTGGATTCAACCCGCCCCACAGGATCCAGTGGATCTTCGTTGAGATACACGAATTGGCTCAGTGTCTGTCGCACGGAGTTTGGCTCCATGATCAGGCCGCCGAGTCGGCGAATCTGATGATCATCCGGGGCCCGGTGAATACGCCCCAAAGGAAAGCAGGTGAATGCCAGAATTTTGCCGAGCCACCGCAGAGGGAAGTTATCACAAAATGACAGCAACGCCTGTTGGGCCCTGAACAGGGAGCGCTGCACCGCATAACGGGCGTGTGCTTCTGTAGCATCGTTCTGTTGATTGGCATCGTGGTACTTGAGGACACTGCAGGCAATAAACAGCTCGCTGTGGACGTCGCCAAGGCGGGCGGACAATAGCTCTCGCCGCTTGATATCCCCGCCGAGTATACCCAGAGCTACGTCGGAGCAACTGGCCAGAGCTACGCTCAGATGGTTGATGCGCTGATACCAGCGACGACTGAAATCAGAGGCGTCGTCGGGCACCGGGCTGAAGCGTGCCGCGGTGACGCCATACAGCTTGAGCCGTGCGATATTGCTGAAAATGTGTCCCAGATGTTGCCTGAAAAGGGGATCAAACTCTGCCAGTCCCGCTTGCTCATCGCCATGTTGCAACGTTTTTAATTCGGCATAGAGATAAGGATGGCAACGCATGGCACCCTGGCCAAAAATCATCAGGGAGCGGGTCAGAATATTGGCGCCCTCCACAGTGATGGCCACCGGTACCGAGTGGTACATTGAGCCGAGAAAATTGCGCGGTCCCAATTGAATGGCTCGGCCACCCACCACGTCCATGGCCTGATTGACGATCTGCCGCATCCGCTCAGTGGCATGAAGTTTGGCCATGGCGGTCAGTACCGAGGGCGCGCCATCCGCCAGCCCCCGGGTTACCATCTGCCGCATTGCTTCCAGTGTATAAGCCCCTGCGGCAATTTCGGCGGTGGCCTCCTGAACGCCTTCGAATTTGCCGATTTCCATATTGAACTGGCGGCGGATCCGGGCAAAGGCCCCGACTGTGAGGTAGCACATTTCACCGCTGGCAGTCGCCAATGCCGGCAGGGATACGCCACGTCCTGCGCCCAGACATTCGATCAGCATCCGCCAGCCTTTACCGGCCATTTCAGCACCGCCGATAATCCAGTCGATGGGAATAAACACGTCAGTGCCGCTAATAGGCCCGTTCATGAACGGGGCCCCCGGATTGTGGCGGCGACCAATCTCGACTCCGGGGTGATCGGCGGGCAACAGGGCACAGGTAATGCCGTATTCCACGGTGTCCGGGTCGCCTAGCAAACCGTCCGGATCCCGCAGTTTGAAGGCGAGGCCAATTGCTGTCGCCACCGGTGCCAGAGTGATCCAGCGCTTGCTGAAAGTCAGGCTGAGACCGAGTACTTCCTCGCCGTTATGTTGCCCTTTGCAGACAATACCGAGATCCGGAATCGAGCCCGCATCTGATCCGGCTTCCGGGCCCGTCAGGCCGAAGCAGGGGAGTTCTGTGCCGTTGGCAAGGCCTGGCAACCAGCGCTGTTTCTGTTCTTCTGTGCCGTATTTTACCAGCAGTTCGCCTGGCCCCAGTGAATTTGGCACCATGGCAGTGACCGCGGCCGTGGGCGAACAGCTGGCAATTTTGCTCATGATGCGGCTCTGGGCATAAGGGCTGAAATCCAGCCCGCCAAACTCCTCCGGGATGATCAGACCGAAAAAGCCGTGTTGCCTCAGATAGTCCCAGACTTCCGGCGAGAGATCCTGTCGCTGATGGACCTCCCACTCGTCGATAAGCTGGCAAAGCTCCACCACTTCATTGTCGAGGAATTGTTGTTCCCGCTCACTGAGCCGGGGCAGGGCGATCGCAGCAAACTGATGCCAGTCCGGCCTGCCACTGAACAGCTCTTTTTCCCACCAGGTGGTGCCAGCTTCCAGAGCTTCCTGCTCGGTTTTGCTGATGGTGGGCATGGACTTTCGCAGCATGTGATACATCGGTTTAATCAGCAATTGCTGACGCCACCGGGGATGATTGAGGAGGATGGATACACCGATCGTCACTAACAATATCAGCCACATACCACTGCAGTAGATTGTCAGCAAAATGGTGCCGACCACCATAAACAGGGAGCCGGTTTGCAATGGCGGGCGGTAATAAAATACAGCTGTGAGTAAACCGATAAACAGCAACAGTGATAACAACATAGTCTTTCCACCCTTTTCGGCAGGCTCATGAGGCCTTCTTGCATACCAATGATTGCAACCTTAGACGATTCCGTGCCTCTCGCCCAGTGGTTGTTGTATCATCATGATCGTCTAGGATAGTCTGGATTTTCTGACCTGCAGTGATTTGGCGCAGGTGAGAGAGCATCTCACAGCAATGGATCACCATTGAGTTCCGGCTCGAGCTCCCGGAGCTGACTGCGACCATCGATAAAACAGGATTTTTGTCACCCTTGTCTGCGATCAAACACACACACCTCGAACTCGATAAGAGAGCACTGGCCAATCGTTTTGGCTCCCGTGCGGAGAGTTATGAGGCCGCGACGCCCGTTCAGCAAGTCATGGGACAATGCCTGCTGGACAAAATCCGCAGTGAGCAGCCCAATGTGAATGTTCAGGAAATTCTTGAAGTGGGTTGCGGCACCGGTCGGTTGACCAGGGCGCTCAAAGCCCTGTTTCCCTCAGCGAATATAACAGCCATCGATATTTCACGGGAGATGATCGACCATGCTGCGAAACAGGTGTCGGGGCCTGACTACCTTGTTGTCGACGCTGAAGAGTATCTGCAATCACTGAACAGACGGTTTGATCTGATCGTCTCGAATGCAACGGTGCAATGGTTTGTTCACCTCGATAAGGCTATCGAGAGAATGTGTTCGGTACTTGCTCCAGGCGGATTCCTGGCGCTGGGCACCTTCGCGGAGCGCACCTTCTGTGAGTTGGCAGATGCATTTAACTGTGCCTATCAGAAAAACCAGCTCGCTGTTCAAAATCACGTAGTGCCGATGAAGTCTGTCGATTATCTCCGCCAGTTACTGCCGGAGGCCGAGTTGGTCGAGCGGGATATTCTTGCCCACTTTGCCGATGTCAGGACGTTTTTACAGTCCATTAAAGATGCCGGGGCAGTGAACTCCCAGGCGGGCCAGCGACCGATTCCGCGGACTGTGCTCAGGGATATGCCCCACTACTACGAAGCGCTCTATCAAAAACCCGGTAGTCGCGAAATTCAGGCGACCTATCACACCTGCTTTCTGTTCTATCGCCGGCCCATTGGTTAGAGCCCGGCCACAATGTTGTTCAACTCCTATCTTTTCCTGCTGGTTTTCCTGCCACTGGTGTTGGCCGGTTTTTATGGCGTGGGGCAACTTGCCGGGCGTACTGGAGGGTTGCTCTGGCTGGTTGTCGCTTCGCTGATTTTTTATGCCAGCTGGGAGCTGTCCTACCTCTGGCTGTTGCTGGCGTCCCTGTTATTTAATTATCTTGCTGCGCTGCTCATCCGTAAACTGCCCCGTTACCGGCGACTGTGCCTATGGATTGCAGTACTGGCCAATGTGGCGCTACTGTTTTATTTCAAACTGGTCATTGCTGTTTTTGGTGGCAACGGCGCAGCTTTCAGTACGACCCACCATATTCTGATACCCCTTGGGATATCTTTTATTACCTTCCAGCAAATTGCTTTTCTGGTGGACACCTACAAAGGCAAACTTACGGAAGGCAGTGCACTCGAATACGTGCTTTTTATCACGTTTTTTCCGCAGTTAATCATGGGTCCGATTGTTCATTACCGCGAACTTCAGCCCCAGTTCAGAAAGGCCGGGTTGTTTCGCTGGAACCCGGATAACTTCTCTCTGGGAATGTGTATTTTTATTGTTGGCCTTTTCAAAAAAGTGGTGCTGGCAGACAGCATTGCGCCATTTGTCGATGGCGTATACGGGAGCATTGCCCAGGGTGAAAGCATTGCGCCGATCGATGCCTGGGTTGCGGCCCTGGGTTTTACGCTCCAGATTTACTTTGATTTTTCTGCCTATTCGGATATGGCGATTGGTCTTGCCCGGATGCTCAATATCAACCTGCCCATCAATTTCGATGCCCCGTACCGGGCAGTGAACCGTTTTGATTATTGGCGACGCTGGCATATTTCGTTTGGCGCTTTTATGCGCCAGTATGTGTTCTTCCCCCTGGCCCGGGCCAAGACGTTTAAGGTCGGGCATGTGGGTGCCCTGGCGGTGACGACACTGGTGTCGGGTTTCTGGCATGGTCTCGGTGCGACATTTATCGTCTGGGGTGCACTGCAAAGCCTGCTGATGCTGGGGGTACACTACCGTGGGGTCATTGCTGGAAAACTTGGATTATCTTACCGGAAAAGGGGGTTCCCATGGTTTTCGATGTTGCTGACATTCCTGGTGACGGTACTGCTCGGTGTGTTGTTTCGTTCGAGTGATCTGCAGGTGGCATTCGGTATGTATGAGCAGATGATGGTTGCTGTTCAAACCATTTTCGCCGGTGATATTACTGCGCTTTATCAGCATATTGATCGCACATTTGACCGCTGGGTTTTAATCAACCTGGTCCTGATGCTGCTGATTGTGTGGGGGATGCCCAGCACTCGACGCCTGTTTGCCCGGCACTGGACAGCGCTGGACCAGCGCGCCTCGAGTCCCGAAAAAACCGCACCGGATCTGTTGCCCTGGTTTCGACATCAGGTGTTTGGCCTGAGTCGTCGATGGGCGATTATCATGGCAGCCTTGTTGTGTTCCGCACTGATTTTCATGAGCGGAACCAGTCGCTTTATCTACTACCAATTCTGACCATGAATACTTTCCTCCGTTATTTTTTCTGTTCGCTGGCGGCGATTTTTCTACTTGGTGCCGCACTCAACTTTGCGCTTGATCCATTGGGTTATTTTCGCAACCACGACGTGTATGTCGGCACTTTTTTGGGAGAGCGTGTCTGGGGAGATGATCGAACAGCATACGATTTATCGATCGACACCTATCGACCGGATACCCTCATAGCCGGAAACTCAAGAGTCAAACGTGGCTTCGCTGTAGATGATCGGCACCTATCAGAGCGGTTGGGCATGATACTGAATCTCGGTTTGCCCGGTGCGCGTTTTGACGAGCTGGATCGCTATATACGGATTGTTCTTGAAGACCATGCCGTGCGTCACCTGGTGATCGGTCTGGATTTGGGGCAATTCCTGCGCGGCAAAGAACCTGTTGGTAGCTCCACACCGGGGTACTGGCTCGATTCAGACGGTAATTTCCCGCTCTGGTTAAAAAAACTGGCAGCTGCACTCTGGTCAAAAAACGCTTTTCTCGCTTCTTCGAAAGTGATGCTCAGGGCCCACAATACGACCCTCAATGGTGGTGCAAATCCAGAGACCATGCTGGAGAAACTGGAGGCATCCGGCCATCGACGGATGACGCGCAAGGTCGAGGCACATTTGGCCCGCCGTTATTCAAGGTTTGATCCAGAGGTTTATGTGGAGAGGGTGGTGGCACTGGATGCACTGCTTGCCACTGGCTGCCTGAAAAATACCGAGGTCAGACTGTTCATTTCCCCCATACATATCCGGCAGCTTCTGCTGATCCGGGAAGTGGGCCATCTCGGTCTGTTTTTTAACTGGAAAACGCAGCTCACGGACATGGTCAGTCAGCATCAGAAAAAAGGCTGCCGGGTGACACTGACGGATTTTTCGACGATTTCCCCCTACACCAGTGAGCCATTTCCCGAGCCGGGCGATAAACAGCATCGAATGCAATGGTATTGGGAATCGAGTCATTACAATCATCAAATGGGGCGGATGGTCATCGACCGCCTGTGGAGCAACGACGACAGTCATGATGGATTTGGCAAAAATCTTACTGCTGAAAATATCGCCGGGTGGCTGGGCGAGGAGCGAAACAATCTGAACGCGCTGGTACGCAGTCAGCCGGGGTTGGTAAAGGAAATCAGCGATTTAATTCACTAGGGTCCACCCACAGCTTATTTGTTGCATCTGTTGTGACTAAAAACGCCAATCCAGGTGCGAGAAATGAATTTACCGCTTCTATATTGAGTGGCGATCAACGACGGCTGGCGTTTTGAGGGTCCCGACCAGAGGACCCAGTGCGGTTGAGTTACATTGAACGAGACCACAGAGGTGGCGGGCAGTATTTCCACCAATGGTTGCGGTTGGTTCACTCCGCCATGAAGAATGAGCGCACTATCCGGCCGTGATTAGTGCGCTTTTTGGTGGCTGCCGGCCAGCAGACAGTAGAAGGCTGGCAGTACAAACAGTGTCAGCAATGTCCCGATACCGAGCCCTGTGGCAATGGTCAGGCCAATCGCAAAGCGACTCTCTGCACCGGGTCCCGCCGCCATTAACAACGGCACCATAGCGACAACCAGTGCCACGGACGTCATCAGGATAGGGCGCAACCGGATGGCCGAGGCCTCTATCACGGCGTCGAGTTTGCTGAGTTGTCGGTCGGCCTGCAGCTGGTTGGCAAATTCCACGATCAGAATGCCGTTCTTACTGACCACGCCGATCAGTGTGATCAGGCCCACCTGGGTGTAAATATTCATGGTTGCCGCGCCCATCATGATAAATGCCATAGCCCCGGCCACTGACAGCGGCACTGTGACCAGGATGATGATCGGATCGCGCCAACTTTCAAACTGAGCGGCAAGCACCAGATAAATTACCAGCAGGGAGAGGAAAAAAGTCACCATCAGGGCACCGCCCTGTTGTTTGAACTGCCGCGACTGCCCTTTGTAGTCGTAATTGAAGCCCGCCGGAAACAGCTCGGCTGCTTTTCGCTCAAGAAATGTGATGGCATCACCCATGGCGACACCGGGTTGGGTGACACCCTCGAGCGCGATGGCATTAAGCTGGTTATGCTGGGTGCGGGACGAAGGTTCGACCTGCTGCTCGAATTCCACCAGATTACTAAGTGGAATCAGGTCACCCGAATCGGCCCGGATATAGTAGTTTTTCAGATCGTCTATTGACGCCCGGGCGCTGCGCTCCACCTGAGGAATCACCTCATAGGAACGGCCCTGCATGTTAAAGCGGTTGATGTAGCCGCCACCGAGCATATTGGATAGCGAGCGACCGATATCGCCCATAGAGAGCCCCAGGTCAGCGGCCCGGTCGCGGTCGATCACAATCTTGTTGATCGGGCGATTGATCTCAATGGACTTCTGCAGGAACATGAAGTTGCCGCTGGCCATGGCGCTTCCCAGCAGCTCATCGGCCAGCGTATCAATCTCCTCATAACTTTTGCCCGAGGTAATCACAAACTGCAGCGGCAGGCCATTGCCGGCTCCCGGTATCGGCGGGCGGGGAAACACAGAAATGCGCACGCCGGGGATTCTGGACATGGCCTGCTGCATCAGGGGTTCCACTTCGAACTGGGATATCTCCCGCTCGTCCCAGGGTTTCATCTTGAAGCCACCGAACATGGAGTTGGCACTGCCTCGGCCAATCAACAGAAAGGTCTCGTCGTAACCCGGCAGTTCTTCAAAAATCTCCTGCATCTGGTTGCCGTAACCTTCCATATATTCCAGTGTTGCCGTTTGGGGTGCCGTTCCCATAAACAGCAGAATGCCCTGATCCTCTGGCGGTGCCAGCTCATTCTGGCTCAGCTGCAACATGAAATAGATGGATGCGAGAAGTACCAGCGCGAAAAAAACCACGACCCATACCGACTGCAGTACAAAAGCCAGTGAACGCTGATAACCGCTGGCGAGCCGGTTGAAGCTGCGCTCGACAAATCCCTCGAAGCGGGACGGGTTGCCGTGGGGCTTGAGTATCTTGCCGGATATCATGGGGGAGAGCGTCAGGGCGACCACCCCGGATATCAATACGGCACCTGCCAGCGTGAAGGCAAACTCGGTGAACAGGGAGCCAACCAACCCGCCCATGAAGCCGATCGGTGCATAGACAGCTACCAGGGTGGTGGTCATGGCAATAATCGGAGTTGCCATTTCCCTAGCACCGTTCAGTGCTGCTTCAAAGCGACTTTCGCCGTTTTCGATATGGCGGTGAACGTTTTCTACAATAATAATGGCATCATCCACCACCAGCCCAATGGCCAGCACCATTGCCAGCAGTGTCAGCAGGTTGAGCGAAAAGCCCAGCATCAACATGATCAGTGCACCGCCAATCAGCGATAGCGGTACGGCTATGGATGGAACAATGGCTGCCCGCAGGGAGCCTAATGTCAGAAAGATCACCAGCAGGACGATAATCACCGCTTCGCCCAGCGTCTTGATGACCTCCTTGATGGAGCTGTCGATAAATTCCGAGGCATCGTAGGGCAGTTCCACCAGCATGCCTTCGGGCAGCTGTGATCGAATATCCGGCAATTCAGCGCGTACCAGTGCGGCAACATCCAGAGGGTTGGCGCCCGGTGCGATCTCGATGGCGATGTAGGTTGAGGGCTTGCCTTTGTAGTTATTGATGGAGTCGTAAGTCTGTGATCCCAGCTCGCTGCGGGCGATATCGCCGAGACGAATGATACTGTCGTCGGTCTGTTTAATGACCAGGTTGCGGAATTGCTCCGGATTGTTGACGTCGGTGTTGCTGGTCAGGTCGATACGCACCAGTTCGTCCCGGGTGCTGCCAATACCGGCGAGATAATTGTTGTTCAGTAGAATCTCGATCAGGTCGCGCGGGGTCATGTCGATTGCGGCCAGTCGCTGCGGATCAATCCAGACCCGCTGGGCAAAGGTTCTGCCCATCAATTCGGCCTTGCCAACCCCGGCCAGTGCCTGCAGTCTCGGCTGCACCTGTCGGGTAAGGTAGTCAGTGATCTGTGGAACCTTAATGGTGTCGCTGTAGAAAGCGATATACATCAGCGCGGTACTGTCCCCGGTGGTGGAGCTGATCACCGGGTCTCGCACGGCCTCCGGCAACACATCCCTCTTCGAGGCAACCTTGGCTTGAATTTCTGCCAGTGCATCATTGGCGTCGTAGTTCAGGACCATTCGGGCCTCAATGGTCGAGATGCCCTGCTGGCTGGTGGAAGATAGGTAATCTATCCCCTCGGCCTCAGCAATGGCCTGCTGCAACGGGATGGTCACGAAACCCTTGACCAGTTCTGAGTCCGCCCCGGGATAGGCCGTGGAGACCGTTACCGTTGTGCTCTCCAGCTCCGGGTACTGACGGACCTCCAGTTCAAGAATTGCGCGCAACCCCATCAGAAGAATGAGCAAGCTGACCACGGTGGCCAGCACCGGTCGGCGAACAAAAATATCCGTAAAACGCATCAGTTGGCAGCCTTGTCGGAGGTCACCGAGTCGACAATCTCAACGGCCTGGCCATTGCGCAGTCGCAGCAGGCCGGTGGCAACCACCTGTTCATCTTTCTTTACACCGCTGGTGACAGATACCCTGCCGTCCCGGACTTCACCAGTAGTGACACTGCGCCGCTGCACTGCTTTTCGCTGATCTTCTCCAGACTCGATGACAAACACAAAGTCGCCATAGGTGTTGTAGGAAATTGCCGTGCGCGGCAGGGTGAGTACCCGATCCTGCTGGCCGCGATAGGTACTGACATTGGCAAACATTCCCGGTCGCAGCCGATGTTCCGGGTTGGGTAATTCGGCGCGCACGGTAAGGGTTCTGCTTTCTGTGCTGACGGATGTCTCCAGGGCCAACACTGCGCCAGTGAACAGTTGTCCTGGATGGGCGGCGACACGGACTTCAACCCTGTCCCCCACGCTGATGCGAGGAAGGTCCCGTTCGGGAATTGTAAAATCCACATAGATGGGATCGAGCATGCTGAGCTGGACGATGGGGGTGCCCACTTCAAGAAACTGACCGAGGTCGACCATGCGCAGCCCGATAATGCTGTCGAAAGGAGCACGGATACGCTTCTTGTTCAAAATAGCCTGTTGTTCGTGAACCCTGGCCTCAGCGGCTTCCAGGGTGGCTTTTGCTTCGTCAAAGGCTGACTGCGAAATGGTTTTCCCCCGGATCAGGTTGGAATAGCGCTCGAATTGCTGAAGGGCCAGCCGCTGTTCGGCTTTCAGGGTTTCCAAAGCGGCCTGATCAGTATCGGTGTTGAGTTTCAGAAGCAGATCACCGGCGCTGACCTGCTGGCCGGATTCAAATTCAATGTGCTCAACCACACCCGCCATTTCATTGGCAATCCGTATACCGTTGACTGCCCGAACGCTACCAATTGCCGAGAGCGACTGCGGCCAGGAATCTTCCACCACGCGGGTTGCCTCTACCACCGAGGGTGGCGGAGCCTGGCTCATCAGGGTTTGCTGCTGCTTTATCTGTTGCATTTTCCAGGCGAACAGGCTGCCCAGAATCAGGGTTAGCACGACAATAACAGTTATCAGTCTGGCGGTAGTTTTCATAGGATCAACGAACACTTTTGTAAGGCGGGTGTCGGGAAGGTTAGAACATCCGGCACCACGAAGGGTAAGCAAACATTTTACACAGATATGTACGCTTGGCGATAAACGCTCGTCCAATTGTTTTGTCTTATGCAAGATCAGTCAGATTCAACCATAATCAACCAGATACAACCATCAATAGAAGGATGTTTTATGTTATTCAGGCAGTTATTTGATAACACCTCCTCCACCTATACGTATCTGCTGGCCGATGAAACCACCCTGCGGGCGATTCTTATCGACCCCGTGTTCGAGCAGGCCCAGCGGGATATGGCACTTCTGCGGGAGCTTAATCTGTCACTGGCGCTGGTGGTGGATACCCATGCCCATGCCGACCATGTGACAGCAGCCTGGTTATTGCAGCAAAAGACTGGTTGCCAGATTGCTTCGGCAAAAGTGATCGGCGCGGAGCACGTCAATCTCGCTCTGGAAGATGGGCAGGTTTTTGGTGTTGACGGTATTCAGCTGAAAGCCCTGTCAACCCCCGGGCACACCAATGGCTGCATGAGCTATGTGCTGGAAGATCAGTCAATGGTTTTTACCGGCGATACGCTGTTGATACGCGGCTGTGGCCGCAGTGATTTTCAAGAGGGCAGTGCCCACAACCTGTTCCACTCGATCACGGAAAAGCTCTTTAGTCTGCCCGATCACTATATGGTCTATCCCGCACACGATTACAACGGCAGAACCCAGAGTACCATCGGTGAAGAAAAAGCCTTTAACGCCCGTGTCGGCGGGGGTGCCGACGAGCATGACTTTGTTGAATACATGCATGCCATGAAACTGCCGCACCCCAAGAAAATTGACGAGGCAGTTCCCGCCAATCATCGCAGTGGTTGTCCGGAAAATGGTTTGTTGCCGGAAGAGCCTGATTGGGGTGATATCAAAGTGACCTATGCCGGTGTCCCGGAGGTGGATATTGACTGGCTGCAGTCCCACCGTTCAGAGGTCACACTGCTGGATGTGCGGGATATCGATGAGGTTCGCTCGGATAATTCTCCAGTTCTCCAGTCTGACCTGCTAATCCCCCTGGACAAACTTCGGCAGCAGGTAGCAGATGTACCGAGCGAGAGGCCGGTAGTGGCCCTGTGTCGGTCCGGGCGACGTTCAGCGATGGCCGTATCGATTCTGACTGAGGCCGGCATTCAGCAGGTCGCCAGCCTTCGGGGTGGCATCATTGCCTCTCTGTAGGGTGTTCAGTCAAGTCTGCCCTTGCTAGACTCCTTATTCTATTATGATATATGCATATAACTAAATTTAAGTGGCGTCTATCCCGTCATTCAAGTGAAAAGGTTTGGTATAAAAACAGGAGGCCCTTGTCATGAGTAATAAAGACCCACATCACGTGCAGCCCGAAAAAACCTATTCCGTCCTGATTGTCGGTGGCGGTGCCGGGGGTATTGCGGTGGCGGCCAGCCTCCACAAACGTGACCGAAAACTGGAAATAGCCATTATTGAACCGTCGGATACACACCATTATCAGCCCGGATGGACCATGGTGGGTGGAGGCGTCTTTCGCCCGGAAATCACGGCCAAGGCGATGGCCAAGGTGATGCCCGATTTTGTCACTTGGCATCAACAACAGGTTGTATCCCTGGAACCGGATCAGAATTGTGTAACGCTCTCGGATGGCACGGTTCTGGGGTACAAGGCTCTGGTGCTTGCTCCCGGGCTGGAACTGAACTGGGCTGGCATTGAGGGGTTGAAGGAAAGTCTGGGACAAAATGGTGTCACCTCCAATTATCAGGAGGGTATGGCTCAATACACCTGGGAAATGGTCCAGCGACTGAAAAAAGGTACTGCGTTGTTCAGCCAGCCGCCAATGCCTATTAAATGTGCCGGTGCCCCCCAGAAAGCCCTGTACCTGTCATCGGATCACTGGCGTCGCAATGATGCGCTGGATAACCTCTCGGTTCAGTTCCACAATGCTGGCGCAGTGTTATTTGGTGTGCCGGAATATGTGCCGGCATTGCAGTCGTATATCGACCATTACGGAATTGATGTCAATTACCAGAGTAACCTGGTCTCGGTTAACGGTCCTGCTCAGAAAGCGGTGTTTCGCATTTTGGATACCGAGGGTGTTAGCCAGGACCGGGAAATCAGCTTTGATATGCTTCACGCAGTCCCTCCCCAGCGGGCACCTGCTTTCATCCGCGAATCCAGCCTGGCTAACGAAGCCGGCTGGCTGGATCTAAAGAGCGATACGCTCCGTCATAGCCATCATGAAAATATTTTTGGCCTGGGGGACGTCAGCGGCACAACCAATGCCAAAACCGCCGCTGCCGTTCGCAAGCAGGCACCCGTGGTGGCCGAAAACCTGATCGCCCATCTCAATGGCCAGCCGCTGACGGCTGAATATCTCGGCTATGGATCTTGTCCGCTCACCGTCGAGCGGGGCCGGATTGTCCTCGCTGAATTCGGCTATGGCGGTGAGCTACAGCCGACTTTTCCGACCTGGGTGAATGACGGCACTAAAGCCACCCGGGCAGCCTGGTGGCTAAAGGCAAAACAACTGCCGATGCTCTACTGGCAAGTCATGTTGAAAGGCCATGAATGGCTGGCAAAACCGAAAAAACTGTCGCAATAAAAGTGGGCACAGGAGAGAAGGATACTAACCATGAATGCACTGTTTGACAGCCTTACCCCGGTTACGGATGAGGTGCTCACCGCCGTTGCCCATATGCCGACGGCAAGCTTGCCGGTGCTGATGGATGAAACGTTTTCCCGGCGACTGCGTGATGCCGATTTGATGCGCATTGCGGTATTGCTGGCGAAGAAAAGTGATGACGAGGGCGGCTGCCCCATCGGTGCGGTGATCGTCGATAATGTCACGCGCCGAATCGTTGGGAAGGGCCACAATACGCTGGTGCAGGAGAATCACCCCTACAACCACGGTGAAACTGCGGCGATTCGTGATGCCGGACGGCTGGATTTTAGCCGTACCACTCTGTTCACTTCACTGAGTCCCTGTGACGTTTGTGCCACTTTGCTCCACATGCGCGGTTTTGCCCGAGTGGTGGTGGGCGATGTCAGCAATGCCTCGGGTGCTGAGCGGCTGCTGCGCAGCAAGGGCGTACAGGTGGATATTCTGGAGGACCCGGTGGGTGTTGTACTGTATGCACGTTTTCGGGCCGAGCAACCTGTGCTGGAGTCGGAGGATTGGCTGGGGCTTGCCGCGACTCACAAATGTTGAGGCAGTCGGAACCGAAATAAAGGGGGGATAAAAAAACATCAGCCTCTCGTCCACGTCCTGTTATGTATGGAAGGTATTATTGCAAACAGCTGTGTCAGGTAATTTTACAATGTGGGTGCGAAGAATAACCATAGTGTACGATAACATGCTGTAAATTATATATTCTTTATCCGATTGGCATCATTTATGTCTCAAAGTGTATCGACCACTTGTTTAGCTTTTCTTGGTTGAGCTTTTTGAAGGTATTGCAAGGATCAAAGTGGTGCGGATTAATTAATTGAAACATGGAGAATTAACATGTCATTAGCACTTAGAAGCAAGATTCCCTCTCTTACTGGCGTCGAGCTTACTTTTCGTTGGTGGGAATGCCTCTGCCGCCTTGCTTGATGCCTTTGAGAACGGGGGGTTCGAAGGGTATACAGGAAAAACAAACGCATTCAATTCCGATGTCCCGCCCGGCTGGACAACCACTGAAGGGACTCCGGATGTGTTTAATGCCAGCACTGATTTCCGACGCTTTACCTGGAAGGCCAGTAGCGCAGGCGGTGATTTTCTACATGGCATTGGCTGGGACGGCAGGGCGGGATCGCCTTACGTCGAAAGTGCTCTGCAGGTTGGTCTGGGTGGATTGGTTATTGGGCAGCAATACGAGATCTCGTTTGAACAGAGTATCAGCCACAGTGATTTTTCTGAAGCCGGAGGCTACTGGGAAATTATCTTTGGAGCGGAATCGCAGAACGCTGCACCGATGGAGTTGCCCACCTTCGGTGAAGCTGCTGACTGGATCTGGCAGACGTTGATCTTTACTGCGACCAGTGAGATTCAGACGCTCGAAGTTGTTGCACACAGCACGTTTGGTGATCGGGCTGACCTGGGCATCGATAGCTTCTTTCTGGGTGACCCTGGAACCAATCCTGATAACCCGGATACGCCCACCGACCCCACTCCTCCAACCGCATTGCCAGTACCGGGTTCTCTTCCATTACTTGGCCTGGGACTGGGTGCACTGCTGTTGGTGGCAAGAAGGCAGCGCCAATCCTGATGGCTACGCTTTGGGTCAGCTATGAAGCGATGACAGCTGGCCCATCGCTGCTTTCTTTGCCGGTACGCTAATGAATACTGGGCTGAGCTTGGCACCTACTCCTTGAGCAAGTCAGGTTTTGCGAAAGGCAAGCGTATAGCAGGTATCTCCATTTATCCTCCCGGATTATCCGGGGGGATCCCTTAATATTATTCACCGACTCTTCGCAAACCTCTGTCCTTAATAAGTAACTGGCTTTTGCCGTATGCTGTTGCCCAGTGGCTAAGCGAGCAGGTCATGGGGTCATTGGCTGAATTCCAATATACTGGGCTTTCACCTGTAGAGAAATGTCCATGAGCGCGAACCCTTTGGTCGATGTGATCATTCCTACCTGCAATCACGGGCCGACGGTTTTGCGAGCCGTAGAAAGTGTTCTTGGTCAGACTTTTCAGAATTTTAGAATAGTGATTGTTGGTGACGGGGTTTCTTCTGAACATGCCACGCTGATTACACAATTGTGTTCAGGTGATGCAAGGATACAGTTTGTCGCCAACCCGAAGGGGGCCGGCCATGGCGAGGTGCACCGTGCCAGAGTGCTGGAGGATTCCCACGCAACCTTTGTTTGTTATCTTGGCGACGATGACCTGTGGCTTCCGCATCATCTGGAAACGTTGGTGCCTCTTCTTGAAAAATACGATTTCGTGCACACGCTGCATACTGAGGTTGCCATTGACGGAACCATCAGTGCGAATGCAGGCCGCATTGATGACGTCGAGACCCGTAGACGCTTGCGGCTCATATGGAATTACTTCGGTCCGACCTGTGTGGGTCACAGGATGGATGCCTACCGCCGTCTCCCTTTTGGGTGGCGGCCCCGTCCCGACGGTATGCCCAGTGACCTCTATATGTGGCAGCAGTGGATCGCTTTACCTAATTGTCGTTTTTATGCCAGCCCGTATCCCACAACCCTCCATTTTGCGAGCCCATCCCGCCAAGATATGTCTTTGGGTGAGCGATGTGCAGAGCTCGATCAATGGAGTCAGCGGTTACGTGAAGAGAATTTTTCAGTATGGTTGCTGCGGGAAGTGATGGCGGATTGGCAGCGCAGATTTCTTCCGCCGGTTTCATGGCGGGCATGGATTCCACAGCCTCTCCGGAGGGTTTTAAAGCTGATAATTCGCGATTTGAGAAAATGGATTGAAAAGGAATAAAAATGACCATTGAAAGCATGTCGATAGGTATAGCCGGCGTGTCTAAGTTCACGCTGAAGACCCATGCGGATAACCGGGGTAGTCTGACGGAATACTTTCGAGGCTGCTGGTTGAGTGACTACCAGCCGCTTCAGTGGAGTGTCACGAAGTCCAACCGGTATGTGCTTAGAGGGATGCACGTTCATTTGTGGCGTTGTGATTATCTTTTTGTATTGAGTGGCGAAATGACGCTCGGTCTATGTGATGTCAGGCCTGAGTCTCCCACCTTTATGAAATCATGGCTCGGTTCTGTCAATTTTGAGCAGCCCCAAATCTGGCTTATTCCACCGGGCGTCGCCCATGGTTTTTATACCCCGGGAGATTGTATGTACCTCCTCGGGACATCCACATATTGGTCAATCGATGATGAGTTTAGTTGTTTATGGAATGACCCGGATCTGGATTTGTCCTGGGGTGTAAAGGCCCCCGAGCTATCGTCGAGAGATGCCAATGCGGGCTCTTTAGCGCAACTGGTGCGTGAGATCCGTGGTTTAAAATCGGCGTTTCTGAAAGCACCATGAGTTTGCGCACTGGATTGCGAATTGGCCTGGTTGGCTGTGGTCGTTGGGGAAAAAATATTTTACGCGATCTGCTCAGCCTTGATTGTGAGGTTCATGTGGTCGCGCAAGATCTGGAAAGTAAAGGCAATGCACAGGAAAACGGCGCTCACGAAATCGTGGAGAGGTTGTCGATGCTGGAGCACGATCTGGATGGCTATGTCGTTGCGGTTCCCACAACCTGCCATCGGGAGGTTGTTGAGCAGCTGATCCCCCGGGGTAAACCGGTGTATGTTGAAAAGCCCCTGACGAGCGATACAGCGGATGCAGCGAAACTGGTTGATTTGGGCCGGGGCAGGCTTTTTGTTATGGACAAATGGCGTTATCACCCAAGTGTTAACGCGATCAGGGATATTATAGGCTCGGGCCATCTAGGCCGACTCCGGGCTTTGAGCCTGCGGCGTAGCCAGTGGGGGAGTGTCCATTCGGACGTTGATCCGATCTGGATTCTTTTGCCGCATGACCTGAGTATCGTGCTTCACCTGCTCGGTGATATCCCTGAACCGCTCTTTGCCACTTGCCTGGGTGAAAAAGACTGGTTGAGTGCCTTGACGGTATATCTGGGAAAAGAGGTCCCCGTCAGTATTGAGGTCTCGAGCCTGAGCGCTCAGTATGAACGCATTCTGGAGGCTGTTTTTGATGAAGGGACTGTCACCATGAAAGATGACCAGCCCGGTCATCTTCTTATCCGACGCGCGGCCAAACCCGGTGGGGAAATCGAGTTGCAGGACGTTGATCGATCCTTACCACTCTTGTTGGAGCTTCAAGCTTTTCTTGATTTTCTGTGTGGAGGTGAGCCGCCCATGAGTAGTGTTGAAGAGGGGCAGTTGATTGTGCAGCGGGTTGAGCAGTGCCGGAGGTTGGCCTTGGGGCGGATTGGCTCAGGAGAGTCTGAGTCGCCGGTCAATCGATTGAAGTAATAAAAAGGGCTGCATTTCTGCAGCCCTTTGTTTTATGTGACTCCTCCTGCTGGGCCAAAACCAGTGGCCCAATGATTATCGCCAATAGATATTATCCATAAAAGAGCTTTGTCATACGAGTTTCTAGCGTGATGCGCGTGGACGTACATAAAGATGGTACTTTGGCCTAAATTACTCATCTACACACTTCAAAGCCCCAGTAGGGCACTTGGCAACGGTCGCGCGAATGTTATCGTCTGGCTCTTGACTAGTATCGATCACCATGTTGCCGTCAATCACCTTAAAAACTTCTGGTGATCTTTTCACACATTCGCCTGTATGTTTACAGATATCGCCGTCAAAGGTGACTTTCATGCTGGTTAACCCCCTTATCAGTTTATTGTTATCCAAGGCTTGCCGGGCAACAAATGAGCTGCCACTAGTAAATATAGGGTTCTTGGCAATAAATTCCAGTCCTTGCCCATCACTCTTAAATCACGGATAAATAGGCGTTCGGTAGTCGGATGACGTTATCATCGGGCTAGGGCCTAACTGTGTGGGATTTTTTGTGCCTGCCGTATATATAATTACTACATAATTTCTGAGATTGATGTATAGATTTTTAAATGGGCTATTCCTTTTATTAACCTTGGCGCTGCCTGATCTAAAGGAGCTTGTCGTTAGATTTTCAAGGTACTTACAGCTTATCTCTTCTATGCTAAATCGTAACAATTCTTATCAGTGGTTTTATTCTGACAGTCAATGAGTCATGAGTAAGAAAAAGTGTGATCCCAGGAATTATAGAATTTTTTGTTTGTCATAATTCTGAAAACAAATTCATAAAAAAGGGTATATATAATGTATCGACTCATCTACAAGAGCCGGAGTACTACTCCTCTTAATTGGGCTTTAGTTGAGGATATCACCATGTCCAGTGAACCAAGTAACGATGCGGCTGGCATTTCAGGTGTTCTGCTGGCGAGTGAAACGCATTTTCTGCAAGTAATAGAGGGTAAGTTCGAGGATGTAAACACACTTTTTCGGCGTATCTTTCGTGATGACCGGCACAGCGAGATAAGTATTATTAGCTTTTCTGTGATTGACGCTCGGCTCTTCCATGGTTGGGGGATGCGTGGTATTGGTACTTTCAATCTTAACAAGGAGATCGAATCAAAACTGGTAGAAAAGTACGGTGCTGAAGAGGGTGGTATACGCTTCCCCCTGGAAGAGTGGAAAACGTTATCGCTGATCAATGATATCAAGTTGACGGGAGATTTGCCGCCTTGGAAAATATGAGCAACAAAATATCTAAAATGCTACGGTAGTATCCTTTTATCCCTGCTGGCCAGCTTATTGTAGCAACAGCACTCCCCCCCAAAAAAAGTATATCCCGGCCACTTTTCATGGTCAGGGATTGTTATGTCTGTTAAAAATGGACTTTTATTTGACCCAAAAAGTGCTCTAAGGGAGGAGGCTGGCGTAAACAGGGGCTGTATTTCTGTAGCCCCATGTTTTGGGTCCGCCTGCTGGGCTCGAACCAGCGCCTGCTTGACCGGGTGAATACTGACGAACATGAGGCTAACCGCTGTGACTAGCCAATGGTTGCAACTGACACGCCGCTTTGCATCGCGCACGGGAACGGCCAGCGTTAGGGTAAGGTGTTAGTTCGTCGGGATTCTTATGTCTGTTATCAATCAGCTTGAAGCAGCATTTAATGCGTTCGCCAATTTTATGTGGAGCACGCCTTTGGTTGTGCTTTTGGTGGGTGGTGGCATTGGCTTGATGCTGTATTCGCGTTTTCGTCCGTACTACCATCTGGGTCATTCGCTGGCCCTATTACGTGGGTGCTATAACGATGAGCACGACCCGGGGCATGTTTCCCATGCCCAGGCCTTGAGCACGGCTTTGTCGGGCACGCTCGGTCTCGGCAATGTTGCCGGGGTTGCGATCGCCATCAGTGCGGGTGGGCCCGGTGCGGTTTTCTGGATGTGGGTGACGGCCATTATCGGTGTAACAACCAAGTTCTATACTGCGTCGCTGGCGGTGATGTATCGAGGCAGGGATTCAAGCGGTGTACTTCGTGGGGGTCCAATGTACGTGATAAGGGAGGGGCTGGGTAAGTGCTGGTATCCCCTGGCTGTTTTATTTGCCGTAGCCGGCGTGCTTGGAACATTGCCATTGTTTCAGACAAATCAGTTGGTCAGCCTATTGCGTGAGGTCGTGGCAATACCGATAGGTCTTGCTACAGAAAGCCAGCATATGACGTTTGATATCACTGCGGGCGTCGTTCTGGCCATTTTGGCCCTGCTTGTCGTACTGGGGCGCATCGAACGCATTGGCAAGTTAACGGTGCGACTGGTACCAAGTATGTTACTGCTTTATATCGGCATGACACTGATTGTGTTAATACGATATTGGCGGGATATCCCCGAGGTATTTATGCTTATCGTCAACGACGCGTTCAACGGCGCCAGTGTAGCAGGTGGCGCTCTGGGAACCGTCATCATGATTGGTGTGCGTCGCGGAGCTTTTTCCAATGAGGCGGGTATTGGCACGGAATCTATGGCCCATGGTGAAGCTAAAACCAGCGAGCCAATACGCGAAGGTGTCGTAGCCATGACCGGCCCGATTATCGATACGCTGATTGTTTGCTCATGTACCGCATTTATGATTCTGCTGACAGGCGTTTGGCAAACCGGTGGCGACATGGAAGGTGTTGCACTCACTGCTGCAGCGTTAGAAAAGGTTTTCCCTCATAGTGGTATTTATTTGCTTTTACTGATGGTTGCGTTACTGAGCTTTTCGACCATCGTCACTTTCTGGTTTTATGGCTCCAAGTGTGTTGGATTTTTACTGGGTGCAGACAAAGCGCGTTACTATACGCCGCTCTATTTGCTCATGATTGTCGTAGGCGCAGTCACCACGCTTGAATTGGTCAACGGTTTATTAATTGGTATGTATGCGATGATGGCTATACCAACGATGGTTTCTACCTTTTTGTTAGCGCCGCGGGTCAACGAAGCGGCGCATCATTACTTCCGTAAAATGGACAGTCTGGCTCAATAATGGCTACCCAGGTTACACGTCCTGATCACTTGATAGACTTGGCGGTAGGCCAGCCAGATCCGGATTTGTTACCGATTGATTTGTTTCGCTCACTGTCGGTTGAACAACAAAACCTGGCTTATGGCGAGCAGGCCGGTGACGAAACATTCCGGCAGGTGCTGTCTGCATGGCTGTCAGAAGATTACGAACAGCCGGTCAATGCTGAACAGCTATTGCTGACGAACGGATCGTCCAATGGGCTCGATATGATCTGCTCACAATTGAGTAAACCCGGGGCAACGATTCTGGTAGAAGACCCCAGCTATTTTATTGCACTTAAATTATTTAAAGAGCGCGGCTTCAACGTTGTTGCCTTGCCGATGGATGAAGACGGTGTCGAACTACAGGCGCTAGAACAGGCCATACAGAAATATAAGCCTGCATTTTTTTATACAATTCCCAGTTTTCATAATCCATCAGGTATTACGCAGTCGCATAGTCGACGGCAAGGTATAGTAAAACTGGCAGTCCAAACACAATGCCCTGTTGTTGCCGATGACGTTTATCAGTCGCTTTACTTTGGTCAGAAACCCCCTGCATCCTTGGCGTGTTATGACGATAACGCGCCTGTTTTATCCGTAGGCTCTTTTTCAAAAATCCTTGCACCCGGATTGCGGCTTGGCTGGATTCAGGGTTCCGGCGATATTTTTCACAGGCTCAAGAATTCGGCGTTACTGCAAAGTGGCGGGGGCTTGGCACCTGTCACTTCGGCATTGGTTGGGCCTTTGATTGTCAACGGTGAGTTTCAGAAGAAACTTGAGTATTTGCGGCAAATCTATGCAGCCCGATCTGAAGTGCTATTTGATGGGCTGGTGTCAACAATCGGTGATCAGATAAGTATCAATAAGCCCAACGGTGGGTACTTTTTATGGGCAAGTTTTGTTGATGGACGAGACGTCGCTGCAAAGCTTGGTGAGGCCAGGCAAGCTGGTGTTAGCTTTTTACCCGGTAAGATTTGTTCAGCCAATGCTCAATTCCTCTCGAGTATGCGCCTGTGCTTTGCATGGTATCCGCAACAGCAGCTCATGACTGCTTCCGAACGTCTGGGGTTGGTATTCTCTTAAGCTCTTAACTAGCGGCGCGTTTACCAATTGTTGCGTCGTCTAAGTGCTTAGGCGAATCACAAGAAGACTTATCGGCTTTGCCGTGAGGGGCTGGATTGGCCGTCCGCATTCATCCTTGAGATATCAATCAGACACCCTTGGCGTTTGCCTCTAACCCTCCGACTTGGAACCGTTGATTCAAAAGTAACGGACATTACCAGGTGGCAGTTGGATTAAATACTGGAGACGGGTCAGCCAGGGTAGCCACTTCAAGAGCAGAGAAACGGTTGTAGGTTAATAAATTGAAGCAATAAAAAAGGGCCGCATAGCTGCAACCCTTTGTTTTATATGGCTCCGCCTGCTGGGCTCGAACCAGCGACCCAATGATTAACAGTCATTTGCTCTACCAACTGAGCTAAGGCGGAACGGTCAAGAGGCGCGTATCTTATAGATCGACTTTGGGGTAGTCAACCCCCGCCGGGGCCACGTCACCGGGGTCTTTTCTGGCGTATAATACGCGGTTTTCTGCACTGATTCGGAGCGTTCAAACGTGTCAAAACCCTTTACGGTCAAGAGCCCTTACCAGCCAGCGGGCGACCAGCCCGCGGCGATTGAGAAGCTGGTGGAGGGGCTTGAGGCGGGACTGGCGGCACAGACGCTGCTGGGGGTCACCGGTTCGGGCAAGACATTTACCATTGCCAATGTGATTAGCCGGGTACAGCGTCCCACCATTGTGTTGGCGCACAATAAAACGCTGGCAGCTCAGCTCTACGGCGAACTTCGGGACTTTTTTCCCGACAATGCGGTGGAGTATTTTGTTTCCTACTACGATTACTATCAGCCCGAGGCGTATGTGCCTTCATCGGATACATTTATCGAGAAGGATGCCTCAATTAATCAGCATATCGAGCAGATGCGCCTGTCGGCTACCAAAGCACTGATGGAGCGCAAGGATGTGATTGTCGTCGCGACCGTGTCGGCAATTTACGGTTTGGGTGATCCGGAGTCCTACCTGAAGATGGTCCTGCATCTGGTGCGGGGTGACCGGGTGGATCAGCGCGCTATCCTGCGACGCCTCGCCGAGTTGCAGTACACTCGAAACGATGCTGTATTTCAGCGCGCCACCTATCGGGTGCGGGGCGATGTGATCGATATTTATCCAGCGGATTCGGACAGTGAGGCCGTCCGGGTCGAGTTATTTGACGATGAAGTGGAAAATCTGTCGACGTTCGATCCGCTGACCGGTGAGGTGTTTGGTCGGGTGCCCCGAGTCACCGTTTACCCGAAATCCCATTATGTGACACCGCGTCAGACCATACTCGATGCGATGGAACACATCAAAACCGAGCTGGCGGAGCGACTGGAGCAGTTGCGCTCGGTGAGCAAGCTGGTAGAGGAGCAACGCCTGCGCGAGCGCACCCGCTATGACCTGGAAATGATGCAGGAGCTCGGCTACTGCACCGGTATTGAAAATTACTCACGCTATCTCTCGGGCCGGGAACCCGGTGAAGCCCCACCCACGCTTTACGATTACCTGCCCGCAGATGCCCTTATGGTGATTGATGAGTCCCACGTGACGATTCCCCAGTTGGGCGGTATGTACCGGGGTGATCGCTCGCGAAAGGAAACCCTGGTGGAATATGGTTTCCGGTTGCCCTCGGCGCTGGATAACCGCCCGATGCGGTTTGATGAATGGGAGCGATTGGCGCCACAGATGATCTTTGTCTCTGCTACTCCGGCCAAGTATGAGGCGGAAAAAACTGGGCAGGTAGTGGAACAGGTGGTCAGGCCCACCGGGCTGGTGGATCCATTGATCGAGGTTCGTCCGGCAACGTCCCAGGTGGATGATGTGCTTTCGGAAATCAGCCGCTGTGTGGCCAATGAAGAGCGCGTGCTGATTACCGTGCTGACCAAGCGGATGGCGGAAGATCTCACCGAGTATCTCGCGGAAAACGGGGTTCGGGTCCGCTACCTGCACTCGGATATTGAAACGGTGGAGCGGGTGGAAATTATCCGCGACCTGCGGCTCGGTGAATTTGATGTGCTGGTGGGTATCAACCTGTTGCGGGAGGGGCTGGATATGCCGGAGGTGGCACTGGTGGCCATCTTTGATGCCGATAAGGAGGGATTTTTGCGCTCCGAGCAGTCGCTGATCCAGACCATTGGCCGGGCAGCGCGAAATGTGGCGGGCCGTGCCATTCTCTATGCGGACAAGGTTACCGGCTCCATGCAGCGGGCCATGGATGAAACCGAACGTCGTCGGGACAAGCAGATTGCTCACAATCTGGCCCATGGTATTTCACCCAAGGGCATCTATAAATCGGTGGCGGATATTATGGAAGGAGCCCGAATGATCCCCGGTAAAGGGGGACGCAAGGTGGCGGATGCGCAGACCACTTATCAGTCACTCAAGGACAGGCCGATAGTCAGCAGCGGTGATGTGTGGCGTCAGATAGCGGCACTGGAGGACAAGATGTTCGAACACGCCAAGAACCTGGAGTTTGAGGAGGCGGCCCGACTACGTGACGAAGTGGGCCAGCTCAAGCGATTGGCGGACGGTATTGCCTGACTATTGCCTGACGGACATTGCTGCCCATCGGTTCTTCCTCAGAAGTTTTTGACGCGTTCACACTTGCCGGCGTACCGCATCTGACGGCCTTTATGGCCCCCCTGGTTGACATTAAATCCGAATTCTCCGATGCCGGTGTTAAGCATGAAGTCACCGGTAAGCGGCTTCAGAATGAACATCATTGACTCATTTTTGGCAGTGATACTCCGGCCTGATCGTTCTGTTATTTTGAGATCAAAGGTCCCCGATGCATCTTTGTTATCACCATGAAGCCGGAAATTATCACCATCAATGGTTATTTCCAGGTCGCCACCATCCGTGCTGACACCTGAGCCGGTTGCTATCTGATAGATATGAACATACCTGCAGAGATGGAGTTCTTTATCGTTTGCGTACAGGTTGGCGCTCATCAGCAGTGACGCACACAAGGTAACGAATATACCTTTTTTCATAATGACCAAGCCTTTTATCAAGTTGATGGGCTCCCCGGTGTTTGGGGGCTCAGTTGCTAAACACACTAACATGTTAACGCACTGGATCAGGTCTGTATGCGGGTGTGGGCGTTTTGTTGATAAATGGCGCTGTCTGGGATCCTGGCTCCCCAGCTGGTTGGTGGGTGTGGTGGTGGACATTAAATATTAGATAATTAACATTAAGTAAATATTTTATCTATTTGATAATAAAGATTTATATTTTTATTTTCTTTTTGCAGGCAAATAAAAAAAGCCCACCGGTGTCGATGGGCTTTCTATTTGGTAGGCACGAGTGGATTCGAACCACCGACCCCCACCATGTCAAGGTGGTGCTCTAACCAACTGAGCTACGTGCCTGCTGACTTGCTGTGATCAGGAAGGCGCGTAATTTACCAGCGAGCATCTCTTCTGACAAGCTTTATGGGGCTCTGGCAAGCGTTATAACGCTTTTTCCACTGTTGAAGGCGGCTTGCTTATGCAGGTCAAGCCGGTAAAATGGCCGGCTCACGAATTGGCGCTGCCCATGCAGCATAAACCATGTGGCCTTTGGTAGGGGCCACCACTGGAAAGGATCTGAACATGCCCGTAGTAACCCTCCCTGACGGCAGTCAACGCGATTACCCGAACCCTGTGACTATTTATGACGTGGCCGCTGATATTGGCCCCGGACTGGCAAAAGCTGCGTTGGCTGGCAAAGTCGGCGGCGAACTGGTTGATACTTCTTATCTGATTGACTCAGATGCCGAGTTGGCCATTATCACCGAAAGGTCCGACGAGGGTTTGGAGGTGATTCGTCACTCCACCGCCCACCTGCTTGCCCAGGCGGTAAAACAGTTGTTTCCGGGTGCGCAGGTCACTATTGGCCCGGTGATTGATAACGGCTTCTATTATGACTTTGCCTATGAGCGGCCGTTTACCCCGGAAGATCTCGATGCCATCGAGCAAAAAATGGGTGAGCTTGCCCAGGCGGATACAACGGTGGTGCGCCGTGAATTGTCCCGCGACGAGGCTGTGGCCTATTTCCGCGGCATCGGTGAAGCCTACAAGGCGGAAATCATTGAAAGTATTCCGCCGGACCAGACGCTCTCCCTCTATAGACAGGGAGATTTTGAAGACCTCTGCCGCGGGCCGCACGTGCCCTCAACGGGAAAGCTCAAACACTTCAAGTTGATGAAAGTGGCTGGGGCCTACTGGCGGGGTGACTCCAATAATGAAATGCTGCAGCGCATCTATGGCACGGCCTGGTCGAGCAAGAAAGAATTGAATGCCTACCTGTTCAGGCTGGAAGAGGCGGAAAAGCGCGATCACCGTAAGCTGGCCAAGAAATTCGACCTGTTCCATATGCAGGAAGAAGCCCCGGGGATGGTGTTCTGGCATCCGAAGGGTTGGAGTATTTATACCCAGATTGAGAGCTACATGCGCGATGTGCAGCGTAGCAATGGCTATCGGGAAATCAAAACGCCCCAGGTGGTGGATCGATCCCTTTGGGAGCGGTCCGGCCACTGGGATATTTTCCGGGAACACATGTTTACCGTGGAATCCGAATCGCGAGATTACGCGGTAAAGCCGATGAACTGCCCCTGCCATATCCAGGTCTTCAATCAGGGACTGAAAAGCTATCGCGACCTGCCACTGCGCTTGGCGGAATTCGGTTCCTGCCACCGCAACGAGGCTTCCGGTACCTTGCAGGGCCTGATGCGTGTGCGGGGCTTTGTCCAGGACGATGCGCATATTTTCTGTGCCGAAGCGCAAATTCAGGACGAAGTCTCAACCTTTGTGGATCTGCTGTTTCAGGTCTATCGGGATTTCGGGTTTGAGGACGTGATCATCCGGCTCTCCACCCGCCCCGAGCAACGGGTCGGCAGTGATGCCGTCTGGGATAAAGCGGAGCAGGCACTGGCGGATGCGCTGTCTGCAAAAGGGCTGGATTATGAGTTGTTGCCGGGGGAGGGCGCTTTCTACGGTCCAAAAATTGAATTCTCTCTGAAGGATTGCCTCGAACGGGTCTGGCAGTGCGGTACGATTCAGGTGGATTTCTCCATGCCGGGACGGCTGGATGCCCAGTATGTAGCTGAAGATGGCTCCCGCCAGGTGCCGGTGATGCTGCACCGCGCTATCCTCGGTTCTTTCGAGCGATTTATCGGTATTCTGATTGAACATTTTGAGGGCGCTTTCCCGGTTTGGCTCGCACCCCAGCAAGCGGTGGTGATGAATATTACCGATGCGCAGGCAGATTATGTCCGTCAGGTGGCTGATACCTTGAAAAACAAGGGCTTCCGGGTGGAAAATGACTTGAGAAACGAAAAGATCGGCTTTAAAATCCGCGAGCACACAATTCAGAAGATTCCCTACCTGTTGGTAATCGGAGATAGGGAAGTAGAAACGCAGACCGTGGCAGTGCGCACGCGAGGCGGTGAAGATCTGGGCATCATGCAGGTTTCAGATTTTGCCGAACTTCTCGCACAAGACGTACAGCGCCGCGGTCGCGTTATTTAAAGACAATAGTCGGAGATTAAATTATCAAGAAAAATTATGGCAAGGGGGCAGCAAAACGGTCTCGAATGAATGAAGAGATCGACGTCCCCGAGGTTCGACTGGTTAACGCCGATGGCGAACAGGCTGGCATTGTCAGCATTGAAGATGCCCTGAGTGCAGCCCTGGCTGCCGGTTTGGATCTGGTGGAAATTGCTCCGGACGCCGAGCCGCCTGTCTGCAAGGTCATGGACTACGGCAAGAAGCTGTTTGAAGTGAAAAAGCAACAGGCTGCACAACGCAAGAAGCAGAAGCAGACTCAGGTCAAGGAAATGAAGTTTCGTCCGGGAACGGACATCGGAGACTACCAGATCAAGTTACGTAACCTGATCCGGTTTCTCGAAAATGGGGATAAGGCCAAAGTAACCCTCCGGTTTCGCGGCCGCGAGATGGCTCACCAGGAACTCGGTATGGAAATGCTCAAGCGTATTGAGCTGGACCTGGAGGAACTGGGGTCTGTCGAGCAATTCCCCAAAATGGAAGGGCGACAACTCACTATGGTGATCGCCCCCAAAAGCAGGAAGAAGTAACCCGACCCCATCTGGCCTCTGGTCATATCAGGATTCACCGGGCACTACCCGCGCGCAGCCCCTGGCAGACTGTCCGGGAGTGACTTCTTCATTATTTAACCCGTCTATAAACGGAGACACAAAATGCCAAAAGCAAAAGTACATAGCGGTGCCGCCAAGCGCTTCAAGAAAACCGGCGCTGGCTACAAGCACAAACATGCCAACAGAAGTCACATCCTCACAAAAATGTCGCAGAAGCGTAAGCGTCACCTGCGCGGCACCAGCACCATGAATGGTTCTGATTCGCCCCTGGTCGATCGTATGTTGCGCTCCTGATTAACCGATTATTTGAGAGGATATTGATATGTCACGTGTAAAAAGAGGTGTTGTCGCACACCGTCGCCACAAGAAAATTCTGAAGGCTGCAAAGGGTTACTACGGTGCTCGCAGTCGTATATTCCGCGTTGCCAAACAAGCTGTCACCAAGGCAGGTCAGTACGCCTACCGTGACCGCCGTGTCAAAAAGCGTACCTTTCGCGCTCTGTGGATTACCCGGATCAATGCGCAATCACGCGCTGAGGGTATCAGCTACAGCCGCCTGATCGCGGGACTGAAGAAAGCCAATATTGAGCTGGATCGCCGTGTGTTGGCCGACCTTGCTGTTCACGATAAAGCGGCATTTGCTGCTGTCGCAGAACAGGCAAAGGCTGCCCTGGCTTGATATATTTGTGCCGGGGTTTGCCCGGCATCAAATAATGCAGATTGAAAGGGGAAAGGGCCGCAGCTCTTTCCCTTTTTTGTTTTTGATATGAACCGGTTGATAAGGTTGTGAGCATGGAAACCCTTGATCTTCTGGCCCGTGAAGCGCAGCAGGCCATAGAGCAGGCACAGGATTTGGCAGCACTGGATCAGGTGCGGGTCGAATATCTCGGCAAGCGAGGCAGGCTGACGGATTTGTTAAAAGGGTTGGGCAAACTCTCGGCTGAAGAGCGCCCCACAGCGGGTGCGAAAATTAATGAAGTAAAAGAGCAGCTCCAGAGTCAGATCAATCACTGCCGCAATGATTTGGAAAATGCGGATCTGGAGGCCAGGCTGGCCAGCGAAGCACTGGATGTGACACTACCCGGGCGGGGCGAAGACAGCGGCGGACTGCATCTGATTACCCATACCATGGAGCGGATTGAGGCCTTCTTCAGCCGGGTTGGTTACAGCGTGGAAGAGGGCCCCGAGATCGAAGACGATTATCACAACTTCGAAGCCCTGAATATTCCATCACACCATCCGGCCAGGGCCATGCACGATACTTTCTATGTGACGGAAAATACCGTGCTTCGCACCCACACCTCGCCGGTGCAGATTCGTACCATGAAGACCCAGGAACCCCCTATCCGCATTATCTGCCCCGGGCGTGTCTACCGCTGTGATTCCGATCTGACCCACACCCCGATGTTCCATCAGGTGGAAGGTCTGGTGGTGGATCGCGATGTCAGCATGGCCGACCTCAGGGGAACCATCGATCAGTTTCTGAAGGCCTTTTTTGAGGCGGACCTGCCGGTGCGCTTCCGCCCCTCCTATTTTCCGTTTACCGAACCCTCTGCCGAGGTGGACATCCAGTGCACCAACTGTCGCGGTGCCGGCTGCCGCATCTGCAAGAATACCGGGTGGCTGGAGGTGATGGGTTGCGGCATGGTGCACCCCAATGTGTTCGGTCATTGCGGTATTGATGCCGAGAAATATTCGGGTTTTGCCTTCGGCATGGGCGTCGAGCGACTGGCGATGCTGCGCTACGGGGTCAGCGACCTTCGTCTGTTTTTTGATAACGAAATTCAGTTCCTAAAACAGTTTTAAAACAAATAGATATATTATTTATCTAAAGTAAATAATTTGATTTGGTGAGCAATGAAATTCAGTGAATCCTGGTTGCGTGAGTGGGTTAGTCCGAGTATTGACACGGCAGAGCTGGTTGCTCAGCTGACCATGGCGGGTCTCGAAGTGGATGCGGTTGACGCCGTGGCCCCGGCGTTCGATGGCGTGGTGGTCGGTGAAATTGGCGCTGTGGACCCACACCCCAATGCCGACAAATTGCGAGTCTGTCAGGTGACCGGCGCTGCCGGTGAAACGGTGCAGGTGGTTTGTGGCGCACCCAATGCCCGCCAGGGTCTGAAAGTGCCCTTCGCTACGGTGGGCGCCACGTTGCCCGGCGACATGAAAATACGTAAAGCCAGGCTGCGGGACGTGGAGTCCTTCGGCATGCTCTGCGGTCAGGATGAAATTGGTTTGGGCGGTGATGGCTCCGGACTGTGGGAGCTGCCCTCCGATGCACCAACGGGTGCGGATCTGCGCGACTATCTGAGTCTCAACGACCAATTGATTGAGGTCGACTTGACCCCCAATCGCGGCGATTGTCTGAGTATTCGGGGCCTGGCCCGCGAGGTGGGTGTATTAAATACGGTTGCGGTAACCGGGCCTTCCCTTGATCCGGTATCGGCCACGGTCGACGATCATTTGCCTGTTGTATTGGATGCCCCCGCTGCCTGCCCCCGTTATGCGGGTCGGGTGATTCGTGGCGTCAATCTGGCTGCGCCATCTCCCCTGTGGCTGCAGGAAAAACTGCGCCGTAGCGGTATTCGCAGTATCGACCCGGTGGTCGATGTCACCAATTATGTGATGCTCGAGCTGGGTCAACCGATGCACGCCTTTGATCTCGCCACGCTGGATGGTGGCATTCGGGTGCGCATGGCGGAGCAGGGTGAGTCACTTGACTTGCTGGACGGTTCCAAGGCCACATTGAACGACGATACGCTGGTCATTGCCGATCACCAGAAACCGCTGGCCATCGCCGGTATCATGGGCGGCAAACTGTCTGCCGTCACGGCGGATACCCGGGATATTTTCCTTGAAAGCGCCTATTTTGATCCGCTGTCGATTGCCGGTCGCCCACGCAATTACGGACTCCATACGGATTCATCCCACCGCTTCGAGCGCGGTGTTGACTGGCAGTTGCAGTCTCTCGCCATCGAACGGGCCACCGCACTGTTGCTGGACATCGTCGGGGGGCAGGCCGGGCCGGTAACTGTAGCCGAGTCGGCAGCACATTTGCCCCGATCTGCAGAGGTGAGGCTGACCCGGCGCAAACTGCAACAGCAGTTGAGTCTGTCACTGGATGCCGGGCTGGTTAGCGGCATGTTGCAGCGTCTCGGTCTGGAAATTCTTGCCGAGGATGAAGACGGCTGGCGCTGCAGGGTTCCCAGCTGGCGCTTCGATATTGCGATTGAAGTGGACCTGATCGAGGAAGTGGCCCGCATCTACGGCTATAACCGCTTGCCGACCGCCACGATCAGCGCCAGTTTGCCGATTGAAGTATGTCGCGAAACCCGCACCGGCCTGTCATTGTTGCGACAGCAGTTGGTTGCCCGGGGTTACCGCGAAGCCATTACCTACTGTTTTGTCGATCCCGATGTCCAGAAACTCCTGCTGCCAGAGATAGAGGGTGTCGCACTGGCCAATCCCATCGCCAGTGATATGTCGGTGATGAGAACCACGCTCTGGTCCGGCCTGCTGCCGGCGATACGCCGCAACCTCAATCGCCAGCAATCCCGTGTCAGGATTTTTGAGTCCGGGTTGAGCTTCATGCCCGAGGAGGGTGGCGTGAAGCAGGAGCCCATGATTGCCGGTGCCGTCACCGGTACTCGTTTGCCGGAACGCTGGTCAAACCCGCGTGATCTGGTGGATTTTTTTGATATCAAGTCCGATGTGGAAGCGCTCCTCAAGCAGAACCATGTGTTTGATCAGTATCACTTTGTGCCTGCTGCACATCCCGCGCTGCACCCCGGTCAATGTGCCGCCATTGAGCGAAACGGTAAGCCGGTGGGTTATATTGGTCTGCTGCACCCGCGTGTTCAGAAGCTGCTGGATATCTCCCAGCCAGTGTACGTTTTTGAGCTTGCCCTGGGTGCTGTGGTCGAGGGTGAGCTGCCCGCTTTTCGGGGTGTCAGCCGGTTCCCGGAAGTCCGCCGCGACCTGGCGGTGATTGTGGATCGGGACCTTTCCGCCAGTACGCTCTGTGAAACCATTCGAGAGGCGGCAGGTCATTACCTCGTTGACTTAAAGATATTTGACGTCTACCAAGGGAAAGGTGTTGAAATCAATAGAAAAAGTATCGCGGTTGGCTTGACCTTTAGAGAGAGTTCGCGCACTCTTACCGAAGAAGAAATCACAGCGGCTGTCGACCGGGTGGTCAGCACCATAAAAGAACAACATTCAGCGAGTCTCAGGGGTTAAGCGAGTTATGTCAGCACTTACCAAAGCCGACCTTGCAGAAATGCTTTTCGAAGACCTGGGTTTGAACAAACGCGAGGCCAAGGAAATCGTCGAATCATTTTTTGAAGAGATCCGCACCGCCCTTGAGAAAAACGAACAGGTCAAATTATCAGGTTTTGGTAACTTTGAACTGCGCGACAAAAAAACCCGCCCCGGTCGCAATCCAAAAACCGGTGAAGAGATCCCCATTTCTGCCAGACGAGTAGTGACGTTCAAACCCGGACAAAAACTTAAAGCGAGAGTAGAAAGCTATGCTGGAACCGAGCAATAACGATCAGTTGCCGGCCATTCCCGGCAAGCGTTACTTCACCATCGGTGAAGTCAGTGAACTCTGCGATGTCAAACCCCATGTGCTTCGCTACTGGGAGCAGGAGTTTCCCACTCTCAGCCCGGTAAAACGCCGTGGTAATCGCCGCTACTATCAGCGCCAGGATGTCATCCTGATCCGGCAGATTCGTTCATTGCTCTATGAGCAGGGTTTTACCATTGGTGGTGCCCGTCAGCGCATGACCGGTGAGGATGCCAAGGAAGAGGCCACGCAGGTCAGGCAGCTGATCGACCAGACAGTCGGTGAGCTGGAAGACCTGTTGCAGGTACTGAAGGGCTGATTTTATTCTTGAATTGTGGGGTGCATCCGGTATTATGTGCGCCTTCCTATTCGGGGCGTAGCGCAGTCTGGTAGCGCACTACACTGGGGGTGTAGTGGTCACAGGTTCAAATCCTGTCGTCCCGACCAATTTAAAAAAACAATAAATTAAAAGGCCCGCTTTCGAGCGGGCCTTTTTTGTTTCTCAATTTAAGTCCATATTAAGTCCAGTTTTTATTGATAATTGCGTACTTCTGATAGGTGGTGGCCAAAAGGTAAGGTGTACTGGCACTGAAAATCCCTAGGAAAGTAATCTACGTGCCGGTTCGACGGTGGCTTTGAGCACCTTCTAAATTAAATATATATGTGCGCTCAATAAACTGTATATATATACAGTTTATTGAAGTGTTGTCAAATCTCGCTCTCGGTTTATACTCGGTTAATGCGCGTTATCATGCGAACCGAAAAAAATAATATAAATAAAACAGGTTGTTGCAGGTTCGCGAGAAAAGATAATGAGATCCTATTATTTTAGATAATAGGAAAAACTCGCTTTATTCTGAAAGGAATCGGAGATGCTCCAATTTTCTATTCTGTATCAATCTGTTATCAAAAGGTGCCGAATATCAGATTTGGCAAAGCGCGCGTGCGCGATATACAAATGTTATGGGTCAAAAGTATGAAATTTACTTACACTGGTGCTAATAGTTTTTCTTGTGGGGTGTTCACAGGGTGAGCCGTATTCTGTTCAAACGCTCCCAAATGGAAAAGAGATAAAAATTATTGGCGTTACTAAGGCGTTTTTTACTGAAGGTGATCCAGCGTTAATACTTGCCTACGAAACCGATCTTCCATTAGATGATGTAGCCGCATTACGAAAAGAGGTTTTGGAGATATGGCCAACATTCAAAATAAACGTAGAGCAGTCTGGTTTAAACACCGGGGGCATTCAAGCTCGCAAAACTACAAAAACTAGCGCATTTACCTCGTCGGCTAAAAACTATGGTTTCATCTTCACCAAAAACTACTCTGGAGAGTGGGTGCTAAATGAAAACCCATAACAAGGTGGTGTTGTTCGCCGCGCAAACTACGCGCGGCTGGGACAGCCTACACGCCGCTTTGCTCTGTTTCGGCTGCCCCAAACCACGGCGTTAACTGTATATGAATATTACCGAACTAAAGAAGGGTGATCGAAGAATCGAAATTGCATTTGAAGGATTTCAGGAGGGTAATTCGATTGTCTATGAGAATGTTCTACTCCAGAAAAATCGAGAAGGTGGTTTAGATATCAACTCATATCCAGACTTTACTAATCCATCACATGTAAATGCTGATATGGCTAAAGAAGGCATTGCTCGCTCAAAAAAGGTCGTAGAGGTACTTTGCAAAAATAATCCTGAATATCAGCAAATGATTTCAGTAGCAGAGAAGCAGTATTACTATTGCATTGACTACCATACGGGTGCCTATGCTATTGCAAAAGAAATCGGGGGTGAATTTCAGTGGCTAGGGTAGAAAAACAGTTAACAAGGCCAGGCACAATCGCCCCTTCGGGGCTGGACCTCCGTTTCGCTGCGCTTCACTCCGGCCCCTAAGCACGGCGTTAAGCATCTGGGAGAGTTCATCCTATGTGGGGAGATCTTCACGAAAAAAAGGATATTAAAATAGCCTTGCCTAAGGCCATAGAAGCGGGTGTCGGGAATCGATTGTTGCGTGAACTTGGCGCAATGCTTCACTATGATGTGTATTCGTTCGAAGCGAGAGAAAGTGAAGTTTGGCAATCACGCTCTTTGTTGTACATCGAGCTTAGAATGAACGAAGTCGAAGTAGATGCCCAAGAAGATTTTAACCAGATTGTAGTCTCTTTCCCGTTAGCTACTCGGCCAAGTTCAGACCAATCGCAAGCTTTGGAACTAGTAGAAAAACTAATAAAAAAATTTAATGGAAATGCTACATATCAAGGGAGCCCTTTTTCAAAAGAATCGGTCCAGAAAGACTGGGATACATGTAATGATTTCCTACTCAAGGAGTGGGGAGAGGAACCTGGTAGTGAATCGCTACGCAGGATGATCGAGGAAAGCTATGCTTAACAAGCGCAGCCTGTCGGAACGCCTTTCCGTTCCTTCGTCACTACATGGCGTCCGCAGCTGCGGGCGTTATGTGTATCAATCAGGAATGAGATATGAGTAAAGTTGTAGAGGCGTTACTGGATAATGCCTATCAAGATACCCAGCTTCTTGAAAGCAACGATGAAATGGGCGATATATTCTCTATTCCTCGAGACGTAGATTTTATTCTATATGCAAAGGATCAAGAAAAAGGGGAGTTAGTTACAAGTTTCATAAATGACAATTGCTATGGTCAGGCATCATATGAAGAAGTAGAAGGGAATCACCGAATATTGTTAACCGTAAATATGCCAACCACACAAAATCTTATTTGCAGTGTGTCTGGTTTATTAACTTGCATAGCTGCAATTTATGACCTCGAGTATGACGGATGGGGCTGTGAACTTAAAAGAAACACATAACAAACCAAGCCAGCAGAAAACGTGGGCAATGGCCTTAAAAAGCAGGCCATTAAAACGCCCACTTTTCTGCTGCTTGGGGCGTTAGGTGTCTATAATGAGTGCCGCACCACACGTTAAAGCCTTCTGCCAAGATCTAGTCAACACAAGAACTATATGGACTATCCAGTTCCCTGACGGCTCTTACATCAAATGGGAGAATGCAGA